>Ga0209726_10008298_pt1 | contig 11248 bp, 11 predicted proteins | sample Subgrocontami54m_FD_187453 | JGI IMG/M metagenome (GOLD analysis project Ga0209726, IMG submission 187453) | Subsurface groundwater microbial communities from S. Glens Falls, New York, USA - GMW46 contaminated, 5.4 m (SPAdes) (version 3) | ecosystem: Environmental > Aquatic > Deep subsurface >... | reverse complement strand
ACGAGCCGCTGTACGCGCCGGGGTCGGTGCAGGTCGACTACGACCGCGATCTGGGGTATCCGGGCGTGTTTCCGTTCACGCGCGGGGTCTATCCGTCGATGTACCGGGGGCGGTTGTGGACGATGCGGCAGTTCGCGGGCTTCGGCACCGCGGCCGAGACGAACGAGCGGTTCCGCTATCTGCTCGAGCACGGGCAGACCGGCCTCTCGACCGCGTTCGACATGCCGACGCTGATGGGCTACGACTCCGATCACCCGCGGGCGGAGGGCGAGGTCGGTCGCGAAGGCGTGGCGGTCGACTCGCTCGACGACATGGAGACGCTGTTCTCGGGGATCCCGCTCGGCGAGGTCTCGACCTCGATGACGGTCAACTCGCCGGCGGCGATGCTGCTCGCGTTCTACGTGTGTGTCGGCGAGCAGCAGGGCGTCGGGCGTGACCGGCTGCGCGGGACGATCCAGACGGACATCCTCAAGGAGTACATCGCGCAGAAGGAGTACATCTTCCCGCCGGAGCCGTCGATGCGGCTCGTCACCGACATGGTCGAGTTCACGTCGCGGGAGATGCCGCTGTGGCATCCGATCTCGGTGTCGGGGTACCACATCCGCGAGGCGGGCTCGACGGCGGCACAGGAGCTCGCGTTCACGCTCGCCGACGGGTTCACGTACGTCGAGTGGGCGATCGAACGTGGCCTGGACGTCGACGACTTCGCGCCGCGGCTGTCGTTCTTCTTCAACGCGCACCTCGACTTCTTCGAGGAGATCGCGAAGTACCGCGCCGCGCGCCGCATCTGGGCGACGCTGATGCGCGACAAGTACGGTGCGAAGGATCCGCGCTCCTGGCTGATGCGCTTCCACACGCAGACTGCCGGCGTGTCGCTGACGGCGCAGCAGCCTGAGGTGAACGTGGTCCGCACCGCGATCGAGGCGATGGCGGCCGTGCTCGGCGGCACGCAGTCGCTGCACACGAACAGCTTCGACGAGGCGCTCGCGCTGCCGACCGAGCATGCCGTGCGGCTCGCGCTGCGCACGCAGCAGGTGATCGCGCACGAGACCGGCGTCGTGAACACGATCGACCCGCTCGGGGGCTCGTACTACGTCGAGCACCTCACGAACGAGCTGGAGCGGCAGGCCTACGACTACTTCGACCGCATCGAGAAGCTCGGCGGGGTCGTCGAGGCGATCAAGCAGAACTTCTTCCAGCGCGAGATCGCAGAGGCGTCCTTCCAGTATCAGTCGGAGGTCGAGTCGAAGCGGCGGATCGTCGTCGGCGTCAATCGCTACGTGCTCGAGGACGAGCAGCCGATCGAGATCCTCAAGATCGACGCCGCGCTCGAGCAGGAGCAGATCGAACGTGTCCGCGCGATCCGCGGCCGCCGCGACTCGGCCGGCGTCGAAGCCGCGCTCGCGCGCCTCACGGAAGACGCGGCCCGCGACGACCGAAATCTGATGGGCCCGATCATCGACGCCTCTCGCGCCCACGTGACGATGGGCGAGATGTGCGACGCCCTCCGCGAAGTCTGGGGCGTCTGGCGCGAAACCCCCGTCTTCTAGACTCAGGCCATGACCGCCGGAAAGATCAGAGTCGTCGTCGCGAAGCCGGGCCTCGACGGGCACGACCGTGGCGCGAAGATCATCGCCCGCGCGCTGCGCGACGCAGGGATGGAGGTCATCTACACGGGCCTCCACCAGACGCCCGAGCAGATCGTCGAGACCGCGATCCAGGAGGACGCCGACGCCGTCGGCATCTCGATCCTCTCGGGCGCGCACATGACGCTCGTGCCGCGCATCCTCGAGCTGCTGCGCAAGGACGGTGCCGAGGACATGCTCGTCGTCGTCGGCGGCACCGTGCCGCAGGACGACGCCGACGAGTTGAAGAAGCAGGGCGTCGCCGCCGTGTTCGGGCCGGGCGCGACGACGACCGAGATCGTCGACTTCCTGAGAGGGGCAGTCCCGGCATGAGCGTCGACGTCGTGCGCGACGGCGCGGTCGCCGTGGTGACCATCGACCGTCAGGACGCCCTCAACGCGCTGAACGTCGAGACGCTGACGGAGCTGCGCGACCGTCTCCGCGAGCTCGCGGCGGACGACGACGCGCGCGTCGTGGTGCTCACGGGCGCCGGAGAGAAGGCCTTCGTCGCCGGGGCCGACATCAAGTACATGAGCGGTCTCGACGCCGAGCGGGCGAAGGGGTGGGGCGCGCTCGGCCACGAGGCCGGGCGGTTGCTCGAGACGATGCCGAAGCCGACGATCGCCGCCGTCAACGGCTTCGCGCTCGGCGGGGGCTGCGAGCTCGCGCTCGCCTGCGACATCCGGTATGCGTCGTCGCGTGCGAAGCTCGGGCAGCCCGAGATCAATCTCGGCATCGTGCCGGGCTGGGGCGGCACGCAGCGGCTCGCCCGCGTCTGCGGGATCGGCATCGCCAAAGAGCTGATCTACACTGGGCGCACCGTCGGCGCGGAGGAGGCGCTGCGCATCGGGCTCGTCAACGCGATCGCCGACCCGGTGCTCGACAAGGCACTCGAGACCGCGCACGGGCTCGCGGCGAAGAGCCGGCTCGCGCTCTCGCTCGCGAAGCAGCTCTGTAATCTCACACTCGGCGTCGAGCACGCGGGCGGCCTCGAGTCCGAGGCGGACGAGTTCGGGGCGCTGTTCTCGAGCGAGGACGCGAAAGAGGGCCTCACGGCCTTCGTCGAGAAGCGCCCGCCGGTCTTCGTCGGCCGTTAGCGCTAGCCGAGCTGCACGAGCGCCGCGCTGAGCGCGCCGTCGGCGCCGAGCATCGCCTTCGTCGTCGCGGCCGCGGGCTGCGTCCACACGACGACCGGCTCACCCTCGTAGGCGGTGAGGAGACGCGGCGACGTGACGCTCTTCTGCTGGATGACGGCTGTCGCAGGCACGGCCAGGGTCAGCGGCGTCGAGAGGTTCTTCAGCTTCAGGTTCATCGGGAAGGCCTGGAGCAGCGACACCTGCACCGTCAGTTCCGTGTCGCTCGCCGAGACGACCTTGCCCGTCAGCGCGAGCGTGAACGGCGTGCCGACCTTGGCAAAGAACAGCAGCCGCTGCGCGGACTGCAAATACGCATAGGGAGACACTGCTGCGCCGCCGTTCGGATGCACTTCGAAATGGAGGTGCGACGCGATGCCGTTTGCGTCGCCCGAGTCGCCGAGGTATCCCACCGTCTGGCCGGCCTGGACGTGCGCTCCGTTCTTCAACCCCTTGGCGTACGACACGCCGGGCACGCACGTGCCGCGGTTGTCGTTGCGCATCGTCAGGTCGTTGTTCAGGTGGATGTACTCGTACATCGTGCCGCTGTCGCCGTAGAGGTAGAGCATGCAGCCGGCGTTCGCAGACGTCGTCCAGAAGCTGATCTTGCCGCTCTCGACCGCGACGACCGGCGTCTTCTTCACGCCCATCAGGTCGTTGCCCTGATGCGCACCGCCGGGGCGGGCCTGACCGAAGTCGTCGATGTAGGTTACGTCGCCCGCCACCGGGAAGATCAGCGTCGGAATGGCGCCCTTCTTCGGGTTGGCACCCAGAGCAGACCCGGCGAGGCCGAGTGCAACAACAAGGAGAAGAGCTCCTCGGGCGGCGTGTCGTGTCCGGTGATCCATCAAGTGCCGGTTTCGCGCTCGAAGTGGGGCACCCTACAGCCCATTTCGTAAAACCGGAAGGCAGAGCGGCAGGATTGCCTGCATTGACGCGGTAATTGGCCCACTATGCGCTTCCGAGTGGTATGCGCGGGAGCGCTCGCGGCAGGCTTGGCGGCGGCCGCACCCGCGGGCGCAACGAACCCGCAACATGCAGGGCTCCAGGTTGCGCTGCGCGCGCAGGGGCTCTACCTGGGCCCGATCGACGCGATCGTCGGTCCGCACACGCTCGCTGCGGTGCGAACGTTCCAGCGCGTCCACGGACTGCCCGCGACCGGTATTGCGGACGTGCGCACCCGGCGCGAGCTCGGACCGCTCGGCTCGCCGCTCTTCGGCTCGCGCACGCTCGCGCGCGGCAGGTTCGGCTGGGACGTCGCCGTGCTCCAGTACCTCCTCAACAAGCACGGCGTGCGAGTCCCGCTGAACGCGTACATGGACCGGCCGACCGTGAAGGGGCTCGAGCGGTACCAGCGGTTGCTGCACATCGACCCCGACGGGATCGCGGGGCCGGCGACCTTCACCGCGCTCGGTCTCCAGACGCGCGTTCCCGTGCGCGACCCGCGCGTCACGACGCTGCAGCGTTACGTCGTCAAGCCGGGCGACTCGCTCACCGCGATCGCGCAGCGCTCGCACACGACGCTCACGAGGCTCGCGCGGCTGAACCGGCTCAACCCTGCGCACCCGCTGCTGATCGGCACCCCGCTTCGGCTCCCGGCCTCCGTCAGCACGTCCGCGGGCCCGACGGCCGTCTCCGCGTCGAACGCGACCGAGGTACGCGCGTCGCTCGACAAGTGGGCCGCGAGCTACGGCATCGACCCGAGCCTCGCCCGCGCGCTCGCCTGGATGGAGTCCGGCTTCAACAACAGCGTCGTCTCGTCGGTCGGCGCCCAGGGCGTCATGCAGCTGCTGCCGTCGACGTGGGACTACGTCGAGCAGGTGCTGATCGGCCACACGGTGCAGCACGACGCCGACGGCAACGTGCAGGTCGGGCTCGCGTACCTGCACCACTTGCTCGGCGTCTTTGGCGGCAACGAGCGTCTCGCGCTGGCGGGCTGGTACCAGGGCGAGCGGGCGGTGAAGGCCTCGGGGCCCTACAAGGTGAGCAAGGTCTTCGTGGCCAACGTGCTCGCCCTCCGCGAACGCATGTAAGAACGCCGCCGTGCGCCGCCTCGATAGGATCGCGCTCGATGAAGATCGCCGTCTGCGTCAAGCACGTTCCCGAGGGGCACTCGAAGCTCGATCCCGGCTCGAAGCGGCTCGACCGCTCCGGTGAGGGCGCGCTCAACCAGTTCGACGCGAACGCCGTCGAGGAGGCGCTGCGCCTGAAGGGCGACTCCGACACGGAGGTGGTCGTGGTGTCGATGGGGCCGGAGAAGGCCGCCGACTCGCTGCGCAAGGCGCTGGCGATGGGCGCCGACCGGGCCGTGCTCGTCACCGACGACGCGCTCGCAGGCTCGGATCTCGTCGCCACGAGCAAGGTGCTCGCGAAGGCACTGGAGCGTGAGAGCGCCGACCTCGTGCTGTTCGGCCAGCAGGCGAGCGACGCCGACGGCGCCGTGCTCTGGGCCGCGGTCGCGGAGCGCCTGCGGCGGCCGGTGGTCTCGCAGGCGGCTGAGCTCTCGATCGACGGCGGCACGGTGCACGTGAAGCGCCAGACGGAGTTCGGCTACGACCTGATCGAGACCGCGCTGCCTGCGGTCGTCTCGGTGAGCGACGCGATCAACGAGCCGCGCTACCCGTCCCTGAAGGGGATCATGGGCGCGAAGAAGAAGCCGTCGGAGACCCTTTCCCTGTCCGACCTCGGTCTGGACGCCGGCGAGGTGGGCGAGGCCGGCTCGAAGACCGAGGTGCTCGCGCTCGGCTCGCCGCCTCCGCGCGCCGACGCCAAGAAGATCGAAGGCGACGCGAACGCCGCGCAGGCGATCGTCGACTTTCTCGCCGAGAAGAGGCTGGTCTAGTGGCCTCGATCCTCGTCTTCCTCGAGCACCACGGGGACGAGCTCCAGAAGGGCTCCCTCGGTGTGCTCTCGAAGGCGGCGCAGCTCGGCGGGGGTGACGTGGCCGCGGTGCTCGTCGGCGTCGGCGTGAAGGCGCTCGCCTCCGAGGCCGGCACCTACGGCGCGACGAAGGTGCACGTGGCCGAGGACGCCTCGCTCGAGCCGCCGCTGCCGCAGGCGCGCGTCGACGTGCTCGCGAAGGTCGTTCGAGAGGGCGGCTACGACACAGTGCTGTTCGCGAACTCCGTGCTCGCCGCGGACATCGCATCCGGGCTCGCAGCGCGCCTCGACGCCGGCCTCAACTGGGATCTCGCCGACATCGCACTGCAGGACGGCGCGCTCGTCGGCAAGCGGCCCGCGCTCCAGGATTCCGTGCTCGCCGACGTGGGCTGGCGCTCGGAGACGCGGCTCGCGCTCTTCCGTTCGGGCTCGTTCGACGCGACCCCCGGCGCCGGGGGCACCGCCGGCGGCGAGCCGCAGGTCGAGGACGTCGCGGTGGAGCTCGAGGAGCACTCGCGCGGGGCCAAGGTCGTCGACCAGCAGCTCGAGGAATCGAGCGGCCCGTCGATCGAGGACGCCGACGTGATCGTCGCCGGCGGCCGCGGACTCGGCAGCCCCGACAAGTTCACGCTCGCGGAGGAGCTCGCACGCGCGCTCGGCGGCGCCGTCGGCGCGACCCGCGCCGTCGTCGACGCGGGCTGGTACCCGTACGCCTCGCAGATCGGGCAGACCGGTAAGACCGTCTCACCGAAGCTGTACGTCGCGCTCGGGATCTCGGGCGCGATCCAGCACAAGGTCGGGATGCAGAGCTCGAACGTGATCGTTGCGATCAACAAGGACGCAAACGCACCGATCTTCGAGTTCAGCGACCTCGGCGTCGTCGGCGACCTGCACGAGATCGTCCCGAAGCTCACCGAGCTCCTGAACCAGCGCAAGAGCTAGCAGGCCTGTGAGCGTCCGCGCCTCCGATTATCCGCCGCCGTTCGCCGCGGGCGAGTTCGTCGCCGAGCCGACGGATCCCGCCGACGAGCGCATCGAGGTCGGGATCCTGATCGTCGGCGCCGGCCCGGCCGGCCTCGCCTGCGCGGTGCGGCTCGGCCAGCTGCTCGAGGAGCACCCCGACGTCGCCGACCGGCTCGGCGAGGTGCCGGTGGCGGTCGTCGAGAAGGGCAAGCAGCCCGGCTCGCACCTGCTCTCGGGCGCCGTCGTCAATCCGCGGTCGCTCCGGCGCCTCTTCCGCGACCGGTACCGCGTCGAAGACATGCCGGGCTACGGCGCGGTGCACGGCGAGGCGGTCTACGTCCTCACGCGCCGCGCGGCGCTGCGCATCCCGCCGCCTCCGACCATGCGCAACCACGGCAACGTCGTCTTCTCGCTCGCACAGCTCGGCCGCTGGCTCGGCGAGCGCGCCGAGGAGGGCGGAGCGATGATCCTCCCCGAGACGGCTGCGGAAAAGCTGCTCGTCTCGCACGGGCGCGTCGTCGGCATCCGCACGGGCGACAAGGGCCGCAACCGCGAGGGCGAGCCGATGGGCAACTACGAGCCCGGCGCCGATCTCGTCGCGAAGGTGACAGTGCTCGCGGAAGGGACGCAGGGCCATCTCACCGGCGTCGCGCTCGACCACTTCGGGCTGCGCGCCGACGAGCCCCAGGTGTGGGAGCTCGGCGTGAAGGAGATCTGGAAGGTGGCGAAGCCGCTCCGCAACGTGATCCACACGATGGGCTGGCCGCTTCGCACTGCTGCGAAGTACCGCGAGTTCGGCGGCTCGTTCCTCTACCCGATGGGCGACGACATGCTCACGATCGGAATGGTCGTCGGGCTCGACTACCGCGACGCGGAGCTCTCGCCGCACGACCTGCTGCAGGAGCTGAAGACGCACCCGAAGATCCGAAAGCTGCTCGAAGGCGGCGAGCGTGTCGGCTGGGGCGCGAAGACGATTCCGAGCGGCGGCTTCCACTCATTGCCGATCCGGCTGCACGCACCGGGCCTGCTGATGTGCGGCGACGGCGTCGGCATGGTCAACATCCCGCGGCTCAAGGGCATCCACTACGCGATCGAGTCGGGTCGCCTCGCAGCCGAGTCCGCCTTCGCTGCGCTGAAGCCCGGCGCTACACCCGCGACCGCACTCAGCTCGTACGACGAGGCGGTGCGCGACAGCTTCATCTGGCGCGACCTCGAAGAAGTGCGCGACATGCGCCAGGTGTTCGGGCGCGGCTTCTTCGTCGGCGGTGCGCTCGCGACCGCGATGACGGCCTCCAAGGGAAAGATCAGCGTCGGGAAGCTGCGGGCCGAGCACGACGCCGAGCAGCCGCTGCTGCGATCCGACCGCTCGTCGCGCTATCCGATCCCGGACGGGAAGCTCACCTTCGACAAGCTCTCGTCGGTGTTCGCGTCGGGCAACAAGACGCGCGACGACCAGCCGAACCACATCCGCATCGAGCGGAGGGTTCCGCTCGAGGTCGCGGAGATGTGGGTGCACATGTGCCCGGCGCAGGTGTACGAGATCGGCACGGAGGGTGGCGACGGCACCGTGACGGTGCAGATCGCCCCGTCGAACTGCGTGCAGTGCGGCGCGATCACGGCCAAGGGCGGCCGGCTGACCCCGCCCGAGGGCGGCTCGGGCCCCGAGTACACGCTGACGTAGCGCACCCTCGCAACCAGGAGGGTGCTTCGCGCGTTGTCAGCTCGTGGATCATTTCGCGAAGCCGCGCCGCGCGGCGCGCTCGGGGAGCGGCTGGTACGAGGCTCTCGCGCGCGTCGGGCTCGTCGCCAAGGGCGTGTCGTACGGCATCGTCGGCGTCCTCGCGCTGGGCGTCGCCGCCGGCGCGGGCGGCGAGGCGACGAGCCGCCAGGGCGCGCTGAAGCAGCTTGCCGGGTCGACGTTCGGCGCCGTACTGCTGGTACTCCTCGCACTCGGCTTCGCTGCGTACGCGTTGTGGCGCTTCGTGCAGGCCGCCGCGACGTCCGAGAACGACGAGAAGAAGCAGTGGGGCAAGCGCGCAGGCTATGTCGGCCGGGGCCTGATCTACGCGAGCCTCGCTTTCAGCGCGGCGAAGATCCTCGCGGGCGCGGGCGGCGGCCAGTCGCAGAACGGCAAGGCGCACAAGACGACCGCCGTGGTGCTCTCGTGGCCCGGCGGCACCTGGCTCGTCGGCATCGCCGGCGCGGCGATCGTCGGCGTGGGCGCCTGGAACTTCTATCGCGGCATCACCGAGAAGTTCGAGGAGAAGTGGCGCACGCGCGAGATGAGCGCAGCCGCGAAGACATGGGCTGGACGCGCGGGAGTCGTCGGCCACGTCGCGCGTGCAGTCGTCTTCGCGCTGATCGGCAGCTTCGCGATCAAGGCGGCCGCCGACTACAACCCGAACGACGCGGTCGGGCTCGACGGCGCGCTGCAGAAGCTTGCGCATCAGAGCTACGGGCCCTACCTGCTCGGCCTCACCGCCGCAGGTCTCGTCGCGTACACGGTCTATTGCCTCGCAGACGCGCGCTACCGCGACGTCTCCGCGTAACACGGCTTACCGAGGCCTTACGCACACCGAACCGTGGGCTGACCGCGGAGGGCGATGGTCAACGCATCAGATGCTCCCGACTGGAGGTCACCCGATGCGCACCAAGATCGTTCTCGTAGCAGTAGCAGTCGCGCTCCTCGCGACCGGTGCGGCATTCGCCGGCAACGGCCCCGCGAAGCAGCGGTACTCGTTTCTCGGAAAGCTGACCGCGACGCCCGCGAACGGCAGCCTCTCGATCACCGTCGAAGGCGGCAACAAGGCAGCTCTCCGCGCGATGCTCGGCGAGCCCGTCACGCAGACGTTCGCGTACGGCGCGAACACCGAGTTCCTGACGTGGGCCAACGGCGTGCCCGCGATCGTGCAGGCCGGCGATCTCTCCGCCGGCGACTACGTCTGGGTGCACGTCCGCGCCGAGCGCGGTTCTTCGCTCGCCGAGATCGAGCAGCAGCAGGCCGGTCTCGTCGGCGACCACGGCGCGACGCTGGACAGGCCGGGCAACCCGGCTTACCTGTTCCGCGGAACGCTCACGTCAGCGACGTCCACCGCAGTGACCGTGCACGTCACGGGCGGCGACCGCCGCGCCATGAAGCTCATGATCGGCCAGTCCGCCGACCAGACGTTCAGCGTCGGCGGCGAGACCATCTTCCTGCTCTGGCAGGGCAAGGTCCCGACCGTGATCGACGCGTCTAAGCTCGTTGTCGGCGACCGGATCGTCGTCCGCGTCCATGCCGACAAGGGCTCGAGCCTCGCGCAGATCGAGGCCACCGCCGCCAATCACGTCGGCGACCGCGAGCCCGCCGCGAAGTAGTGCACGACCCGTTTCTCCCGCGGCGAGGCCGTCTTTCGGGACGGCTTCACCGCGGTATTTACAGAGGTCTTACGCGTCCTTCCGCCCTGGGGGCGATCATATGGCTGTGAACCGCAAGCGCTTCATGCTGCTCGCCGTCGCGATCGTCGCGCTCAACACCTTCTTCTGGGTCGCGCAGGGCGGCTTCGCGCTGCCGCGTGCAATCATCGACCAGTACTTCGGTGGACGGATGATTCGTGCCGAGGTGCTCGTCCAGACGCCCAACGGAACCGAGGACTACCGCATCGACCGCGGTGTGATCAAGACGATGGCTCCAGGATCGATCGTGCTGAAGGAGAAGAACGGCGACATCGTTCCGATCCAGGTCTCGACGACGGCGAGCGTGACCGGCCCGGGCGGGCGCTCGGGCCCGGCCAGGGTGCTCCGCGTCGGGATGCGTGTCACCGTGTTCCGTCTCGCGAACGCGCCCGCCGACACGATCCAGGTCGAGGGCATCGGCCCGTAGCGATGTCGACTGCGGCCACCGGCAGCGTGCTGCTCCTCGTCGAAGACGACGAGTCGATCGGCCGGCTCGTCAAGTCGTATCTCGAGCAGCAGGACGGGTGGCAGATCCTCTGGTTGCGCACCGGCGAGGAAGCGGTCGCGGAGCTTCGACGGCATCCGGTGCGGCTCGTCGTGCTCGACATCGGGCTGCCGGGCATCGACGGCTTCGAGGTGTGCAGGCAGATGCGCGCGCAGTCGAAGGTGCCGATCGTAATGCTGACCGCACGTGACGAAGAGCCGGACCGGGTCGCCGGGCTCGAGCTCGGCGCCGACGACTACGTCTCGAAGCCGTTCTCGCCGCGCGAGCTCGCGGCGCGCATCAAGGCGATCCTGCGCCGCGTCGAGCACCGCAACGACGACGAGGTTCTCGCCGCGCACGACATCGTGTTGCGGCGCGATTCGCGCGACGTGACAGTCTCCGGCTCGATGATCGAGCTCACCGGCAAGGAGTTCGACCTGCTCGCGTGCTTCCTCGAGCATCCCGGCATCGTGCTCTCGCGCGAGAAGCTGCTCGATCTCGTCTGGGGGATGACGTATCCCGGCGGCACGCGAACCGTCGACGTGCACGTCGCGCAGCTGCGGCGCAAGCTCGGTGACCCGGGCACGATCCGCACCGTGCGCGGAGCCGGGTACAAGCTCCTCGCCGCGTGACCAGCCTCCGGACGCGGCTGTTTCGTGCGATCGCGCTGATCGTCCTGCTCTGTGTCGCGCTGACATTCGCGGTCGGGCTCGTGCTGACCCGGCGGG
>Ga0209726_10008297_pt1 | contig 11250 bp, 5 predicted proteins | sample Subgrocontami54m_FD_187453 | JGI IMG/M metagenome (GOLD analysis project Ga0209726, IMG submission 187453) | Subsurface groundwater microbial communities from S. Glens Falls, New York, USA - GMW46 contaminated, 5.4 m (SPAdes) (version 3) | ecosystem: Environmental > Aquatic > Deep subsurface >... | reverse complement strand
CCTCGACCGGGTCTAGACGGCGATCGCGGCGGTCCTGGCTCCCACTTCCATCCACCAGGCCGGCTGAGCCCACTCCCGCCGCCGCCATGAGGGGTGTCGTCCCATCGTTCATGGGCAGTAGTGGATCGGCGCCGGCACTAACGAGCGCCCGCATGATCTCAGCCTCCAGGAATTTAGCAGCCAACAGAAATGGCGTCGCGCCAATCTGCGCCGTACTCAGCGCAAAGTCCCTGCTGAAGCGCCTCACCGGCGTGCCCTTTCCGACTCGAGTGTTCAGACTCGCGTCGTGCACTACAAGCGCCTGCACCAAGGTCAAATCACCTCGTAACACGGCGGCATGCAACGCGGTGTAACCTGCACCGGCGGCGTTCGAGTCCGCGCCCTTCTTGAGCAGGAACCCGGCAAATGGCCCGTGGCCGCTGTGCGCGGCCACAACCAAGGCGCTCGTTCCATCCGGCGCAACATCATTAACGTTGGCTCCAGCCGCCACCAAAGCGCTCGCGGAGGCGGTATCACCATGTCGCGCGGCGAAAAGCAACGGAGTGAATCCTCCCTGTTTCAGCTCGGCGACAGAAGAGGCAGAACGGTTCAAGGCAACCTTAAGGGGGCTGACCTGTGAACGGGCATGAACATCCGCACCGAATGCGAGCAGTACTTCAACGACCTCAGGATGTTGTTGAGCTACTGCCCACATGAGCGCCGTCTGTCCGTGTGCAGTTTCTTTCGCGTTCACCTCCGCCCCGTGGGCAAGCAGCGCCTTCACGGCTCCGATACTCCCGACACGAGCGGCGGTCATAAGTACGGTCTCTCTGGTCGGCAGGGCGGTGGCGTTCGGATCTGCGCCGGCCGCTAACAACTGCTCGACTATGGCGGCGTTCCCGTTTTCGCACGCCAACACGAGAGGCGTAATCCCGACGTCGTTGGCCGCCTGCACATTCGCCCCGGCGCGAATTAGTAGGGCGGCGGTTTCCAGATCATCCCTGTGCACCGCCCAGTGGAGGGCGGTCACACCATCAGGCTGAGGGGAATTCACATCGACACGCTGGGCGAGCAACGCACGCACGGCATCCCGGTTTTGCGTCCGGACCGCGTCGACGAGCCTCAGATCCCAGGTACCGGCCAGACTGGTTCCAAGTAGCACCGATACGATCCCCCACGTACCGAGGATCTGAACGTGAGCGCTGGAACGCGTACTCTTCATGAAGTCCATCCCAAACCGAAAACGCGCTCGCCGAGTACGCCCTCACACCGCGGAGAGCGTGTCGAGTCCTCCAGTGCTGTTGCCGAGACCATCCACGGGCACGCCTAATTTATCCAGCAAAGTCACATGCAGGTTCGCCAAGGGCGTGTTGCCGGGGTACCGAAGGTGACGCCCGCCCTTCAACTGCCCCGCACCCCCACCGACGAGAAGGATTGGCAGGTCGTCAGGCGAATGGGCGTTGCCGTCGCTCATGCCGCTTCCATAGACGATCATGAGATGGTCGAGCAGGGACCCGTCGCCATCCGCCGTTGCCCGCAACTTGTCCAAGTAATATGCGAACAGAGTAGCGTGGTACGTATTGATCTTGGCCAGCTTTGCGAGCTTCTCCGGATCGTTCTGATGGTGAGAGGTCGGATGGTGCGCGTCGCGTGCGCCAATCTCCGGATACGTCCGGCCGCTGAATTCGCGACCGATCATGAAGGTGATGATGCGAGTCAGATCGCACTGATACGCCAGCACCTGCAGATCGAACATCAGCTTCGCATAGTCTGCAAAAGAGGCCGGAATGCTCTCCGGCTGCTCGACCACGGGCAACTCCAACGCGTTTTGTTCTTCGGCTTTCTGAATGCGTCGCTCAACATCTCGAACTGCCTCGAGATACTCGCTGAGTTTCGCGCGATCCCGCGGCCCGAGTCCTTGTTGCAGCTCCGAAACCTTGCGGGTCACAACGTCGAGAATGCTGCGTTGCTCTTCGAGGCGCGCAAGTCGCACGGCCGGATCGGTGCTAGCGGTGTCGCCAAAGAGCCGTTCAAATACAGCGCGCGGATTGCGTTCCATCGGAAGTGGCGTGGTCGCGTTACGCCAGGCGATCGTACTGGTATAGGCACAGCTATAACCGACTTCACACGTGCCCGCGGCCTCGCCTGACTCCAGCTCAACCTCCAGAGAAGCTAGCTGCGTGTGCTTGCCGAGTTCTCTCGCCGCGATCTGGTCCATCGAAATCCCGGCCCGGACTTCGGTACCTTGCGTCTTTTTCGGGGGCGTCCCTGTCAGGAATTTTGTGGAAGCATTCCCATGGCTCCCGTAGGCAGTGCCCCTGCTGGTCAACCCAGTCAGCACAAGCACGCGATCCCGGAATGACGCCAACGGTTGCAGAGTCGTTGAGAATTCGAACGCGCTACCCTCCGCCGTCGGCGTCCACTTATCCATGACGATCCCGTTGGGTACATAAATCACGCCCAGACGATTCACCGGCTTCGCGGCGGTTTTCCCGAGAGCCGTGAGCGCCGGCACCATAGCATCTAACAACGGCAGCGCCAGCGTCACTCCGGTGCCGCGGAGGATCTTGCGGCGGGGAATAGCCTTCTTGGTAATGATCATGAGTCAGTCCTCCGCATCTGAAATGGCGTGCTCTTCACAATCCCCAGAATGACCGCCGACCAACGGTGGTCCCTTGCTGCAGCCTCGCGCACGATCCGTCGCACGGCCGGCATGTCGTAATACTCAACACCCCGGCCGATCGCGTATGTCAGCAACTTTTCCGTCACAGTAGCCACAAACTGTTCGCGGCGACTTAATATGAACGTCCGCAATCCTGGCAAGCCTTCAAAGCGAGCGCCGTCGGGGAGCGCGGCCGACGCATCGATGGGCGTGCCCCCTTCGCTCGTGGCACGCCACATCCCGATCGCGTCAAAGTTTTCGAGCGCGAACCCCAACGGATCCATCATTACGTGACATGCCGCGCAGCTGGGATTCTTCCGATGTTGCTCCATCCGCTCGCGCATCGACTGAACCTTCCCGTTCTCGGCGTTGTCCCTCAGCGCCGGCACATCGGGGGGCGGCGGCGGGGGCGGCGTACCCAAGACATTCTCAAGGAGCCAATGGCCACGCAGCACGGGCGAAGTCCGGGTCGGATATGCCGTCACGGTGAGAAGGCTTCCGTGGCCCAACAACCCACCACGCCGGTCATCAGTGAACGTCAGGCGCCGGAAATGGCTCCCGTAAATATTCGGAATCTGGTAATGCCGGGCCAGCCGCTCGTTGACGAACGTGTAATTCGCCGTCAAAAGATCCAATACGCTGCGATCGTCGCGCAACTGGCTCTCGACGAAGAGCTCAGTCTCTCGCTGAAAGGCATCCCGCAGGTTTTCGTCAAACTCGGGAAACAGCTCAGGAATTGGTCCGACGTCCCGAAGGTTGCGCAGAGCCAACCACTGGCTGGCGAAATTGTCCACGAGCGCCTTCGACCGCTCATCGGCCAACATTCGCCGCACCTGCTGATCCAGAACCTCCGGGTGCTTCAACTTCCCGCGTACGGCGACATCAAGCAGTTCCTCATCGGGGATGCTGCTCCAGAGGAAAAATGACAATCGGGAAGCTAGCTCGAGATCCGTGAGGCGATATGCCGTGCCCGCCGGGACGTTCGCGGGATCGCGTTCAACACGGAACAGAAACTCCGGATCAACGATGATGGCTTCAAGTGCGCGCAGGATTCCGATGTCAAAACCTCCCGTGCGCCGACCCAATCGGTACAGGCCGAGCAGCGGCTGAACATCATTTTCCGTCACAGGCCGTCGATACGCGCGCCGGGAGAGCGTGGAGAGGATTTTTTTCGCGCACGGCTCTTCCCCCCCTGGGCTGGCGGGCCGGCACACAAACACTTTACGACGGCTGAGGGTGTCTCCCGCTCCGATTGCATCGTAGGGACCCGCGATCGAAACACTATCCACTGCAGCTTCCCACTTACCTGATGGTGAGCTCCGTTCGGAATCGATCGAGAAGCTGAAGCCCGAGAGCTGCGGCTGCAATACCCCCTCAAGTTCCGACGTTCGCCTGAGAAACGAGACCCCCACGAGGCGTGTCCCTGCGCGAATCGGAAGCCGAACTTCTAACTGCGCGTCAGCATGCTGCGTGTACTCCTCCCATTCGGCGTCACCCTCAACATCACCCACAAAACTCGACGGCGGCGGTGCCCCTCTTCGCTCGCCGCCTATCGTGAACACCTTGACACGCTGGCGATCCACCTGAATCTCGAGTTGCTGTGGCTCGCCGAGGCCCCGAATATAGTCATAGAGCTGACGGCGCAGCCGGATTTGGATGACGTAGTCGGCATCGAGCGGAAAATGATGGCGAATCGCGAGGCCACCCCGCGATCCGAACGGCAAGTCATCGCCCATGCGGTCGTCCTGAAACAGCATTTTGCGGACAGGGTACGTCTCGACCGCTGGAACGAGCCGGGGGTCACCGACGGCGAGGCGACCGATCTTCCTTGCCGCTGACATGTAGCGCTCCATCAGCGCCGGTGAGACCGACAGAACGCCTGCCATATTGTCAAAGCCGAGGTCCGAATCGTCGCGCGGCAGCAACGAAGCGCCATTTACCTCTATACCAACCAAATCCCGAATGGCGTTCGCGTACTCGGTTCGATTAAGTCGATGTATCGTGGGCCTACCGGGATCAGGACGGGTCGCCGCCGCACGATCAAGCGCCGTCTGAAGCCAGGAGACCATCCCGCTAGAACTGGTCGGATCCGGGCGGCGCATACCTGGAGGGGGCATCGAGCCGGTACTAAGCTTCCGCACGACCTTTTCCCAAACGTCCGCTGCGGCGCTCACATGCTCTACATCTACCTTGTCCAGCATGAGCCCGGCCGTTTTTTGTCGCTCGTTATGACACGTGACGCAGTAAGTGTCGAGCAGCGCTCGCGGAGACAATAAGGGAGAGGAAGCGACCGTGTTCGAGGATGGTTTTTGCGAGGCGCCCGTCTCGGACGCAATTGCGTATCGCGGCAGCCCCACCCGGTTCGCATTCGGCAACCGAGCAGCCTGAAGATAGCCGCCTGTGGCCGCTGCCACGCCAATCCAAGCTAGAATCGCTCTCGAGACACTTGCCATATTTGCTTTGTCCCCGGCGAGGTTGTGTGGTGGTCCCCCTAGAGATACCCGGGTAAGTTTAGCGGAACTTGGCAGGCGGCGCAATGTTAATCCAAGCCTATCTTGTTCACTGATAAGGAGTTGGAACGCCTCTCAAAACGGCTCCATCTGAGGGCATGCTGTTTGGGCTTGAGGAGCTGCGAACTCCCCGGTTTCGCGGGAAAGGATACTTTGGGTGGACCAGCTACAGCCGATAGCCGTGACAAAGGCCACGTCCATCACTACACGAGGTATTCCGTACTACACGAAGCATTCCGTGCCCATTAACGGTGCTTGCCGAACAGCGACGTCCGCGTACCGTCGCGAGCCAACGAAAACACGGTCGCGACCAATCCAGGGGGCGCCTCGCACATGATCATCGAGATTCCGGGTCACCGTGGCGCGGCCTTCGCGATGCGGTAGAGTTTAGTGGCCGTCCTGATGATGAGGCTACCTTGTGCGATCGCCGGCGTTGCCAGGGCCATCTCGTCGAGCGAATTCTTTCCGAGCACCTTAAACTCAGGTCCTGCCTGGATCACGTAAGTATCACCCTCCTCGCTCATCGCGAAAAGCTTGCCATTGAACGCCCAAGGAGAAGAACTGAAGCCAGTGGTATTAGGCGTAATGCGTTGCCGACCGTAGACTTGAGTTCCTGTCCTGGCGTTGTGACAGAGTAAGAAACCGCGGTCGAGCAGCGTGTAGTAGTAGTCACCATACACCAATGCCGAGGTGTTGTAGGTGCCGAGTTGTGCATTAAACCAGGCGATGTATCGATTGCTCGTTTCGCCTGGTCGCAGCGAAATATCCGCGGCGGCGCCAGGACGAATGGCGTACACCGGACGAAGCGGATCGCCGGGAAAACCCGAGCTGATGTAGAGCAGCCCATGCTTCGCGAATGGAGTAGGAACAGTAATCGACGACATACCCTTGAGCTCCCACACCAGGTTGCCGTCGAGTCCATAGGAGCGCACCTTGTCGGTGCCGGTTGTCACTATCTCGGTTCCTAACTCGTGCGTCCAGACGAATGGCGTGGACCAATTGGTACCCTCGTCCCGATTGACGCGCCAGATCTGCTCACCGGTAACCTTGTGGAAAGCAGCAATGAACGACCGATCTTCATTATCGTTGACGATGTACAAACGGTCTCTGTGGAGGACAGGCGACGAGGCGCTGCCGTAACCAGAACGAGTTCGAAAAACGCCGAGATCCTTCGACCACACGACGTTGCCGCTCAAATCCACGGCGGCGAGCAACCCGATGTTGCCGAAATACACGTACACACGCTCGCCATCTGTGACCGGCGTCTCTGAGGCGTATGAGTTCTTGACCTGTTTCGCTACCGGCGGGTATCCGCTGCGCAACTCTCGCTGCCAGCGAATCTGTCCATCAGTAAATCCAACGTCATATACCACCCACCGATGCGTCGCCGTCGATACGGCCGAAGCGCCACCGTAGAGACCCGATTTTGGCACCGTGTCCTGGCCCGAGCTTACTGCCGAGGTGACGAAAATATGATCACCCCACACGACAGGCGAGCCCCACGCGAGACCCGGTATGTGCCGAGTCCAGGTGATGTTCTCGTTCTGGCTCCAATTTTCGGGCAGCGCCGGATTATCGGCAACAACCCCCGCCTCGAGACCTCGGAACAGCGGCCATTGGTCGTCGCTGGACGCGGCCGTTAACGTTAACGAGCTCAAGATGATGGTGGCAACCAAAACGCGATTCATCGTGTGCCTCTCAATTGGGCCGAGCATCAGTCGTATCGATCGGAAGGATTCCACTCGAATAGCTCTGTCCCTGAAAGCGACTAACGTGGACGCTATTCAGTCATTTCGCGTCAGACATTAGCGACGATCACGCGTGTAGCGAAGAACTCCGCCCTTGTCGCCGAGACTCGCGACGTAGACGTTCCCGGCGGGATCTACGCTGATATTGTGGCCCCCTCGAACTCTTTCCAACGTTTCTAGAAGCTTCCCAGTACGGGCATCGACTAGCGAGATTCTCGCGTTTTGGAGATCGCTAACGTATAGAGTGTCGTCTTTGCTGATGTGCAGCCCGAACGGCAGGCCCAGGTGGGTCCACTCCTCCAAGAACTTGCCCTCGGTGTCAAAGATCTGAATACGTCCATCGGTGCATCCGGCGTTGCCAGCTGTCGTCGAGCCGCAGCGATCTCCCACCAGGAGACGCCCGCGTGAGTCTTGAACAATCGCATGCGGCACACGGAATTGTCCCGGCCCCACTCCTTTGACGCCCCACTCTTTGAGGAATTTACCGTCCTTGTTGAACTTCACGACGCGCTGATTCCCATAGCCATCAGTGATGAACACGTCGCCATTCTGCACAACGACGACATCGGTGGGCTGGTTGAAGCGAGATGGTCCGTTACCGGCTAAGTCATACTGCCCGAGGCTCATGACTAACTTTCCATCGCTGGTGAATTTCTTGACCTGATGCCCTTTCGAATCGACGGTCCAGATGAACCTATTGTGATCAACGTAAATTGTGTGAGCCTGTTTTGCGATGCCCTTTTGCCACTCCCGGAGAAACTTGCCACTCGGCTCAAACGTCCAGACACTGCCGCTCGTGCGGACATCACCTAGAGTCCGGCGAAACACATACAGAACACCGTCGGGATCCACGTCCACAGAGGAGACGCCGCCGATCTTTTCACCGAGTGGAGACTGGACCCAATTTTCAACCAGCACGTACTGTGGGCCAGCCGCGTTAACGCCTCGATCGGTCGACTCATTCAGGAACGCACAGAGAAATGTCACCGACAACAAAACGGATACGATCGGTGAGGGTCTTACGACCATTCTTCCTAACATGGGTGCCTCCCATTCAGCTTCCGGTGCTTTGGCTACTCTCCCCACCGAGCGAGCGGTGATTCAGCTGTCCTTCGTTAACTCTGTGTCGAGCTTGGCAACGTTATTCACCAAGGCTACACAGATCTGCACTGATCGCACGAGGCCCTGTCAGACCTGACGGGGCCTCTGTCTGGAATTAGAAGTCAAAGCGGCGCGTCCACTACCAGTCGAATTGCGCTCCGAGTTTGAACAGTCGTCCGTTGAGAATATTCAGTGGCTGCTGCCACCGCGCGCCGAGCGAGTTGTTCCTGTCGACCACTGTGCCCGCGTTGATGACGTTGTAACAATCAACCATCGCTTGCAGGCGGCGAGTGCCACCCAGCCTCAAGATCTTCGTCAAACGCACGTCCAGCTGAGTCACGCGATCCCCATACAACGAGCTCGGAGCAATCAACGGGATGGTCGCGGTGCCGTTGGCACCAGACGCGAGATTGCGCCCAAGCGAGGGACTGATCTCAGCATTCGGAGCGACCCACGATGCCGTAATGGGAAACGTGGCGACATTCTGAAGTGTCGCGCTTGCCTGCAGGTCCCACGGGAGCGGGTATGAGCCAGCCGCTTTGATTTGGGTTCCCGCCGACCACGCCGAGGCGTTATGACAGAACAGCTGCTGTGGCGAATCGACGAGGACTGCGCAGTTGTCCGTCACCGTCTGCCCAAAGCCCACGCCGCCGTTGAGCAACTTGCCCTCGCCGAACCGCGTGGCGAAGCCGATATCCACACCGTTGTACACCTCGGCTTGCTTCCCAAACTCCGATGCCGCCGCCACCCGATTGTTGACCTGCCCGAACTTTGCCAGGTTGATGTCGTACAGCCCGCATATCCGTTGGCCGCTGACGGAGCCGAGCCGCGGATCCGTAGGGGCCGTCACGCAGTATGGGTCGAAGTCGGCTGCCGTCACGGCGAGGTTATCCGTCACTCTGAAATTTCCGAATGACGTGCGGAAGTAGCCGACGTTGATCGCGAGACCCGGCATGAGCTCGTGCTGGACCGCCACCGACGTCTGCGTGTTGTACGGTCTCACACCGAAGCCTTCGAGCAAGCTCTTGTCGTACGTCGTACCGAGAACCCGGCTGCCCAGATTCAGATTCGAAATCCGCGCGCACTCCCCGTTGGCCTGGGGATTGGTCAGGACGCAATCGGGCACGAAGTTGCCAGTGCGCGGATCGCCGGCGCCGAAGAGGCTGTCGTTCCACGTGCGCGTCGCGCTCTGCGCAATTTGAAATGCGGGCGTGTTCTCGCGCGCCAGATAGAGCATCTCGCCGCCCTCCAAGTAACGGCCGAATGAGCCCTTCACGGCCGTCCGGCCGCTTCCGAACACATCGTAGGCCGCTCCGACGCGAGGCGAGACGTCGCGCCAACTCGGGATGTTCCGCACCTCCGGGAAGTCCGTCGCTGCCCTGAACATCCCAGCTTCACCACGCGTCGCCGGCGCCCACGCCTCGAGAGAGTCGAACCGAATGCCAAGATTCAGCGTGAGCCGGTTCAGCGTCCATTGATCCTGGGCAAAGACTCCAATCGGCAGAATTCTGTTCTGCACGAAGTTCGGGGACGCCCACTGCTGGAGTGACGCCGGGACACCGTTCCGGAGCTGATAGAGCACTGGCGGATCGTTGAGCACGACATCGAAATGTCCGTACCCTTCGAGCACCGTGACGCCGGTCTTGAAAGCGTGCGACCCGGTCACGTACGACACAGCGAATCGTTGGTTGTGCTGCGCGTACAGGACTCCTCGATCCCCGCTGTAGTCGTTGACACTAATGATCCCCTCTGTGCGTGCGCCCCATCGAAATCCCGTCGTCAGCTCCACGTACGCAGTGTCGGTGGTGCTTGTGTCCTCTGTTCGAAAGCCGCGGGACATGTTGTGCAGGTACGTCCCGCCCGCTTCGAGCAGGAGTCGGTTGGTCACCGGCTTGGTCCACGTGCCCTGGACGACATAGTTGGGGAAGTAGAACTTGTTGGTGGTCGCTTCGGGCGCGCGGTTGATCCCTTGCGAAATAGTGGGACACGCGCAATTGTCCTGGAAGCTGCCGAACATCGTGAACTTGTGGCCCTTCGGTGCCTGCCACGTGAGTCGACCCTGATTATCGCGGTCGAGGTGCTCGTTGAACGCCTGGCGCGTCTCATCCGGCGTATAGAACCGCGTGTGCGGCGTCTTGTTGTAGTAAGCGCCCGTGGCGTATTCGCCGGAGCCCCACCACCGGTGGGCGGTGAAGAACCACAGCTTGTCTTTAGCCATCGGGCCACCGAGACCGATTCCGATGTCATAGAGTCGCTTGATGGACGTCGTCGCGAACACGCCCTGCGCGCGATGCTCGTCGGTGATGTTCCGGCTTTGAAATGCCGGGCCAGCGCCGCCGCCATTGACGTGGAGTCTGAAGCTATTGCCGCCCTCTTTCGGGACGATGTTGATCGCCACACCGCCCGTTTCGCTCTCGGCCTGCGTGGTCGTCTGGATCACGATTTCCTGAACGCCCATCTGGTTGAGGTTCGTTTGCCGCGTGGACGTGCCGCCACCGAGGGGATTCGAGTAGAACATCCCATCCTGGTACATTCTCGTATCGCCGGCACGGGTGCCGTGGACGCCGAACGCATAGCCCGCTTCGCCTTTTGATCCGCCCAAATCGAACGCGCTGCGGGCGGAGGATGACGAGGTTCCCAGGGTGAGCGTTTCAAACGCCTGAATACCCTTGCCGGTGGGAAGCGTATCCAAGGTCTCGCGCGTGAGGACATTCTGTGTCCGCACGTTTTGGACGTCGACGACCGGACTCGCGCCCGTCACGGTGACCGTTTCCTCGAGCGAGCCAACCGCCATCTCCGCGTTGGCCGGCGCCGTGAATCCCGTGGTCAGGGAAATCCCTTCGCGCTTATAGGCTGAAAAACCCGGGAGAGTGAAGGTCACCGTGTAGGTGCCGGGCCGAAGCTCACCGATCTTGTAGTTACCCTGATCGTCGGTCACAGCGACGCGAACCTTTTCGATGAGTGCCGGGCTCGTGGCCTCGACGGTCACGCCGGGCAACACGGCGCCCGTCGTGTCCCTCACAATTCCCGCAATAGCGCCCGTCGTGGCGGATTGCGCCGACGCGATTGCCGGCAGCAAGAGCAGAACACACCATGCCGCGATTGTCTTTTGGACACGCATCATGTCCTTCCTCTCTCTTTGGACCGCGATGAAAGTAGCCGCCGCGAACATCAGAGTGATTCATTGTCGTTGCCGCTCGGCCGATCACATGACCGTGTACAGGCGAACGCGCGCGCCCGAATGGCTTGA
>Ga0209726_10008296_pt1 | contig 11251 bp, 11 predicted proteins | sample Subgrocontami54m_FD_187453 | JGI IMG/M metagenome (GOLD analysis project Ga0209726, IMG submission 187453) | Subsurface groundwater microbial communities from S. Glens Falls, New York, USA - GMW46 contaminated, 5.4 m (SPAdes) (version 3) | ecosystem: Environmental > Aquatic > Deep subsurface >... | reverse complement strand
TGTTTCCCTTCCTCATCGCCGAAGTGTACGCCCGCGTCCGCGGGCGTGAGGGGATGGGGATGGGTGATTTCAAGATGTTGGCGATGGTCGGCGCGTTCCTCGGGTGGCCCATCGTGTGGCTGACCCTCATCCTGTCATGCGTGCTCGGTATCGTGATTGGCGGCGTCGCGCTGATGATCTCGAAACGTGGCCTCGCGACCAGGATTCCGTTCGGGACCTTCATCGCCGTGGCAGCGTTGATCTGCGCGTACTCGGAAGGTCCCGTACTGCGGCTCTACGAGCAGGCCCTTCGAGCGTATCTGACCTGGGCCGGCCTCGCGTCATGAACCAGTTTGGTTATGCGCTCGTCGGGTTGACCGCGATCGTCGCGGCGCTGGTGGGCGTCATGACCTACGCGCTCCTGCGGATTATAGCCGGGGCGCGCGATACGAAGCGGCACCTGGGTGAGAACAGTCCGGACACGATGATGCTCTCGGCTGCACTGCAGGAAGCGGTGGGCAAACTGAAGGCGCAGGAGCAGGCGATGAGCGCTCGTGCCGCCGCGTCCGATCAACTCCGCGGGCAGATCGCCGACAGCTTGATGGCCGGCCTTCTCGTTGTCGACGCCGGTGGACGAGTGGAGATTCTCAATCCAGCCGGGCGACGCCTTCTTGGCCTCGCCTCGGAGTGCGTCGGCGTGCACTATCTCGAGGCGCTCGCCTCGGCGCCACCCCTGGCTGCCGTGACGACCGAGTGCCTCGAGACCGGAGCGCCGATCGTGCGCCGCTCGGTCGAGATGCCGAGCACGGTCACGCCCACGCACCTCGGCGTGACGGTATCGCCGCTGGCCGGCCCGGGCGACATGCGTGGCGCCATTTGTCTGTTCTCGGATCTCACGAACGTCGTGGAGCTCGAGGAACAGCTTCGATTGAAGGAGACCCTCGCCAGGCTTGGAGAGCTGACCGCGGGTATCGCGCACGAATTTCGAAATGGCCTGGCGACGATTCACGGTTACAGCCGGCTGCTCGACCCGGAAGCGCTGCCCCGCCAGTACCGCGCGTACGTCGAGGGGATCCGCCAGGAGGCGGAAGTGCTCGGGAAGGTCGTCACCAACTTTCTCAACTTCGCGCGCCCCGAACAGGTCGTGTTCGCGCCGGTCGATCTCGGGGCCATTGCTCGCCGTGCCGCCGACGACCTGCGTCATGACCTGCCCGACCGCACCACGATCGCGATCGACGGCGGCTTCGCCGAAATTCAGGGAGACGAGGCGCTGCTGCGCCAGGTCTTCGGCAACCTGCTGCGCAACGCGGCGGAGGCGTGCGAATCCGCGGGTGTCACGCCGACCATTACTATCCAGGGCCAGGTCGATCCGGCAGGTCGATCGTGCCGCGTCTCGGTCGACGACAACGGTCCGGGCATCGCGCAGGACGTGCGCGAGCGGGTCTTCCGCCCCTTCTTCACCACCCGATCACGCGGCACGGGCCTCGGACTCGCCATCGTCCAGAAGATCGTCCTCATGCACAACGGACGCGTGGCCATCGGCGCCTCGCCGACTGGCGGCGCACGCCTCCAACTGACTTTCCACTTGCCGTAGCCCGGGTACGTAGAAACAGCGCACCTGGTGTCGCACGTCGTCGCAATTCCTGCGTGCGCGGGACGCTGCGCTTCGGCCGAACACGTATCTTCGCCCAGGCAAGGACGTTGCCTGGGGGAGTGGCGTGCGCGGTGAACGCCTTCGATCCGAACGCGGCTTCTCGCTCGTCGAGGTGCTCATTGCCAGCACCATCCTGATCATCGCGTTGTTGTCGCTCGCCCAATTGCTCTCCCTTGCCACGGCGGCCAATGCGGCCGCAGGTCGGGCGACGTTTTCCGCGGTGCTTGCCGCGGAGAAGCTCGAGGAGCTTCACACGCTGGCGTGGGAGTCCGTGCGACGACAGCCAGGCGAGTCCGTTGACTACCTCGATCGTTCCGGGCGAACTGTCGGCAACGCTGCGCTGGCGACGTACCGCCGGCGTTGGCTCATTGACCCCCTTCCCGTGGATCCGGACAACTCGTTCGTGATCCAGGTAATTGTCAGCGGCCGGCGCGACGAGGCGCGGATGGCCGGCGTCAGGACCAGGAAGGCGCCGTGATCGTTCCGATACGCACATCCGGCGAGGAGGGCTTCACGCTCGTCGAGATGATGATCGCGATGGCGATCGCGATCGCGGTGATGGGCGCAATCTTCACGCTCGTCAATTCGGCTCAGGCCGCATTCCAGGCGCAAGGCGACGTGCCCGATCTGCACCAACGGCTTCGCGCATCGATCGACATGCTGACCACCGACGTGAGGAGCGCGGGCGGCATCGACGCGCCGGTACGGCCGTATCGCGTTGGCGCCGTACGCGATGACTTCGCGGCTGGTGTGTATTACCGCGCTGACACGATCACGGTGTTCCACGTGTCAGCCGGCGCGTTGCCGGCGGACGCGCCGGTCGTCGCCACGCACACGTACTACCTGAGACCTGATGCTGCCTCGGACACGTTCGACTTGATGCAATACGACGGACGGGTGACAGACCTTCCTGTCATCGATCACGTAGCCGTCCTTGCCTTCGCGTACTTCGGCGATCCCCGCGCGCCGCAACTGGTCGCCAACAACGAGCTGGATGGCGATCCCATCACCCTGGATCCCGCGATACTTGCGGATGGACCGTGGTGGCAGGACCAATCTGGCACCTTCGACGCCGACCTCGTGCGCGTCCGATCGGTCGGCGTGAGACTGCGTGTTCGAAGCGTATTCGGTGCGCGTCTCGTCCCCGATCTGGAGATCGAATTTCGCGTTGCGCTGCGCAACGGGCCGCCGGGAACGTAGCCATGCGCCTGCGCAGCACCGACGGCGCCGCGCTGCTGATCGCGTTGATGGCGATGATGCTGATGACGGCGCTGGCGACCGCGCTGATGCTGACCACGATCACCGAGACGAGAATTGCCTCGAGCTACGGCGCTGGAATCGAGGCGTTCTACGCGGCCGATGCCGCGATAGAGCGCGCGATTGATGACCTGCGGACGATTCCGGATTGGAGCGCCCTCGCGGCGAAAGCAGCGACATCGACGTTCGTCGATGGTCCGCCGGGAGGTCCGAGGACGCTGTGGGACGGGACGACCCTCGATCTGGGGGAGGAGACGAGGATGGTCCGCGAGGGGGAGAGTCCACCATGGCGGCTGTTTGCGTACGGCGCCCTTGCAGGCATTCTCCCGCCGGGCAGGCTCGCATCGCGGACCTATGTCGTGGTCTGGGTGGCGGATTCGCTGGATGCGCCGCCCCAGCCCGACGAAGAGGCGCTCAGGCTCCTGGCACAGGCGTACGGACCCCAGGGAGCCCGCCGCTCGCTGCAGGTGGTGCTGGCGCGCAAGCCCATCGACGATTCCAAAGGGATTCTCGTGGTTTCGTGGCGTGAAGGGCCCTGAAGTCGAGTCGCGGTTCGGCCGAAAGTATCAGAGTGACTTCCGAATCGTCATGATGTCCAGGTTTGTCGTCGGTCTCGCCGCCTCCCTTGCGATCAGTGCCGCCGCGTCAGCTCAGACGCTTGGCGACGTTGCGCGTCAGGAAGAAGCGCGTCGCAAGACCGTGAAGGCTCCTGGGAAGGTGTATACCAACGACAGTCTGCGCGTCGATCCTTCGTCACCACGCCCGGCGGTGGCCGGTACGCCTGGATCGCCGGCATCGTCCGCTGGATCGGCGGCACCGTCTGCCCCCGACGCGAGTCAGCAGGCGGGTGCTTCGGCGCCTGCCCCGGACGCCGGCGCCAAAGACGAGAAGTCCTGGAGGAATCGCATGGCTGCCGCCCGCGAGGCGGTCGAGCGCTCGAAGATCTTTGCCGAAGCGCTGCAGACACGCATCAATTCGCTCTCCAACGACTGGGCCGCCCGTGACGACCCGTACCAGCGCGCCAAGCTCAGCGCCGACCGCGACAAGGCGCTGGCGGAGCTCGGTCGCGTCCAGAAAGAGGTCCAGGACGGCACCAAGGCGATTGCCGCCATCCAGGAAGAGGCTCGCAAGACGGGCGTGCCTGCCGGCTGGGTCCGCTGACCACACCTTCCTTTCCAGTCCTCCTCGTCGAAGACAAGGACTCCCTGCGCGCGATGCTGCGCCACGCGCTCGAGTCGCAGGGGCACCTCGTCATCGAAGCGCGGGACGAGCCTGAGGCGGTGCAGCAGATGCGTCAGGCGCGGCCGGCCGTCGTCCTGACCGATCTCAAGCTTCCCAACGGTGACGGCTTCGGCGTGCTGCGCGCTGCCAAGGAGCTCGACCCCGAGCTGCCCGTCGTCGTGATGACCGCGTATGGCAGCATCCAGGACGCGGTGACGGCGATGAAGGAAGGCGCGATGGATTTCCTCGCCAAGCCGGTCGATCCGGACCACCTGCTGCTGATGGTGGAGCGCGCCATCGCGCAGCGGCGGATGCTCACCGACTACTTTCTCCTGAAGCAGGAGCTTGCAGAGCGGCGCGGCGCACCGCGCATCATCGGTGACGACCCGAAGCTGCGGCAGGTGTCGCAGCAGCTGCATCGGGCCGCGGGCACCGACACGACTGTGCTGCTCGAAGGCGAGAGCGGCACGGGCAAGGAGCTGTTCGCACGCGCGCTGCACGCGCTCAGTCCTCGAGCGGACGGTCCATTCGTCGCGATCAACTGCGCGGCGATTCCAGATACGCTGCTCGAGACGGAGCTGTTCGGCCACGAGAAGGGGGCCTTCACCGGAGCCTCCGCGCGCAAGCCGGGTCGTTTCGAGCTTGCGCACCGCGGTACGCTCTTCCTCGATGAGATCGGCGAACTGCCGCTGGGTCTGCAGGCAAAAATTCTGCGCGCGCTCGAGGAGAAGCAGTTCGAGCGCGTCGGCGGCACCGTGTCGCTGCACGTTGACGTCCGTGTCGTCGCGGCGACCAATCGTCTTCTGAAGGCCGCGGTGGCCGCGCGGCAGTTCCGCGAGGATCTCTACTTCCGCCTGTCGGTGTTCCCGATCAGCATCCCGCCGCTGCGCGAGCGGCCTGGCGACATCGCGACCCTGGCGCGCCACTTCGTCGAGAAGTTCTGCCGCGATTTGAACAAGACAACGCTGATCTTTTCGCCGGCGGCGCTCGACGACATGCAGACGTATCCGTGGCCGGGCAACGTGCGCGAGCTGCAGAACTGCATCGAGCGGGCGGTGATTCTGTGCGACGGCGACACGATCCACTCGCGACTGCTCAACCTCTCGGTCCGGCCAGGCTCGATCGCCGCGTCGGTCAGCCCGTGGGATCAGATCGATCTGTCCGGGACGCTGCTCGATGCCACGCGGCGCGTGACGACGGAGGTCGAGCGGCGGAAGGTGGAGCTGGCGCTGCGGGACGCGGCGGGAAACAAGCAGCGCGCGGCCGAACTGCTGCAGATCAGTTACAAGACCCTGGTCAGCAAGCTCAGAGAGTTCGGAATCCCTGACATACCCGCCTGACGGAGGGGCCACGCAGCTCCGGTCACCCAGCCGGCCATCAGAGTCGCGGTTCGGACATCAGCGCGAGGACATTCCCCTCCGAATCATCGAAGTCGGCCAGCCATACTTCGCGATCCGGCAGCCTGGCGATCATGTGGGGCGCCGTGCGGAACGCGACGCCTCCCGCGACCAGCGCCGCGTGCGTCGCCTTGATGTCGTCGACCGCGAAATACACGATCGATCCCTGGTGGTCGAATGCCGGCTCTGGCGGCGAAAGCATGAGCCGCACACCTCCGCAGTCGAAGAACGCCAGGCCGCCTGGAGCCTGGAAGAGCAGACGCAGCCCGAGCGTGTCGCGATAGAACGTCACTGCGCGCCCGGTGTTGTGTGCGCGGATCGAGATCTGGTGAATCCGGGACAGGGCTGGCGCAACCATCATGCTCCTCTTGGGGGCTGGTTCAAGGCTTCATCCCGAGCCTCTTCAGGACTCCGCGCAGTTCGTCCTCGGTGACGTCATCGACGGTTGCCGTCGCACCGATCGCGATCGCAAGGACGAAATGCAGGCGCCCATTGACGACCTTCTTGTCGCGTCGGACGGCGTCGAGGACTTCGGCGATGGTCAGATCGGCGAGTGACGGGAGCGGACCAAGCTGCGCGATCAGCTGCGCCAGCGCCTGTCGCTCGCGCTCCGCGAGCGCGCCACGCGCGACGCCGAGGTCGGCGGCGGCCAGCATGCCCAGCGCGATCGCTTCGCCGTGGCGGAAGCGCCGGTATTTCGTCACGGCTTCCAGCGCATGTCCGACGGTATGTCCGAAGTTGAGGATGCGGCGCAGTCCGCCTTCGCGTTCGTCCGCAGATACGACGTCCGCCTTGATGCGGCACGACTCGACGATCGCCGGAATCAGCATGTCGGGATCGCGCGCGAAGATCGCCTTCGTGTTGTGCGCGACGCGATCGAACAGCGCGCGGCTCGCGATCATGCCGTATTTCACGACCTCGTACAGGCCCGAGCGGAACTCGCGACGTGGCAACGTGCCCAGCAGCAGCGGATCGATGATAACGACCGCCGGCTGATGGAAGGCGCCAATCAGGTTCTTGCCGAGCGCGTGGTTGACGCCGACCTTTCCTCCAACCGAGCTGTCAACCTGCGCGAGCAGCGTTGTCGGCACATGTGCGAGCGTAATGCCGCGCAGGAATGTCGCGGCGGCAAACCCCGCCGTATCACCAATTACGCCACCCCCGACGGCGACGATCGCGCTGCCGCGATCGGCCCCGGCCCGAATCAACGCCTCGTAGATGCGCGCGACCGATTGCAGGTTCTTGTAGCGCTCGCCGTCGGGGATGAGAATCGGCTCGGCGCCGCCGAGAACGCTCAGCATCTGAGTGCCGTGCAGGCGCCAGATGATGGGGCTCGAGACGATGAAGCGGCGTCGCCCGACGCCGTGCGCATCGAGCAGCGCCGGCAGCCGCTCGGTGATCCCGTCGCCGATCCAGATCGCCGACTCGCGCGACCCGGTGTCGACGTCGATGCGGACGGCCTCACGAGTATCAATGCTCAAGGCACAAGGCTCATTGCTCAATGCTCAACGCAATACACCGCTCAACGATGACCGTGAGCGGTGTGCAGTGAGCGTTGTGCATTGTGCATTGATAGGATAGCAAAGTGGATGTGCGCGGCGACTTTCTCGTCATCGGCAGTGGCATCGCCGGCTTGCGCGCCGCGCTGACGCTCGCGGACGCCGGCGACGTCGTCGTGCTCACCAAAGCCGACGCTACCGAGAGCAATACCGGCTATGCCCAGGGGGGCATCGCGGCCGCGCTCGGTCCCGATGATTCGCCGGAGCTGCACGCGCGCGACACGCTGGCGGCCGGCGATGGGCTCTGCGACGCCGAAGCCGTCGACGTGCTCGTGCACGAGGGACCGAAGTACGTCGGCGAGCTGCTGGCATGGGGCGCGGCGTTCGATCGCGAAACGGACGGCACTCCGGCACTCGCACGTGAAGCCGCGCACAGCGTCAGGCGTGTCCTCCACGCGCACGATGCGACGGGGCGTGAAATCGGACGCCTCTTGTGGTCGCGTGTGAGCGCACATCCTCGCATTCGCGTCCTGCAGGACACGCACGCGACCGAGCTTGTCACCGCCGATGGCGCGTGCACCGGCGCGCGGTATGTCAGCGGCCGCGCGGGAGCCGGCTCGATCATCGCCGCGCGTACGCTGCTCGCCACCGGCGGCGCAGGACAGGTCTTTCGCGAAACGACCAACCCGCCCGTGGCGACAGGTGACGGCATTGCGATGGCCGCGGAGGCGGGCGCGCGCGTGGCCGACCTCGAATTCGTGCAGTTTCATCCGACCGTGATGAACGTCAAGGGCGCCCAGCGCTTCCTCTTGTCCGAAGCGCTTCGCGGCGAAGGCGCCTATCTGGTGAATGAGGCCGGCGAGCGGTTCATGACGCGGTACGAGCCCGCTGGAGAGCTCGCCTCGCGCGATCTCGTGTCGCGCGCAATCGTTCGCGAAATGGAACGCACGGCCGCTCCGGTGTATCTGTCGATGGCGCATCTCAATCGTGACTTCGTGCGCGAGCGCTTTCCGACGATTGCCAAGGCATGCGCGCAGGCCGGCCTGGAGCTGGCCACCGACTGTATACCCGTCAGCCCCGCCGCGCACTACATCATGGGCGGTATCGAGACAGACCTCGATGGACGCACGTCGGTGGATGCGCTGTTTGCCGCCGGCGAGGTTGCGTGCACCGGCGTGCATGGCGCCAACCGGCTGGCGAGCAATTCGCTCCTCGAAGGCCTGGTGTTCGGGGCGCGCGCAGCCGACGCCATGACCGCGACGGCGCGGTCGGCGCAATTGCGGAATGCCGATGTGGTGACGTGGACATCAGATGCGCGGCGGCATCCGGCGATCGATTGTCCGTCGGCCGACGACGTACGCTACGTGATGTGGCGGCAATGCGGCCTGTTGCGCTACGGACGCGGGATCGAGCGGGCCATCATCCGCCTCGAGCAGTGGTACCCGCTTCTGCGCGCGGAGCGAACCGCGCGCGCCGTTGACCACGAGTTCCGGCGCGTGAGCAGTATCGTGACGGTAGGACTGCTGATCGCGCGAGCGGCGCTTCGGCGTCAGGAGAGCCGCGGGGGCCACTTTCGCTCGGACTTTCCCAGTCGCGACGATATACACTGGAACAAACACGTCGCCGACGTGTTCCACAGGTGAAAATCCCCAATCCCAAATCCCAAAACCCAGATCAAAAGACCGAGTTGGGATGTGGAGCTTGGGATTTGGGGTTTGGGATTTTTCATGAGTCCGGAAACTGACATTCCAGATCTGCCAACGGAGATCACCCCGCAATCCCAGGACTTCGGGCGCTGGTACATCGACGTGGTCCGCCGCGCCGAGCTGGCCGATTATTCGCCGGTCAAGGGCTGCATGGTCATCCGCCCGTACGGCTATGCGATCTGGGAGCTGATGCAGCAGGCGCTCGATCGGCGCTTCAAGGCGACTGGACACGTCAACGCGTACTTCCCGCTCTTCATTCCCGAGAGTCTCCTGATGAAGGAGAGCGAGCATGTCGAAGGGTTCGCGCCGCAGGTCGCGTGGGTTACGCAGGGCGGGACCGAGGTGCTGGAAGAGCGGCTCGTCGTGCGTCCGACCTCGGAAACGATCATCGGCACGATGTACGCGAAGTGGGTGCATTCGTGGCGCGATCTGCCGATCCTGATCAACCAGTGGGCGAACGTCGTGCGGTGGGAGAAGGTCACCCGGCTCTTCCTCCGAACCACCGAATTCCTCTGGCAGGAGGGTCACACGGCCCACGAGACCGCCGAGGAAGCGCAGGAAGAGACGCTGAAGATGCTCGGCGTGTACAAGGACTTCGCCGAGACCGAGCTGGCCATGCCCGTCATCGACGGCCAGAAGACCGAGAGCGAGAAGTTCGCCGGTGCGGTGAGCACCTATTCCATCGAGGGTCTCATGCGCGATGGCCGCGCGCTGCAGGCGGGCACGTCGCACAATCTCGGGCAGAATTTTGCGAAGGTGTTCGATATCAAGTTCCAGGCGCGCGACAAGTCAGTGCAGTACGTCTACGGGACCTCGTGGGGCGTCTCCACGCGCATGATCGGGGGCGTCATCATGACGCACGGCGACGAGGGCGGCCTGATCCTGCCGCCGCGAATCGCGCCGTATCAGGTCGTCATCATTCCGATCCCGCGTGGGAACTGGAAAGAGACTGTGCTGCCGAAAGCCCAGGCGGTCCGGGACGCCCTCGTCGCGGCCGGCGTGCGCGTCATGCTCGACGATCGCGATACGCAGACGCCCGGCTGGAAGTACAACGAGTGGGAGCTGCGTGGCGTACCGCTGCGGCTCGAGATCGGCCCGAAGGACATCGAGAAATCGCAGGTCGTCCTCGCGCGCCGCGACACGCGCGAGAAGGCGTTCGTCCCGATGGAGGGGCTGACGGCGAAAGTCGAGGAGATGCTCGCCGCAATCCAGAAGGCGCTCTTCGACCGCGCGATCCAGTATCGGACCGAGCACACGACCGAGGCGGATACCTACGCCGAGTTCAAGGAGATCATGGACGGCCGACCCGGCTTCGTCATCTCACCGTGGTGCGGCTCCGAGAAGTGCGAGGCCGAGATCAAGGGCGAGACGCAGGCCACCATCCGCAACATCCCGTTCACAGCCAAGCCCGCCACGGGCAAGACGTGCCTGAAATGCGGGACGCCCGCGACGACGCACGCCTGGTTTGCGAAATCGTACTAGGAACCTGTCGTCACGCTTCGGGGTTCTCTGTTCTCGGTTCGTGTTCAGCGAGAACGCTGAAGCGTGACCGGCTAGAGGTCGTACGGAATATCCGCGTTCGTCTTCTTCTTTTTCCCGAAGAGCCACGCGAGCCCGATGCTCAGCACGTAGAGCAGGAACAACGGGACGGACATCGCGACCAGCGATACGCCGCCGCCGTCCGGGGTCACAATCGCCGAAACAATGACGATGATGAGCATGGCGTATTTCGAATGGCGCCAGAGAAAGCCGGCCGTCACCACCCCCATCCGCGCTAGGAACGTCACGACGACCGGCATCTGGAAGACGACTCCGAACGCCACCACCAGCTTGATGTAGAGCGCGAACGCCGGCTCGATCCGGGGCATGAACGTCAGGTAGTCCGTCGTGAAGCTCACGAAGAACTTCCACGTCAACGGGAACACGACGTAGTGTGAAAACGCCGCGCCCGAGGCAAAGCAGATACTCGACATCAGGATGAAGGGAATGGCGAGCTTCTTCTCGTGCGCGTACAGCCCGGGTGCAATGAACAGCCATACCTGCGTCATCACGAGCGGCATCGCGATGATCGCCCCCGCGATGAGGGCCATCTGGATGTACAGCACGAACGCTTCGGTGGGATCCGTGTATACCAGGGTGCCGCCGGCTGGCAGGCCTGCCTGAAGCGGCTTCATGATGAAGTCGAATATCTGACCGATGAAGAGGAACGCGAGGAGAAAGCCAACGCCGATTGAGATCACCACGTAGATGATGCGTTTCCGGAGCTCGTCGAGATGCTCCAGGAACGACATCTTCGCCTCGCCGGCGTCTTCGTCGTCTGGATCGGTATCGGGATCGGGAATCCGCTCGCGGCGGAGGAGACGGTTTCCGGCAGTTGTGAAATCAGGATCCGGATCGAGATCATGCGGCACGGACCTTTCAGGTCCGCGTTCCCCCTGACCCGGAAACGGCACGAGGGCCATTGGTGCCTTACGCCGAGTGCGTGCCGGTGCCCGGCTCGGCGCCGGTCGCGCGGCTCACCGTCGTGGCATCTACGGG
>Ga0209726_10008294_pt1 | contig 11254 bp, 13 predicted proteins | sample Subgrocontami54m_FD_187453 | JGI IMG/M metagenome (GOLD analysis project Ga0209726, IMG submission 187453) | Subsurface groundwater microbial communities from S. Glens Falls, New York, USA - GMW46 contaminated, 5.4 m (SPAdes) (version 3) | ecosystem: Environmental > Aquatic > Deep subsurface >... | reverse complement strand
CTTTTTACGCCATATTTGAGGCACTTCGGACACCTTTTTTACAAGTCATTTGAATTAGTTATTGGTTTTTTCAATTCAGTATTACACAAAATGCGTTTTTCAGCCCCACCAAATTGTCCATTAACTCTCTTTCGCCACAACGACGTGGTCAATCACTTCTATTCCTAAAATATTCCCCGCTTCTACGAGGCGCTTGGTGATGGCAATGTCTTCGGTTGAGGGTTCGGGGTCGCCCGATGGATGGTTGTGCGCGATGATGATTTGTGCGGCGGAGTGTTGAATGGCCGGTTCAAAAACCTCGCGCGGATGGACGAGGTTGGCGTTGAGGGTGCCGACGGAAATAGTTTCACGTTTGATTTCTTGATTGCGCGCGTCTAAGAAGAATACGACGAAATGTTCTTTTTTATGGTCGCGGAGGTCTTTGAGCTCGTCCCAAATATCTTTTGGCGATAGAAGCAGTGTCGCTTGCTTGTTTTGCAATAGCCGGCGGCCGAGTTCAAAACACGCGGCGATCTCGCACGCCTTTGTCGCGCCCAAGCCGAAGGTCTTTTTTAACTCCCCCACTGTCGCGACTGCCAGCCCTGCGCCGCTGAATTGCTTGAGGATTTTGTTTGACAACTCGACAACGTTCACGCCCTTCACGCCAGTGCGTAGCAATATTGCGAGAAGCTCGGAGTGGGATAATTTTTCCGGACCGTATTTTTCCAATTTCTCGCGCGGTCGTTCAACCTTCGGAAGGTCTTTGATTTTCATCCACTTATTCTACCTTCAAAAACCCCGCGGAGTCAAAAATGAGACGGCGAGTTGGGCGATAATAATGTAGTCCTTCGACAAGCTCAGGAACTAACTATTTTGAAAGACGCTGGATTCCCGCCTGCGCGGGAATGACCACGGGACGGCGGGGCGGTGGCGCATCATTTCCCCCGATAGCATGCCGGGCATTCCCAGTATTCGTCGTGGGCGTATGGCTTGGGGTCATAATTAAGGACCTCAAAAACTTGCCCGCCGATGCGGGAGGTGTGCGTTCCGGATTTGAGCGCTTTGGTCATTTCTGCGTTGCGGTACAGCGGGATTTTGCCAAAATAATGCCCGCCGCGGTAGGTGTGGTCTGCGCGCACAATAACGGAAATCTTTTTACCGCATACGGCGCATTTTTGTTCAATTTTATTTTGTTCTTGTTTTAACTTCTGCATATTACCCGACTCATTCAGGAATTATTTTTCGCCATCGTTAAACAGATCGACATATTTTTCATAAATGTACGATTGTCCATATGTTTTATCCTTATCTTTGTGAGAAAGTATCTTTAATGCAATAAATCGGTCGATGACCGCTTGGGCGCCGGCGCGCGTAAAACCGGTCCACTCTTGAACAAGTGCGACGTTGACCACGGGCTGACCATAAAGTTTTGGCAAAACTTTAATGGCGCTTTCTGATGCGCGCTTACCAAACGTCTGTATTTTATCCATATCTTGCTGGCGAAGTACGGTAATTTTAGCGACGATGTCAATCGCTTCATTGGCAATTTCAATAACTCCATCAAGAAAGAAATCAATCCAATCAGACACAACTCCATTATGATAGCTGAAAAGTTTTTCATAATAGAGCTGTTGGTGTTTCTTGAAATAGGAGGAAAGAAATAGTACCGGCTTTTCAAGAAATTTCTCCTTCCACAAATAAAACGTAATCAACATGCGACCAGTCCGACCGTTCCCATCAAGAAACGGGTGGATGGTTTCAAACTGCGCGTGCAAAAGACCCGCCTTAATTACGGTGAGTGTACCATCTTCGCGGTGCATATATTTTTCAAGATCAGCCAACGCCTTGTGCATATCATCCACCGGAGGTGGTACAAAGCGCGCATTATTGGGACGAGTGCCCCCGATCCAATTCTGTGATTTGCGAAACTCGCCCGGATCAGAAAAATGCGTCACTCGGGCTTTGTGCATGAGCTTTTCGTGAAGTTCCATTATAAATCGCAATGATAAGGGAAAATTGTCGGCAACAACGCGCTTCATGCCATAATTCAGCGCCTTAATGTAATGCAAAATATCATCAACATCTTCGGGAATTTTTGTATTTATTTTCACTTCCGCCTCAATCGCGTCAATCATGGTTGCCATAGTTCCCTCAATTTGACTTGAAGACGCAGCATCCTTGCGTAGATACATAAGCAAAAAGAAATCAGCATCGGGTAGAAGCTTGGTGATGCCGTCTAATTTGCCCAGAAGCCGGGTGGCTTCATTATTCTTCTTTAGAATTTTAGCGTCAAAATTAAGGCCTGCTTCCGGTGGGAAGGGGTTCGGGATAAATGCCTTAAATCCGGTAGGTTGTAACCTATATGTTCCTATATCTAGCTTTTTCATAGTTTGTTTACATCTATTTTAGGATGTATACAAAGTATAGCAGTTCGTATACATCTAGTCAAGTAATGTATACGAACCTCCTGAACCCCCTCGAAACTGTCGCGTATATCCCTCCATTCTACCGCCCAAAACCCCGCGAAGTCAAAAAGAACGGCTGTCAGATAAGCGGGCACAACTCCAACGCGCGATCCATCACTTGACTAACGCACAAAATCAACACCTTCTATTCCGACATTCTTGAGAATATCGGAATAATATTCAAATAAATTTTACTGAAACGTTTTTATGAATTGCACAAACCGGATTCCGTAAGGCGAAAGAACGTGGAGCACGCTCCGTCCTTTGTAGCTCTTATTTACGAGGCCGGCGTGAACCAGTCGTCGGGTATGCTCGGAAACCGTTTTAAAATTTTTGTGTAAATTATCCGCAATCCCCTCTACGGTAATGTCCGGATTTATGGAGATTGTAAAAAGAATCTCGATGCGCGAGTGATTCGCCGCGCCCTTAAAGTGCCGCTCCAGCTGTTTTGCGTTTTTCATCACTCCACCCTAGCATAACATTCCGACATTCTCAAGAATGTCGGAATGTTATTGAAGCCGAATAAATAGGAAACTGCAGCGGGTATTTCAATTTTGTATTTGCACTGCTACGCTAGGTGCATGACACAGGAGGAGGCGCTTACAATTCTAAAAACCGGAGCGAATGTATTTTTGACCGGGGAACCGGGCAGCGGAAAAACGCACACCGTGAACGCGTACGTCCGCTGGCTGCGCGAGCATGATATTGAGCCGGCCATCACGGCCTCAACGGGTATTGCCGCGACGCACATCGGCGGGATGACCATCCACGCGTGGAGCGGCATCGGCATCAAAGAAGCGCTCACAAAATATGACCTGCGCATGATAGCCGCGAACGAGCGCGTGGTGAAGCGCATGCGGCGCGCGAAGGTGCTGATTGTTGATGAGGTGTCCATGCTCTCCGCCAACACACTCACGATGGTAGACGCGGCATGCAGAGAAGTGTTATCAAAAACAGAACCGTTCGGCGGATTGCCGGTGGTGCTGGTGGGCGACTTTTTCCAGCTTCCTCCGATTGTGAAGCGACAGGAAGCGGAGGCCGGACAAATGGCGTTCGCCGAAGAAGCATCGCCGATATTCGCGTATGACTCCCCTGCGTGGGCGCGCGCCGACCTCACGGTGTGCTACCTTGAGGAACAGCACCGGCAGGACGACCCTGAATTCCTCGGCATACTTTCCGCCATCCGACAAAACACGTTTGACGAAACGCACCTCGCCCACATCGCAAAGCGAATGACTTCACTGGCGACCGCGCCGAAAAACGCGCCGAAGCTATTTACGCACAACGCCGACGTAGACCGCATCAACGCCGAGATGTTGAAACGGCTCCCGGGCGCGGAAAATTCTTTTTTGATGACTTCACAGGGTTCGGCAAAGCTCGCGGCAACGCTCATCAAAAACTGCCTTTCGCCGGAAACACTGCTCTTAAAAATCAACGCGGCGGTGATGTTCACGAAAAATAACCAGAAGGAAGGGTATGTGAACGGCACGCTGGGGACGGTTGTGGGATTTAATTCCACCAACGGCTATCCGTTGGTGGAAACACGCGGGAGACGGCGCATTGAAGTTGAGCCGGTGGAGTGGATGGTGGAGGAAAACGACCGGCCTTTGGCGCGCATCAAACAGATTCCTCTGCGGCTCGCCTGGGCAATCACAGTACACAAAAGCCAAGGGATGAGTTTGGACGAGGCAGTAATGGACTTGCGCGAGTGCTTTGCGTTCGGACAGGGGTATGTGGCTATATCGCGCGTACGCCAACTTGCGGGCTTGCATCTGCTGGGCTGGAATGAACGCGCGTTTCAAGTGCATCCGGAAATACTGGTGAAGGATGAAGAATTCCGGGCTGCATCGGTTGCGGCAGCAAATACGAGCGGCGCCACACCAAAGGAAGCAACCGACGCGGCGCATACGAATTTTATCCTCGCGTGCGGGGGCGTTGTGACAGCAAACCACGCGAAAGAAGGAATGTCCCTCGCTCCGCTCGGGACCTCCGCTTCGCTACGGCAGCCGACGATTGCCGTGACACATGCGCTGATCAGCAGCGGCAAGACCATCGCCGAGGTTGCCGCAATCCGAAACCTCGCGCCGACAACCATTGCCGCGCACATCACCGACTTACACAAAAAAGGAATCATCGGCAACGCCGAGCTCGCCACGTACATCTCCCCTACTTTAAAAAACGCGCTGCCGGAAATCCACGCCGCGTTCCGCAGCATCGGCCGCGAAAAACTGACGCCGATTTTCCAGCATTTCCGGGAGAAATATTCCTTCGACGACCTCCGCTTCGCACGTATGCTTCTCAAAAAAGATTAATAACATTCCGACATTCTTGAGAATGTCGGAATGTTATTGGTGATGACTGATGAGCTGAATGGAGCAGGCGCTTTCCATCCTCCTTGTGCTTGTGTTATAGTAGACCGGTGCTTCTACTGTTCTACTACGAAAGGAGAACCCCATGAAGCGCGTCCTGGTCTGTCTCGGGTTTGCCGTTGCCCTTGGCATCGGCGCCGTCGGCTGCACCGGCACCGGCTGGCGGGTGGGCATCTACGGGGAGTACGAGGTCTGCCTGCGGTGCGGCTACCGCCACGCGCCGGGAATGTGTCCCGGCGACAACTGGTGGAACCGCCCGCAGTACTGCCCGCCGCACTGTGACCCGCCATGTCACGAAGAGCGCCACGGCCATCACGGCCGCGGCTGCCGATAGGATCATCGCACAAGACGCCGGTTCCGCACTGCGGGACCGGCGCTCTTATTTAACATAAAGCTATAACACCCCGTGGTCTTTCATCGCGGCACGGTACGCGCAGTAATCGCAATCCGCTCCGGGCTTTGGCGGAGTATCGGCGTTTAAACACGCGTACGCGTCGCGTACGGCTTGTTCTATCCACGCGTCATCGCCCTTGTACGGAATGATTTTGATATCAAACTCCAGCTTGGCATCAAATGCCTCTTTGTCGGCGTCGCCGTTGCAATACACAAAATATCCCGTATCGGAAACCGTAAAACCGTTTTTCCGGAAAAGCCACTGATAAATTTCCATCTGCCGCTTATATCCGATCTGCCAATCGGCATCCAGCGTCACTTCGTCGTCTTTTGACGTGGCCTTATAATCCACAATCAGCAGCTCTCCTGATGGTGCGACCCACACATCATCTACGCCGCCGGTGATGAGCAAATTGGTTTCTTTGTGGAGAAACGTGATTCCCCGGCGCAAGGCGTCCCGCCACTCATTCATTTTTTCATGCGCGAACGGCACCGCGTCAATGCCGTATTGTTTCATCAGCGGATGCGCGGTGCCTGCCGCCCGATGAATATCAAATTCTTTTTTGAGCAGCGTATCAACGGCGGAGTTTAAGCTGAACGGATACCCCGGCGGACGGTCGGTGCCCAACCGACGGTCAATATAAAAACAGCGCGCGCAGTTCAGAAACAGATCAATTCTGCTCCGGCTCAAGCGAAATGGCTCCGCGGCATTTGGCACATACACGCCGCGTTGCCGATGCGGATTATAATATTTAGACATGACCTTATACTACCACGCGCGGAGAAATTTTTCTCCTCCCCGAACTATATGTTTAATCCGACAAGGCAAACGCGCCGCCACGGCTGATATTCACTGTGAAACTGCTGTTCTTTTATTTCTCCATACGCGTAGCGCACGGTATAGGTGACATCGGCGGTGATTCCTTTGTGCGGCGTCTCACTGCACCGGACCTCGCCGACGGGCAGATCGGGAGCGGCAACATACCCCACGTCCGGCGCGGGCAATTCGTTGGTCAGTACCGGATCGGAAACGTACGCCAAACGGCCGTCGCGTTGGCCGTAAAGCTCAAACTGCGCTTCATCGCCCTCCACCCGTCCCTGCAGCAGCAGGTAACCGTCCGTATCATTCACAAACTTGAGATCCGGCGTCGGACCGTAGATAGTTGCGTCCAACCCCGGCCCGTAGTACGACACGACATAGCGGTGATTGGTCCGCTCCGTGACCGGCAACCCGGCGTTTAACGCGAGCCGAAAAAGCGTCGTCGCCACCTGACACAGCCCCCCGCCCAATTCTTTAATGCTTTTATTGTCTTTGATGACGAACTCTTTGACGAATCCTTCTTCTTCGGTGGTGGTGCCGATGCCGGCGACCGCGGAAAATGTTTCACCGGGCGCGATAAGCATGCCGTTCAATTTCGCGACGCCAACTGCAATGTTGTGCCGCCGGTCGGCGCTGCTTCCTTTAAAACTTGTTTTCGCGGAGCCGACCAGATCCCGGATGCCATAGTTATCAATAGTTGCTTTCGTAATCTGCGGATTGGCCTCTACAGTTTCAATCGGGATTTCTATGGTACCGATTTGCACCGCCGGATTTATTTGCGCCTTCGCTGATACAAGAGCAAGAAAAAGATCATTGTTCGTGGCGTATGATTTTTGCACCGCGTACACGATTTTTTCTACGCGCGCGACCGTTGCCTCAACATCCACCACATTGCCGGATTTACCCGGAGTGATTTCAATAAGTTTTCCCTCGCGCATCTCAAACCGGCTGTTGCGCGGCGGATCGTTGATGACCGGCACAACAGTCTTCGCGAGAAAATTTTTGAGTTTCATGGTATCAACGCCGATCTCGCGATCATTTTTTAACGTCAGCCAACTTGCAAGCGTGCGTCCGGACACCCTCCACCGTGCATCCCGGTAATAAAACGCAAGCCGGGTTGAACGGGCGACGTCGTTCGCCAACTTCAGAAACGGTTGCAGTTTTGCCGCGGTCACGTTTGGCGCCTCGGTTTTGACCTCCAAACGGATGACGCCCGCATCAAACATCGCGAGATGACGGTTCACCGCGTCAAAAATATCTTCATCGCTCACGCGCTCGCCGTTTTTCTCCGGCGCGATGACCATCGCAAATTCATCCCAGGTGAATTGCGCCGGCGCGGCGGCAGTGAAAAATCTTTTCAGTTCACGGCCGAGCAACGACTGCATCGCTTCCTTATTAGCGGCGCCGGACATTGAAAAACTTTTCGCAAAGAACAACGCGCGTATTTGTTCAGCAACACGATGCCGAAGCGGACCAGACCGGCCGAAATTATAGGCCTGCCGGATGGTTGTTGCCCAATTACCCAACGAAAAATACGCCACAAGGTTATCCGGAGTGAGACCGGCCGTGAACACCGGCACCTTCACTGCTTGCTGCATTTTTCCGTTCTCAAATATGAAATGTAACCCGTTATCCGTAAGTACCTTGGCACGCTGTTCAAACAGCGCCCGCACATCGCCGTAGGCCTTCCCGCCGACATGTTCGCCGGCAATAACCACGCCCGGATAGAATCTCCCGCGATACTGATGTTCATACGATATAAGTAATACGCCGATGCTCGCGAGCATTAAGCCGGTAAAGACAAACAAACGATGCCATTTCATGATGTGTTGCCACATGGCTTTATTGTAGCGTTTTCAGCATATCGTTGGCTACCATTGACAAGCACGATTTGTAGTGATATAATATAATTCATGTTCATTCACTTCGACAACGTCCCCTTTTATTCGCAGTTCCGGGACATTCCGGCCATTGAGTGGAAAAAAGAAGCCTGCGGCATCGCCGCCTTGGCCATGGAAATGGAATTCTTTAAGCCGAAAAGCGTATCGGTGACGAAGCTGCTTTTAGAGGCGCTGGATGCCGGCGCGTACACAACGGATGTCGGCTGGAATCATAAAAAATTATCCGCGCTGGCGGAGCTGTACGGTCTCGCCGGAAAAAATTACGATCTCTGGAACTCCGCGAGCGATGCCGCGTTCACGAAATTCAAAGAGCTTTTGACGGGCGGCCCGGTCATCGTGTCCATTCACAACAAGTTTAACCCGGCAGCCACGCTGGGCCACTTGGTGGTGGTCGTCGGCATAGAAGACGGAACGATCTTTTACCACGACCCCGCGTACGGGAATAAAATAGAAAGAAAAATCACGGAAAACGATTTCTTGAAAGGATGGAAGAAACGATTCATCACGGTACGGGAAAAAACGTAAATAAAAAGCAGCCCCGCCAAGCGGAGCTGCTTTTTATTAACCGAAACCGACGAGACATCGTCAGCGCGGCGCGGGCAAACACGCTCCGTATATTGCCGTGCCGCAACCATAAGGACATTTATATGTTACCGCGGCTTCCTTATTATCAACTGAACAATAATATTCATTCAATTCGCCGGTAAGAGGATACGTCTTGCCGTTCCATGGACCGGTTACACAATTGTCGTATCCGGTAAAACCGGCGGACTGCACATATCCATCCACCGCGTAATTCTTTCCTCCATCGCTATCGGTGCAGGTTTGCGGCTTTGGAGTAACGACAGCAGGCAAGCACGCCCCATCTTTGCAGCCATTCGGACAGTTATATTCGGCTACGCCAAACATATCGCCATATGCACTTGGCGAATTCAGACAATAATATTCAACCAACTTAGAACCGTCGCAATTATCATTTCCGGAAAACGTCGCGGTTTTAACGGATCCTTTTACCGTGTAATTCCTTCCGTTATCACTATCGGTACACGCCACCGGCGCCGGATTAATGGCAAGCGAAGCAGTTTTCTTTAAATTATTTGCTGTTGCTGTAATGACCACATTTACAGATGAACTCACCTTATTGGTTTGAATTTTAAATGTGGCCGAAGTCATGCCGGCCTTCACTGTTACCTGCGGAGGAGGCGGCGACCACGAATACCACGAGGTAGTGATTGTATCTCCAGACAATGAGACGCCGGAAGTGTTAGCCGACAGCATCACCACATGGCCATTGGCAGACGCGGAGCTATCCAACGTTACCGTACCGACTGCGGCGGCGCCTCCCACTAACTGTGCCGGAGATACTGTTACCGTAGACACCATAGGCGACGGAGTGACTGTTAATATAGCAGATGTCTGGAAGTCGTCTACTGTAGCGGTAATAGTTATATTTGTAGGCGTCGTCACTGTCTTGGTTCTAATCTCGAAAGTATATGAAGTTTTATTAACTAGGCTAAGATTCTTAAGAAGTGTCGCGATGCTACTTGGGGTAGCCGAAAACCGCACGACTTTACTACCAGAACCAATCACGTCCTTATTTAAGGTCACCTTGCCGAATGAGGAGTCGCCATTTACCACCGCAGCTGGCGATATAGTTAGTGAAATAGCCGGTAGCGGTGTCGGATTAACTGTCAATTGAGCGGTTTTATAAAAGTTGTCCGATGAAAAACCCGGAATGGCCGCGGTGATGGTCACATTTACGGGCGAGTCCACTTTATTCGTTGTAATATTGAAAATGCCCGAAGTTTCACCCGCATTCACTACCACGCTAGAAGAAAGCCCTATCGGAGAATTGGCGGGAGCCGACAAAAGTACGATTTTCCCGCCGAGAGGCGCGGGGGCGCTCAACGTTACCGTGCCAACAGCAGAGCTACCGTTAATCACTGAAGCCGGCGACACCGTCACTGCGGAAACCGTGGTCGGATTAATTGTCAGCATTGCAGACCCCTTATAGTTACCCAGCGTTGCCTCAATAGTCGCGCGCACAGTTGAGATCACCGCGCTTGTCTTGATATCAAATGTACCCGAAGTCGCGCCGGCATTTACTGTCACGTTTGTAGGAATCGTTACCGCGGAGGTGTTCGCCGACAATTGCACGACTTGACCGCCAGCAGGCGCGGGGTAACCCAAAATTACCGTGCCGACCGCAGAAATATTATTAACCACCGATTCCGGAGATACGCTCAATATAAGGGGGATCGGAATAGGAACATAGCAAACTTGCGGGGTGTAATAATAGCAGGTACTAAACCAACAGCGGTAAGAACCGGTTTCTACGGGTTTGCAACCGCCAGTTCCCTGCCCAATCATGCCCGAAGGGCCGGGCTGATCAGATCGAACACAAACGCCGGCGCAGACCGCAGGCGCTGGATTGATCGTAAGCGGAGCGGTTTTTGTGGAGCTATCAAGCGTCGCCGTAACAGTCACATTGACCGGCGCAGTTACCGTTTTAGTTTTAATGTCAAAGGTAGCGGAAGTTGCACCGGATTTTACAACCACATTACCAGGAAACACCAGTGCATCATTTGAGGAGGCGTATAACTGCACAACTTTATTACTTGCAGGCGCGGGTCCGCTCAACGTCACCGTACCGACTGCGGGGTCACCGCCCGTAACCGATGCAGGAGATACAGACAACGCGGATACGGTAATGGCGATTTCCGGATTAACGGTGAACGCGGCGGTTTTTTTGGAATTTCCAAACGTAGCCGTTATAGTCACATTCGTCGGCGTTATTACCGTCTTCGTTCCGATCTTAAACGTAGCCGTTGTGCCGGACGGTATTGTTGCGTTTTCAGGAAGCGTGATAGCTGTGCTTGGAGAAGCTGATAACGTAATTTTAGCAGTAGCAAACCACGTCTTGCTCAACGTCACTGTGCCGGTTACCATGGCGCCGCCCGTAACCGACGCAGACGACAACGTCACTGCGGAAATAGTTGGGGAGGACAAGCTTATTTTACTTGGCGCGGGAGTAGCGGCCGGTCTCAATGCGGCGGCCGGCTCCGATTCCGGTTCTGCCGCAACTGCCGGCGCGTATATCACCATCCCTATTTCCCGGCTGGGTCCGGGAGGGGCGGCTGGCTCTGCGGGTCTGGTGGGTTCCGAGGGTTGAGTTGGTTCAGATAGTTTTGTTGGTTCCGAGGGTTGAGACGGCTCTGTTCCCCCGCCTCCGGGACCGGACGGTTGCGTGGGTGCAGATGGCTTTGTTGGTGGCGCAGGCTTGGCGGGCGCGGATGGCTTTGTGGGCGGAGCGGGCTTGGAGGGCTT
>Ga0209726_10008291_pt1 | contig 11259 bp, 12 predicted proteins | sample Subgrocontami54m_FD_187453 | JGI IMG/M metagenome (GOLD analysis project Ga0209726, IMG submission 187453) | Subsurface groundwater microbial communities from S. Glens Falls, New York, USA - GMW46 contaminated, 5.4 m (SPAdes) (version 3) | ecosystem: Environmental > Aquatic > Deep subsurface >... | reverse complement strand
GGTGGTCTGACGCGGCCTGCGGCGCATGGATTACACGCCCGACCCGGAGACAGGACTGCTGACGGCGGAGTATGTGGACATATTTGGCGTGCCGTTTTCACTCATTCCGTTCAAGGGGCGCAAACCGGGCAAAGGGAGCCTTGCCGAAGACAAGCCGAAGCACGAGGTCATGCCGCTGCCGGAACGCAAGGCATTCGAGATCCGCTTTCCGATCGTTGAAGGCTACGTGGTGGATCTGAAGCGCAACATCGTGAAATGCGATGTGGGCCAAGTGGAGCGAATCGGTCTCGATCCGTGGAGCACACCAACGGCGGCGTTCGTCCGGCCCCAGGTCGGGTATCAGGTCGGCCATCCGGGCGCGCACACGGGCTTTGGCTTCGATCTCGTTGATCGGCAAGTCTATTACGCCTCGGCCCATCCGCAGACGATCACCTTCGAGATTGCGCGCGAAATCGTGCGAATCCTGACCGAGGCGGCGCACCCCGGACGCGAACGGCTGAAACGACAGGGACGGGGCGCGTTATTCCCTCAGGTGCTGCGTATCGTGCAGGATTATGTTGCGACCCGCGTGGACTTCAACGGCTGCCATCCGTGCGAGATCGGTTTGCAGACCTACGCACAGCGCATCACCGGGGTGCTTGTCGACGCCATTGAGCCGGACGACGAGCGTGGTGAGGCGCCTCTGCTGCCGAGACTGAATCGCTACAAGCCGATCGGCAGTACGCGGGACGTGCACTTCATCACGGTCAAGCCGGTGCAGGCCACGCTGGTGAGTCACCTGAACCTGATTGCCTGCGATACCGGCTCGTGGGAGCAAGCTGCCGCAATGCAACTTGAAATGCTGGCGAAACGGGGCATGGTCTTGTGCTATGCCCGGAACGACCACATGGAATTCAACATTCCCTACGAACTGTATGGCATCGCGCACGTCTATGAGCCCGATTTCCTGGTGAGGCTCGCCAACGGAGTTACCCTCGTCCTCGAAATCAAGGGGCAGCCCGGGGATTCGGACGCAAAGCACCAGGCGGCACGGCGCTGGATGGCGGCGGTAAACCATTGGGGACGCCTGGGAATCTGGGACTTCCTTGTTTGCCGCGATCCGCAGTCACTTGGACAAAGCATTTCGAGCGTGGCGGCAATGCGGGAGCAGTATCCCGGGCGGGAACGTGTTGGCTGAACATTCATGGTGTCGCACACGTTCGGCGTGCATCAAATCCTCCATTGCGCCCCTTGTCAATCTCGGCCAGGCGCTTCTCGCGCATCCCGATAAACGCCCGCACGATATAGATGCTCATTGCGACCTCTTCCCGGCTGTTCAGAACAGTGGCAGCCTTGATCGTGCCGTGCCCGGTGAAACACCACGGGTGAAACCGGGGGTCTCAGTGCTTCTGGGAACCGATCACAAATTGTGACCGGTTCGAAATATCGCCTTTCGGATCCGCGTCTTGAGAACTCGAGGCCGCAAATTGCGACCTAAGGTCCGCGAGTTCGCTTTGGCTCAATTGAAAACGGAAGTCCTCCGGAAACCGATCTTCATTTCGCTTCACTACCTGGTTCAAAACCTTGGTCTGCACGCCGTAGAGTCCGGCCAAGTCAGCGTCGAGCACTACTTTGTGGCCCCGAATCGTCAGAATCAGCGAATCTACGGACGGTTTAGCCATCAGGCCTGCACCACATAGACGTTCATCGAAATGGCTTGCGGGCTGTTCAGCACTGTCGCCGCCATAATCGCGCCGGGCTCGGTAAAGGCAAAGGGCAGACTTTTCGCAAACTTCAGGCGCGCGAGGTGATCACAATTTGTGATCACCTCGGATTTCTCCGCCGCGCTGAGTTGGAAGAAGAAATCCTTCGGGAACCGCTCCAAGTTGCGCTTCACCGCCTGGTTGAGGGTTCGGGTTTCAACCCCATAGATGGCCGCCAGGTCGGCATCGATCAAAACCTTGCACCTGCGGATGTTCAGAATGAGTGATTCGAGAGGTTTAGCGCGCTTCATCGGATGAGCCTCCCGATGCATGGTATCTCCCGGCACTCTCGCTCCGCCTCCAGCCAATCGAGATAGTCGAGAACCTCCCCCGGCAGCGGCGAGTCCGGGCGGAGCAGGTGACGCAGCTCACGTTTGCGCCCATAGTTGCGCCACGCCGCCTCGTCTTCGTTGAACCCTCGTACCAGATCCATGGCGTCGATGGTTGGCTTCATGACACCTTGATCTCGTAGGGTGTCTGCCGCACGATGATGCGCTCTGCCGCGAGCCGGTCGGGAACGGGACTTGCAGGTGATGGTTCACCACCGATTCCTTGTCGATCCCAGTTCAGCGTCGGCATGGGTGGTGGGTTGCTTGGTCGCGCATGGCGCGTATTTTCGCAGGTTCCGCAGCGTTCGTGCCCGGACGCTGCAACGCCGCGCGGCCGGCAACGAATCGTGTCGCCCTGCGTCGCGCCTTCTGGTAAGGTGCGCCGGTGCGCAGGCCCGTAAATCGTCCCCCCGACTTCCGCATTCCGCCGCTGATCAAGCGCAACACCGCGTTTTTCGCGCTTTCCCTCTCGTTCGCCGGCACCGGCATCAACTTCGCTTACGCTCTCGGGCCGCTGATGGTGGTTGCGCTCACCGGCTCCGCATCCCTCGCGGGTCTGGCCGTCGGCCTGCTCGGGATCAGCCGGTTCCTGGTCGCCTACCCCGCCGGCAAAATCTCCGACAAGTATGGCCGCAGGATCGGCGTGCTCCTCGGCCTCGCTCTGGGCCTCGCCGGTACGATACTGGTCGGGCTCTCGATGGGTTGGCGCAGCTTTCCGATGCTGGTTGGCGCCATGTTCATCTTCGCCCTGGGAATGGACGCCGCCCAGCAGATCCGGGTCGGCGCCGCCGACATGTTTCCGCCGCATCACCGGGGGCAGGCGCTGGGCTACGCCGCATTGGGCTCGGTGGGGGGCGTGCTGATCAGCCCGGCGATGGTCGTTCTCGCCGAGTCGGTCGCGCGCGGCGACACGGAGAGGGCGCTTGCCCTGCCGTGGCTGTGGTTGCCGGTGCTGATCATCGCGGGCATGGTTCTCATCAAACTGGTGCATCCCGACCCGAAGGATATCGGCAGAAATCTCGCGCGCTACTACCCCGGCTATGTTCCCCCGGCCGAGCCGCTCGCCGGACACGGTTCGGCGTTCAGCATCCGCAGGCTGCTGCGCGACCCTCCCAGCCGGCTCGCCATCGCCGCCAACTGCGCCGGCGTCGCCAACATGCAGATGGTCATGGTGCTGATGTCCCTGGTGCTGTCCCACCACGGCCACTCATTGAGCTGGATCGCGTTCTCCAACATGCTGCACGCGCTGGGCATGTTCGCATTCACCATTCCGCTCGGGAAGCTGGCGGACGACTTCGGACGCGGGAAAGTCATGCATCCTGGCGTCATAACCGCACTGGCGGGCGCCGCCCTCGTCACGTTCACCGATGGCTATTGGTCGATCACGCTGGGCGTATTCCTCGTCGGGCTGGGTTGGGCGGCGGCCAATGTCGCGGCCACGGCGCTGATCGCGGATCGGGCCGCCACCGCCCACCGGGGCCGGGCGATCGGGGTGAGCGAGAGTCTGGGAGGCGCCGTCAGCGTGCTGATGGCATTGGTGACCGGGCCGCTGATCGAGTATGCCGGTCTGCCGGCCGCGGGGGTGTTGGCAATCGGGGTTTCACTCGTGCCGCTGCCGGTGCTGATCGCCGATCGCCTGGGGAAGCGTTCCGCGCGCCGCAGAGCGGCCGCCGCCGCATCCGACACGCGCTCGTCACCGTAATACCCCGCTGCCGGGGCGGCTTCGCGCCGGATAGGCCCGGACGGAGACGGTCCTGCGCAGCGGCCCCGCCCGACCGGGCGGGCGGAAACGCCGGCGGCAAATGACAGCGGCGTCATCTCATAGCGCGAGCACCAAACCAGAGGATACCCGACGCTCGCGCCGCGGTTCGAGGTCGGCCAGCCAGACAGAGCCCGGGTCAATCCGGGGCATGCTCGATGCGCGAGAACTCGGCGTTGACCCTGAGGCTTTCGCCGCGCACGCGCAGCGACGCGCCGCGGATGCGCGCCTTGCGGCGCTCTTCGTCCACCGCCCGGTTCATCGCCCGCACGGCCGCCCGGATGTACTCGGTCCGGCTCAGTTTGAGTTGCGCCGCGCGCCGGTCCAGCTCGCGCAGCACGTCGTCGGGAAGGCGCATCGAAATGGCGTTCATCATTGTATTCCGAATCGTATGACGAATCGAAATACTACATCGAATGTCGCTCTCCCTGGACGGCATCGTGCACCGCCATCGGAGAGGCGAACATCCGACCGCGGCGCCTTTGAGCCTTCGGTCCTCCGGTAATTCACCCTATTGGCGCCCGCCGGCTTGATGGCGCGCGAATAGCATTCGGCATCGGCGCGCCACTGCGCGCCCTGTTCCTCGGGCGCGCTGCCGACCGCGTCGCCTGATGCCGGCGCCGCGGTCCCGGAGCCAACGAGCGCTACGGCGTGTAGCCGATCGACTACGCAGTGCGCTGCTTCATTACAAAAAGATCGTCGCTTGGCTATACAGCCGTCAATGATCCGGCCCTATGATTCGTCAGCGGGCTTGCGGCTTTCCCTATCAACATGACAGTCATAAACCTACCGCGTGCCGCGCCGGACCCGAGTGTTTTGCTCGCGCAGTATCGCCGAGCGGCTTAAAACCATCACCAAGCGGCGCCTACCAGACCATGTCTTCCATGCCTTCGATCCTCAAGCAGTGCGGCAACGGTGCTGCCTTCGCGACCGCGTCCGCGTTGGGCGGAGCCGCCGCGACCCCGGCCAGCGCTGGCGGGCGGGAACGGCGCGGGCAGGCGCCCGGGCCGGAACAGCGTGGCCACGAGCGGGACGCCGCCGAACGGGACGCCGCCGAACGGGACGCCGCCGAACGGGACGCCACCGAGGCGCCCCTGCCGCTGCACAAGGCGAATGTGCTGGTGGTCGACGACGAATTGAAAAGCCTGGTGGCGATGCAGCATCTGCTGGGCGGTCCGGGACGCAACGTGGTGTGCGTGCAGTCAGGCAAGGAGGCGCTGCGGCAGGTATTGCGCACCGACTTCGCCATCATTTTGCTGGACGTGCGCATGCCGGACATGGACGGGTTCGAAACCGCCACCTTGATCCGCAAGCTGCGGCGCTGCCGCCATACGCCGATCATGTTTCTCACCGCCATGTACGAGGACACGCAATCGATGTCCCGCGGTTACGCGGTCGGCGCGGTCGATTACATTCCCAAGCCTGTCGAGCCCGAGGTGCTGTCCTCGAAGGTCGCGATCTTTGTCGATCTGTACCACAAGAGCGTGCAGCTCAGCACGCAGATCGTGCAGCGGCGCACCGCCGAGCGCGAATTGCAAAAGGCGAAGGACGATCTGGAGGAGAAGGTGCGCGAGCGCACTGCCAGCCTCCTTGCGGCAAACGATCTGCTGCGCACCCAGGTTCGCATGCGCGAGCAGGTCGAAATGGACCTGCATAAGGCCAAGCAGGCGGCAGAGGCAGCCAACCAGGCGAAATCCGAATTTCTCGCCAACATGAGCCACGAGATCCGCACGCCGATGAACGCCATCATCGGCATGAACGAACTGGCGCTCCAGACCAATCTGACTGCGGAGCAGCGCGAGTACCTGGGTTTGGTGAAGGAGTCGAGCGAGTCGCTGCTGACCATCATCAACGACATTCTCGATTTTTCGAAAATAGAAGCGGGACGCATGGAGGTGGAGACCATACCGTTCTTGCTGCGCGACAGCATGGGGGACACCATGAAGTCGCTCGCCCTGCAGGCGCACCAGAAGGGTCTGGAACTCGCGTACGACATCGATCCCGGCGTGCCCGATGCACTGCTCGGTGACCCGGCGCGGCTACGGCAGATCGTGTTGAACCTGGTGGGCAACGCGATTAAATTCACCGAACGCGGCGAAGTGGTGGTGCAGGTAAGCGCCGAGTCGCGGGAAGCGGGCGAGGCGAACTGCCATTTCACGGTGCGCGATACCGGGGTAGGCATCCCGTTGCAGAAAACCAAGATGATTTTCGCGCCGTTCCTTCAGGCAGATACCTCGACCACGCGCATCTACGGCGGCACCGGGCTGGGGCTCACCATTTCCTCGCGGCTGGTCGAAATGATGAAGGGAAAGATCTGGGTGCAAAGCGAGCCCGGCAGGGGTAGCGTGTTTCACTTTACCGCCTGCCTCGGCGTCCAGCCCGCCCCGCGCCCGCAGGGCGATGTCGATTTCGGCGGAATGCGTGCACTGGTCATCGAAGACCACCCGGTGAGCCGCCGCATCTTGACGGGCACCCTCGCTCGATGGCACATGGAAGTGGCTGAATCCGCCGATGCGACCTCCGCGCTCCAGGCCATCGCCCGCGCCAGCGCCGCCGGCAGGCCGTTTCGCATGGTGTTCATCGACGAGACGCTGCCCGGCGCCGATTGCCATGCGCTCGCATCATCGATCAGTTGCAATGCCGCGCTCGGGGTCGAGTCGGTGGTGGTGTTGAGCGCACCGATGCGGCGCGAGGAGAACGGCGCTCAAACCGATGTGCGCGGGCTTGTCTGCCTGACCAAGCCCGTCAAACAGTCAGAATTGCTCGAGACAGTCAATTCCGTGGCGAGCGCGCGCGATGCGTGCGCCGGGGATGTCCGCCTCGCCGCCTCGAAGCGGGTCGCGGCGTCGCAGCAGAAGCTGGACGTTCTGCTGGTGGAGGACAACCCGATCAATCGCAAGCTGGCCGAACACGTGCTGCAGAAAGCCGGGCATTCGGTGACGGCTGCGGAAAACGGGCTCGTCGCGCTGGCCATCCTCGAGAAGGAGGTGTTCGATCTGGTTCTGATGGACGTGCAGATGCCGAAGATGGATGGCATAGAAACGACCATGGCGATCCGTAGAATCGAGGAACTGACCGGCGCGCACATCCCGATAATTGCGCTGACCGCGCATGCCATGACCGGCGACCGCGAGCGCTGTCTGCGCGCCGGGATGGATGGTTATCTCATCAAGCCCATTCAACCTGCCACTTTGCTCGAGGCGCTGGAGCGGCTGCGCCTCGATTCCGCGGGCAACGCGCCGGTCCGGCCGGCGGAAAAACCGGTGCTCGACCGCCCGAGCCTGCTGGAACGGGTCGGCGGAGATCTCGAACTGGTTCGTGAGGTAACCGACCTGTTCCTTCGCGATTGCGGAAAATTCATGGACGAGGTGCGCGCGACGACACGGTCAGGCGACGTTGCGGCACTGGGTTACGCCCTGCACACCATGCGCGGGATGTTCCGCAACCTGTCGGCCGAATCGGCCCAGGAACTGGTCGGCCGCATGCAGGCGATGGCCCTTGAGAAGGACTTTGCCCGGATCGAGGCCGCCCACGCCCTGCTTGAACTTGAAATAACCGCGCTGACCGCCGAACTCAGGCAGCTGGTCAGTGAGGTGCCTGCCTGATCCGGGGCGGCTTTGTCGCCGTCTTTCCTTGCGTACGGTGATTCTCAGAAGGGGCCTTCCCTTTGCCGGCGCCGCCGGTGGCCTCGCGCCTGCCTTCTCAGCGCGTGACGGCCTCTATCCATTCGACAATCGCCTTCACCATGTCGTTTGCCTCGCCCAGTGCCGGCAGCACCTGTACCCGGACCCCGCCGTTTGCCTGACGTGCGGCTTCAACCAGCAGCGGCAGGTCGCGCTTGAGGTGATTGCCCTGCGCCATGAATAGCGGCACCACAACGATTTGCGTCGCCCCCCGGCCCATCAGGTCGCCGATGGCCTGCGCAAGCTCCGGCTGCATCCATTCCAGATAGGCGAGGGCCACCGGGCGCTCCGGATGGGCCAGGGCGTAGCCGTCGCGAATCCGCTGGAACGGCAAAGCCCATTCCGGATCGCGGGCACCGTGCGCGAACAAAACGATTCCCTTCATGGCGCGTCATCATTGGACGGAGGCCTGCGATTATAGGCGACGCAGTAGGCGCCGCAGGATTGCGTGCAGTACGGCGCGGCGCCCTGTTGGTGCAGAAGACGGTTTGAACCTGCACGCATGTTGCCCTTCACCCAGATGAGGATCGCGCAGGATACAGGGACGGGAGTGAGTGCGAAAACGCCGGGAACAACGCCTGCGGGTGCTCATTGTTTATGAGTCGGCGGAGCGTGCCGCGGTTCTGCACGCCGCCCTGGAGCGCGCCGGCTGCGAGGTCAGTTCTTCTCTGTCATCGCCGCTGAGGCTGATCGAGGAGGTCGCCGATACCGAACCCGACCTCATCATCATCGACATCGAATCGCCGGTCAGCGATGTGCTGGAGCACCTGATCACGATCACGCGCGATCTGCCGCGCCCCATTGTGATGTTCTCCGGCGATGACGCAGCTTCCACCATTCGCCACGCAGTGCGCGCAGGCGTTTCCGCTTCCGTGGTCAACGGCCTGGATCCATCGCGCGTGAAATCCATCATGGACGTCGCCCTGGCGCGCTTCGACGAGTGTCACCGGCTGCGGCTGCTACTGGCCGAGGCGACGCAGAAGTTGGCGGACCGCGGTCTCATCAAGCGCGCCAGGGGCATTCTCATGAAAAGCCGGACCATGAGCGAGGACGAGGCTTATCAGGTCTTGCGCAGCATGGCGATGGCACGCGGCAAGCGCATCGGAGAAATCGCCGGACAAGTGATTGACATGGCGGGATTGCTCGGCTTATTCCCGGGCGAAGATAGTGCGCGCCGGCGCAAATCCGCACCGTGAGGGTGCGTTCACGCTTTCGCCCGAATTGCGGTCAGGGCCGGGGCGAGCCCGTCAACATCCTGCGGCAGTGGCTTGCCATGTGAATTGGCATGACGCTTGCATCATGCTGCGCGAGTACGCGGCCAATGGCGGTTGCGGCATTGAGCGAAGGCGTTCATTCCGGGCGATCAAGCTTGTCGCGGATCGAATGCCTTTTTTGTTTCATGAATCCTGGAGCAAGCGATGAACGACAGCCCCGCCAGCGAAACGCCATCCCCCGCAACCCCGCCTGCTGCGGACCGCCGCGACTTCATCAAGAAAGCCGGCGCGGTGAGCGTGGCCAGCCTCATTCCCATGGCGATACGCACCGCGGCGTGGGCGGCGGGATCGGATGCGCCGGAGAAAAAGGAGCTGAAGATCGGCTTCATTCCGTTGACCGATTGCGCCTCGGTGGTGATGGCCTCCGTGATGGAGTTCGACAAGAAGTACGGCATCAGGATCATTCCTTCCAAGGAGGCATCCTGGGCGGGTGTGCGGGACAAACTCGTGAATGGCGAACTGGACGCCTCGCACGTGTTGTACGGCCTGATCTACGGCGTGCACATGGGACTGGGCGGTCCGAAGAAGGACATGGCGGTGCTGATGAGCCTGAACCACAACGGCCAGGCGGTCACCTTGTCCAGGAAACTGTACGACAAGGGCGTGAAGGACGGCGCCAGCCTGGCTGCGCTCATCGCCAGGGAGAAGGGTGACTACACCTTTGCGCACACTTTTCCGACCGGAACCCATGCGATGTGGATCTACTACTGGCTGGCGGCGCACGGAATAAATCCTTTTGCCGACGTCAAGTCCATCACCGTTCCGCCGCCTCAGATGGTGGCCAACATGCGGGTGGGCAACATGGATGGCTACTGCGTCGGCGAGCCATGGAACAACCGCGCCATCGTCGACAAGATCGGCTTTACCGCCAGCACGACGCAGGAAATCTGGAAGGACCATCCGGAAAAAGTGCTCGGCTGCACCGGCGACTTCGTGCAGCAGTATCCGAACACGGCGCGTGCCATGACCGCGGCCATCATTGATGCCGGACGCTGGATCGACGCTTCGCTGACCAACCGGCAGAAAACGGCCGAAACGGTGGCGGGCAAGGCCTATGTCAACACCGACCGCGAGGTGATCCTGGCGCGCATGCTGGGCCGTTACGACAATGGCATCGGCCGCACCTGGGACGATCCGAATTCGATGAAATTCTACAACGACGGCCTGGTGACTTTTCCGTTCCTGTCCGACGGAATGTGGTTCCTCACGCAGCATCGCCGCTGGGGCTTGCTGAAAAGCGATCCGGACTATCTGGCGGTGGCAAAACAGGTGAACCGGCTGGATATCTATCGGCAGGCGGCCGACGCCGTGAAAGCAGCGGCGCCGAGGGACCCGATGCGGACGGCCAGGATGATCGACGGCATCGTCTGGGATGGCAAGGACGCAAAGAAATATGCCGGATCGTTCAAGATCAAGGTGGCATGAGCCATGGCCGCAACGATCTTGAAGCAGGTCATGGCGGATGCGACGGCCGGTGCTGCATCGCCCGGTGCGGCGACCTCCGGAACCTATGAATCGCGCGCCGCGAAAGAAGTGGCGGCGTCCAACGAAGACACGGCGTGCGCCGCGCGCCGCAGCGGCGCGCGGCTGGCGGCGGTGATCGCAGAACCGCCGCTGTACGTGCGCACCCGGGCACCGGAGTGGCTGCCGCGCGTCGCGGCGATGGTGTGCGGGCTGGCGGTGTTCGTGGCACTGTGGTCGCTGCTGGCAAAGCTCGGCGGCGGGCTGCCGGGGCCCATGTCCACCTGGGGCTCCGCTCTGGAGGTCTTCAGCAACCCGTTCTATCGCAAGGGCCCCAATGATCAGGGCATCGGCTGGAACGTGCTGACCTCGCTCGGACGGGTCGGCATCGGTTTTGGCGCCGCCGCATTGATCGGCATTCCGCTGGGCTTCATGTTCGGGCGCTGCCGCTTTCTGTCTGACATGGCCTCGCCCATCATCGCGCTGCTCAAGCCGGTGTCGCCGCTGGCCTGGCTGCCGATCGGCCTACTGGTGTTCAAGGCGGCGAACCCGGCGGCCATTTATGTCATTTTCATCTGCAGCCTGTGGCCGATGATCGTCAACACCGCCGTGGGGGTGCGTCAGATTCCGCAGGACTACCTCAACGTCGCGCGGGTGCTGAACCTGTCGGAGTGGAAGGTGTTCACCAAGATCCTGTTCCCCGCCGTGCTCCCCTACATGATGACCGGCGTGCGCTTGTCGATCGGGGTCGCCTGGCTGGTGATCGTCGCCGCCGAGATGCTGACGGGCGGCGTGGGCATCGGCTTCTGGGTCTGGGACGAGTGGAACAACCTGAACGTGCAGCACATCATCATTGCCATCTTCACCGTCGGCATCGTCGGGCTGATACTGGAACAGGCCTTGATCCTGGCGGCGCGCCGCTTCAGCTACGAAGAAGGGAAGCTCTCATGAGCCGCTATCTGCAGATCGAAGCGCTCGGCAAAGTGTTCCAGACGCGCCGCGGCCCCTATA
>Ga0209726_10008289_pt1 | contig 11261 bp, 11 predicted proteins | sample Subgrocontami54m_FD_187453 | JGI IMG/M metagenome (GOLD analysis project Ga0209726, IMG submission 187453) | Subsurface groundwater microbial communities from S. Glens Falls, New York, USA - GMW46 contaminated, 5.4 m (SPAdes) (version 3) | ecosystem: Environmental > Aquatic > Deep subsurface >... | reverse complement strand
AAGCACTACCCCGCCGATTGCGGCGGCAATGCGCCATATGTTGGACGTTTGATTAAGCTCTACCCGCGCAAACAGGAGTACGGAGAGCAGTGAGACAAGCAGGCCGAGGTCGTTCCACTTGCCGATAAGGTTGACCGACCGGTCGGTAAATGTCTGGAACGGAATAGCGGTTGTCCCGAAGATAATTGATACCAGTTGGAAGACCGTTGCCGCCACAAGCGACCAAAACACTACTGTCATGAGCAGGCGCGCCGTGCGCAGAGTCCTAAACAGCGTAAAGGACATCAGGTACGCCACAGCGGCAAACAGCACAAACAGCACGGTATCGGACTCGATACTGGAACCGGTCATGGATAATGAGCGGTCCGGCGAGAACAACGACGAGATAAAGTACAGCACCGGCAGTGCGACAACAAGAAGGGCGGCATAAAAGCCGTGCGTGCGCAAAAGTGCCCGCGCCCCGCCGCTGACTACTAAGAAGATCGCACACGCCAAAAGGGCAACGGCGAAAGCCGCTACCTTAGATAGCTGGAACGGGAACCACGCGGTCGGGATAACGAGCACCAAGGCGAGTACAATACCTGCCAGGAGCGCGTATCGCGACCACTCTGTAAGTCGTGAGTGCATAGCGAATGACAATTAAGACGGAGGAGCAATACCTCCGCGCTATTTAATAATATTCAAACAGAACTTCTGCCAATAACTATAACCCGCATGTTTAAAAAAGGAGGTGCAAAGACTGTGGATAAGTGATACAATGCTTTTAGCGCGTTGAACAGTAGCTGCCAATTTTGTCCGCCATAGGCGGAATACAAAATTGAGCATCCCGAGCAAAGTCGAGGGGCCCTTCGATAGAACTCAGGATACTCAATCTTGTAACCACCTGCGGTGGACAAGATTGGTAGAGGAAAGTCCGAACATGTACTCCGGGCAACCGGGTTAAAAACCTAGCGGGTAACTCCCGTCATACGCTTTTTGCGGGCGTAAGAGGTGCGAACAGTGACGAATCGCAGGCTTCTCTGTTAGGGAAGTGTGCGGGTGAAACGGCAAAATCCTTAGGAACATGCAAGGCCGTGCTCTTCGCAAGAAGAGAGTGCCGCTCGAGCCCCACGGCAACGGGGGGCCCAGATAAATTACTGTTCCAGACAGAACTCGGCTTACAGACGCGCGCGCAGAATGTAAAAGCCCCGCTACCGCGGGGCTTTTACCTGCCTCTTGCGGTGTCGCGGCAATTCAACCTTTGAGAGCCAACCCACACTTAAGGGAGAAATTACTCGGCCTCTGGTTCTTGTTGCCCAGACTCAAGCTCAAGCAACTCCAATCCTTTAATTTTTGGCATTGCCGTCGCACCAATGTGCCCCGTCATTCCCCCGATAATATTCGCTGTTCCCATGAGAAGCCTTTGCGCCTGCGCTTCTCTTTGTGCCCAAAATTTCTCGTATGCGGTGCGCTCCTTCAGTACCTGTGCCCTCATTTCGGTATAGGTTTCCACCATCGCCTCTACCTGATGCACAAATTCATGACTAGTCACGAAACCAAACAGCGCATCTGCTTTTGTACCTCGATTTTGCGCGAGAGCTTTCTGAAGACCAACGTCCAGTATTCCCTTGCGAAGCAGCGTTGCAAGAATCACAACGGAATTCGACCTGCAAACCCAAACACCATTGACGTTTCCAATATCCCCCGAAATCTGTTTAGGCATCACACTGCTTACAATGACAGGAACATTGGCTTTACCGGACCGTAGGTTCTCTTTAATCGTTTGTATCCATTCCTCTTTCCAATTCTTATGGTTTTTGCATTCCCACAAAATAATTCCACATTCTGATCCTCTTGGACTTCGAACGGTCTGTCGGATATCGGTTCCTTTTACCCCCTTACCAATGGGGTCGATTATATCGTCACGGAATTCGTCTCTTAGAGCCTGTTCCATATCGAGTTCCAAAACTTCCCCCTGGAGCTGTTGTGACCCTTGCGCAGCTTTTCGTTGGGCTTCGTCTAATGCCTTCTGTGTGTCCGACAATTTCTTGTCACTCGCCGCCAATTTAAGGCGATATTTTTCATCGGCGTTTTTTGTAGCCTCTTCCCGTATCTTTGTTTCTTCTTTCGCCATTCGCTCCTGCATTTCCAACTCAACGTTTTCTTTAGCCTTGCGCTCTTCTCTTAGTTCCGTCATTAAGTCGCCCAGTTTCTCACGAAGCTCCTTATTTGATTTTTTCTCGCCATCTGCCTCAGCCTTCAATTCCTTTATCGCGATGTCGTTCTCGACCGATGCTTTCTTTTTTACCGCAAGCGTCTCAGCTTCAAACTTTTTCTTTGCAATTTCAATTTCTGCTTCCGCAACTTTTTTCGTCGATTCAGCACTCTTTTGGGCCGTAACGGCTGCCTCTTTTCGAACTTTCTCTAATTCAGCCTCGTGCTTTTTGTGCTCGGCAATGAGAACTGTTTTCTCGATGTCCTTCGTTAGGGCTTCCGAAAGCTCGATGTCTGCCCCACATTTTGTGCACGTAATTGTAGTCATAGTAAATCTATTTGAGTGTCATTTTAGTAATCTAGCTGATTTTTCTGCGGTTATAAGGGGACTGATTGGTCGGCTTGAGGGAAATCTTATTCTGTGATGCCTTGGTATACACGCCCGCTTCAGGACGTCCAAGCTTGAGACCAATAACACGCGTTGGAGTATCGGCTTTTGCCAGCACCTTGAGGTGCTTTATCTCGGGTGGTGTCCACGGCTTCCCAGCGTTGCGAATGTATTTCTTTGTCATAATTCTAATGATTTTAAATATGTGGATAATTCGACTTGTTTACTTTCTATTTATTTTCTATACTAACATATATGCTCACAAAAAAGCAAGCTCAAGTCCTCAACTTTATAAAAATGTATATGGCAAAGCATAGCTATGCCCCCTCTCTTGAGGAGATAAAGCGGAAATTTAAGCTTGCCTCTGTCTCAACATCTCACTATTACATCAGCAAACTCCAAGATGCTGGATTTTTGAATAAAGAACATAATCAACCTCGTGCTGTTTCCACAGTTGAAGCAAAGCAAACCGTTGAGATACCAATTTTAGGTGCGATCGCGGCAGGTCAGCCGATTGAAGCAATAGAAACTCCAGACGAAACTATTACAATCACGAGAGATGAAATTGGAAAGCAAGGCAAGCACTACGCTTTGCGTGTTCAAGGTAGCAGTATGATTGATGAGGGTATTTTTGACGGCGATATTGTTGTTATACGGAAACAAGAGGTAGCAGAAAACGGTCAGACTGTTGTCGCTGTTATAGATGACAATCAAGCGACGCTCAAAAAATTATATCGCGAGAACGGAAAATTTAGACTACAACCGGCAAACCCAACACTATTTCCAATTTATCGTGATGAGGTAGAAGTGAGGGGTGTTGTCGTTAAAATTATTCGTAATCTTGAATCACAACTAGATCAAGGGCAATCGAGAGATGAAAAGTATGTGCGTAAAATAGATTATTCGTGGGATTACAGAGGAGAAAAAACAAAATCGCATACGCACGGCATACATACTTATCCGGCAATGTTTATTCCACAAGTCGGACGAAGATTGCTAGAAACTTATAGCAAAGAGGGTGATACCATTTGCGATATTTTCTGTGGCTCTGGTTCAGCTTTAGTTGAAAGTAGATTGATAGGAAGAAATACCTACGGCATCGATCTTAATCCTTTGGCTATTTTTCTCGCGAAAGCAAAAACGACTCCAATCAATCCTCAAAAATTAACAAAGGAATATCTTGCCTTACTTTATAGAGTAGAAAAAATTAAAGATAAAGAAATAAAAAGACCAGATTTTAAGAATATTGATTTTTGGTTCAAAGATAAAGTAATCGTTAAGCTCGCAAAATTAAAGAAAGCAATACGTGAGATAAAAGATGAGGAAATTCAGAATTTTTTGATGGTCGCCTTTAGTGAGACAGTTCGCTATTCCTCAAATACAAAGACTGGGGAGTTTAAGTTGGTTAGAGTAAAAGGTGAAAAACTGGAAAAGCACGACCCCGATGTCGTTGGAATATTTCGCAAGCATGCAGAGAAAAATATCGCAGGAATGACTGATTTCTACAAAGATGCAAAGAAGGATGTGTGGACAAAAATAATCTACGGTGATTCATCAAAAGATAATGGAATTAAAGCAAATTCTATTGATTGCATTATTACTTCTCCGCCATACGGCGATAGTCGTACAACAGTTGCTTATGGACAGTTTTCTCGCCTTTCAGCGCAATGGATTGATGTATTCGATGACCCCAATGATGCCTCCGGTGTAGATAATAATCTTCTTGGTGGTAGAGCTACTAAAGATTTAATTCACACACTTTCATCAGATTACCTAAAAGAATCATTAGAAAAAATTGCAAAACAAGACGAAGCTAGGGCAAAAGATGTATTAAGTTTTAATCTTGGTTTGAATGAATGTTTAAAGCAAGCTCATAGAATCCTTAAACCAGGGAAGTATTTTTGCCTTGTTGTTGGAAATAGATTAGTTAAACAAGTGCGAATTCCCACTGACTTTATTATTGCTGAATTAGCAGAAAAGATAGGTTTTACTTGCGAAGATATAATCGTCCGAAATATCCCCGGTAAAAGAATGCCAATCAAAAACTCGCCCACAAATATTGTAGGCGCATTAGAGGAAACGATGAATAAGGAAAGTATCGTTGTGTTAAGAAAAAATTAAACCAGTTCAACTTTTGTGTCGAAGCAATTATATAGTTGTTTTATTTTTACTCTGAATCCGGTGCCGTGATTACGGACGGAACCACTAGGACGATAGAACATTCTAAAGTCTACAACAATGGCATCTTTCTTAACCAAACTTTTGAAGTGTTCAAAGTCAAAGCCCTCCAAAAAGAAAGCTTGGTCAAAATGAAAATGCTCAATACCTCTTACTTCTTTGCAGTCTGCTAGTGCATATACTAGGGCTGGTAATTTTGCCTCAAATTTCTTTTGGAGATCCTCCATGTCCCAGTAAATATTTAATCTCCTACCCTTACCAACAACTCGAACTTTATCTTTTTCAACTTTTAGTTTGAGACCTTGATTATTGTATCGCTTACACAAAAGAGTGCTGTGTAATTCTTTTGACCGACCATTATCTCTTTTTGAATAGCCAAAATTATCAAGAAGCACTCGGTCACGATCCCCACCCTTAGGCTGAGGCTCTAACGTAAAAAGCGTCAGTATAGATGTCGCGCTTCGACGGTATGCTTTGAGCTCTGCCATCTCACCGATATCAGGAAGCGGAATATTGTTTTCCTTGATACCAAGAAGATCCTCGAGGGTCTTTCCAATACCCGTATCGCCTGTGCGATGTGTCTTTACAAATCCGAGAGCTCGAATAGCTCTCAATTTCCGCTTGAGTTCAGATAGGGTCATAATTTTGGTAATATATCCTTATTTTCCATAGGTTCGAACATGGACATCTTGCGGAGGCGGTGAGATTTGAACTCACGATACCTTGCGGTATGCCACCTTTCCAAGGTGGTGGAATAAACCACTATCCGACGCCTCCAACACAATGAGAGTACACCAAACTGTACTTAAATAAAACCCGTATAGTATAACCGGACGACCGTCTATCTATATGCTACATGACTTTTTAAACAAAAATCCCTCCGCCAGTAACTGGGCGGAGGGTCGAGGACATTCGAACTAAAATTTATTGCCGACGCAGGCACTTTTGCCCATGCCGACAATGAGTTTGGACCACTGCGCGGAACCATTGGTGTTGCGTGGAATTTTCGGCGCCGGGGTGTGAACCTTTGGTTTTGTTGCCGACTGCACTGTCGCGCGCTTCACCGGTTTAATATCGGTGACAGCGTGACCCGCCGAAGGATCTGCAGGCAACGGCTTTAAAAGCACCGCGCCGTTGGCCGCCGGAATCTTTACAGCCGGCTTCCGTTCGAAGTCAAAACGCTTTCTTCCCCTGCCTCTCTTAACACGCCTGTATACATAGCCGACTTCTTCGACGTTCTGCATATGCATGACTGTATTCCCTAGACTGTGAGGTTAAAAACAGGTACGCGGCGGAACAAACCTCTACAACTATACAACAGTAAATATATAACGCTACCGGCCTATCAACGCCTCAATGCGCTCCTCTATCGGCGGGTGAGTCATAAAAAGTTTGGCCAAACCGCTCTTGGCCGCCGCGGCGCCGAACGGATTTGAGATATACAGATGCGCGATGGCGTTATTGGCGCGTTGCATCGGCGCGGAATAGCCGCCGATTTTGCGCAAAGCGTTTGCCAAGCCCTCCGGATAGCGGGTAAGCAGGGCACCGGATGCGTCGGCCAAAAACTCGCGCTTGCGCGAGATGGCGAGCTGCATCAGCATCGCGACAATCGGCGCGAGCACAATAAGCACCACGGCGATAATCGCCAACACAGGGTTGCTTTTATTGTCGCGGTCGCCGTCGCCTCTACCCCACAGAGCCGAGCGCAAAAAGAAGTTCGACGCAAGCGTCACAAAGCCAACCAACACCACCGCGATGGTGGAAACGAGCATGTCGCGGTTGCCTATGTGGCTGAGTTCGTGCGCCAACACTCCCTCGAGCTCTGTTTTGTCCATCATACCAAGCAAGCCTGTCGTGACCGCTACGACCGCGTGGTCTTTATCGCGTCCGGTGGCAAACGCGTTCGGCGCCGGGTCGTCGATGATATATACCCTCGGCTTTGGGAGCCCCGCGGTAATGGCCAAGTTTTCCACCAGGTTGTGCAGGTCGCGGTACTGATGTTCGTCTGCGGGCTTGGCGCCGGACATCGCGACCACCACTTTGTCGGAGTTCCAGTACGCAAAAACATTCATGCCGACGGCAAACACAACGGCAAACAGCAGAATCCCGGGGTTGTGGAAATAGTATGAAATGGCCCAGCCGAGCGCCATCACCACGCCAAAAAAACCCGCCATCAGTATCCATGTCTTTGCGACGTTTTCTTCCTGATGTGTATAGAGCGTAGCCATGTAGTGAAGCAAAAACGAGTTTGCGGGAGTGTTTCGCAGCGCGACGGCGCGAGAATCAGCAAATTTTCAGCAGAAAATTATGCGACTCCCGCAGGCTTGTTTTTGAGTAACAATTAGAACTTAACGGCGACAGGGTTGCGGGCCGCCGCTTCCGACTCGTCGAGCGCAAAGAACTCGCGCGGCTCAAAACGGAACGCGTTTGCGATGACGTTGCCGGGAAATACTTCCATTGCCGTGTTGAGGTCGCGCACGTTGGTGTTGTAGAAACGCCGCGCCGCTTGGATTTTATTTTCCGTATCGGAGAGCTCGCGCTGCAGCTCGAGAAAGTTGGTGTTTGCCTTGAGGTCCGGGTACGACTCGGCGACCGCAAAAAGGCTCTTGAGTGCGCCCGAGAGCATATTTTCTGCCTTGCCTTTCTCCTCTACTCCGCCGGCGTCCATCGCCGCCGCGCGCGCGGCAGTCACCTTTTCAAGCGTCCCTGCCTCGTGCTTAACATACCCCTTAACCGCCTCCACCAAATTGGGGATGAGGTCGTAGCGGCGTTTGAGCTGGACATCGATGTCGGCCCACGCCTCCTTGGCGCGCTGTACAAAACGGATAAAGCGGTTATATACCGCGATAACCCAGGCCAAAACAACCAGGACCACAAGCGGCACAATCCAACTGAGATATATCATGCCGTAAGTATAGCAATTCTACGCAGATTGCAAGGGCTAGTAGTCCATACCAGGACCGTCCTGGTTATTTAGCGCTTTTTCGTCTTTAGGCTCTTCGGCCACTGCCGCTTCGGTGGTCAGGAGCATCGCGGCGGCCGATGCGGCGCGCTCCAGCCCCGTGCGGGTCACTTTGACCGGGTCAACAATGCCGGCGGCCACCATGTCGGGGACTATCTCGTTTTTGACCGCGTCGTAGCCAGCGTTGCCTTTGGCGTTTTTGACCTTCTCCACCACCACGCCGGCATCGACGCCCGCGTTCTGCACAATCTGGCGCAGAGGCATCTCGAGCGCCTTAAGCACCACGTCGTAGCCGACGCGCATGGCGTCATCCATTTTGTCTTTGTTTTTTGCAAAGTTTTCCGCAACCTTCTGCGCGGCCTTAACCAACGCTACGCCGCCGCCCGCGACTACCCCCTCCTCTATCGCGGCCTTGGTCGCGTTGACCGCGTCTTCGATTTTGAGCTTGAGATATTTCATCTCGGTTTCGGTCGCGGCGCCGACGCGGATAACCGCGACACCGCCTGCGAGTTTGGCCAAGCGCTCCTCCAACTTTTCTTTATCAAACTTACTCGTCGTGTCGGCAATCTGCGTTTTTATCTGCGCTATGCGCGCGCCGATGTCCTTTTTTGCGCCCTTGCCTCCGACAATGACCGTACTGTCTTTTGTCGCAATAACCTTGCCCGCCTTGCCGAGCATTTCCAGCGTCGCGTTTTCAAACTTGATGCCGGTTTCTTCCGAAATTACCTGCGCGCCGGTCATCACCGCAATATCCTGCAGCATCTCCTTTTTGCGGTCGCCGTAGCCCGGCGCTTTGACCGCCAGCACATTAAAGGTGCCGCGCAGTTTATTGAGCACAAAGGTGGTGAGCGCCTCGCCGTCTACATCCTCGGCAATAAGCACGAGGTCTTTCTTGCCGGACTCGGCGATTTTTTGCAGTATCGGCAGGACCTCCTGCACGCTCGATATTTTTTTGTCGGTAACTAAAATCAGCGGGTCTTTATACGACGCCTCCATGCGCGAGGTGTCGGTCACCATGTATGCCGAAACATAGCCGCGCTCAAACTCCAAACCCTCTACCACCTCCTTTTCGATACCCAGCGACTGCGACTCCTCTACAGTGACCACGCCGTCCTTGCCCACTTCTTTTATAGTGTCGGCGATAATTTGGCCTATCTCAACGGACTCCGCCGCAATAGTGGCAACTTGGCGCACTTCCTCGTCGCTTACTATTTTTTTGGCGAGCGATTTGAGCGCCACAACCGCCTCGGCGGCGGCCTTTTCTATCCCTGCTCGCACACCCATGGCGGAGAGGCCGTGCTCGGTGTGCTTCATCCCCTCCTCCACCAGTGCCTGCAGGAGCACAACCGTGGTGGTGGTGCCGTCGCCGGCGATGTCATTGGTTTTGTTGGCGACTTCCTTAACAATCTCGGCGCCCATGTTCTCGAACCTGTCTTTAAAAGAAATTTCTTTGGCGATAGAGACGCCGTCGTTGGTGATGGTCGGGCTTCCGTAGCCTTTGTCCAAAGCGACATTGCGGCCACGGGGCCCAAGCGTAATCTTGACCGTATTGCTTGCCTTGTCGATGCCGCTTTTGAGCGCGCGGCGGGCCTTTTCGTTAAAAAGTATTTGTTTTGCCATAATGGTGTTGGACATCCGATGTCCTAGTTTTGGGTTTAATTAAGAATTGCTAAAATATTTTCCTCACGCACCAAATAATATTCCGTGCCGTCTACCTTGACCTCGTCGTAGCCGTATTTGCTGAACATCACTTTGTCGCCGACCTTAAGCGCGACCGGCACCACCCTGCCGTCGTCGGCGCGCTTGCCCGGGCCGACAGCCACCACCGTGCCTGTCTCCGGCTTTTCCTTGGCGGAGTCGGGGATAATGATGCCGAAACTGGTCACCATACCCTCCTCCTGCACAATAGGCTTAACCAACACCCGGTCGCCCACCGGGGTCATGCCTGCCTTATTTTTAACGGTTACGGTTGTGGCGCGAGCGGCCTTTTTTGCAGGCTTTTTCTTCTTAGTAGATTTCTTCATAGCCCCAATACTCTAACGCAGATAGTGTTATTTTGGTACTTGACAGGCGTCAAACTTTAGGTGTAAGATGCTTGAGGATAGAAAGCGGAATTTCACTCGTACACAGGAGGAGTCCATGCATAATTTTCGTCCAGTTCGTTTCAAACGCCGTGTCCCATAAAGACGCGGTGTTTTTTATTTACAATTACAGTCTTTATTTTAAACAGGAAAAACTTCCGCCTCTACTTTTGAAACACGGTCTTCGAGCAATTTTCTTTGTTCAAGTTCTGCATCAATGCGGCGATGAATGCCGTCAATTTTACCGTTGACTTGCTCAAATTGCGTACCAACTGATTTAAATCCTTCGTCTACTTTTTTCTCCAGTTCTGCAAATTCAGTTTTTGTAACCATATTGTCTTTAATGGAGACAACGATCTCGATAAGATCGTTCATGTTTCTATCGTGACTATCTTTTTTCTCCGCTTCCATGTCAGACATCATACCATGTAAAACATACCTTGCATGAAACAGTGGTTGTGGTAGCCTATGGGGAATGGCGTTTGCAGGGGCACTCCCCTACATACAGGTCGTATTGGCGGTCCTTTTGGCGGGCTGCATCTTACTCCAGCAAACTGGCGCGTCTTTGGGCGGCGCGTTCGGCGGCGACAACTTTACCGCCGGCTACCACACCCGCCGCGGCTCGGAAAAATATCTGTTTTGGGCAAGCATTATCCTTGGTATTCTGTTCGCGGCGACGGCCTTTGTCGCGCTCCTTATCCGTTAACTCCAAACACAAAACCGGAAGCGGTCCGTTTTTTGTTTTTTGTTTGTAGTTATGAAAAATTTCTGGCGCATTGCGCAGACCTCCATACACTTACGTTGGCTTGATACTCTGCAGAACACTATAGACTCGCTCGGCCGCGGGAGCCGCTCGCTGTTTATTTTTTTCGCGGTTCTGCTCTGCGTAAGCAGCGCCGGACTTTTGTATACGCTCAAACAATCTCTTGTTGTGGTGGTGCCGTCGCACGGCGGCAGTTTGTCGGAGGGCGTGATAGGGAGTCCGCGCTTTATCAATTCGGTTCTCGCCATCTCAGACGCCGACCGCGACTTGACCGCGCTTGCATACTCCGGGCTACTGCGCGCGACGCCGGGCGGCGGATACGAGCCCGACTTGGCCGAGGGGTACACGGTCTCGGATGACAACAAAACCTACACCTTTACCCTGCGAAAAAACATAACCTTCCACAACGGGACGCCGGTTACCTCGCAGGATGTCGCGTACACCGTGCAAAAGGCTCAGGACCCGGCGCTCAAGTCTCCTCTGCGCGCCAACTGGGACGGCATACGCGTCGAGACGCCCGACGATCGCACCGTGCGCTTTGTTTTGCGTACCGCCTATGCCCCGTTTATAGAAAACCTGACGCTGGGCATACTGCCGAAGGCTCTTTGGTCGTCTATTACCGACGAGGAGTTCCCCTTCTCCGAGCTTAACGCCGAACCCGTCGGCTCCGGTCCGTATGCCGTAAGCTCGGTATCG
>Ga0209726_10008285_pt1 | contig 11270 bp, 10 predicted proteins | sample Subgrocontami54m_FD_187453 | JGI IMG/M metagenome (GOLD analysis project Ga0209726, IMG submission 187453) | Subsurface groundwater microbial communities from S. Glens Falls, New York, USA - GMW46 contaminated, 5.4 m (SPAdes) (version 3) | ecosystem: Environmental > Aquatic > Deep subsurface >... | reverse complement strand
CTCCTGCCGGAGATTATACCCGACCTCGGTCACGGCTGCATCGACTTCTTCGCAAGCTCCGCCAGCAGCTTCTTGAAATCCGCCCGGACGCGCAGCGGGTCGAGATCGGTGTCCTTCGCCATGTGTGCGGCGTTTTTGAAACCAGCCTTCACGGCTTTCTGCAGCAACTCCATCGCCCGGTCGGCGTACTCCTGCTTCTTGTCCGCGATCTTGCCGCTGGCGACGGCGTAGACGCAGGCGAAGTCGTACCACTGGCCGGCGTTCCAGTTCGACGACTTCATCAGCTCGGCAACCTCGGCCACCGCCTCGGCGACCATGCCGGCCTGAAGTCGCGAATTCGCACGGATGGCGCGATATCGCAACTGCTCGGCAGCCGGGCTGAGTTCGATGGCCCGGTCCCAGTCCTTGACGGCCTCGGCATGATTCGTGAGCGCATCGTAGGCCCTGGCCCGGCTCATGTGGCTGTTGCGCAATAACTGCTTCGCGGTGACGTCGCGCGGCTCGGCGCGATGGACCGGGGCGAGCGTGGCGATGGCCTTGTCGAACCAACCCAGGCTTTCGCCGGCCCGCCCGCCGGCGCCGACGAAAATACCGTAATTGAAATAACCCGTTCCGAGGTCAATTTGATAGGCGGGCACGGTGGGGAAGTCGGCGGCCAGCTTCTCCTGGATGGCCAGCGCGTTGCGGAACTGCTCCTCCGCCTCCGCTCGTTTCCCCAGACCGACCAGCAGAATCCCCAGGTTGTTGTGGCTGCGGGCCAGGTCCAGCCGATAGGCGGGCACGGCGGAGAAGTCGGCGGCCAGCTTCTCCTGGATGGCCAGCGCTTTGCCGTGCTGCTCCTCCGCCTCCGCTCGTTTCCCCAGAGGCTTGAGCAGAAGCCCCAGGTTGTTGTGGCTGACGGCCAGTTCCTGCCGATAGACGGGCACGACGGAGAAGTCGGCGGCCAGCTTCTCCTGGATGGCCAGCGCTTGGCGGTACTGCTCCTCCGCCTCCGCTCGTTGCCCCAGATCGGCCAGCAGACGCCCGAGGTTGTTGTGGCTGCCGGCCAGTACCTGCCGATAGACGGGCACGGCGGGGAAGTCGGCGGCCAGCTTCTCCTGGAGGGCCAGCCCCTGGCGGTACTGCTCCTCCGCCTCCGCTCGTTTCCCCAGACCGGCCAGCAAAATCCCCAGGTTGTTGTGGCTGCGGGCCAGGTCCAGCCGATAGGCGGGCACGGCGGGGAAGTCGGCGGCCAGCTTCTCCTGGATGGCCAGCGCCTGGCGGTATTGCTCCTGGGCCTCCGCTCGTTTCCCCAGATCGGCCAGCAGATTCCCCAGGTTGAGGTGGTTGCCGGCCAAGTTCAGCCGATAGTCGGGCACGGTGGGGAAGTCGGCGGCCAGGGTCCGGTAGCCGTCCCGAGCCATTTGAAATGCCGCTCTTCCCTGTTCCTTGCGACCCAGCCGGGACTCGATATGCCCAACGCGATACGCCGCTTTCGCGGTGCGGGCGCGGGTTTGCTCATCGTCCGCTTTTTCGCCCGCGAACTCCCGGTAGTACGTCAGCACCTCGGTCAGGAACTTCTTCTGGTCGGCGCTGATCTCCTTCTGCGTGCTGAGCGAATCGCCGGTGGCCGACGATGTCATGGCGTCGAGTACGTCGCGGGTGCGGTCGCGGGCTTTCTCGGCCTTCGTGCGTTGTTCGACGGCGATCGCCCGCTGCGCCGCTTCGCGCTCTTTGGCCTGGCGTTCCTCGTCGGCGGCTTTCAGCGCCGCCCGCTCCTGCCGTTTCGCCTCAAATAACCCGACCGTCGTGCCGACTACCCCGCCGACCAGTGTGAGCAGCACCAGGCTTGCCGCAATCACCTGCGGGCGATTCCGCCGCACGAACTTCCGCAGCTTGTACCGGGCGCTCGGCGGCCCCGCGACCACCGGCTCGTGATTCAAAAATCGCTCAATGTCCTTGGCAAAGCCGTTCGCCGTCTCGTAACGGCGGTCCCGCTCCTTCGACAGCGCCTTCATCACGATCCAATCGAGTTCGCCGCGTACGAAGCGGCCCAGTTTGGCCGGCTCCGTTTGGCGATTCGCCGCCACGCTCGGCTTCGAGTTCGTCGAACTCAGCCGCTTGCTCGGCGTCGGCGGTTCCTGCTCGCGGACCACGCGCAAGATTTCGTCGAGTGCCGCCTTCTTGAATGTGTCGCGTTCAATCGGCGTGCTGCCGGTCAGAAGTTCGTACAGGATCACTCCCAACGCATAGATGTCCGCTCGCGTGTCGATGTCGATGGCGTTGAATTTCGCCTGCTCCGGGGCCATGTACAGCGGCGTCCCCGCGACCGTGCCGAAGCCTGTGAACAGCGTGTGTTCCGTGAGTGGTTGCCCGCTCATCGCCTTGGCCAAGCCGAAGTCGATCACCTTCGGCACCGGCTTGCCGTCGTGCGATTCGACGAGGATGTTGGACGGCTTCAGATCGCGATGAATGATGCCCTTCTGGTGGGCGTGCTGCACCGCCGAGCAAACCTGCATGAACAGGTTCAACCGTTCGCCGATGCTCAGCTTGTGCGTGTCGCAAAATTCGTTGATGGGGACGCCTTTGACGAGTTCCATAACGAAGAAAGGTTGGCCCGGCGAGCCGAGCGGCGTAAGCCGCCGGGTGTCGTCGCCGGCCGGAACCCGGTCGCTTACGCGACTCGGCTCGCCAATCGCGCGACTCGACTCGCCCGTTGTCCCAGCGTCCAGCACCTTGGCGATGTTGGGGTGATCCATCAGCGCCAGCGCTTGCCGTTCCGCCTCGAAGCGGGCCAATACGCTCTTGGAGTCCATGCCGCCGCGGATCAGCTTGACGGCCACGCGCCGCTTCACGGGCTCGGTCTGATCCGCCATGAAAACGCTGCCCATGCCGCCTTCACCGATCTGCTGCAACAACTTGTATTTGCCGGCGATGATGCTGCCGACGTGCTGTTCGGCCCGGTCAGCGCGGGAGCGCTCGAAGGCCCCGGTCGGCCCGGCCTCGCCCTGGCCCGCGGCAGGATGCGGTTGATCCAGGAAATTACCCGCGGCGGCAGCGGCCGAGAGTAGGGCGTCAATACCTTGTCGCAATTGGGCGTTGCCCACACATTCCCGGTCCAGGAAAGCGGCCCGGTCGGACGGGTTGGGGATCTCAAGGGCTTTCAGGAACAAGTCGCGTTCAACCATGGCGGGACCTCCACACGGGGACTCACCCTATTTGGCGGAATCGGCGCCCGAATCGCGCCAATTTTTCCCAGATAGTTCCCGAAACAACCAGGCGCGGGCGAAGGCCCACAGGCGATCGGCGGAACGCGGGGCGATGCCGAGAGCTGCCGCGGCTTGCGGAATCGTCAACCCTGAGAAGTAGCGCAGTTGCACCAATTCGGCGGCCTGCGCATCGACAGCCATGAACCGCGCGAGAGCTTCATCCAGGGCCAACAGTTCGTCGTCGGGCAACGGCGCCGGCTGATCGGCCAGTTCGACACGCACTTTGCCGCCGCCGCGTTTCTCGGCCCGCTTCGCCCGCGCGTGATCGACGAGGATGCGGCGCATCGCTTCCGCGGCGGCGCGCAGAAAGCCGCTTTTGGACGCAAACGACTTGTCGCCGCCCAGCCGCAGAAAGGCTTCGTGGACCAAAGCCGTACCGTCAAGCGTGTGCCCGTCCGGTTCGCGGGCCATCTGCGCGGCAGCGAGCCGGCGCAGCTCGTCGTAGACCAACGGCAGCAGTTGCGCGGCGGCGGGGCGGTCGCCGGCATCGATGGCGTTCGGAATGTGCGGGATGTCGGACATAGCCGAACAGCTTACCGCATGGGCAGGGCGAGGTCACGGATTCTTCCCAGCGTGTGTGTACTTTCCCGTCTTCGATGCCTGCCATCGAAAGTCGGCTGACAGCATCTTGCACCTGAAGCTACAATCAAAGGTGGATTCATCGGTGTCGGATTGTCCGGGAGAAGCAAGCATGGCCGACGGCCCCATCGACATTCGCGAGATTCCCGAGCGCTGCCTGCAGTGTCCTGCGTTCAATCGGGTTCTCCTGGTTCGGGAAGGCGCCGACGGGGGCGCCGACATCGCCAAAGCCCTGGAGCCCCTACGGTTGCAAGTCCATGTCGTCGGTTCCGGCGATGCTTTGACCCACATCAACGAGTTGGATTACGAGTTTGTGCTGTGGGATGCCCATTTGCCGCACGCCGACGAGATGTCGGCGATGCAACAACTGCTGCGGCAATGTCCGCGCTTGCCGATGATCGTGCTCACCGGCGACGGCCAGGCAGAGACGGCGATCGAACTGGTCAAGGCCGGCGCTCACGACTTGCTCGCCAAACCTTTTCAGTCTTCGCAACTGCAAGCCACGGTCGAGCGCGCCCTGCAGACGCGGCGGCGGTTGTGCGATGCGCTTTTGATCCCCGGCCTCCGCGAATCGCAAGTCCCGCCGGTGAGATTTCTCGGCCGCAGCCCGGCGATGCAGGAAGTCTTCAAACAGATCGGCCTGGTGGCGCGGCGCGATGAATCGGTGCTGATCCTGGGCGAGACGGGCACGGGCAAGGAGCTGGTCGCCCGGACGATCCACCGGCACAGCAAGCGCTGCGATCAACCATTTCTGGCCATCAATTGCGCCGCCCTGCCCGAACCTTTGCTGGAGAGCGAATTGTTCGGCCACGAGAAGGGCGCTTTCACCGGCGCGATCCAGCGGCGGCTGGGGGCCTTCGAATGCGCCAACGGCGGCACGCTGTTTTTGGATGAGATCGGCGACATGTCGTTGCCTTTGCAAGCAAAGATCCTGCGCGCGCTGCAGCACGAGGGCATTCATCGCTTGGGCGGCCATGAGGATATCGTGGTCGATGTCCGCGTCCTGACGGCGACCAACAAGCCGCTGGATAAGGCGATTGCGGCCGGCACGTTCCGGGAGGACCTGTATTATCGCCTCAATGTCGTGTCCATTCGCTTGCCGGCACTTCGCGAGCATCCGGAGGATATCTTGGAATTGGTCGAATACTTCCTCGAGCGCTACACGTCTGCCGGCGAACCGCGCCCGGCCCTTGATGCCAAGGCCCTGCGGAAGCTCCAGAATTACAACTGGCCCGGCAATGTCCGCGAGTTGGAAAACTCCATGCGCCGCGCCCTCGTGACTGCGCAGGGGCACGCGATCATGGAGCAGGACATCGTCCTGGGCATCCCGACCCAAGGTGTCGCGCTTTGCGACGCGGCGCGGTGCGCGCATTGCCATTCGCCCCCCGAAAAGGGGACAGGACCTCTGAATGCAAAAGGTCCTGTCCCCTTTTCGGGGGGACCCGATGTCACGCAAGCGCGCGCGCTGGATGAGCAGTTGAAAGCCGCCTTGCACCAGTGGCTCGCCGAGCGAATCAGTCGTCCGCCTGGGGAAAATGAACTGGATATCCCTGGGCAGATGGAGGCCAAACTATTGGATGCCGCCCTGGAATTCACGCACGGCAATCAGGTCAAGGCCGCCCGTTTGCTGGGGATCAGCCGCACCACCTTGCGACAATGGCTGACGCGGCCGAACCATCGAGCCAAGTAACCGCGTTGCCGTCTTGCTTGAACAGTTTCCGTACACCGTCTGACCAGTTTCCAAACACGTCTTGGCCGATAATTGTACTGGCTCTGCCCTTGACTCCGGTGTGAACAAGGTTTGCGGAGGATTTCTTTGCGGATTTTTGGCGGGCGAGATTTCTTCGCCCAATCGGTCCACTTTTTGCGAGAAGCACTCGCCATCACCAGGGGAATATCGTTCCGCGCCGAAAGAAAGGCGATTGCTATGAGCCAGGCAGTTTTGAGCGCGACCAGCGAATCGACCAGCACATCCGTTCCAAGGCGCAGCGTCTCGGCGCCGCCGTGCCAAAGTCCGCTATTTTCCGAGCAAGAATGGCAGCAGTTTCGCGATGCCGACCGCGGCGTCGCCAAGATGATCGTAAGCATCATGGGCGGCATCTTTACTGTCGGTCTCACGCTTTACACGATTATCGCCATCCTGGCAGCGAGCGGCAGCCATTGAGGATCCGTTGAAGCAGCGCTTCCCGATTTCGGCATGGTTCAAAAACGCGCGGTTACGGGCGCCAAGCGACAGTGCAATCGACTGGGCCACTTGGCCTAGTCGGTCCAGTCGTGGCGCTTTTCCGTAACCATCATATTCATAAGCCTTTGCGACACCAAAAATGGGCGACTAGGCCACAATGCATGAAACTCCACACACACACAAGCTTGTTACCCGGTGTTGAACCATGCCCCGATTTCGCTTGCGACTTAGCGGATTGCCCCGCTAAGCCGCAAGCGAAAACGCGGAAGTCATGCGGCGCTCCTAAGACTGTTGGCATGTGAATTGCACTTCGCAGGTTGCCTACCTTTGCAGGCAAGAATGAACTTCTTGCCCTTGTCCGGTTTGTCGTCGGCCCCGCCAATGGAGTGCCAATCCATGATGTTCCGTGCCGCGCACTTTGCGGATCGCTTTGTCTTGCGAAGCTTGTCGCTGCCGTCGCGGTTGGCGATTGCGTCCTTTCTGATTTGTGTCGGCATCGGCTATGGCGGCGCTCTCGTGCAACTGCATTTCCAGCACGCCAGCCCCGGCAAGCTGCTGCCCGACGCCGCAGATGCTGCCGGCGTTTATCACGGTCACGCCGGCGTCAGCCAATTGGAACGCCTGCTGATCGGCGACGAAGGCAAGCCCTTCAACGGCGGCGGCACGATGCGGCAAGCGTTTTCGAGCCGATCCGCGGGTTGGCGGGCAGCGATCAATCGGCGCTCCAAGGAGAAGAGCATCAATCTGCGGCAGGCCGAATCAGAACTTCGCAGCGAACGAGATGGCGAGCGCCTGGCCCTGCTGGCCTGGGTGAAGTCCGGAGCCAATCAAAAAGAGTTCGAAGAGAACAACTTCGTCGTGCCGGCAAGCTTGGCCAAGCATCCCATCACCAAGGACGTGATCGACATCAGTGCGGACGGCACGATCCGCGCCAAGATCGCCAGCATCATCGAGTCGCGCTGCGTGCGCTGCCACCAGGAAAGCGCCGGCGGCCCGGCTGCACAAGTTCCGCTGGATAACTGGGAAGAGATTCACACCTACTGCGAAGTGAAAACGGCGGCGGGCGGCATTTCCGCCAAGAAGCTGACACAGACGACCCACGTCCACCTGCTCGGCTTCGCGTTCCTGTACGGCGCCACCGGACTGATTTTCACGTTGACTTCCTATCCCGGCTGGCTGCGCGGCACGCTCGGCGTGTTTCCGCTGGTCATGCAGATCGCGGATATCGGCTGCTGGTGGCTCGCTCGTCTCGATCCCGTGTTTGCCCACGCCATCATCTTCACCGGCGCCGCCGTCGCCCTGGGTTTCTTGCTGCAATTGGTGCTGAGCCTGTTCCACCTGTTCGGCAGCATCGGCAAGACGGCGCTCATCGTGATGATCCTGAGCGCTTGCGTGGGCGGCTTCGCGCTGAAGGTCCACGTGATCGATCCGTACTTGGCTCAGGAGGCCGTCAGCGCGACGGTCGACGATTGAACGGAACTCACACTGGCTCGCGCGATGCCGCGGAGCCTGATGCGACTTTTTCTGAGGAGATCCGACCATGAACGCCGTCCTGATGCTTCCGGAGACGAAATCCGACACAACGGCGCCGAGCCAGAAGCTACTGCTGCAACGTCTCCACAACGAACAAGGCCCGCAAGAAAAGTCGAGCCCCCCGAAAAGGGGACAGGACCTTTTGCATTCAGAGGTCCTGTCCCCTTTTCGGGGGACGCTGCGTGCCGCGATCCTGATCGCCTTGGGCGCCGGAGCGCTGACCCTCTTGTTCTTCAGCCTGGTTCCGGCTGTTTTTGTGGGGCTGCTGCTCTTCTTGCCTGCCCTGGCCCCGATCATCTTGGTGGGGCTGGCCATCGTGCTCACCGGAGATATACAACATTCCCAAGACAAACAGGCGGACGCGGCCGAGCAACCGTGCTCTTGTCATCATGACCGCTTGCAACGCGCACTCCAACACGGGTAACCGCCGGCGTGCGCGGCGAGGCATCGTCGTTTCGGCCCGGCCAAAGGCGGCTGGGCTTTTTCGTTCCCTTTTTCAGGAGAGAGGTTGAAGCATGCGCAAGACGATTTGGCGGAGCGTGGCCATCGCGGCCCTGGTGCTCGGCGTGGGAATTCTGGGATCGGCGGTGAACGCCCAGAAAACCAAGGGCAAGACACGTCTGGCGGAAACCAAGATCTTGATGAGGTGCATCATGCAGCCCAACTGCAAGGGCCTGGCGGATGTCCTCAAAGACGCCGGTCCGGCCGACGACAAGGCCTGGGGCCAGGTGGTTCAGTATACGTCGTTGCTCAACGAAATGAGCTACTTGCTGATGGACGACGGCCGCTGCCCCGACGGCACCTGGGCCGGCGCTGCCAAAACCCTGCGTGAATGCAGCGCCAAGGTCCTTGAAGCGGCGAAGGGCCAAAAGGTTGCCGATGCCCAAGGCGCTTTCACGAAATTGACCGGCGCCTGCGCCGCCTGCCACAAAGCCCACAAAGCTAAGTCGTGATTTGCTCGCCGGCACAAGAACAAAACCAGTGATTGGGGGCCAAATTGCCGGCAGTCAGAATCTCTGCGAGGCAAACTCGTTGGCCGCTGCCCCGACCCGGCGCGGTAAGGGCAGCGGCCACGAGATTTGCCGTCAACGCTTCCGGCTCGCCTAGCCAGCGGATGCAGGTGTCGCCGAAGGCGGTGGGAAACCAGGATTGGCCGGGCACGGGAACGGAATTCTCCGGACGATAGATTGCTCCCGTGGCGAACAGATTGGCCCAGGCTAGTTGCTTGTCGAAATGCCACGCCACACGCTCGGCATCCCACGGGCCCTGCCACACGAAGCGGTCGCGGTAAACAAGAGCATCACTTCGCCGAACCGTCATGTTCTGAATCAGCCAGTCGAAGCGAAAGCGTTCCGAGGCGGCGCCACGCGAATGGCGGCCGGCTTGCCACAAATCTCCCCAAACGAAACGGGCGCCTTCCGCGAGCGTCACGTCCACGTGTTGGTAATAGCGACAACCGTGGAACGGAATCGCCGGCCCTGGCAGCACGATAAGCAGGGCGTCGCGCTCGACGTGGATTCGAAATTGCTGCGTGCAGAAGCCGTTGACCGCGGGATGGATGCGCGTCGCCGATTGGCCGACGATGAGGGTGCGCGTGCCGGCGCCGGCATGGACATCGACCAATTGGGCGTCGCCATCCAGTAAGCCGGCGGTTGGATTCAGCAGATACAAGAGGGCGATGTCGGCGTCGGGCAAGTGAAACGGCGGCAGCACGCGCAGCGGCACTTGCTGATAACATTCGGCGAGGCGAGTCTTGCCGTCGTGAAGGGCCAACGTGAGGCGCACGCCGCCGATGCGGCCCGCGGGATGGGCGGCGAGACGCCAAGTCTGCAACTCCGGCGGCGTTACGAAGTCGTCCGCCGTGATGCGATCTGACCGCGCACCCATTGCAGCATGTCCTCGACGCCGTCGCCGGTCTTCAAACTCAGGAGCAGGAACGGCCGTTCGCCGCGCATCTTCTTGCTGTCGCGGCGCATGACGTCCAGGTCGGCGCCGACGTGCGGGGCCAGATCAATCTTATTGATGACGAGCAGATCGCTGCGCGTGATGCCGGGGCCGCCCTTGCGCGGAATCTTATCCCCCGCGGCCACGTCGATGACGTAGATGTGGCGGTCGGCGAGTTCGGGCGAGAAGGTGGCCGCCAGGTTGTCGCCGCCGGATTCGATGATGATGAAATCCAACCCCCCCGTTCCCCCCCTTCCTAAGGGGGGGCCACCGACCGCTCCCCCCCTTCGTAAGGGGGGGCCAGGGGGGGTACTGAACTTCGCTTCCAAATCTGCGACGGCCGCGAGATTGATGCTGGCGTCTTCGCGGATGGCGCTGTGTGGGCAGCCGCCGGTTTCGACGCCGACGATGCGGTCGAGCGGCAACACCTCGCGCCGCGCCAGAAACTCGGCGTCTTCGCGCGTGTAGATGTCGTTCGTGATGACGGCGAGATTGAATTCGGGCCAAAACGTGCGGCAAAGTCTTTCGACCAGCGCCGTCTTGCCGGAGCCGACCGGGCCGCCGACGCCGATGGTGAAAACCTTGCGTTTGGGGCCGGTGTACGTCTTGGCGCCGCCGCCCATGCCTTCGTGATGTTGTTCGCGATGGAAGCAGACGAAGGATCGCCGGCGCTTCGGTTCATCACGATCGAAACAGCCGGGTATACAGTCCACTCTGGGCATGGCAAAGTTCCTCGTAAGCGGGGCAGTTGCTGCCGGCGGTTTCCAGATCACGGGTGACCAACTCGTCGCGCAGCCGCAGCAATTCCGGATGCACGCGCGCCAGAATCTGCTGCCCGTGCGTGTGGCCGATCGGAATGACGCGCACGCCGGCGCCGATCATGCCGAGGGCCGCCTGGTGTAAGTATACGAGCAGTGCCTCGCCCGGCGAACTGCCCGACGCGGCGGCGAGGACGCCAAAGACGACGGCGTGATGCCATCCGTGTGCCGCCGCTTGCGGCTTAGCGCCTTCTCGTAAGCGGTTGACACACTCACCCGCCCACGGCCAGCATTCCGCCAATCCCAACAGTTGCTCGCCCATCTCCCGGCTGGCGCTGCGCAACGTCGGCGGCAACAAGCCGGCCCAGAGAATCTCGTTAGCGCGGCGAACAATGTCCCATTCTCCTTGTGCAACGGCACGTGCAACGACGCCGACGATGACGCCTTCCATCGGGCCAAACGAATGCGTCAGCCAATCGACGACCCAGCGTTCGAGACGCAATGGATCGTTGACGACGCCGCGCGCGACGGCGGCTTCCAGGCCCCAGGAATGGCTGTACCCGCCGATGGGGAGGGCGGAATCGCCGAGTTGGAGGAGGGAGAGGTTCATCTCCGTCTCACATTGATCTACGTTCTTGACGTAGTTTCGAGATACCCTTATTCTTTAATTGCGATGCGCCGAATATCTTCCCAGTCGACTTGGTGGCAAAAGCGAGCATGGCCGATTGGTTTCTTCGGCTTCGTGGGGCTGTTCATTCCGATTACAGCTGCTGGAGCGATAAACGGCAAGTTTCCTGTCGGAGTCGTGTTGCTTCCCATCGGAATGATCGTATTTGGGTACTTTTTGTTGCGTTGGCTCGTTTTTCCGTTGATGGATGAAGTCTACTACGCAGATGCACTACTGTCCGGTTAACGTTCTTGACTTTTGGCGCAACCTACGCTGCAACAATGATCTAGGTTCGGCCATGACTGTTTTCGATTTCAATTTGGCCGTACATTTGAGCCATTCTTTCCGCCTCAACG
>Ga0209726_10008280_pt1 | contig 11274 bp, 8 predicted proteins | sample Subgrocontami54m_FD_187453 | JGI IMG/M metagenome (GOLD analysis project Ga0209726, IMG submission 187453) | Subsurface groundwater microbial communities from S. Glens Falls, New York, USA - GMW46 contaminated, 5.4 m (SPAdes) (version 3) | ecosystem: Environmental > Aquatic > Deep subsurface >... | reverse complement strand
TGGCGAAGGTCGAGTTCCGCACCCAGCCCGTGGCCTCGACGCACGAGGCTCAGGTGACGAACGAGACGCTGTGGTCTTCCGTCGAGCAGATACTCCGGCACGGCGAGGATTTCATCGCGCGCGGCCAGTACGACGAGGCGCGCCAGATCTTCGAGGGCTTGACCAAGGATAACGGCCCGCAACCGAGGGCGCTCTACGATCTGGCGATCATCGCGACGCAGCAGAAACAGCCCGAACGCGCCAAGCAATATTTCACGCAGGCCGCCGGCTCGACCAGCGACCCGCACGTGAAGGCCTGGTCGCATATCTATATGGGGCGTATCCTCGATCTTGAAGGAAACCGGGACGGCGCCAAGGCCGAGTACTCCGCCGCACTGGCTGCGGACGATCCCGCTCCCGACACGCGCGCCGCCGCCGAAAAAGGATTGCAGGAAGGTTTCGCTCCGAAAGAAAAGGCTGAAAACGGAAAGAACGCCACACAGCCGAAAATCGGCATTCCCGGCCCAGGAGATGAAAAGCCCCGGCTGCGCGTTCCGCTGGGAAAAGACTAGGAGCCGTTCCGATCCGTGGAACCGGGCAACCGGCGCTTCGAAGAAACTGTATTTATGGAAAAATTAGCGATGCCATCATTGAACTACGTCACGATTCTGATCGCCGCATTCACATCGCTCGTAGCCTCGCCGCTCGTGGCGCAGACCGCGCAGCCCCGGCCGGGTTCCGCATCGCCAGCCGCTCAGGCAGCCCCTTCGGCTGCGTCGCAGCCGGCGGCAGCCGTCGCCGATCAAAAGAGGCCTCCCCGAGCCAAGACCCAGGGGGAACTCGATGCCTACCAGAAGTTCATGCGCGAGCAGAGTCCGGACGAGCAGGTCAAACTGATCGAAGACTTCCTGCTGAATTTTCCAAACACCGAACTCAAGGAATACGCCTATCAAGCGGCCACGCAAGCCTACCAGTCCAAGAACGACTTTGAAAAGGTTTTGACCTACGGCGAACTCACCCTTACGGAAAACGAATACAATCTAGTGGCGCTTCTGGTGCTCTCGTCGGCCATTCCCGAGCGGACCGGCAAGACCGATCTCGACAAGGAATCGAAGCTGGCTCAGGCCGAGCAATACGCCCAGCGCGGCCTGGAAGTGCTGGCCAAGCTCCCCATGCCTCCGAACTTGACGGAGGAACAGTGGGCACAAGTGAGAAAGGACGCCGAATCGACTCCGCACGCCGCGCTCGGGATGATCTATTTGATCCGGGAGGACTTTTCGAAGGCGGAATCGGAGTTTAAGATGGCCAGTGAGATGGCCTCGAAGCCCGATCCGGTTACGTTCTACAGGCTGGGACTCAGTTACTCGTTCGAGAAGAAGTACGAACCGGCGCTCGATGCGCTGGGGAAGGCCGCGGGGGCGGGCGGACTGAAGGTGCAGGGCCCGGACGGCGCGGCGCGGGACCTGGTTGCGGAGGCCAAGGATTTCGTCGTGAAGGCCAAGGCCGCCTCGGAATCGCCCGTCTCCGGCGCGACCGTGGCGCCACCCGCCCCTGTGAGCGCACCGGCCAGCGCCCGGCCATAGCAATTCGTACCGAACCGGAACGAGAGCCGGCGAAAACGGGGAAGATTGGAACAAGCTTTGAGCACCGAGGAGATCGCGGGCGCGTTGTCCGGCCTGGAGCGTACCCTCGACTACTGTTTTCAAAATCCCCAGTTGTTGCTACGATCGCTTACCCACAGCTCCCGCACTCAGGAAGCTGCCGGGCTGGAAGATGAATTTTCGAACGAGCAGATGGAGTTTCTGGGCGATTCGGTCTTGGGTTTTTTGGTGAGCGAAGATCTCGTTCGCCGCTATCCAGGATACGCCGAGGGGCGGCTCTCGAAGCTCAAGGCCCACCTGGTAAGCGCTCAGCACCTGTATCAGGTCGCCCAAAGACTTGAGTTGGGACAGTTCCTTCGTCTGGGAAAAGGGGAGGAGCGGAGCGGAGGCCGGGAAAAGAAGGCGCTGCTGGCGGACGCTCTCGAAGCGTTGGTGGCAGCCCTCTATCTCGACGGCGGGATGGAGCCGGCGCGGGCGTTTGTTACGTCCCGGATTTTGGATAAGGTGGACGGTCGGGAGATCCAGCTAGAGGATTACAAGTCGGAGCTACAGGAGCTGTTGCAGGCGTGGCGCGGTCCGCAGCCCCGCTATTACGTGATCCGGGAGAGCGGGCCGGAACACAGCAAGGTCTTTACGGTGCAGCTCCGCATCGGGTCGGAAACGCTGGCCGAAGCGGAGGGCGTGAGCAAGAAAACGGCGCAGCAGGCCGCGGCTCGGATTGCGCTTGCAAAATTGAGGGAGAAGCAAATTGACAACCAAGGCCGAACAACAGATTGACGAACCGGCGGCGCCGCCCGAAGTGTACCGCAAATCCACCGCGCGCGAATATCTCGAGTCGCTCGTGGTCACGGTGATTCTGGCTCTCTACGGCACCACCTTCCTGGTTCAGGCCTTTAAGATTCCTTCGAGTTCCATGGAAGACACGCTCCTGATCGGCGATCACCTGATGGTGGATAAGATCAGCTACGCGCCCGGCGGAGGCTGGAACCGTCTGCTGCCCTATCTCCCCATCCGCCGCGATCACATCATCGTATTCCGCTATCCCCTAGACCCGTCGACCTACTTCGTCAAGCGGGTGATCGGCATACCGGGCGACCGCATTCATCTCCAGGACAAAACCGTTTTTCGCAACGGCGTGGCGCTCGAAGAGCCTTTCGTCATGCACAAGAGCTCTCACCTGGAGGAATATCGCGACAACTTCCCCGCGTTGTCCGCCATGCCCGGCTACTCCGAATGGACCAAATCGACGGATGCGGAATCCCGCCATTTTCCGGACTTTATCCAAAACGGAGAGATCGTCGTTCCGCCCGATCATTACTTTGCGATGGGTGACAATCGCGACTTCAGCTCCGACAGCCGCTATTGGGGGTTTGTGCCCCGAGAGAACATTGTCGGCAACCCGCTGGTCATCTATTGGTCGTTTGAAACGTCGAGCGAGGATTATCGCCGTACCAGCCCTTCCGATTACGTCGATAAGCTGACCGACGTGCTGTTCCATTTCCCGATGAAAACCCGCTGGCGCAGAATGTTTCGGCTGATCCATTAGCACCATTTCGATCGCATCATGTTTCGCCTTCGACAGACACGAAGATTCCTTTGGGCAGGGTTATTCCTGCTGCTCATTGGTCTGCTCGTGAAAACCCGCTGGCGCAGAATGTTTCGACTGATCCATTAGTGGAATTTCGATCGCATCATGTTTCGCCTTCGACAGACACGAAGACTCCTTTGGGCAGGGTTATTCCTGCTGCTCATCGGTCTGCTCGCGCCCGTTCTGGTGAGGGTCAATTTCCTGCATGGAAAGATCACCGCGGCGCTCTCGAAGGAACTGGGCCGCCCGGTGCGGACCGGAGCGATCCACGTGAAGCTGTTCGGCGGGCCGGGCTTTGAAATCGACAACGTGGTCATCGAGGAAGACCCGCGCTTCGGAGTGGAACCCCTTGCGAGAATGGAAACGCTGCGGGCCACGCTTGGGCTGAGCACTTTGTGGAAAAACCGGATGCAGTTCCGAAGCCTGGTCTTTGTCAGCCCCAGCCTGAACGTGGTGCAAGACGCCGCCGGACATTGGAACGTAGAATCGCTGTGGAGCGCGGCGCCGGAAGCTGCGCCATCGGCCTCGACATCGACCACGTCGGGGCCGCCATTGGCTCCCGCCCGCTCCGACGAATTGCTGGCGGGACTGCCGAAGATCCAGATCGACTCCGGACGGATCAATTTCAAGTCGGAAAACCGCAAGAAGATTTTTCTCGTCGACAATCTCGACATGGAAATTTCGCCGCCCCGTTCGGCCATGGAGCCGTGGCGGCTGAGCTTTGAAGGCAGGCCGAATCGCACCGATTTCGCTCTGAATCCCGTCAGCCGTTTCCAGGGACGGGCGGAGTTCGGTCCGTCCTCGCCCGCCCTCCAAACCGAAACCGGAACGCTGGCCCACATCGACATGGTCGCCGAAAACGACTTGGCGGAGGACCTGCTGAAGGTCTTCACCGGCAACGATCATGGCGTGCACGGATCGCTGAACTTGAACCTGCACTTGGCGGGGACCACGTCGCTGCTGCGCGTCTCGGGGACCGCCGATCTGCGCGACCTGCATCGCTGGGACCGGCTGCCTTCCGCCTCCTCCCCGGTGTTGCACGCCGATATCGCCGCGCTGCTCGATCTCGAGCGGGAATCGTTTGAAATTCGCTCCGTTTCCATTCCTCTTTCGAAGGGCTCCATCGTCGTGGCGGGAGAAATTCAACAACTGCTCCATCGCCCGACCGCCGGGCTGGAGGCAAAATTGCACGCCGTTCCGCTCGCGAGCCTGGTCGAAATCGCAAAACAGTTTTCGAACCGACTCGATCCCCGCTTGACGGCTTCGGGCACACTGAACGGGCGCGTTCAAATGGAAGAGACGCCAGACACACTGGCGGGTAGCCTGGCCGTGACGCGGGGAGTTGTGGAAGTGAAGGGAACGCCGCAGTCGGCCCGGCTCTCCGATTTCGAGATCGTCTTCAATGGCGCCACCGGGAAGACCGGCTCCGCGACCATTAGTTTGGGCCAGCACGGGAAGCTCGTCGCCTCGCTCGAATGGGACCTGCGCCAGCGGCTGTTCAAAACCCATCTAGACGGCGAGGGTATCCCGATGGCCTCCCTGCTGCCATGGACCAGAACCTTGGGAACGCGGTGGGGACAGGCTGATTTTACCAAGGGAGAGCTTGCCCTGCGCCTGAACGTTTCCTCTGCGGCAGGCCAGCCGGCTGCCACCGGATGGATTCAGATCAGCGATGCCGTGCTCAACTCGGCCTCCGTGAATCAATCCATCCCGATCCAAATGGCGCGTCTCGAGTTCCAGCCGCAAAAGATCGTCGTGAAACCGTTCTCCGCCGAAATCGGAGGAACCGAGTTGCATGGCAGCATGGTGGCGAAGCTTTCTCCTCCGGGGCCGGAATCAACTTCCGGGACGGGAAATTTTCCGGCTATCGAGTTCGACTGCCGCGCTTCCCAGATCTCGCTGGCAGAACTCGACCGGGCGCTGAATCCACGCTACCGGGCGCGCCCGTTCTTTGGATTGGGAAAGAGTCCCAGCGCGGGCTCCAACTTCTTTGCGGGCCTCGTGGCCCAAGGCACGGTCGCGGCCTCCTCGTTCAACATTCGCGGCAGCGTCATCAGGAATTTCAAGGCTTCCATTGGCTTCCACGACAAGACATTGGAGGTGAAAACGTTCAGCGGCGAATTTTCCGGCGGAACTCAAATTGGAAAAGCCGCAATCCGGTTCGGCCTGGGCGCGCCCGACTTCAGCCTGGAGAGCCGCTTCACCAACGTCGATCTGACCCAGTTGACGAAAGATTCCGCCTCCTGGAGCGGATTCTTTTCCGGAAAGCTCGGCGGTCAACTCCGTTTGGCGGGCGCCGGCTGGACCCTCGGTGAAATCGTGGATCACTTGGGAGGGTCGGGCGAGGTGTCGGGCGCGAACTTGGAGATCGACGGCATCGACTTGGCGCGTGGAGAGAGAACCGCGGCTCCCGTCACTCGCATCAATTCCTTGGCGGCGGCGTTCCAGATTGCAAAGAAGGAAGTGATCGTGCGAGATTTGCGGATGGTCCCCGCTGGACAGCCCCTGCGAGGCGAGGCCAGAACCGTGCTGGTGGTCAGCGGTGCGGTCGGCTTTGACCGCACTCTCGATTTGGTTGTTGCAGAGAAATCCTCGGAGCGGACCGTGGCGCAACGATATCATTGGAGCGGGACACTAACGGAACCGCTGATGAGCGAGATCGCCGCTTCTTTTCGCGTTGGCTCCGGGAAAATCGTACATTGACGGCATCCTTCCGAGCACTTGGCATCATCCTATTAGTAGTAGAGGACATCGGCGCATGGTTCTAAGCAAATGGAGGCGTGCCTACGGCGGAGCGCATCAGCTTGCGAGTCTCGCGGCGCTGCTGCTTTTCTCCCTCACTGCAAGCGGTGCAAATCCCGCGCAGACTCCGCCCGCCGGAATTTCTAGAGAAGCCGCGGAGTCGGCGGCCGGCAAGTTCCGGCAGATTCAGGAAAGCTCGGATTCGGGCCGGTCCTTCGGAGCGGTCCGCATCAGCGAGACCGAGATCAACTCCTATATCGAATACGAATTGGCCCCGGCCTTCCCGCCGGGACTTTCCAAGGTTCGTCTCCACATTCTGCCGGGGCGGACAGACGGCAAGGCGGAAGTGGATTTTGACCGGCTGAGAGAAAGCTCCCGGAAGGATCCCAACCCGCTGCTTGCATTTTTCCTGCAGGGCGTGCACACGCTCGGCGTCGAGGGAACGCTCGCGGGATCGAATGGCGCCGGCTTGTTTCATCTCGACACCGTGAGCCTCGACGACGTCGCCATTCCTCAGTTTTTGGTGGATTATCTCATTGAACATTATCTAAAATCCCGCTATCCGGCGGCCGCAATCGATCGGAATTTCGAATTGCCCGCTTCAATTGAAAAATTGACGTTGGAAGAGGGAAGCGTTTTGCTCGAAGGCCGACCGGCAACGTCGGCGAGCCAGGAAGAATCGCCGGGTGCCGCAAGGCTTGAAGGCCGCTGGATGCTTGCCATCTTGAAATAACTTTCATTCCGAGTAATATCATTGCGTGTGGAGCCGAAGGCCGGAGCACTCTAGTTCTCAGTTTTCGCACAGGCAGCATTCGCGAGCGCGGCGTCCGATGATTGTGTTGCGGGGATTTCGTTGGCGGAGAATAGGATGATTGTTCATGAAGATCGCCGTCATCTCGGACATTCACGCCAACTATGACGCTCTGTTGGCCCTGCCCGGCGGATACGATGAGCTATGGGTTCTGGGCGACCTGGTGAATTACGGGCCGCAACCTTCCGAGGTCGTGGACTACATTTCGCAACGAGCTTCGCTCATCGTTCGCGGCAATCACGATCACTGCATCGCATACGGCGAAGATCCCCGCTGCACCCCGCGCTTCCGCGCCATGGCCACCGCCACGCGGAAGATCACGGAGCAAATGCTCAGCGAAAGCCAGAAGCGGTACCTGCACGACCTGCCTCTGCGCGCCGACACCCAGCGAGGGAACACTCGCTTCTGCCTGCTGCACTCCGTTCCATCCGACCCGCTCTATGGACATTATGGCGAAACGTCCGACCGCTGGCCCGCGGAATCCGAAAGCGCGGGCGCCGACGTGCTGTTTGTGGGACACACGCATAAGCCCTTTTTGAAGCAGATCGACGGCCGCACAGTCTGCAATCCCGGCAGCCTGGGACAGCCTACGCACGGCAATCCGGAGGCCTGCTACGCCTTGTGGGAAGACGGCCAGATCGAACTCAAATCGTTCGCCTACCCCGTGGAAGAAACCGTCCGCAAAATATTCGCCATGCCCGTGGAGGAGAAAATCCAGCGCGAGCTGGCCAAGGTGTTGCGGAAGGGAAAAGCTTAGGGGAAGTTGCACGACCTGTTTAATCGCGATGTAAGGGCACGGTTTTAACCGTGCCGAAAGCGTGTAGCGTGGAAGACGCGGCTTCAGCCGCTGAGGGCTAACGACGCACCTCAGGGGCTGAAGCCCGATCCTATTCATGTTGCGGTCGGCACGACTGAAGTCGTGCCCTTACGGGGCTCAAAGTAGTTCCGCAATAGCTTCCAGAAAATTTATCGCAAGCGCAGGACCAAAACCGCGCCCGCGACAAACAGCACAGCGGCCGAACCAAACGCCACCTGCGGTGACACCGCGCTCCACAACAGCCCGACGAGAACGCTCGATCCAAAGTCGCCCGCGGCGTTGACAGCCGCGAGGGTCCCGAATGCCATCCCGTGCTGCGCGCTCGGGACGAGTTCGGCGGCGAGCGAATCCTCCAGCGCCTCCTCCGCCCCGACGGCGATTCCCGCAAGAGCAAAAATAAAACCCAGATGCGAAAGGCTATTGCCGCCGATCACAAGTAGCAGCGCCATGACGCCTGCGATCGCGTATCCCAGAGCGAGCACTTTGCGGCGCGGCTTGTGGTCGCCTAACCATCCGGCGAGATATGCAAACGAGGCGTAGAAGACGTTGTGCAGCACGTAAAGCCCGATCGCAAGCCGCGCCGCAACCGCCATGCCCCGCTCCGGCGCGAGCGCCCGCGTCGCATAGAGGATCAATAGCGTGTGAGAAAAATCGCCGAGTCCGAAGATCCCAACAGCCAGCAGAAACCGCTGGAACGAGCGCGGCAGCTTTCGCAGTCCGGTCACGAAGGGCAAACGCTGCGGATCGCTCCGCGGCCGTTCTTTCACCAACACGGCGAAGCTGAGCACGGCCACCAGGCCCGGAATCAGAGTCCAGAGAAATACCCGCGAATAATTGTTTCCCGACCCGGCCAGGAGCCAGACGGCCGTCAACGGGCCCACAATCGCGCCGACCGTATCCATCAGCCGCTCGAAGCCGAACGCGCGGCCGTAAGCGGCTGGCGGAACGGCGGCGGCCATGATCGCCTTGCGTCCGGGAGTGCGCGCCCCACGTCCCAGCCACGCCCCCGCTCGCGCGATCATTACATGCAATGGCCGGGAAGCTATCGCGAGCGCACCGGTTCCGGCAGCGGTCACGATGTACCCGGCGAGGACGAGCGGCTTGCGGCGCCGCAGCAGATCGGTGAAATGTCCGGAGGCAAGTTTCACAGCGCTCGACAGGCCGTCGGCGAAGCCCTCAATCATTCCGAGCCACAGAGGCCCGGCCCCAATCGTGGCGAGGAATGCGGGCAGGATCGCCGTCGCAATCTCGTGGCTCCAGTCGCTGAAGAGGCTCGTCAGCCCGACGCCGAGGGTGGTGCGGTTCAGCCAAGGCTCGGAAGATGGGAGGGTTTCTTTGGTCATGGGAGCAGGGCTGGCGTTTTTCAATCGCGTGCCTGTTACTCATTATTCCAGCTTCAGAAATTCCTTCAACGGTCCATCGATAAATTGGTTCGGACGCCAGCCCTTTATCAATTTGTCAAACAAAAGAGCGTCTGCCGCAGAAAGACCTACACTGCCGGCGGTACCTACGTGAGAGCCTGAAATTGCGTCAACAGCCTGACCAGCAAACCAGATGAGTAGCCATCGGACGCCTTTGGGTGCTAACCTATCGGCCCAATCGACCCGGGAAACCGCGCGACAATACTCGTCCCGCAATTCAACAGAATCGGGCTGCCCCTTTAGCCATTCCTTGAATTTCTGCGATTGCTCAACTAGCCTTAAAATATCCGTAAAATTTCTTTCGCCCGAATTAACAGCCTCTCGTATGCTACGGGAATCGGGAATCACCACCTCGCGGAAAATATCGAGTGCTCTAAGGTTTGTGTCCGCCCGTTTGACAATGCTGCTGACCTTGCAAGCGGCTATGACAGATCGCAAAGGCCCCAGAAGCATTTCTGCCGACTGACGGGCGGCAGTATCGATATCGAGTGTAGTACCTGATAGCTCAGCCAAGATATCGGCTACCGATAACGGCGAATGTCCCGCGAGTATGTATTTCGCGCATGACTTATTTGCTGCGTCGAAATCCACATTCGTACTCACATATATCCACCTGTCGGCGTCGATTGAAGCCTCAAAAATCAAAGGATTGGGGGGAACGTACTCTGGAGCTAAACGACACAATATGCTTGCCACGGCGGAGGAGATATATTGCTTGTCGGCCAGTTCAGGCAATGGCAGCTCACTACCATGCGGAACTTTAACCGGCTTTACATACCTGGCGAATTTGCGCATCAATTTTGAAAATCCTTTGCCTGAGGGGGCGGTGATTTCCGTGAAGAGCTTATGCGCGGCCTGGAGGTAGCCATCGAAGGGCGTATCCATATTACCTAATTGATGCCGTTGGCCTCCGCTCCAGTGAGGTTTTGTTAGTATCACTGCTCTGTTTTCAAAAAAGTCAATCGACAATACACCCATTTCGAATAGTTCAATCAAATTCTCTGGGCCGCACATCCTGACAAGTGAGCGGAAAGCTCCCTCATTTGAGATCAGGTGAACCTTTCCGTAAAAGACAAGACATTCTGCTAACAAACCGATGTCCACGCCGTTGTCTTGCCGGTCTTGCCGGTTGATGCAAATAGCTTCGTACATAGAATTAAGGTTGCGGCGGTGCGATGCACCCAGGTCTCCGGCTAAGTCGCGATCTTCAGTGCAATTTCCTCGAACGCCATCTGTGGATTTGACCGCTTGCTTTCGCGCGCGGCTCTGATTAGCGCACACTTTGTTGTACCATGACACTGTGACCCAAACACTGCAAAATCGCGGCAAGGTTTACCTAGTGGGAGCGGGGCCGGGAGACCCTGGGCTGTTGACGCTCAAGGGGGACGCCGTACTGCGCGAGGCGGACGTTGTGGTTTACGACTATCTCGCCAATCCCGAACTGCTGCTTGAAGCGAAGCCTGGGGCCGAGCTGATCTATGTAGGAATGCATGCCGCGGAGCGGCTGTCGCAGGAGCAGATCAACCGGCTGATGGTCGAGCGGGCGAAAGAAGGCAAGCGGGTCTGCCGCCTGAAGGGGGGCGATCCGTTTGTGTTCGGGCGCGGCGGCGAGGAGGCCGAGTATATCGCGTCTTCGGGGGTTCCCTTTGAGATCGTTCCCGGCGTCAGCGCGGGATACGCCGTTCCGGCATACGCGGGGATACCGCTGACGCATCGCAAGCTATCGTCGAGCGTGGCGTTTATTACCGGACACGAGGACCCCGAGAAAGATGGCGGATCGAATCTCGATTGGGATGGGATCGCTCACGGAGCTTCGACGCTGGTGTTTTTCATGAGCGTGAAAAATATCCCGCTCATCGCGCGCAAGCTGATCGGGGCCGGACGCGCGCCTTCGACGCCGGCGGCGGCCATACGATGGGGGACGCGCGGCGACCAGGAAGTTGTCATCGGAACACTTGAGACGATTACGGAACGGGCGCAGCAAGCGGGTCTGAAGCCGCCGGCTCTGGTCGTCGTGGGCGATGTGGTTGCGCTGCGGGAAAAGCTGCGGTGGTTTGAAGACCTACCGCTGTTCAGCCAGCGAATCCTGATCACGCGCGCGCGGGAGCAGGCGGCCGAGCTGGCGGCGCCGTTGCGGGCGCTCGGCGCGGAAACCATCGAGCTGCCTTCGATTGCCATCGAGGACCCGGAGGATTTTTCGGCGCTCGACACTGCCGTCCGTGCGGCGGGCGGCTACGATTGGATTATCTTCACGAGCGCCAACGGAGTCCGGAAATTCATGGCCCGGATGGAGGCAACGGGCGAGGATATTCGCG
>Ga0209726_10008278_pt1 | contig 11276 bp, 10 predicted proteins | sample Subgrocontami54m_FD_187453 | JGI IMG/M metagenome (GOLD analysis project Ga0209726, IMG submission 187453) | Subsurface groundwater microbial communities from S. Glens Falls, New York, USA - GMW46 contaminated, 5.4 m (SPAdes) (version 3) | ecosystem: Environmental > Aquatic > Deep subsurface >... | reverse complement strand
GTGCAAGTACGTGGATTTTCCCATAGAGCACAGCCATGACGCGATGCTCACGCGCATGAACCGCGGCGTCACGCGCGCGAAAATGCTCTGGGGCATAGAGACGCTGCGTAAAAAAATGCCTCAGGTGGCGCTGCGCACCACGGTGATCGTCGGTTTCCCCGGCGAGACCGAGGAGGAGTTTAAAGATTTGATGGATTTTCTCAAAGACGTACGATTTGAGCGTCTGGGGACATTTATCTATTCTCCCGAAGAAGGGGCCAGGTCCCTGAACATGCCCGACCCCGTCCCGCAAGAGCTGAAGCAGCAGCGTTTCAACGCCGTGATGGCCCAGCAGCAGGAGATCTCCCAGTCCATCAACGACGGTTTTCTCGGCAAGGAGATAGAGGTGCTGGTCGAGGAGAAAGACGCCGAAAAAGAAGGTCTCTATTACGGCCGCACCCAGGCCGACGCGCCTGAGGTGGACTGTCAGGTGATCTTAGAGACCGCCTCACCGCTGGGCATAGGTAATTTCATTCGCGCGCGTGTCACCGACGCTCTGGAATACGACCTGGTGGCCTCGCCGCTTTAACCGGTTTTTCATACGCCCGCCGCTTTCGATTGATTTGACTCCCTCCAGGTGATAAAATAATCTCATTGACGCTATGTCCAACCCCTCTGGTGTATGATGAATCTTCCCAATGCCCTCACGTGTTCCCGGCCCCTTCTGGCTGTGGTCTTTGTTTTTTTTCTTTTCGCCGAAGGTTTTTGGGCTAAGGCCCTGGCGCTGGCCGTTTTTCTGGTCGCGTCGCTCACAGACTACTGGGACGGGTATTTCGCCAGGAAAGGGGGTAAGACGACGTCATTCGGCAAGCTCATGGACCCCATCGCGGACAAGGTGCTGACGTTGTCGGCGTTCGTCAGCTTCATGGTCCTGGGTCTGATGCCCTGGTGGCTGGTGCTTCTCATCGTCGTGCGAGAGGTATTCATCACGGGACTGCGCCTGGCGATGCCGGCGCACGCGCCGGAAATAGCCGCCGGTCCCAGTGGCAAGCAAAAGACGGCGCTTCAGATGGCCGTGATCCTGTTTACGCTGTTTTATTTATTGGCGAAGGAGTGCGCCTTCTGGAGACATGAGTGGGACTCCCCGGTACTGCAAGGCATCAACGTGGCGATGGTCCTGATACTGGCGCTCACGCTCTGGAGCGGATGGCGCTACCTGCTTTCTACGCAAAAATTTTTTAAACGCAGTCTTCAGTGAGTAAATTTGTCAAAGTATTGGTATCCTTCGGCGGCGTAGGTTACGCCCCGGTGCCCGGCACCTGCGGCAGCCTGGCCGCCTTTGTTCTGATCTGGCCCTTGTATGATTTTCTCCCGTATCTGACCCTTTTTACCGCGGTGCTCGGGCTGTTACTTTGCAAGCCCGCCCAGGACGCCTTTAAGCATAAAGACCCCAAGCAGTTCGTGCTCGACGAGGTGTGCGGCATGTGTCTGAGCCTTGTGGGGCTGCCCCAAAGTCCTGTTTTGGCGCTGACGGCGTTTGTGTTGTTCCGCGCCCTGGATGTGTTCAAACCCTGGCCTATAGTTCTCTGGGACAGGGGTAGTAAGCCCCTAAACATCATGTGGGACGACATCGCCGCGGGCGTCGGCGTCAACGTCATCCTGCGAGTTTTCATGCACTTTTTTTAATGGGAGCCATCGGAAATAAGGCGCAGACGCAGCAAGTCCAGCGCCTGTAGGGCGACGCGCGCCTTGATCTCCCGGCGCGTGCCGAAGAAGCGGTATTTTGAGCAGGTGGTTTGCCGGGACCCGGCGAAGGCGATGAAGGCAAGACCCACCGGTTTTTTTGCCGAGCCGCCGCCAGGCCCGGCGATGCCCGTGATGCCTATACCATAATCCGCGCCGAAGAGCCTGCGTACGTTTTGAGCCATTTTTTCAGCCACCACGGCGCTCACCGCGCCGTATTTTTTTAAATCCCGCTCGGGCACGCTCAGAAGGCGCTGTTTTACGCGGTTGTGATAACTGACAAGACTGCCTATAAAATACGCGGAGCTGCCCGGCACATCGGAGACGCGATCCGAGAAAAGCCCTCCGGTGCATGATTCGGCCGCGCTCAGTGTTTTTCTTTTTTTTCTGAGCAGCTCCCCGACCACCGAAGCCAGCGTCTGCTCATCCGCGCCAAACACCTTATGGCCGAAACGTGCGCGTATTTTCCTCTCGATGGCGTCCGCGCCGCCCGACGCCCTGCGTTCGGTCGCCGCTTTGGACATGATGGTGAGCTCCACTTCGCCCGGCCGGGCATAGATGCCCACCGTGAGAGGCGGTCTCAATTTTAAAAAGTCGGTTACTTTTCCGGCCACGTCAGCTTCGTTAAGCCCCGCGATTTTCACCCTTCTTATCTTGAAGCGCTGCCTTTTTATCTTGGCCAGGCGCAAGAGGCGCGGGAGGGCTTGCCCGACCAGCATCGGCTGCATCTCCCGGGGAGGTCCGGGCAATAATAAAAACCATTTATCCTGTCCATGAAGAGGGGCGCGGCAGAGTATGCCGGGCGCTGTGCCGCGGAGGTTGGGCAATATCACCGCACCGCGCGGCACGCGGCATTGTCTGGCTATCAGAGGCGTCATGCGGACGCCTCTTTTTTTTAATTGGTTTTTTACAAAGCGGACTGTGGGGTGATGGATCACCAGAGGTAGATTTAGAAACTGCGCCAACGCCGCGGCCGTCACGTCGTCCTCAGTAGGACCGAGGCCTCCCGAGCAGATGATAAGGTCTGAGCGCCTGGCTGCCGACTCAAAGCACTCGACCAGGCGGGCGACATTGTCTCCGACGGTGGTTTGACGGTAAACGTCTATGGCGTTTTCGGCCAGTTTTTGGCCGATAAAGCGGGCGTTGGTGTTCAATATTGAGCCCAAAAGAAGCTCGGTGCCGCAGGACAGGATTTCGGCTTTCATGCTGCTACCCCCTTACCCTTTCAATTATAAAGACTTATAAACTCCGGGCAAGTAAAAATAGTGTGAACGAAAAACGGCCCCGAGGACGTCTAGTTAGATGGGGGACTTAAAGGGGGAGTCTTTTCCTTTACAGGGTTTTAGGGAGAATGTATAATGCTTTTTCCCAAAGGAAATGGCGACATTTTCTTAAAATTTTGATCAACTACGGAGGCCGAGCGTATGTCCCGCATCAAAGAAAAAAAAGAAGAGAAATCGACGGAAAAAATGACTGAAAAGCTGACTGAAAAGACGACTGAAAAACTGACCGCCAAAGAAATGGGCATAGAGAAGAAAAAGGCCGTCGAGGCCGCCGTTTCCCAGATAGAGAAGCATTTCGGAAAAGGCGCCATCATGACGCTGGGCCAGAATGTGAAGCTCGACGTGCCGTCCATACCTACGGGAGCCATCGCACTCGACGTGGCCCTGGGGGTCGGCGGCATTCCGCGCGGCCGCGTCATAGAGATCTTCGGCCCCGAGTCCAGCGGCAAGACCACGCTGACGCTCAGCGTGATCGCGCAGGCACAAAAAAGAAAAGGTGTGGCCGCGTTTATCGACGCCGAGCACGCGTTTGATTCAACTTATGCCAAGAAGCTGGGCGTGAACCTCGACGACCTGCTCATTTCGCAGCCGGACACCGGAGAGCAGGCGCTGGAGATCACTGAGATGCTGGTGCGTTCCAACGCCATAGACGTCATCGTCGTGGACTCGGTGGCGGCGCTGGTGCCCAAGGCCGAGATCGAGGGCGAGATGGGGGCTTCGCACATGGGCCTGCAGGCCAGGCTAATGAGCCAGGCGCTGAGAAAGCTCACGGCGGCTATTTCCAAGTCCAAGACATCGCTGATATTCATCAACCAGCTGCGCGAGAAAATCGGCGTGATGTTCGGCAACCCGGAGACCACTCCCGGCGGCCGCGCGCTCAAGTTTTATTCGTCGGTGCGTCTGGACATACGCCGCATCGCGCAGATCAAGCGCGGTGAGGAGATCGTGGGCGGCCGCGTGCGCGTGAAAGTCGTGAAGAACAAGGTGGCGGCGCCGTTCAAGCAGGCCGAGTTTGACCTGATGTACGACGAGGGTGTGTCGGCGGTGGGCAGTATCCTGGATGTGGCCGAGACTTTCGAGATCATCAAGCAGAGCGGCAGCTGGATACTCTACGGCGAGGACAAGCTCGGGCAGGGCCGCGAGAACGCCAAGGCATTTCTGCGCGAAAACCCGAAGGTGTTGGGCGATCTGGAAAAGCGCATCATGGAGAGAATTGCGATCACGCCGTAATTCTTTTTAAACCGTTTCGCGAGACAGCCCCGCCGTGAATTACGGCGGGGTCTGTTGTTTATAGATGACACAAACGCAAAAAGGCCCGGCGGCCGACGACGGCCTGCTCAAGGTCAAGAGCGACGCGCTGCGGCTTTTGGCGTTCCAGCCGCGGAGCGTGGAGGAGCTGCGTTCCCGGCTCAAGCTCAAAAGGTATCCCGACGACCTGATCGCCCAGGCGATCGACGCGCTGAAGAGGCAGGGGCTTTTAGACGACACGAAGTTTGCCAAGCTCTTCGCCGAATCGCGGCTTTACAGCCGGCCGACGGGCAAGAAGCAGCTTGAGACGGACTTAAAAAAGAAGGGACTTCCCCAGGCGTTGATCGCCGAGACCCTAGGCGGTCTCAAAGACTATGACGAAAAAAAGATGGCGCGCGAACTCGTGCAGACGCGTTTCCACAGAATGACGGGTGTGTCCGCCGAGAAGAAAAAGACGCGCCTGTTCGGGTTTTTGAAGCGCCGTGGTTTCGGCAACGACGTGATCTTCGCCGTGATGAAGGAGCTTTTCAGCGAGACCACCAGCGAAGGGCTGGAATAAGGGCTATGAAGACGGACGCACTGAGACAAACCTATCTGGATTTTTTCAAGTCCAAAGGGCATAAAATGTTCCCCAGCGATTCGCTGGTGCCCGCGGACGACCCGTCTCTGCTTTTCACCGGCGCCGGTATGAACCAGTTCAAGCCGTATTTTCTAGGCCTCAAAAAAGACGTAAAGCGCGCGACCAGCTGCCAGAAATGCCTGCGCACGGCGGACCTCGACCGCGTGGGCAAGACCGCGTATCATCACAGTTTTTTCGAGATGCTGGGCAATTTCTCTTTCGGTGACTATTTCAAGGAAGGCGCCATCGAGTGGGGCTGGGAGTTTGTCACGCGGGCGCTGGGCCTGAAACCCGACAGGTTATGGGTGTCGGTGTACGCGGAGGACGACGAGGCGTTCGCTATTTGGAAAAATAAAATCGGTTTGCCCGAGTCGCGCATCGTGCGTATGGGCGCTGAGGACAATTTTTGGCCGGCCAACGCGCCCGAGGACGGGCCCAACGGGCCTTGCGGCCCTTGCTCGGAGATCTACGTGGGCCAGACCCCCGGCAAGGGCGTCGAGATATGGAACCTCGTGTTCACGCAGTTCGACAGGCAGCCGGACGGCTCGCTGCCGCCGCTGCCTCAAAAAAACATAGACACGGGCATGGGCCTGGAGCGTACCGCCGCGGTGTTGCAAGGGGTTGAATCTAACTTTGATACAGACAACTTTAGAATATTGCGCAAGCAGCTTCATGAGTTTATACAAAACCCTGGCAACCAGGTTGCTCGTGAAAATGCAGTACTTGATCATGCTCGTGCAGTAACTTTTGCTATTGCTGACGGAGCCTACCCATCCAATGAAGGTCGTGGTTATGTAGTAAGAAAGATTATCCGATTAGCAAATCAGCATTTAATGTCATTATGCCATTCCGGTAGAAACGCATCGCTTCATCGTCTTGTCCCGGCGATTGCGCATGTTTACGGGGCTATGTATCCCGAACTCACAGCGCGTGAAAAAACTATCTCAACGATCATTGAGAAAGAAGAGCAGGCGTTTATGGAAATTTATAAAACACAAGTTCCTAATTTGCGTCATAAGCTTGAAAACGTAAAGAAAACATTCGTACCGATGACAACTTGGGTCAAAACAGTCGTTTTTCCTTATTACGATACTTATGGTTTGCCTTTGGAAACAATTATCGAAATATGCAATGAAGTTGGAATGGAATTTGACATTGATTTGTTCAATCAATCTCTTGATGAACAGCGAAAGCGTTCGCGTGAGTCCTCAAAAATTACCGGAGAGATTTTCTCAAAGAGCGCAGTTTACACGCTCGTGGATGGACTTGCACCCACTCAATTCTTGGGTTATGACAGTATCGAGGAAAATAATGCTAATCTTCTGCGCATCATAAAGGGCGAAAGCATTGTGTCCGAGCTGCGTGAAGGTGAAAGAGGGGTACTTTTGTTCGACCGATCGCCGTTTTACGCGGAAGCCGGAGGGCAGGTCGGCGACACGGGCCACGTAACGATGTCTGGATTCGAGGCAGAAGTATTGGATACGCAGTATCTCGATCGTTGTATCGGGCATCAAGTCCTTGTGAAAAAGGGTTTTGCAATGACTGCGACTCGCTTTCGTCTGGTTGTAGACGCTGAACGTCGCGCGGACATTATGAAAAACCACACCGCCACGCATCTTTTGCACAGCGCGCTGCGCAAGGTGCTGGGCGAGCATGTCAAGCAAAGCGGGTCGCTGGTGGCCAAGGACTATCTGCGTTTTGACTTCACACACTTCAGCGCCGTAGAACCAGCCGCGCTGGCAAGGGTGGAGGAGATGGTCAACGCGGAGATTCGAAAAAACACGACGCTTCAAAAAAAAGTGATAGGTAAAGAGCAGGCGCTCAAAGAAGGCGCCATCGCGTTTTTCGGTGAAAAGTACGGCGACGAAGTGCGCGTGGTAAGCATAGGCGATTTTTCAACCGAACTTTGCGGAGGCACGCATCTGGAGTCCACGGGCCAGATAGGCTTGTTTAAGATCGTTTCTGAAGGTTCCATACAGGCCGGCGTGCGGCGAATTGAAGCCGTGACAGGCCATTGGGCAGAAAATTTTGTACAAGAAGCAGTCAATGAACTGCAATTAATTACAAAAGAATTAAGTCTCTCGAATAATTTAATAGGGAATATTCAGCAGAAGCAGAAGCACATAAAAAGTCTAAAATCAAAATTATTTAACATAATCGATAAAAAAATGAAAGAAGAAACTAAGAAACGGCTTAAGGATGCGGCTGAAGTAAATGGCGTGAAACAGTTTTATATGCCAATAACCGCAGATAAGAACCTAATAAGCAACGATATTCAGTTCCTTAAAACTCAAAACACAAGTTTTTTTGGTTTGTTCGTATCTTCTTATGCAGACAAATTTGATTATACGATTGCTGCAAGTGGGGATTTAGTATTGAGCGGCTGGGATTCAAATATTTTTTTAAAGCAGATCAATAATTATGTAGGCGGCAATGGCGGCGGTAAGGCAGATGTCGCCTCAGGCGGGTCCAAAAATATTCAAAAGAAAGACGAGCTTTATAATTATTTCATCACAGGCACTTCTAATTTTGTGTATTCAATCAAAAGCAAATGAAATTTATCAATCCGTTGGTCAGTAGCGGGAAAAACCTTCAAAAAAAGAAGAGGCATTGACGTTGGGTAAAAAAATCATGCAGGAGGCTATCGCCAAATGAACGTTATCAAGCCCTCGAGCAAAAAATTCCAGAAGCTCTTCCACCGATTCGCGCGCCGCGACCGCAGGATAGAGCAAAAGGTCGCGCGTATTCTCGAGGATGTTAAAAACCAGGGCGACCAGGCGCTGATACGCTACACGCGCAAATTTGACAAGGTGAAGCTGACGCCCAAAGAGCTGCGCGTCTCCGAAAGCGAGATCAACGGCGCCTATCAGAACATCAGCTCGGACTTCGTCGCGACGCTGAAGGTAGCTGTGGAGAACGTGAGTCAGTATTATAAAAAGCAGACCAAGCGCTCTTGGAAGATATTGAAAGAGGACGGTGTTGTCCTCGGCGAGAAGATACGCCCGTTGGAATCGGTGGGGATTTACGTGCCTTCGGGAACCGTGCCTCTGCCGTCCACCGTGTACATGACGGTTCTGCCGGCCAAGCTGGCCGGAGTGGAAAAGGTGTATCTGATCACGCCGCCCAACAAATTCAAAAGCGTGGACCCGCACATCCTGGTTGTGGCGAACCTGCTCAAAGTCGACGGCATCTTCAAAGCAGGCGGCGCCCAGGCCATAGGCGCTTTCGCTTTTGGCACCAAGACGGTGCCGCGCGTGGACAAGATCATCGGTCCTGGCAACGCCTATGTGGCCGAGGCCAAGCGCCAGGTGTTCGGATATTGCGACATAGACATGGTGGCCGGCCCGACTGAAGTGGTGCTCTTGGCCAGCGATTATACGGACCCGGATTTTGTGGCGGCCGATCTGATGGCGCAGAGCGAGCATCACATGGGCACGTCGATACTGGTCACTACCTCCAAGCGGCTGGCCAAACAAATCAAGCGCGTGCCCGCGCGCGGCTACATCGTCATCGTCAAAAACCTGAAGCAGGGTGTGGACGTGGTTAACCAGATCGCGCCCGAGCATCTGCAGATCATGGTCAAGAACCCCCAGCGCATTCTGAAGGACGTAAAGCACGCGGGAGCGATTTTTATAGGCGAGTACACGCCCACGGCCGTCGGTGACTACATCGCCGGGCCCAGCCACGTGTTGCCCACCAACGGCACGGCGCGGTTTTTTTCCGGGATTTGCGGCTCAGACTTCCTGAAGAGCTCGCATGTGATTTCCTACAACAAAAAGGCTTTGGAAAAGGTCAAGACAGCCGTCGAGAGTCTGGCGATGCTCGAGGGCCTGCCACGGCACATGGAGTCGGTGAAAATCCGCTTCCAAAAATAAGGGCATGCGCATGAAAATAAGAAAGGCCGCGATACGAAGAAAGACCAAGGAGACAGACATCGCCGTAAAGCTGGTCCTCGACGGCAAGGGCAGGGCCCGCGTCAGCACGGGCCTGCGCTTTCTCGACCACATGATAGAGATCCTGGCCAAGCACGGGTTTTTTGACATCGAGCTCAAGGCCAAGGGCGACCTCGACATAGACACGCATCACACCAACGAGGACGTCGGCATCGCGTTGGGCGAGGCGTTCAAAAAGGCGCTGGGCGACAAAAAAGGCATACGCCGGTTCGCGGATTTCAGGGCGCCGCTGGACGAGGCGCTGGCCCAGACGCGCGTGAGCCTGGACCTGAGCGGGCGGGGCTCGTTTCACATGCACACCGGCGCCAAGACGCGCTGGCTCGAGCATCCGGCACTGCGCGCCAAGTCCAACAGCATGAACTACAGCGTGGCCGACGCCAAGCATTTTCTCGAGTCTCTGGCGACGCATATGGGGCTGACGCTGCACGTGGACTTCATCGCCGGCGAGCAGCCGCATCACGTGATCGAGGCCACGTTCAAGTCCCTGGCCAAGGCGCTGGACTGGGCGACCGGCATCGACGGCCGTTTGAAGGGCGTGCCTTCGACTAAGGGAAAATTATAAATCAGGAGGCAGGAGATAGGAGTTAGGCGTGTAACTCCTAAAGGATTAAAATGATTACCATTATCGATTACGGCATGGGCAACCTGCACAGCGTGCAAAAGGCGTTTGAAAAAAATGGCGCGCGCGTGAAGGTCTCGTCGGATCCCCGCGCTATCGAAAGGGCCTCAAAGCTCGTGCTGCCCGGTGTCGGCGCGTTCACACACGCGATGCGCGAGCTTGAAAAGCGCAAGCTCACAGAAGTGATCAGAGAAAAAATCCTGGGGGGGACGCCGTATTTGGGGCTATGCCTGGGATTGCAGCTTCTTTTTTCAAAAAGCGAGGAAGGTGAGCGCGTCGCGGGGCTGGGCATCATCCCCGGAAGCGTGATGCGCTTCAAGGGCCCCATGAAAATTCCGCACATGGGCTGGAACACGCTGGATATCAAAAAAAGGGGATGCCCCGTGTTCAGCGGCGTGACGACCAAGGACTATTTTTATTTCGTACACTCGTATTACGGCGTACCGGAGGATCCCAGTTGGACGCTGTCGACCACGCGCTATCATCTGTCGTTTTGCTCATCGGTTTGGAAAGGCCACGTTTTTGCCACTCAGTTCCATCCTGAAAAGAGCCAGTCATCGGGCCTTCGCCTCATCAAAAATTTCATCCGCTACCAAAGCAATTAGCAGTGATCCCCATCCCCGCGATTGATTTGAAGGACGGAAAGGTGGTGCGCCTCTTGCACGGCGATTTCAAGGCCGAAAAAATTTATGATGAGGACGCCGCGGTGGTCGCGGGCCGCTTCGAGACCGAAGGGGCCTCGCGCATCCATGTGGTGGATCTGGACGGCGCCCTGAAAGGCGAGCCCAAAAATTTAAAGTCCGTGGAGGCCATACTCCGGACGGTGAGGACGCCGATTGAGGTGGGCGGCGGCATACGCAGTCTCGACACCGCCAAGAGATATCTGGGTATGGGCGTACGCTGGGTGATTTTTGGCACCAAGGCCTGCCTGGACCAGGGTTTTCTGCGCGAGGCTGTGGCGGAGTTCCGGGACAGGGCCATCATAGGAATCGACGCGCTGGACGGCCATATCGCAACCGACGGCTGGACCAAGGTCACGCCGATCAAGGCTGTGGACCTGGCTCTGCAGGTGCAGGCGGCCGGCGGGAGCACGGTGATTTACACGGACATCTCCAAGGACGGCGCATTGAAAGGCCCAAACGTGCAGGAGATAGACAGATTGAGCGGCGCGGTGACGCTGGACGTCATCGCTTCAGGAGGTATCGGGTCTCTGGCGGACCTCAAGGCGCTGTTGGCGCTCAAGCGTAAAAATTTAAGCGGCGTCATCATAGGCAAGGCGCTTTACGAGAAGAAATTTTCGGTGGGGGATGCGGTCACAACATGCTTGCAAAAAGGATAATTCCTTGCTTAGATGTTAAAAATGGCCGCGTCGTTAAAGGCACGCGCTTTCTCAGCTTAAGAGACGCCGGGGACCCGGTGCAATGCGCCCTGTATTACGATCGCTCTCTGGCAGACGAGCTGGTGTTTCTCGATATCACCGCCTCGCATGAAAAGCGCGGTATTTTGCTCGATGTCGTGCGCCGCACGGCCGAGCAGGTGTTCATGCCGCTGACAGTCGGCGGAGGGGTGGGTACGCTGGAGGACATCCGCGCGCTGCTGGCGGCCGGGGCCGATAAAGTTTCCATCAACACGGCAGCCGTGAAACACCCGGATCTGGTCCGCCGCGCGGCCGAGCGTTTTGGCTCGCAGTGCGTGGTGGTCGCCATCGACGCGCGGCGTTCACACTCCGAACAAAAGAAATGGACGGTGTTCACGCACGGGGGCCGGAAGAATACCGGCCTCAACGCTCTTTCCTGGGCGCGCAAGGTGGAAAGGCTGGGTGCCGGTGAGAT
>Ga0209726_10008277_pt1 | contig 11277 bp, 9 predicted proteins | sample Subgrocontami54m_FD_187453 | JGI IMG/M metagenome (GOLD analysis project Ga0209726, IMG submission 187453) | Subsurface groundwater microbial communities from S. Glens Falls, New York, USA - GMW46 contaminated, 5.4 m (SPAdes) (version 3) | ecosystem: Environmental > Aquatic > Deep subsurface >... | reverse complement strand
GACGGTGCACAACGAACTGATTAAAGATGCCAGGTTTGTGCTCGTAGGCAGGGGAACGTATGCTTTGAGCGAATGGGGATATGTGCCAGGAACTATTAAAGATATCATTGAAAAGGTATTAACCGAAAAACCACATTTGGTAAGCCAGGAAGACATTGTCAAAGAAGTTCTGTCCCAGCGATTGGTTGCTAAAAATACCGTCATGATTAACTTGAATAACAAAAAGTATTTTGCCAAAGACGCTGAAGGCAAATATCTGGTACGCGAAACAGCATAATACTGAAACAAACAAAAAACCGCCTTCTGGCGGTTTTTTGTTGATTGCCTAGTGGTTTGGTATGTTGTATAATGCTTAAATATGAACTATTTCTTTTGGGGGTTTCTATTACTACTGGTGGCCACGCTGATTTACTACATCGTGTTTTTTTCGTTGATTTATTATTGGCACGAAAAAAAGGCCACGGTGGTGGTAGTCCCCCTCATTTTTACCTTTGAATTTTTCATTATCGGGTTTATGGTGGTGTGCATTGGAAGTATTCTCCTGTATTATTTGCCCGATATCATAAAGTTCCTGCCGACTATATTCATGGGAATACAGCCATTAAAATAACATGCCAAAAGATTTAACCCTTCTTGCTAAAACGAACTTCCGGAAAAAGGACCAGCCTTTTGGAGTCAAAAGAAAGGACCGCCGCCAGCATACCTATGTTGTCGGAAAAACTGGCGTGGGAAAAACCGCCTTTTTAAAGAACATGGCTTTGCAAGATATTGAAAACGGCGAAGGCTTGGCTATCATTGACCCCCACGGAGAATTTGTGGAAGAGGTGCTGGACAGTATTCCTGAACACCGGATGCAAGATGTGGTCTATTTTAATCCGGCAGACATGGACCACCCGGTTAGTTTTAATATTATGGATGTGGTTGATCCGAGGTACAAGCATTTGATTGCTTCTGGCTTAATCGGTATTTTTACGAAAATCTGGGCCAATGTCTGGTCTGCCAGGATGGAATATATTTTAAGCAACACCATTTTGGCGCTTTTGGATACTCCAGGTACCACGCTTTTGGGAATACCCAGAATGTTGGTTGACCGCGATTACCGCCAAAAGATTATCAATAATCTTACCGACCCGGTGGTAAAATCATTTTGGATTAACGAATACGAAGAATGGGAGCCACGATATCGTAATGAAGCCATCGCTCCCGTCCAAAACAAAGTCGGGCAGTTTTTGAATGTTTCTTTGATTAGGAATATTGTCGGCCAGGGCAAAAACACCATTGATATTGAAGACATCATGAATAACGGCAAAATCCTACTGGTGAATGTTTCCAAGGGTAGGATTGGAGAAGACAATTCAGCCATTCTGGGCGCCATGATTATTACCAAAATTCAGCTGTCGGCCATGGAACGGGTGAGAATCAACGAAGAAGACCGGAGGGATTTTTATTTATATGTGGACGAATTTCAAAACTTTGCCACCGATTCTTTTGTTAACATTTTGTCTGAAGCTCGTAAGTACCGGTTAAATTTGATTATCGCCCATCAATATATTGGGCAGTTGATTACTGACTCAAATACCGCTGTAAGGGACGCGGTGTTTGGTAACGTAGGCACAATGATTTCTTTTAGGGTAGGCGCCTCCGATGCGGAGTCTTTGGAGCTGGAATTTACCCCCGAATTTTTGCAAAATGACCTGATTAATTTGCCTAACTATAATATTTATATAAAATTAATGATTGATGGGGTTACTTCCAGGCCCTTTTCCGCCCAAACGCTGGCTCCGGCTCCTGTTGACCGGGCGAATCCAAGGCGCAACGAAATTATCGCCATCTCCCGAAGAAATTATTCCAGGAGCAGGATTGATGCTGAACGGGAAATTACTAACTGGGCGGGAAATATGGAAGTTCCAAGTGCCATAGCCCCTGTTGATATTTCTAGGCCCGCTAGCCCTTCTAATTCTCCAGGTGCTTCCAAACCGCTCTATCAATTCAATAATCCTAAGTCTCCCGAGCAGACAAAGCTATATGACGCGAAATGCTCAACCTGTGGCAAACCTACTAAAACTATTTTTGAGCCAAAACCCGGTCGGCCGATTTATTGCAAATCTTGCTTAAAGAAAATGAAGCCCGTTCGACAGGCTCAGAGCGGGGGTCCTAAAAAAGACGCTCCGCCGCAAGCAGGGGCTCCGGCTAAAAATCCATCCGCGCCGGCTCCAAGTAAATCTTCGGGCGAATCCGCTTTGGGAAATTTGGGTATAGAATTTGAGCCGTCAGAGCCGGCCAAGCCTAAAGCCTTGCCTCTTAGTGAAATTATCCAAAAAGGCGAGCAAGTTTTTTTCAATCAAAAAAACCCTTCGACACGGCTCAGGGCAGGGAAAAAAGAGGTTGACCTTAATGACCTCAAAAAATCTTTAAACGAAGCCTTGGAGAAGGCCGATAAAGAGCCGGAATCAAATGGCTGAACCGGAAGTAAAACCACATTCGGCAAGCTCAGTGCAGGTTTGTCAGAATTGCAAATCTTCGTTCACCATTGAAGTGGACGATTTTGCGTTTTACGAAAAAATGAAGGTGCCGTCACCGACCTTTTGTTGGCAGTGTCGGCTGGTGCGGCGCATGACTTGGCGTAATGAAAGGACACTGTACAAAAGAAAGTGTGACGCTACTGGTAAAGACATTGTCACCATGTTTGCTCCTGAACAATCTTTGGTTGTGTATGAAAGGAATTATTGGTGGTCTGATAATTGGGACCAGCTTGCGTCTGGGCGCGATTATGATTTTTCAAAGCCTTTTTTCCAGCAATTCCGGGAATTATTAGAAAAGGCTCCTCTGCCTAATGTTGCAAATTCTAATGTAATAAATTCTGATTATAGCAATCACAATGCCGATGCTAAAAATTGCTATCTGGTGTATGCTTCATATAAAAACGAAGACTTGGCGTACTGCGCGGGTGTTGTTGAATGTAAAAATTCCCTTGATTTATACAAGGCTCTTAACGTCACACAATGCTACGATGACGTTTTATGCGGTGATATGAACCGAACTTTCTTCTCTTATGATAGCGATGAATGCGTCAACTCTGCATTTTTACATGCCTGCAAGAACATGATTGATTCGTTGGGGTGTATAAATATGCGCAATAAATCACATGCCATTTTCAACCAAGTTTACTCAAGGGAAGAATACCTCAAAGAACGGGCTAAATACGATTTTGGCAGTTATAAAGGACTTTCTGATTTTAAAAATAAGTTTGCCGAATTTATCAAACCATATCCCCGCCGCCATGGGTTTATTCAAAAGTCCGTGAATGCGGTTGGAGATAATATTTTGAACGTTAAGAATGTATATATGGGTTTTGATGTATTTGGTGGTGTTGAGGATTGTAAGTATGTTGTTCATGGTTGGGATAGATTGAAGGACACTTACGATGCTTATGGGGCTGGTGCAAATTTGAGCAATTCTTACGAAGTGGTTGATACCGGAGTTGAAGCTACGTGTAATCTTTTTGCTGTCTTTACCCATGCTTGCCAGAACACCTATTACACCTATGCCTGCCAAAACTCCCAAGATTTATTCGGTTGCGTAGGTCTGCGAAGCAAGCGTTACTGCATCTTAAACAAGCAATATACCAAAGAAGAATATGAAGAGCTTGTCCCTAAAATTATTGAACATATGAATGCCATGCCGTATACAGATAAGAAGGGGAGAGTCTATAAATATGGGGAATTTTTTCCGGTTGAATTAAGTCCATTTGCTTACAATGAAACCATAGCCCAAGAATATTATCCAAAACTAGAATCAGAAGTTCTGGAAGCCGGATATCGATGGCGCGAGGCGGATACCAAACAATATCAAGTTACTTTACAGCTGCAAGACCTGCCTGACCATATCAAAGACGTTTCTGATGATATAGTAAATCAGGTGATTGGTTGCGACCATTCAACAAGCTCATGGCAGGGCACTCACGGCACGTGCAATCATCAATGCATGACGGCCTTTAAAATCATTCCTTCGGAACTTCAATTTTATAAAGCCATGAATCTGGCTCTTCCAAGGTTATGTTCTAATTGCCGGCATTACGCCCGGCTGGCTCAACGCACGCCATTTATGCTGTGGGACCGAACCTGTTCAAAATGCGAAAAGCCTGTTAAAACTTCATACGCGCCAGGCCGCCCAGAAATTATTTACTGCGAGGCCTGTTACCAACAAGAAGTTGTATAATAAGGCAGGCCGAAGTCTCGCCGAAGCCTTGGCGAAGGCGGACGAAAGTTGCTATCAACAAGAGGTGGTATAATGTGATAATATAGTTCTAAAAAACAATAACAACAATATAAGATAAAATGTGGTCTTTTGCTTTAGTAAATAATAGGCTAGCGGAAATTTTTTTTAATAAAACTCCGAAAGGTAAGGTTAAAATTCGGGGCCATTGTTATGTTAATGAAACAGATTATAAAACTAAAAAGGAGCAAAAATGGATAAAAGAGGATGCGGCAAGGGTCAGGCTAACATATAATAAGGGAAAGTATTACGACAAAACTAAAGAACTTAACCTGTGATGAACCCAGAAACCAAAAACTGCCAAAATTGTAAGCAAGGTTTCACTATTGAATCTGACGATTTTGCTTTCTATGAAAAAATAAAAGTGCCAGCACCAACGTTCTGCTCACAATGCAGAATACAGCGCCGAATGGCTTGGCGCAACGGTTGGCATATATTTAAAAGAAAGGAAGACAGGGAGGGGAAAGATGTGTTTTCTCTTTTTCCACAAGAAAGTCCGGTGAAAGTATACGAAAGGGATTTTTGGTGGTCGGACGGTTGGGATGCCATGCCATACGCCAAAGAGTATGATTTTTCAAAACCCTTTTTTAACCAATTGCATGAATTGCTGTCAGTCGTACCTTTGCCGCAAGGTTCAATCATTAACTTTGTTAATTGCCGATACTGCACCAATGGCGCTGATTTAAAAAACTGCTATTTTGTGCGAGCAGCAACATTTACCGAAGATTCTTCTTATGTGATTTGGGATACCAAGTCACGGCATTGCCTTGATAGCCACATGACTAAAAATTGCGAGCTTGGTTATGGAAATATTAATTGTGAAAATTGCTACCAAACATTTTTTTCTGTTGATTGCAGCGACTGCCAAGAAACAATATTGAGCAAGGATTGCATTGGATGCAATAATGTGTTTGGCTGTGTGGGCCTGCGCAGGGCTTCATATCAGATATTTAACCAGCAGTATACCAAAGAAGAATATGATAAAAAGTTGCAAGAATTTGATATCGCTTCATGGAAGAATTTTGAAAACTTAAGACAACAGGCTGATGATACTTGGCGTACATTTCCGCATAAATATATGCATGGGTTGCATAATCTTTCGTCATCAGGCGACTATATATATGATTCAAAAAATGCTCAGTTTGGTTATCGGGCTCGTGGCGTAGAAAATGGCAAATGGGTACAAAATATCATTGATGGTCCTGTTAAAGACTGCTATGACCAAACGAGTTTTGGCGAAGGAGTAGAGCTTGGCTACGAAACATTAATTGCTGGCCGAGGAGCGTTTAATGTAAAATTTAGTGTCAACGTTTACACTAACGTCAAGGATATTAGTTATTCATTTTTTTGCCATTCATCCTCAAATCTCTTTGCGTGTGTTGGCTTGCGCAACAAGCAATACTGTATCTTAAACCAGCAATACACCAAAGAAGAATATGAAAGGCTTGTCCCCAAAGTCATTGAACACATGAATGCTATGCCCTATATTGATAAGAAAGGCAGAGTCTATAAATATGGCGAATTTTTTCCTCTGGAAATGTCATATTTTCCATATAATATCAGTGAAGCTAATGAGTTTTTCCCTTTAAGTGAAGAAAAAATAAAAGAAGAGGGGTTTCAAAGTTTTTCTGTTGATACTCAAGAACACCAATTTACCAAAGCATCTGCTGATTTACCAGATAATATTAAAGATGTTGACGAAAAAATAACCGAAGAGGTTATTGAATGTGCCCATCAGAAAAAATGTGACCAGGAATGCACTGGAGCGTTTCGGGTAATACCAAGCGAGGTTTCATTTTTAAAGCGCATGAATTTGCCGTTGCCCCGGCTCTGCCCAAACTGCCGTCAATACGAACGCTTAAAACAAAGAAATCCCCTCAAACTTTGGCACAGGCAATGTATGTGTAGCAAAAATCATCCGCAACATGCCGGAAATTGTCTTAATGAGTTTGAGACATCTTATTCACCCGACCGTCCGGAAATTATTTACTGCGAGGCCTGCTATCAAAATGAAGTTGTTTGACTTTCGCATAGTAATTTACTAGAATAACAGTATGAGCAAAATAACTGAACAACATTATATCCGTGTCCCAAAAATGGAGTATGTCCGGCTGAAAAAGATCCAAGAATACTTTGGTGCGTTTTGGGCTTATTTTGAACATGTGCGTGGTATCAAAAGTGCCCGCAAAGATATTAAAACCGGACGCGTCACTCCCCAGGATAAGGTTTTTCAAGATTTAGGAATTTAACCTATTCTTCGTTCTCTATGAAGATTCACTATACTGCTCACGCAATTGAAAACTTGCAGCAGTTACCGCAAATAATACAAAAGCGCATTGCTAAAAAGATGCGCTTTTATGCTTCTGCTTCTGATCAGCTGCGTTTTGCCAAGCGCCTAACCAACTCCGACGAAGGCGAGTGGCGTTTTAGAATTGGAGAACACCGTGTCTTTTTCGATGTGGTAAAAGATACTATTTATATTTTAAGTATTAAAGACCGCCGTGATTCGTATGAATAAATTAAATTCAGAAACTCGTAATTGCCAAAACTGTAAGCAGGACTTCGTCATCGAGTCCGATGATTTTGCGTTCTACGAAAAGGTAAAAGTCCCTGCCCCGACGTGGTGCTGGAGGTGCCGGGCCATGCGGAGAATGGCCTTTCGTAATATGACGCGTTTATATCCTCGTACCTGTGCTGCCACCGGGAAAAAGATCTTTAGCCTTATGCCTCCGACGGCTCCCATACCGGTATATGACCATGCTTATTGGATGAGTGATGCGTGGAATCCCATGCAATATGGCAAAGAGTATGATTTCTCAAAACCATTTTTTGAGCAATTTAGGGATTTGTATTATGCCGTTCCGTGGACCAATTTGCACTCGTTGGGTTCGGTTAACAGTGATTATAGCTCCACACTAGATTCAAAAAATTTATATCTTTGTTTTGATTCGGGTTATTCCGAAGATAGCGCCTATAGCGTAACCTTGCAGCGCAGTAAGCAGTGTTTAGATGTTATTAATTGTAAACTTTGTGAGCTGTGCTATTTTTCTATTAATATTACTAATTGCTATAAAGTATTCTTTTCTCGCAACTGTAACACGTGTACTGAATTGTGGTTCAGTCAGGACTGTGTAGGCTGCACCAGCTGTTTTGGCTGCACAGGTTTACGTAATAAAAATTATTACATCTTTAATGAGCCATACACGAAAGAGGCTTATCATGAAAAATTGAAGGAAATGAAGTTGGATTTATGGACAGGTATTCAGAACGCACGTAAAATGGCAGAATCAGAATGGCTAAAGCATCCCGTCAAATATCAGCACAGCGTAAAAGCAAATGGGTCTACGGGGGATTACCTTTTCAACGTTAATCAGCTCCGTAATTGTTTCTTTTCAGATAACACTCAAAATTGTGCACATTCTCAAAGTATTATTTTTAGCCCCATCAAAGACTGCGTTGATGTTACTTCTTCGGGGGTTGGCATAGAATTATGCTATGAAATGATTTGCTCGGGCGATAATCACTCCAGAGTGGCTTTTTCGTTTGATGTAATGAATCTTACAGAGTCTCAGTACAGTACCAATTGTAAAACAGGGCAGCATCTGTTTGGTTGCGTGGGCGTCCGTAATAAAGAGTATTGTATTTTAAACAAGCAGTATACCAAGGAAGAATACGAAGCATTGCTACCGAAGATTATCCAACACATGAACGATATGCCATATGTGGATGCTAAAGGCAGGGTATACAAATATGGTGAATTTTTCCCTCCAGAGATTAGTCCTTTCGGATTTAATGCCACTCAGGGTCAAGAGTATTTCCCGCTGACAAAAGAAGCCGCTGATGCTCAAGGTTTCAACTGGCAAGATAAAGAGAAAAAATCTTATGGCATAACTAAAAATTCTACAGATCTGCCAGATTCTATAAGCCAAGTGCAGGATACTATAATTGAAGAAGTGGTTCAGTGCGAACATCATGAAAAGGGTGAGCATCCATGGGATTGTGATTCAAATTGCGCCACGGCTTTTAAAATTACCAAAGAAGAACTCCAGTTTTATAAAAAAATGAATCTACCGTTGTCTCACGCTTGTTTTCACTGCAGGCATTTTGAGCGGATCGCCTGGAGGAATAAACCTAAATTATATCCTAGAACATGTATGTGTGAAAAAACTAACCATACGCATTCAGGAAAATGCCAAGTGGACTTTGAGACAACATATGCTCCAGATAGAAAAGAAACTATTTACTGCGAACAGTGTTATAATTCAGAAGTTGCATGAACCAAGAAACCCGTAATTGTCAAAATTGTAAGCAAGACTTCGTTATCGAACCGGAGGACTTTGATTTCTACGAAAAAATGAAAGTGCCGGCACCAACTTTCTGTTGGCTTTGCAGATATAAGCGCAGGATAATCTGGCGGAATGTGTGGCATTTATTCCGGGGCAAAGATGCTATAACCGGTAAAACAATATTTACAGGAGTCCCTCCGGAATCAGGGCTTACCGTATATGAAATGTCTTATTGGAATAGCGATAACTGGGATGCGATGGATTACGGCCGGGATTATGACTTTTCAAAGCCATTTTTTGAGCAAATACGTGATTTATTGCGTGTTGTCCCACAGCCTTCAAAATCTATGTTACGCTCGGTAAACTCCGACTATTCAAACATGGCTGACGACATGAAAAATGCCTATTTGTGTTTCAATGCCACATTTATGGAAGATTGTGCTTATTGTTGTAATGGCAGTCATCTTAAAAATTGCTTTGATATTACGGGCGGTTATGATTCTGAATTTTGTTATGACAATGTCAGAGTTAATAAAAGTTATCACACGGTAGGCTCGGTAATGTCTGAAAACTGTGTGGATGTGTGGTTCTCAAAAAACTGTATCGGGTGTACAGATTGTTTCGGGTGTGTTAACCAGCGTAACTCTTCGTATAAAATCTTTAGTCAGCAATATTCAAAAGAAGAATATTTTAAGAAAATTGCATCGTTTTATTTGAATACCTGGCAGGGATTTTCTGATGCGCGTATTAAAGCTGAAAGTTTTTGGTCAAAGTTTCCCATAAAATACATGCTGGGGTTCCGCAACCAGAATGTTACAGGAGAAGATATTCAAGACAGCAAAAACGTAAAAAATTCATATATTGTTCAAAAAGGCGAGAATCTTAAGTATGTGCAAGACGTTTCTTTTGGAGGCGCAAGTGATTCATATGATTATACTTGCTGGGGGATTAGCGCCTCGCAAATATATGAGTGTATGATTGTTGGTGAACAAGTGGATAGATTAAAATTTTGTTGGGAGTGCTGGCCAAGTTGCCAAGAACTTGAGTATTGTATGCATACGCGCCGTTCCCAAAATTGTTTTGGCTGCGTAGGGGTTAAAGACAAGCAATACTGTATCTTAAATAAACAATATACCAAGGAAGAGTATGAGGCACTTGTTGAAAAAATAAAAAAACATATGGATGATATGCCATATATTGACGCGCGTGGCAGTGTATACAAATACGGCGAATTTTTCCCAAGTGAGCTATCTCCATTTGCGTACAATGAAACACTATTAAATGACCAGTTTCCTTCAAATAAAGAAGGTGCCGAAAAAGATGGATTTGTATGGCGCGATGAGAATAAAAAAGAATACGAAACAACTATTTTGGCTAAAGACCTGCCTGATAGCATAGCCGATGTAGAAGACAAAATAACCCAAGAACTGATATCTTGCGGAGATTGTGGGGGGGCGTATCGCATCACTATTGCCGAACTACAGTTTTTGAAAAGCTCCCAGTTGCCATTGCCAAGGGCATGTTTTAATTGCAGGTTTGCTCGGCGGCAAAGATTCATGGTTCCACCATTATTGCAAAACTCCCAGTGCCAGTGTGCGGGGCAGAAATCTTTACGCGGGGAATATTCAAACACCCAGCTCCACGACCATGGAGCGCAAAAGTGTCCCACACTTTTTGAAACCGCCTACAACCCCGAAAAAGAAATTATATATTGTGAAGAGTGTTATAAAAAAGAAGTTTTTTAATCATGAATGAATCAGAAACGAAACAATGCCAAAATTGTAAACAGGATTTTGTGATTGAGTCTGAGGATTTTGCGTTCTATGAAAAAATGAAGGTGCCGGCACCGACATTTTGCCCGGAGTGCAGGTTCCAACGGCGCCTAATGTTTCGTAATGAACGAGTGCTGTATAAAAGGAAATGTGATTTATGTAGTAAGCCCATGGTTACGATTTTCTCACCAGAAAAACCGTATAAAGTTTATTGCCAGGAATGCTGGTGGTCGGACAAATGGGATGCATCTGAATACGCAATGGATTACGACCCAAATAAGGGTTTTTTTGAACAATACAAGGAATTCCAGAAAAAGGTGCCCTTCATGAGCTTATTTGTCAGTTACACTACCCTGGTAAATAGTGATTACATAAATCATGCCGGTTATGCTAAAAACTGTTACCTTATTTTTAACGCTGACTATAATGAAAATGTTTACTACGGAACCTCTGTTGTAAGAGATAAAGATTCCATGGATGCGTTGCGCCTGGTAGATTCAGAGCTTTGCCATGAAATTATCATGAGTGTAGAATGTTATAGGGCATTTTTTTCAGAAGATTGCAGAAATTGTACTGACGTTTATTTTTCTAAGGCTTTAAGGGGTTGCTCCAATTGTTTTGGCTGTATTAATTTACAAAATAAAAATTATTACATTTTCAACAATCCCTACTCAAAAGAAGACTATAAAAATGAAATTAAAAAATACAAATTGGACTCTTTTTCTGCTGTGGAAGAATTAAAGAAGAAGGTTCGTGAATTTTGGATGGGATTTCCCAATAAATTTATGACTGCGGTTCAAAATGAAAATGTGTCAGGAGATTATATTGCTTACTCTAAAAACGCCCATTACATGTATCAGGCAAGAGGCGTAGAAAATGGCAAGTTTTGCCAGTGGATAACGGAGGCTCCAGCAAAAGATGTTTACGACTTTACTGAATGGGGC
>Ga0209726_10008274_pt1 | contig 11282 bp, 8 predicted proteins | sample Subgrocontami54m_FD_187453 | JGI IMG/M metagenome (GOLD analysis project Ga0209726, IMG submission 187453) | Subsurface groundwater microbial communities from S. Glens Falls, New York, USA - GMW46 contaminated, 5.4 m (SPAdes) (version 3) | ecosystem: Environmental > Aquatic > Deep subsurface >... | reverse complement strand
CTGCCCCCGGACGAACCCCGGCCAGCTTCCGACCAGTTGCGGGTCCAAATCGGTCGCGGTCACTTGCGGTGGTGTGAACACGGCTGCCAGTGAGACGATGGTTGCGCCCGCCAGAGCGCTGAGCCGACCGGCGGGGTGATTCGGCACGGAGGTCCGATGAGTTCGATTCGCTGCATCTGTTTTCATAGTTTTGTTTCTGGTGTTTCTTGGAGAGCCGGCGCTCCACGCGTCTGCCGCTTCCTCTATTCAGTCATGCGACAAACGGGGCGAGTTGCGTAAAGAAAATGCGAACAAGTTTTGGCCGCTTGAGGCGTTGGTCTCGCTGCGCGCAGCGCCGATGGGCAATCGGCGGGCGCGGTTGCGGATTGCCAATCCGCGACATCCCGACTGGTCAGGACCAGTCTGCGCTACGGGTCGGGCGCCTGTTGCTGGCCACGACTGAAGCTTTCCGCAGACCGTTTGGGGCGAGTTCGCTTTCATGTCTATTCTTACAAACAGCCGAACCGGACCTTTCTTTCACAAAATCGGAAGATTTTTTCCCGCCGCGGTTTGGAACCTTGAACCCGAATGTGCGCGGCAGCGTCTTGGAGTGCGCTCCCGACCAGTCGGGAGCGCTTTGGCTGCCGAAGTTGATGACGCCAGGGGCAAGGTTTCGCCCGTCGATCTGCGCACGCCTGTGGTCAAAGCGCCAGAGGACGGGCGCACTCCACGACCTGCCGGAGCTCCGCCGGCTCCGGGAAACCAGCGCCGTCGGCCGATTCGTCCCTGCTTTCGTGGGGTTCGCACTACTATCCCGCCGAGTTTTCTCAGGCCGTGGAAATTCTGTGGCGCATTCATCAACCGCAGCGACGCGAAGTTTCGCAGAGGTCCCGGGGCGATGATCTCTGCGCCCCTTCGCGTCTCTGCGGTGAATCCCGATCTGATCGGGACTTAGGCTGCGGCTCGACCCCACCGTGTATTTTGTGGTTTGCGCTGCCGGATTCAGGCGTAACGGGATCGGATGCGCTCTGGCGCCAGCGGCCAGCCCGAAAAAGTGCAGAGCGATCCCGCGGGTGATCCCTTCTCTCCCTTCGCCCTTTTCAAGCCGCAATGCCGAGTCGGCCTTCACAGTGGAACCTCAGGGTCGCCGCGGAGTTTGCCTCGCCCCCGCCTGGCAAGCCTTTGACCTCGGTCAACGCAATCCGAGCCTGACACGGCTGAGGCGTGTCCATGCAATTGAGAACCACGAATGAACACGAATGGACACGAATTCATGCGGCTCAACCCGCCGTCGGCGAATTTGCGCCTGGCTCCTTGTTCGGTGGCCGCTGGCGTTGGGGTTCCATCGCGACTCCGAGTCGGTTTCTATTAGCCGAAAGCCGGCACTTCAAACCACGAAACACACGAAACACACGAAAGGAGAGACGGATCTCAGATGGGGGAGGTTCTCCCGCCGGGTGAATGGCCGCAGTGCCGCAAGCTTTTCCCTTTTCGTGCATTTCGTGTCTTTCGTGGTTCCAACGGCTCTTTCCAGGATTGGTGTTTATTCGTGTCTATTCGTGGTTGAACTGAGTTGTCGCGGCCGAGGCGTGTCCATCGCGGAGTCTTACCTTCAGGCTCAAGCCCCGGATTTGCATCGCCACGTCGAAGATGCCCGTCACTTCCCAGCCGAGGTTGAGGCTGATGACGCGGTAGTCGGCCAGCGCGCGCGACTCGGTGAGAAATCCGCGCGCCCACGCGGTCTCCAACGCCTCGCGCATTAGCGGCAACTGTTGTGCTCGAAATGTTCAGTTGAAAGCCGCCGGGCGAAGCGTTACTCTGACCGTGCTTAATCATCCCACAACTGCCACCGCCGTTCGCGGTGGGAAATGTTATGAGTCAAAGTGCTGGCCGTCCGATTGAAATCCTCCTCGTGGAGGACAACGCCGGCGACGCGCGCTTGACCGTCGAAATCCTCAAGGACGCCAAGGTGCGCAATAATCTCAGCCGGGTTGCGGATGGCGTCGAAGCGCTGGAGTACCTGCGGCGCGAAGGTCGGTACAGCCAGGCGCCGCGGCCCGATTTGATCCTGCTTGATCTCAACCTGCCGCGCAAAGATGGCCGCGAAGTGCTCGCCGAGATCAAGGCCGATGACAATCTCCGGCGCATCCCGGTGGTGGTGTTGACGACTTCCGATGCGGAAGAAGACATCCTCCGCGCCTACAACTTGAACGCCAACTGTTACGTCACCAAACCGGTGGACCTGGACCAATTCCTCCGCGTGGTCAAAACGATCAAGGAATTCTGGCTGACGATCGTGAAGCTCCCGGCGGAATAGCTCCGCCCGCGTTATGAATGGAGCCGCTCGAACCTCCGCACCGGCGCTGCCGTCCGTGTCTGCGCCCGCCCCCGGCCCCGCTCCCATCCGGGTCCTCTTGGTCGAGGACAACCCCGGCGACGCGCGCTTGATCCGCGCGATGCTCAAGACCGCCGACGGCGACGGCTTTCAAGTGGAACGCGCGGACCGGCTCTTGACCGGCTTGGAACAAATGGCCGCCGGCCGCATCGACGTCGTGCTGCTCGATCTGTCGCTACCCGACAGCCAGGGGCTGGATACTTTCACGCGAGCCTCGGCCTCCGCGCCCAAGGTGCCGATCATCGTCATGAGCGGGCTGGCCGATGAAACGCTCGCGGTCCATGCCGTCCAGGCCGGCGCGCAGGACTACCTGGTCAAAGGGCACGTCGATAGTCACGGACTGGGGCGGGCGATTCGTTACGCGATCGAGCGCCAGCGCACCGCCGAGCAATTGGCCCGCTACGCCGAGGACCTGCGCCAAAAAAACGCCCAGATGGAGGCCGACATGAATATGGCGCGCGAAATCCAGCAGGTGTTCCTGCCGGAGATGTATCCGACCTTCCCGCCGGGTGTCGCACCCGAGGCCAGCCGCCTGCGTTTTTGCCACCGCTACCTGCCGGCCGCCGCGGTCAGCGGCGATTTCTTCGACATCTTTCCGCTCTCCGACGCCGAGGCCGGTGTGTTGATCTGCGATGTGATCGGACATGGTTTGCGCGCCGCGCTCGTCACGGCCATCATGCGCGGGTTGGTCCAGGAGTTGATGCCGACGGCCCCGCACGCGGGACGTTTCCTCGCCGGCTTGAACCACGGACTCCGCGGGATTTTCCAGCGGATGAACGAGCCGCTGATCGCCACCGCCTTTTATCTCATCGCCGACGCGGCCAGGAACGAGCTGCGTTTCGCCAGCGCCGGGCATCCCAGTCCGCTTTTGGTGCATCGCGCCGCCGGCGTGGTCGAGCCGTTGCGCACACACGACCCGCGCCACGGACCGGGCCTGGGCCTGTTCGACGAGGCGGCCTATCCCATTTGCCGCTGCTCGCTGGCGACCGAGGACCTGGTCATCCTGTTCACCGATGGCCTCTACGAAATCGAGGGAGCGGAGGGCGGCGAATTCGGGTTGGACCGGCTGTGCGCCGCCGTGCAGCGGCGCGTCCACCTGTCGCCCGTGCCGCTCTTCGACGAGTTGCTGACCGAAGCGCAAACCTTCTCCGGCCGGAAGGAATTTGCCGACGACGTTTGTTTGGTGGCAGTGGAACGTTCCGAGACTCAGAGGTGAATATGCGTTGGCTCCGACTCCGCAGCATCGACCTGGTTTGCGTAGCGCAGGTTTCTCCCGACGCGTCGGAACTGTATCGCCGATTTCTAATCGGCCGGGCGATGGTCGCTTCCGGCGTGCTGGACATTTTCCCTGCGTCGCAGGTTGGAGATCCCCGATACAGCACAGCGCGGTGGAGCCGCAGCCGAAGTAGCGCAGGTTTCCAACCTGCCGTATCGCCAATTTCCAATCGGCAGGGCGCACGAACCGTCGGCAACGCTCAACGGGCGGGCGGGCTGCAGGCTGGAAGCCCTGCGATACAGCAGATTGGAAATCTGCGCTACGGGCGCTCCGGAACATTCGCGTGGCCTGAGACGATCTGGACAGATACTGATCGGCTGGAAATCTGCGCTACGCGGGCCGGCAACAATTCTCCGGCAGCGAATCGGCCGCCCCACGCCGTGAGCCACCGCCTTGCCGGCACACTCGCGCACAACTCATGTTGACCCCCAAGACCGACACGTTCGCCCGCCAGCGGGTCTTGTTGATTGAAGACAATCCCGCGGACGCCCGCCTGCTCCGGGCCATGCTCATCAAGGCCGCCGGCACGAACTTTCAGATCGAACACGCGACCGATCTGGCCCGCGGCCTGGAACGCCTGGCCCTCGGCAACCTCGACCTCGTGCTCCTCGACCTCTCGTTGCCCGACACTCAAGGCCCCGCGACCTTCGCGAAAGTCCACGCGGCCGTGCCGCGCATCCCGATCATCATCCTCAGCGGCCTCGACGATCAGGAGTTGGCCGTCCAGACCGTGCACGACGGGGCGCAGGATTATCTGGTCAAGGGCCAGTTCGACGAGCGCCTGCTCGTGCGCTCGATGCGCTACGCCGTGGGCCGCAAGCGAGCCGAAGAGGCCCTCTCGCAAGAACGCGACTTGATGCGCACGCTGCTGGACAACATCCCCGACCGCATTTACTTCAAAGACGAGCAAAGCCGCTTCCTGCGCATCAACCCCGCGCTGGCCGCGCTGTTCAAACTCAGCGATCCGCAACAGGCCGTCGGCAAAACCGACTTCGACTTCTTCACCAGCGAACATGCCCAGGCCGCCTTCGCGGACGAGCAACGCATCATCCGCACCGGCCAGCCCCTCATCGGCATCGTCGAGAAAGAAACCCACCCCGACGGCGGCGTGACCTGGGCCTTCACGTCCAAGATGCCGTTGCGCGACAAGCTCGGCAAGATCGTCGGCACTTTCGGCATTTCGCGCGACATCACGGCGATCAAGAATTTTGAAAACGCGCTGGCCGCCGAGCGCAACCTGCTCAGGAGCGTCATCGACAATCTGCCGGATTACATTTACGTCAAGGACGCCGATGGCCGTTACGTGCTCGACAACGTCGCCCATCGGCAGTTCCTCGGCGCGGCCACGGCCGAGGAAGTCATGGGCAAGGAGAGCGCCGACTTCTACCCGCCCGATCTGGCCGCGCAGCATTATTCCGACACGCAGATCATCATGAAATCCGGCGAGAGCGTGCTCAACCGCGAAGAGCTTTTCGTGGATGAGATCGGCCGCCGCCGCTGGCACGCCACGACCAAGGCTCCGTTGCGCGATCGGGACGGACGCGTGATCGGCCTCGTGGGCATCGGCCGCGACATCACCGAGCGGAAGGAAGCCGAAGAGCAATTGCGCCAGGCGAACCTCGACCTGGGTCGCAGCCGCGAGGAATTGCTCCAAGTCCTCGCGGACCTCCGCCGGTCGCACGAGGAACTCAAGGCCGCGCAGTTGCAGCTCATCCAGGCCGAGAAGATGCAGTCGCTCGGCCGCATGGCCGCGGGTGTGGCCCACGAGGTCAAGAATCCCCTGGCCATCCTGCGCATGGGCATCGACTACTTCGCCAACAATCTGCCGGGCACCGATCCCACCGCGCCCACGGTGTTGCAGGACATGGCCGATGCGATCCTCCGCGCCGACGCGATCATCCGCGACCTGCTGCGTTTTTCCGCCCCCGGCCCGCTCGACCTGACCGCGGAGAACCTGACCGCCGTCGTGGAACGTTGCCTGCACTTCGTCCGGCACGAACTGACCGCGCACCACATCCATCTGCAAAGCGACCTGCAAAGCGATTTGCCGCCGGTCTGGATCGACAGCAACCGCATCCAGCAGGTGGTGGTCAACGTCCTGATCAACGCCCTCGATGCGATGCCCGACGGCGGCACGCTCACCGTGCGCAACTACGTGAAGCAACTCCAAGCCGACGAAATCACGCAGGACCCCGGCTCGCGCGAGTTGGATCGTTTCCGCGCTGGCGAGACCGTCGTCGTGACCGAGTTGGACGACACCGGCCCCGGCATCCCGGAGGACAAGCTGGCGAAGATTTGGGACCCGTTCTACACGACCAAACCCACCGGCAAAGGCACGGGCCTGGGCCTGACGGTCGCCCGGAAAATCATCGAACTGCACGGCGGCACGATCGACATTCGCAACCGCCCGGAAGGCGGCGTCCGCGTGACGATCACACTCCGAACCGAAGGTGGCTCCTATGAAGAAAAAGAAAATCCTGGTGGTGGATGACGAAGCCGGCTTTACGCGCCTGCTCAAGCTCAATCTGGAAAAGACCGGCCACTACGAAGTGCGCGAGGTCAATCGCGCCCCGGCAGCGCTGACCGCGGCCCGCGAATTCAAGCCCGACCTCATTCTCCTGGACGTCGTCATGCCCGCGATGGACGGCGACGACGTCGCCGCGCTCATCCGGCAAGACCAGTCGCTGAAGGACACCGCCATTCTCTATCTGACGGCCACGGTTTCCAAGCGCGAGGTCCGCCATGAACCGCTCGCCAGCGGCGGGTCGCTCTTCCTGGCCAAGCCGATCAGTCTGGAAGAACTGGTCCATCACATCAACCAACAGTTGCAGATGCCCGCCGGCCAGCAGCCTGAAGCCAAAGGCTAGGATGTTCGCCGGGCTCCGCGCACATGCCCCGCTCCTCGTGCTCGTCGTCGTCCTTCGTCCTCGTCCTCGAACCCTTGTCATTCCAGGCAGAGAGAACCAGCACCCCAGCTCTACTTCAGCCGCGCCAGCCGCTCGATCATTCTGGCCACGCGATCACGATGCTCCAGCAGTGGGCGCGGATCGGTCGTGAAGTGCGTGAGGTCGCGCGAAACTTCCGGCGGCACGACAAGCAGCGCCTTCGCCTCGCGCACCAACTCCGTTCCACGATTCAACGGTTCACGGTTCAACGCTTCCACGCGCTTCACCTCCCGCTCGAGCACCCAGAAGTATTCGTAGTCCTCCATCCCGTCGCGGAGGTTCTCCCAGCGGAGCGAATTGATCGGCTCGTCGAGGCAAGGCTCCTGGGCGGTGTTCGGATCGCGGCGGGGCGAGTAGAGGAAGCGGCCGTCGCCGTTGCCCCACGGGCGCATCGTGCCCACGGGCGTGTCGTAGCCGGAGACCCAGCTCATCGGGTCTTGCCACGGGTCCTGGAGCTTCGGGTCCGGGTAAGCGCACGAGCTGTTCCAGTAAATCGTCGCCCAGATGAGGATGCCACTCACGCCGTATTGCCAGGATTGCCACGGCCACAGACGCAACTCCGCGCCGGGATGGTCAATGAACTCCGTCACGTAGGGCGCCTTCGGTCCGGTGCAGATGTACCACCAGACCTCTTCGCCGACGGCGCGGCGCGCGCGCACTTTCTCCGGCGTCCACTCCGGCGTGAGGCCGCACCAGATTTCGACGTTGCCCATGAGGGCCGGCTCCGGTTGTTCGGTGAGCATCCGGCGGATGCCGGGCGCGGCGTCCTTGATGCGCTTCATCCCTTCGACGACGAACTCGTAGTCCTTCGGATCCGGCTCGTCGAACCAGTAGGTGAAGGCCTTGCTCAGCCAACCACGCTCGCGCAAGTGGCGTTCGATCTGGCTGAGGTAATCTTGAAAGAGCCGCGCGTGCTCCGGCGTGCCTTCCTTGAAACCCTCCAACTCGCCCAGATGTCGGCTGTGAAACGTCCCGCCGCCCATGCCGCGCAACGGGAGCTGAAAGGTGTTGAAGTGAAATTCGTCGAGCCACTTCGCCGCCGCGGTGTCGAAGCGAGCGAAGTCAACTTGCGCGCGCTTGTTCGCGCCTTCGCCCACGAAGCGCACGTCGATCGGCGCATAGTCGTAAAACGAATACGGACTGATCCGATGCTCGGCGAAGTTCTTCAAATACTTCTCGAACACGGCCTCTTGGTCCTCGCGCCGCGTGAGTTTGTGATAGCGATTGATCTCGCCCGTGCCGAGGCCGAGTGCGCTCTTCAAGTGCGCCTCTTCCGGCAGCGCAAAGTCATAGACGCGGACGGACAGGGGAACGCGGATCGTGCCGAGTGTGGTCATGATCTCCAGTTCGCCGCGGTAGTGGCCGGCCTGCGTAAAACGTGAAACGTAAAACGTAAGCCAGAGCGGCTGGTTCTGCCCCGCACGCAGAGTCAGTGGTGTGCGCAGCGGCGGCAGCGGATCCGGATACCAGCCGGGCTGGCAAGACTTGTCGGTGGGCTTCGTGACCTGCACGTAGGCCACTTCTTCGAGTCGCACTGTGATCGGCGCCTTCCCATCTCGCGCGCGGCCGAGCGGGCTGACTTTCGCCGCGATCAGTTCCCCGTCTCTCTCGGGCCGCAGGATCACTTGGACCGGCTCGAACTCGCCGCGCGCTGCCGAGATAGTCACGGGCTTGGCACGACCGCCGCGAGGTTTCTCCGGCGCGCCGCGGTCGCGTCCGATCTTCCACCCGCTCTCACACCACCAGACGCTGAGGCCGTTCTTCTCCGCCAGCCAGTAGCCGGGGCGGTTGTCTTCGAGGACCGCAGTCTGGGCGCTCGGTGGTTCAGCCGCGAACGCAAGCCTGGCAGGCAAGCCCACAAAGACCAAACCTGCGGCGAGCGCTGACCACCAGACGCTTCCTTGCCGTTTTGTTGTCGTCGATCTTGGAGTTTTCATTTTGAGCGAAGGCCGATGCGCTTTCGGCTGCGGACAGGTCCGCCCACTCCGCGCGAAATGGCTGAGCGGGCAAAGCACCGTTCGCAGGGGCAGAGTCGGCGCGTGTTCGTGGCAGCAGGCTAGGCGGCGACAGGTTGCCAGCCATTGATTTCGGTCAAAGTCACCACACCGGTTGTCGCGGAGTATCTCCCGGAACCGCCGTTCTGACACCAAGCTGCTCGGCGGGGAACCGCTCCGCTCTCGCGAGCGTGGCCACAGTCGTGTCGGAATCAGTCGCATGAACAGTCGTGAACGAGTGCTCGCCCACCTCGCAGGCCGGCCAGTGGACCGGCTGCCCGTGATGCCCATCACGATGCAGTTTGCCTGCGATCTCATCGGCGCCAAGTATCGCGACTACGAGACCGACTACCGCGTGCTCGCCGAGGCGCAGGCGCGCGTCGCCGAGCAATTCGACTTCGATTACGTCAACACGATGTCCGATCCGGGCCGCGAGGCGGCCGATTGCGGGGCGGTGCTCGAATACATGGAGAACTCACCGGCGGCGTTGGTCGAAGAGCAGGCGCTGCTGGCGGACAAAACCAAACTCGCCGAGCTGAGAATCCCCGACCCGCTCGGCGGCGGGCGCATGACGAATGGCCTCAAAGGCATCGCGTTGCTCCGCGAGAAGGTCGGCCAGGACAAGATCGTCGAAGGCTGGATCGAAGGGCCGATGGCTGAGGCTTCGGACTTGCGCGGCATCAACACGGTCATGCTCGACTTCTTCGACGACCCGCAGTTCGTGCGCGACCTCTTCGAGTTCGTCATCGAGATGGAACTGCGCTTTGCCAAGGCGCAAGTCGAGGCCGGCGTCGATCTGATCGGCGTGGGTGATGCCGCGGCGTCGCTGGTCGGCCCGCAGATTTACGAGGAGTTCGTCTGGCCCTACGAGAAGAAGCTCATCGACGGCTTGCACGCGCTGGGCACGCGCGCGCGTCTGCACATCTGCGGCAACACGCGTCGCATCCTGGAAGGCATTGGGCGCCTCGGCTGCGAGATCGTCGATCTGGATTTCCTGTCCCCGGTCAGTGAAGGCCGCGCGAAGATGGGCGTGAGCCAAGTAATTCTCGGCAACGCTGATCCCGTGAGAGTGGTGCGCAACGGCACGCCGGAGGACGTCTTCAAGGCCATTGGCGAATGTCACCGGCAGGCCGGTCCGCGCTTCGTCGTCGGCCCCGGCTGCGAAATCCCGCGCGACACGCGACACGAGAACGTCCGCGCGTTTGCTGAATACGCGCGCGCGCACAACCCGGAGGAGTTGCCGGCGTGAACATGGGCTTGGGCCAAAGGCTCGCGATGGCACTGCAGAATCCTTTGCAAACAGAGCCTGCTGGCGTTCTCACCCCTCACCCCGGCCCTCTCCCCGTTGAGGGGAGAGGGGGCGCGCACCACGCGCGTCGCCATTTGTCGCACCGTTTCCGCGGCGGCGGCGCTGCTGACTGCTCAGGCTTTCCTGCCACGCAGACGCTGCGCTCGCGGCGAGAATCCACGACCTTGCCCGGCACCGTCATCGCGTCTCCCTCTCCCCTCAACGGGGAGAGGGCCGGGGTGAGGGGTGAGCACTTGCAGAGACGCAACTCTTCCGCGCACACGTCCGCTGGGGTGATGCTGCTTCTCCTGACTCTCTTCTTGTCGCTCTCGTCCACAGTCTTCGCCGCCACCTCACCGGAGCCCACCCTTCCGCCGCTCGACTCCGCCCACTGGCTTTGGAGCAGCGGCGACGGCACCGTGCGCCACTTCCGCAAGGTCCTCAAACTCCCCGAGCCGCCTGCCGCCGCCACTCTCCTCATCACGGCGGATAACGACTACGCGCTCTACTTGAACGGCACGTTCGTCGGCAGCGACGATGGCCCCGGCAGCGATGTCTGGCAAACGGTCGAGCGCTATGACATCCGCCACTTGCTCGCGCGCGGGCCGAACGTCGTCGCTATCCATGCCGCCGACCTCGGCGGATCGGCGGGCGTCGTCGCCGCACTGCGGATCGAGTTCACCAACCAGCCGCCAGTCGAGCTCGTCACCGACAGCACATGGCGCGTCGCGGCCGGCGGCAAGCCCGCCGACTACTCGCACCCTGAGTTCGTCGAAGGCCCCGAGTGGCGCGACGCGACCGCGCTCGGGCCGATGGGCATGGCGCCGTGGGGCAACCTCGCGTGGTCCGCCGCAGCCGACGCCGCCCGCGCCAAACGCGCCGCGCCACGCATCAGCCTCACAAAGCCCGACAAATCCTTCCGCTGGCCCGAAGCCGTCGTCTTCCTCGGCGACGATTGCTCGGTCTATGTTCCGCAGCGCGGCGACGCGTGGGGCGTCTGCTTCCGCGTCGGCGACTGGTCGCGCGCCTACACCGAGTTCGACCTGCCGTGCCCGTCCAAGATCGGGCGTAAGCTTTACGTTGCGCGTTTCAAAGGCGCGTCAGCGTCTTGGACTGCGCCAGTCCCCTGGCGCTTTTCCTCGGCAACTCGGCTCACGACGAACCTCGCCGCGAATCCAAAGCGGCAGAGGACTGCCGCACTCCAAAACCTGGCGGCCCACGAACCGCGATCGACTCAAAAGAACTCGCCGCGTTCTCAGGTGAGCGCGCACCTCCTCTTCGACGCCGGCTCCGGCGCCATCGGCTCGCCCTCGGTTTCCTTCGACGGCCAGTCCGTCCTCGTCGCCATGGCGCGCGAGGGAGAGAAGTTCTTCCACATCTACAAGATCCCCGCGAGCGGCGGCCC
>Ga0209726_10008271_pt1 | contig 11292 bp, 14 predicted proteins | sample Subgrocontami54m_FD_187453 | JGI IMG/M metagenome (GOLD analysis project Ga0209726, IMG submission 187453) | Subsurface groundwater microbial communities from S. Glens Falls, New York, USA - GMW46 contaminated, 5.4 m (SPAdes) (version 3) | ecosystem: Environmental > Aquatic > Deep subsurface >... | reverse complement strand
GGGCGTGAGCGGGTGCAGACGGGCGAAGCCGGGCAGCCGCGCCATGTCCTCGTTGATCTTCGGGTTGTACTTCATCGTGCAGGAGCCGAGCGGGTAGAAGTGCGTGTCCACGCCGTAGTTCATCTGGCTCAAGCGCGAGTAGTGGCGGACGACGTCCACCTCCGATACCTCTGGAAGCTCCGGCGGCGTCGCGCGGAGGTGCTCTTTCGGCAGGAGTTGGGCCGGGTCGCTCACGGGCACGTCGCACTCCGGCAGCGAGTGGGCGTGGCGGCCGGGACAGGACAGCTCGAAGATCAGCTTGTCGTAGCCGGGCTTGGCGATGTGCATGGGCGCCTCAGGCCACCGCGGCTGCGAGCGCGGTCGCGTACGCGTCGATCTCGCCGCGGGTGCGCTTCTCTGTCACGGCCACGAGCAGGCACTCTTTCTGAGACCGGTCGAAGGCCTTGAGCGGCACGCCGGCCAGGATCTTCCCCTTCATCAAGCGCTTTGCCACGCGCTCCGGGGATTTCGGAAGCTCGAGGGTGAACTCCTTGAAGAAGGGCGCAGTGAAGCGGAGGCGCACCCCCGGGATCGTCGCGAACGTCTCGGCGGCGTAGTGCGCCTTGGCGGTGGACAGCTCTCCAACCTTGCGCATCCCCACCTTGCCCATGATGGAGACGTAGATCGTCGCCATCAGCGCGCAGAGGGCGACGTTGGTGCAGATGTTCGAGGTCGCCTTCTCGCGCCTGATGTGCTGCTCGCGGGTCTGGAGTGTGAGGACGAAGCCGCGCCGGCCGTCGAGGTCCACCGTGGCCCCGACGAGCCTGCCGGGCATCCGCCGCACCAGCTCCTGCTTCGCCGCGAACACGCCCAGGTTCGGGCCGCCGAAGCTCATCGGCACGCCGAGCCCCTGCCCCTCGCCCACGACGAGGTCCGCGCCGAGGGCGCCGGGCGGCGTGAGCAGTCCCAGGTTCACCGGGTCGGCCACGACGACCAACAAGGCGCCGGCGGCGTGAGCGATCTCGGCCGCCGCTTTGACGTCCTCGAGGCAGCCGAAGAAGTTCGGGTGCTGGATGACGACGGCGGCTGTCTGGCCCGAGACGGCCTTGCGGAGGGCGTCGAGGTCGGTCGCCCCGTCGCCGATCGGCGCCGACTTGAGCCGGATGCCCGGCCCCTCGCAGTACGTCTCGACGACCTGGCGGTAGAGCGGGTTGACGCCCTTCGAGAGGACGATCGCGTTCCGTTCCGTGACCGCGTGGGCCATCAGCGCGGCCTCGGCCACCGACGAGGCGCCGTCGTAGAGCGACGCGTTGGCGACGTCCATGCCGGTGAGCTCCGCCATCATGCTCTGGTACTCAAAGATGGAGCGGAGCGTGCCCTGGCTCGCCTCGGGCTGATAGGGCGTATAGGCCGTGAAGAACTCGCCGCGCGAGATCAGGTGATTGATCGGGCTCGGCACGCTGTGGTCGTAGGAGCCCGCGCCCAGGAAGCACGCGTAGTCGTCGGCGTTGGCGTTCAGCGCCGACAGGGCCCGCAGGTGGCGGACGAGGTCGGTCTCGGCCATGGCCGCGGGCACGTTGAGCGGGCGGGACAGCCGCGCCTTGGCGGGAATCCGCTCCAAGAGGTCCTCGATCGATCCCACGCCGATCTGCGCCAGCATTTCCCGCTGCTGGGCCGGCGTATTGGAGATGTAGCGCATGACCTCAGTGCCCCGCTTCGGCGATGAGCTTCTCGTAGTCGCCGGCCGGCATGAGCCCCTCCCACTCCTTGGCGTCGGCGAGCTTGATCACGATCATCCAGCCTTGGCCGTAGGGATCGGCGTTCACCACCTCCGGCGTCTTGGGCAGCTCGGCGTTGATCTCGACCACCTCGCCGCTGAGCGGCGCGAAAAGATCCGAGACGGCCTTGACCGACTCGACCACGCCGAAGGTCTTCATGGCAGTGATCGTAGCGCCGACCTTGGGCAGCTCGACGAAGACCACGTCGCCCAGCTGCTCCTGGGCGAAGGCCGTGATGCCGACGCGGGCCTTGTCCCCCTCGAGCTTGGCCCACTCGTGCTCCTTCGTGTATCGAAGGTCTCCCGGAACGTTCGCCATCGTGCTCTCCTAGGTTTTCTTGGCGTGTGAGGGGACGAACGGAGTCTTGGCGACCCGCGCCCGATGGGCCTGGCCGCGGATGTCCACGTCGAGCTCGGTGCCGACCGGTGCGAGGTCGGCCCTGACGTATCCCATGCCGACGCAGCGCTCGAGGCTCGGAGAGAAGGAGCCGGAGGTGACGACGCCCACCGGGGCGCCGTCCTTGAGGAGGCGGTAGCCGTGGCGCGCCACGGCGCGCTCGGTCATCTCGAAGCCCGCGAGCTTGCGCGTGACTCCCGCGGCCCTCATCGCCTCGATGGCAGCACGTCCGATGAAGTCGCCCTTGGCAGGCTTGACCACCCAGCCGAGCCCCGCCTCAAGCGGGTTCGTCGTTTCGTCGATGTCATTGCCGTAGAGCGCGAACTTCATCTCGAGCCTCAGCGTATCCCGCGCCCCGAGCCCGATGGGCTGTATGCCGTCGCGCTTTCCAGCATCCATCAACGCGTGCCAGAGCGTTTCGAGCTCCGCCGCGGGCGCATAGAGCTCGAAGCCGTCTTCGCCCGTGTAACCCGTGCGCGAGATGAGACACGGCACACCCACGACGGCGCCCTGGGCGAAGTGATAGTAGAGCACGCGCGTCACGTCCCTGTCGGCCAGCCGCTGGACGAGCGCCTCGGCTTTGGGCCCCTGCACCGCGAGCAGCCCCGTCTGGGCGCTCACGTTCTTCCAGTCCGCGCCCTTGCCGTGCCCGCTGACCCACGCCCAGTCCTTGTCGATATTGGAGGCGTTGACCGTCAGCATGTAGTGGTCGTCGGCCAGTCGGTACAGCGTCAGGTCGTCGACGACGCCGCCCTCGGGATAGCAGAGCAGCGAGTATTGGACCTGACCTATAGCGAGCGTCGAGGCGTCATTCGTGGTGATCGTCTGGATGGCTTCGAGCGCGCCGGGCCCGCGTACCTCGAACTCGCCCATGTGGCTGATGTCGAAGAGCCCGACAGCCGAGCGGACGCAGCGGTGCTCCTCGATGATGCCGGTGTACTGGACGGGCATGTCCCATCCGCCGAAGGGGACCATCTTGGCGCCGGCCGCGGCGTGGACATCGCGCAACGGAGTCCGCTTGAGGGGAATGTGGGTGTCCGTCATGGCAGCCCCATCATCTTAGTGGATGGGCTCCGGGGCCGCAATGGGAACCGCGCCCCGACGCGGTCGGAGTGGCCGCGTCGGGGCGAACCTAGAGGCCCCTGTGCTGCTACTTCGTCGTGTAGCCTCTGCCGCTCATACAGGCGCCGAAGGCCTGATCGTAACCCGCCTGGCCTTTCGAATACTGGCTCGTGCCGCCGTAGGCCGCGCCGCCGAGGCCGCCGGCTGCCGCGCCGATGGCCGCACCCGTGCCTGCGGAGCCGACCGCCGCGCCGGTTGCCGCGCCCAAGGCCGCTCCGCCGAGCGCGCCGATGGCCAGGCCGATGCCGGCGCCCTTCGCCGTGCTCGTCACCGGGTCCCACCCGGTCTGCTGCTTGGCCCAGGCCTGGCACTCGCTCGTGTCCTGTGCCTGCTTCTGGGGCGTCTGGCCCTGGGACGGATAGGCGTAGACGTTGGCCTTGGGCGGCTCGGACGAGGCGCAGCCCGAGAGCGCCGCGGCGAACACGATTGCTGTCATCCCTGAGACGATGCGATGCGTTGTGGTCATGGCAACCCCCCCCTTGCCGCCCATTATCCCTCGCCCGGCAAAGTCTACGCTTCTTTCTCGACAACGCGGCCGAAGACCTCGAGGAAGCGGTCCACGTCCGCGTCGGTCATGGCCAGCGAGCAGCAGCCGAGCCCCCGCTGGGTGAGGAGCACCCCGTCGTTCAGGAGGCCCATGAAGGTGCGGAGCGGCCGCTCGGCGTCGGCGGGAACCCTCGATCGATAGTCGGTCAGGCGCTTCTTGGTCCAGTGGATCCAGAAGAGCGAGCCGAGACCCGTCACCTGCGCCGCCTGCTTGCTCTTGGACAGGACGCGATTGACGCCGGCGCGCAGGCGATCGCCGAGCGCGTCGAGCCTGGCGTAGGCCTCGGGGATCAGCTCCTGCATGGTCGCCACGCCGCCGGCCATGGTCACCGGGTTGGCGTTGAAGGTACCGCCGTGGCTGATCCGCCCCTTGCCGCCGCGCGGGTCGTAGTAGTTCATCACCTCCGCGCGCCCGCCGAAGGCGCCGACGGCGAGCCCGCCGCCGATGATCTTGCCGAGCGTGGTCAGGTCCGGCCGGACGCCGAAGCGCTGCTGCGCCCCGCCCGGCGCCACGCGAAACGAGATGACCTCGTCGAAGATCAGGACGATCCCGAGCCTCTCCGTCACCTCTCTCAGGCGCTGGAGAAAACCCTCCTGAGGTGCCAACAAACCCGCGTTGGCCATGAGCGGGTCCACGATGAGCGCCGCGATGTCGCGCCCCTGCTTCTCGAGGATCTTCACGCACGCCTCGGCGTCGTTCCACGGCAGGATTACGGAGAGCTTGAGCACGGTGTCGGGCACGCCTGCCGAGTACGCGACGGGCTTCGGCCGCTTGCGCGAGCCCGATTTGGCCGGGTCGGGCGAGACGCTCACCAGCACCCAGTCGTGCGTACCATGGTAGGCGCCCTCGAACTTGGCGAGCTTGCTCCGCCCCGTGAAGGCCCGGGCCGCGCGCACCGCGTTCATGGTCGCCTCGGTGCCCGAGTTGGCAAAGCGGACCACCTCCATGCTCGGGATACGCTGGGTCAGCAGCCCCGCCAGCCTGACCTCGTGCTCGCTCGGCCCGGGGAAGGACATGCCGCGCGTCGCCTGCTCCGCGACGGCCTCGACGACGGACGGATGCGCGTGGCCCAGGATGAGGCTCGTGTAGTTGCCGTTGAAGTCGAGGCGCTCGGCGCCGTCGGCGTCCCAGATGCGCGCGCCCGCGCCTCGGGTGATGAAGAAGGGGTACGGGTCGAAGAAGGTCGTGGTGCGGCTGTTGCCGCCCGGCATGACCCGCAGCGCCTCCTCGTACATCTGCCGCGAGCGGGAGGTCTTGGCCTTGTAGTCGTTGACGAGAGTCTCGAGGGTCATGTTGGTGACTCCTTCCTGATTTTCATCGCCCCTCTCCTAGGGTGAGGGGAATGGGATCGCATCGTCCAGCTCGCGGCGGTAGGCGCGCAGGAATTCGTGGGCTTCGGCCACGCTTACCTGGCGGAAGCGCAGCCGCTGACCCGGCTTGACCTGGGCCACCCGCCCGATGTCGAAGGAGCATACCGTGCCGATCTTCGTGTAGCCGCCCGTGGACTGCCGGTCTGCCAGCAGCACGATGGGCTGGCCGTCGCCGACCACCTGGATGCCGCCGAGCGCCACGCCGTCCGAGATGATGTCGTGGCCGCGCGTGTGCTCGATTCGCTCTCCGCGGAGGCGAGCGCCCATGCGATCGATCTGCGGCGTCATCTCGTAGGGCGCGTCGAAGAGCGCCGCGATACCGCGCTTGGTGAAGCGGTCGTCCTGGGGCCCGAGCACGACGCGCACCGTGGGCTCGATCGTGTAGTCGGGGATGATCTCCTCGCGCACCTCGGCGGGCGCGCCGCCCGAGGCGGGGCCGAGCGGCAGGCAGTCGCCCTTGCAGAGGGCGCGCCCCTCGAGGCCCCCGAGCTGGCCGCGGAGATACGTGGCGCGCGAGCCCAAGGCGGGCGGCGTGTCGAGACCGCCCGAGACGGCGAGATAGCCGCGCACTCCCCACCGCGCCGCTCCCAGTCTCAGCACGTCACCCGCTTTGACCTCGAAGGCCGCCCAGCGCGGCATGACCGCGCCATTGAGCGTAACGGGCATGACGGCGCCGGTGACGGCGACCCAGCGCCCGTCGGCGAACTCGACCCGCGGCCCGGTGAACGTGCACTCGAGGCCCGCGGCGTCGTCGGCGTTGCCGACGAGCCGGTTGGCGAGGAGGAAGGCCTCGCGGTCCATCGGCCCCGACGGCGGGATGCCCACACGCAGCGAGCCGCGGCGACCGAGATCCTGCACGGTCGTTTGCGGCCCCGCGTCTTGAATGAGGATACTCGGCATCAGGCGCGCTCTATGCCCGTTGTGTAGGTGCCTTCGGCCACGGCCGCGGCGATCGCGTCGTACTCGGCGCGCGTGATCATGCGAAAGCGGACGTGGTCGCCGGCGCGGAGGAGGATCGGGTCGGCGGCCGACGGGTCGTACAGGCGAAGCGGAGTGCGGCCGAGGACCCAGAAGCCGCCGGGGCTCTCGACCGAGTAGATGCAGCACTGGATGCCGCCGATGCTGACGCTACCGGGCGGCGTGTTGGTCCGCGGCTGATCCAGCCGCGGGATCTCGAGGCGCGCGGGCATGCCCGTCATGTAGGGCAGCCCCGGCGTGAAGCCGACGAAGTAGACGTAGTAGTCGGTCGACGCGTGGAGCCGCGCGACCTCGTCCGGCTGCAAGCCGAGCTTCCGGGCTGCCGCCGCGAGCTCGAAGCCCAAATCTCCACCGTAGCAGCACGGGATCTCCACCGTGCGTGCCGGCGGCAGCACCTCGGGCCGAGCCTCGCGGCACAGCACGCGGAGGGATTTGGTCAGCTCGTCCCAGCCGACCGTGAAGGGGTCGTAGTAGACGAGAAGCGAGCGGTAGCTCGGAACCGTCTCGGTGACGCCGCCAAGCGACTGCTGTCGGATCAGGTATTCGAGGGCGAGAACCCGCGCGTTGACCTCGCGGTTGATGTCGTCGCCCAGCTCGACCGACAACGCAAGGTCTCCGCAGGGCAGGAAGCGGGGCTCGGCGTAGATGCCCACCGGCTAGAGCGCCGCGAGAGTGGAGTTCGGGACGTCGGTGATGAACATGTGGCCCGGGCTGTGGGTGATCATGAACGCGGGCTTCGACGCCAGCGCCACCGCCTGAGGCGTCACCCCGCACGCCCAGAACATCGGGACTTCACCAGCCTCGATGCCGACGAAATCGCCCCAGTCGGGCTTCGAGATGTCCTTGATGCCGAGGTGCGCGGGATCGCCCACGTGCACGGGCGCCCCGTGGGCGCCGGGGAACCGCGCCGAGGCCGTCACGGCCTTGGCGACCATCTGGTACGGGATGGGCCGCATCGAGACAACCATGGGGCCGTGGAAGCGGCCCGCCGGGCGGCAGGCGACGTTGGTCTTCCACATGGAGACGTTGCAGCCGCGATCCACGTGCCGCAGCGGGATGCCCGCGTCCATCAGGGCCCACTCGAAGGTGAAGGAGCAGCCGAGGAGGAAGGCGACCAGGTCGTCGCGCCAGAAGGCCCGGACGTCCGTCACCTCGTCCGCGAGCACGCCGTCTTTGTAGATCCGGTAGCGCGGCAGGTCGGTGCGGAGGTCCGCGCCGGGCGCGACCCCGACAGGCTCGGGCGAGCCGACGTCCGTCACCTCGATCAGCGGGCACGGCCGCGGGTTGCGCTGGCAGAAAAGCAGGAAGTCGTAGGCGTCGTCCCTGGGCAGCACGGCCATGTTGGCCTGGACGAAGCCGGGTCCCAGCCCCGCGGTGACGCCGTGGAGCTTGCCGCCGCGGATGTCGGCGCGGATCTCTCTCGGGTGGCGCGTGTCGATAGGCATCTCATCCTCCGGGTCTGGGTTTGCGGCTGGGCCTCAACGCTCGGCATCAGCCGCGGCCGCAGGCCGACGGCTGATGCCGGGGTTAGATTGACCGTTGACCAACTACCGACCACGCCAGTACCCGGGCCGTCGTCGCGCGTGCGCGACAGCCAAGATCTGTACGCGATCATCGACCTCACGGAACACGACGAAAAAGGGGAATCGCCGGAGGAGGTATCGACGCGTTTCGGCGAGGTAACGCGGCCAGCTGCGCGGTACTTCCTCGATCCGAGCGACCGCCAAGTCGAGCTCGGCCACGAATGCCTCCGCCGCCTCGGCATTTCGGGCGTCGTACCACTGTCGTGCAGCGCGGGCCTCCGCATCGCCTCAGGATGAACCCACGCTGGGCCGCCTGGCACTACCGGCCGAGGATCATGCGCCGAGCCTCAGGCCACGGGACCGGTGTTACCCCTCCCGAGTCGAGCTCGTGGATTCGTTTGGCGATCTCGGCGGCCCACGCAGCCTCTGCCCCCTCGTCGACACCTTCGTCCAGGCTCTCCAGAAGCGAAGCTCCAAGGGCAGCGCGGGCCTCGGGCGACAACTTTGGCGCCTCCCCCAAGAGCTTCACGGGATCTGGTGTCATGTGCCGATTCTACTCCATCACCTCGCGCGGTCGCTGCAATCTAGACAGTATGACTTCCGAGAGGAGAGGCTGACCTCCGGCTCAACGCGTGTTAGGCGCCGCCGCACCCGATCTCCTCCCCCGGAAGATGTTTGAACATCCGGTAGTGGCGCTTCAACCGCTCTACGTACTTCCGGTCGGTTTGCACCATCTCTCGGAAGAAAGAGAGAAACCATTCTGCGAACTCGCTCTGGTGGTTTAGAGGGTCAAGTGAAGCACCCGCCATCTCGTCGGCATCACTAGGATCATGCGCCCATCGTCGGTAATATCGCGCCTTCTCCCAACCGAAACTTATCGATGCCCAGGCACGGCCATCAGGCGTCGTGACTCGAAGCGTGACGCGCCGACAATCGCAAGCGGGATCCGGACAGAAGAACTCGAGAAACCCGTATTCGCCCAACGGAATGTCGCTACGCTCAACGACATGAATCACCCGAGTTTCCTCCGCCGCCACTCGCCTGAATTTGGAGGCGAACTCCTGTAGAGTCATTCCATCGTACGTTTCAGCCATGGTGTCTCCTTTGTTCCTAACGATGCGTGTCAGCCGCGGCGCGCGCGGCGCGTCGTCGGCTGCATGCGCTTGTTCGGCGACCCTCAAGCGTGGTGAAGCCTTTCTTTGACCCACTCGTGAATCAACGCGGCCTCGTCGATGCCGCGTGTGGCCGCAGCATCTCTCACAGCCTGGTGCTCATCCCCGCTCAGCGGAACGCTCACAATATGTGCTCGCTGAAACACGGGGCCGGGCACCTCCTCGAGTTGATCGTCGAAGTCGGTCAGGTCGTGGCGCTGCCAAAAGATCGCAAGTTCCTCAATGGAGTCGGTCTTCGGCATCTTGGGTATCATCGTTTCTTCCAGTCGGTGTATCACCCTTTCTCTTTGGTGGTCATGTCGCGCGCGGTTATGGGGTATGCCCGGCCGCCAGGACACTCGACGTTCGCAGTGACCGGCCGCGGCGAGCGAATGCGAGCCAGCGGTCCGGTCCACTGCGATGTTAGGCGTCTGCGGGGGCGATGCTTTGGATGAGCGCCGCGCACTCGCGGCGAAGCACTGGCACATCATGCTCGACAACCGCCCACACGAGAGCGTCGTCGACGGCTGGGTACTCGTGAGTGAGCTGGTTTCGGAAGTCCACGATCCGACGCGCCCGCGTGATTGCATCAAAGATCTCCGGCGCGAACCGGGCGAGCGCCGCGGCGGCCTCTCCGATGATGATGAACTCACGTTCGACCGACGAGCGAACGAGGCGGTTGCCCTGATACCGGGCGAGATCGAGGTCTCGGACCGCCACGGTGATCGCGTCGCACGACTCGACAACGTCGGCGAGGTAGGCGCGCGCGTCACGCGGCATACAGCATGCGCCTCGTGCGCTCAATGTCGCGGGCGATGTACGGGTTCTTAACGGCCCCCGCCATGACCAGATCTACCTCCAGACCCAACAGGGACCTGAGTTCTTCCAACATGCCGAAGTAGGCGTCGACCCGCGCGTATGGCTCCATCGGCGCGAACTCGACCAGCAGATCCAAGTCGCTCTCGTCCGGTCTGAAGTCGTCGCGCAGTGCCGAGCCGAACGCGTCCAATCGCACCACACCATGGCGCACGCAGACTTCGGCTATCGCCCCGAGGTTGTTCTCGAGAACACCGGTCATGGGATTCCTCCTACGTTCATCGTCCCCGCCGAGGGCGAAATGTGCTATCGGCCAAGGAGCATGTCCTCAATTCTGAGTGCGGGCTAGACAGTATGACTTCCGAGAGGAGAGGCTGACCTCCGGCTCAACGCGGGTTAGCCTTGCGGCTAGAGCCGCCATGTGCGCGTGGCACATTCCAACAACGAGCTTGGAGGTCAGCCATGGACCAGTCTAGCAAAACTCTCTACGTTGGTCTCGACGTTCACAAGGAGTCTATCGCCGTCGCCTACGCGCCGGAGGACCGCGGCGCCGAGGTCGTGTCGCTGGGCCCGATCGGTACCCGACAGTGCGACATCGCCAAGCTGATCCGGAGGCTCGAGTCGAAGGCCGCGACCCCGGTGTTCGTCTACGAGGCGGGGCCGTGCGGCTACGGACTGTATCGGTACCTGACCGGGAAGAGCTTGGCCTGCCACGTCGTGGCGCCGTCGCTGATCCCGCGGAAGGCAGGCGATCGGGTGAAGACGGATCGGCGCGATGCGATGACGCTGGCCCGCTTGATGCGCAGCGGCGACCTGAGCTCCATCTACGTGCCCGGGGTCGAGGACGAGGCGCTGCGGGACTTGAGCCGCGGCCGCGACGACGCGATGCAGGATCTCAAGCGGAGTAAGCGTCGGCTGAAATCGTTCCTGCTGCGGCAGGACATTCGCTACGAAGGCCGGGCGACCTGGAACGCGGCCCATCTCCGCTGGCTGGCCGAGGTGGTGTGTCCGACCCCGCCGCAGCAGATCGTCTTCCAGGAGTACCTGCGCGCGGTCAGCGAGCAGCAGGAGCGGCGGCAGCGCGTGGAGCACGAGCTGCACGAGGCGGTGAAGGGCTGGCGGCTGTACCCGGTGGTCGAGGCGATCCAGGCGCTGCGGGGCGTGGAGCTCACCGGCGCCATCATCGTGATGACCGAGCTTGGGGACCTCACGCGGTTCGAGAACCCGCGCCAGCTGATGAGCTATCTCGGCCTGACCCCTTCGGAGTACTCGTCGGGGGAGCGGCGCCGCCAAGGCGGCATCACCAAGGCTGGCAACAGCCATGCGCGACGCGCGCTGGTGGAAGGGGCGTGGGCCTATCGGTATCCGGCCAAGGTCAGCCGCCATCTGCAGCTGCGGCTGGAGAAGCTCCCGACCGAGGTCCAGGCGATCAGCTGGAAGGCGCAGGTCCGCCTGTGCACACGGTATCGGCAGCTGACCGCCCGCGGGAAGCACGTCAACCAGGTCGTGGTGGCCATTGCCCGCGAGATGGCCGCCTTCGCCTGGGCCATCGCGCGCATCGTCCCGCTGGCCGCCTGACGGGCGGGCCCATCGAGGCAGCCGGAGTCCAGAGACCTTGATCACGATCTCGAG
>Ga0209726_10008270_pt1 | contig 11293 bp, 10 predicted proteins | sample Subgrocontami54m_FD_187453 | JGI IMG/M metagenome (GOLD analysis project Ga0209726, IMG submission 187453) | Subsurface groundwater microbial communities from S. Glens Falls, New York, USA - GMW46 contaminated, 5.4 m (SPAdes) (version 3) | ecosystem: Environmental > Aquatic > Deep subsurface >... | reverse complement strand
CCCGCACTACCTCATGCAGCCAGTTGGCCTGCGTCCCTTCTTCAAACGTTACATACACCTTACCCCGCAACTGCTTGAGAAAGCCGCGCACTCGCTCCGCCCCAGTCTCGATCACTGATTGCATCACCACCTTGCCGGCGCCATTCAAGACCACGATCACAATGCTTGCGCGATGCACATCCATTCCAACATAATACGTCCTCATAGGGCTCTCCTTCGGTGTCTACTTGAAGTCTTAGAACATCTCCAAGCTACTACCTTTGGGGCGCCCTTTCATATATAGAGTAGCGACCGGATCGGAGCCTCAACGATCGTTAACACTTGGTCTCTACGGGGGTGACTCTTGGATCCGGTCGCTACCGCTCTCGGTTCTGACACAGGCCTCGCGGGCTTTGCTGCCTGCGTGCCTTGTAATATCATCAGGCTCGGCTTCCCGCCGCGAACAGCACGTCGAAAGGATTAGCGTGAAGAAGACAAGCAAACAAGTCCTCTCGATCTCCACTATCATTTTTTTCGCATTGTTAGTGGGGCCCGCGCACGCTCAGAAGCGGGATCGCACCCGCGGAACGCCCAAACCCGTGACGATCCCGGTTACTATCAAGTTGCGCGGAAAGCCGGAGGAAATGCAAATCGTCGATCTTCTGGTGAAGGAAGATGGCGAAGTCCAGCAAACTCTTTCGATCCGCCGGCCATCGGACAATCCAATCTCGCTGGCAATTCTGCTTCAGGATGATCTGGTGTCTTCGATCGGAACTGAGACAAAGGGGATCGCGGATTTTGTTCACCGGCTGCCGAACGGCTCGCGCGTCATGATTGGCTACATTCGATCCGGTTCGCTCGATGTTAGGCGCAAATTCACTCCCGATCTTGAAAGAGCTGCTTCCGGATTGCGTCCGCCTCTGGGTCTGGCTTCAGCCGGCCCATTCAATCCGTTCGTGGAAATCATTGAAGCGCTGCACCGCTTTGATTCGCAACCGGCAGGCCGGCGCGCGCTGATCGTAGTCTCGGATGGATTGGATGTTTCGCGCGGCGTGGACAGTTCGGCGCCGGGGCAGAGCCTGGATTTGGAGCGAGCAATTACCGAAGCGCAACGTCGCAGCGTGGCGATTTATTCAATCTATGCACCCAGTGCAGCTTCCGTCCCCTCACTGTTGGCGGCGAATGGACAAAGCTGTTTGGAAAGACTCTCAGACGAAACTGGGGGCACGGCTTTCTTCCAGGGCACGGGAGCGCCGGTGAGTTTCGATCCTTTTCTGAAAGAGATTGACGCTTCGCTCGGCAGGCAGATCGCCCTGACGTATCTTTCAACTCACACGGGCAAAGGCTTTCATCGCCTCGACATCAAGCCAATCGAGCGTAACTTTGAAGTTCGCCATCCGGCGGGATTTCCTCGGTAATCAGGCAATATTTCGGTGGATGGCGGCCTGCCGGCGACGCATCTCCTTGATTTGCAGCTGCAAATCAAGCAGGTGAATATCGATCATCAAGCGAAGATCGTTGTTCAGCTTCAACCCTTGCTCGAAATCTTTCTGTGCCTCTTCTTTTTGTCCGAGGTTCTGGTGGGCCAGCCCGCGTTCGGCGAAGACCAGCGGGTTGCGATCATCCAGCGAGATGCTCTTGTCAAAATCGGCAATCGCAAAATTCACGTTGCCTTCGATCAGCAACGCCCGGCCGCGCTTGAAGTAAGCATCGGCGTCCTTCGGGTCGAGCCTGATCGCGCGATCAAAGTCGGTGAGGGCGCCGTCAAGATCCAACCGGTTCGATCTGATATAACCACGATTCAAATAGGCCTGGGTGATGTCGCGGTTGTTCAAAGCCAACTGAGGGTCAAGTTCGGCGGCCGCTTCGTAATCCGAAATGGCGCCGTCGAGATCGCCCTGGGCCCGCTTCGCTTTGCCGCGATTGAAATAAGCTTCCGCGAATCTCGGATCGGCGTTCAGCGCGCGGTCGTAGTCCGCAATCGCGCCGGCAACGTCGCCTTTGCTAAAGCGTTCGATTCCCTGTTTGAGGTACTTCCGGGCAGAGTGATCATGCTGCGCCGACGCGCTGGGCGCGTACGCTGCCAAGGCAAGAATCGCAATCGACAAGAGGCGCTTCATGGCTACCTCCAAACTTGAACGTTCGTCTTACTGCACCGTCGCTGCCAGGAGCGAGCCGCGCCGGTCTGTGGCTACCGCCCAACCGTCGCGAATCTCTCCAATCATTCCGTGAAAATGAACGTCTGTCCCCGACAAAACGAGGACGACATCGCCGGCTTGATAGTGCGGATCTTTGAGTTCAAAGCGAATGACGCTCGCCTGGCCATTCTCTTGTTCAATCGTTTCGAACGAAAAGTTCTCCGGGTCGACCAAATAGGTCTGCGCATGAGTGGCGGTTCTTTGTGCGTCTGGCATTTCGGAATACTCTTTCTGGGGCGGCTAGTGGGGCTCGAACCCACGACCTCTAGATCCACAATCTAGCGTTCTAACCAACTGAACTATAGCCGCCAGAAAACTCTATCGATTAGTACAATTGAAATAAGTCCTTGAACTGAGTGTTTACACTACACTCATGGCAAAGAGCAAGGGGCGGGGGGCGAAGAGTATAGAGCAAAGGACAAGGGGTTGTTCGCCCTTAGCCCTTCGCGCTTTGCTCCTGGCTCTTTGCTCTGGCAAGTTCGGTCAGGTTGCAGTATTCTTCGCAGGCCCGACAAAACTTTCTCTTCTGGAGCTGACCATGAAAGCAAGAATGTCCCTTCAAACCCTTCGTATTTTCTTGTTGGCGATCGTCACGGCTTTAGCGCTTTTGCAGGTTTCGCTTCGCGTGCAAGCGCAAAAGGTGGAAAAGCCAAAGACTGCGCATCCGGCATCCGCCAGCGGCGCGGACAAACCGCCGGCAACCGACAAAGCTGCGGCCGTAGTGAACAACGCCGAATACGGAGCGAAGGTCAAAGAGTATACGACCGAGTCTTACTTTATGACTGAGCTGGTCGACCACTTGCCCGCGTCGGACAAGGTGCCGTCGCCGGACAAGGTTTTGGGTTACGCAGTGGGCGCGCCGGGCCATTTGACCTACACGAAAGATTTGTATCGTTACTATCGCGAATTGGAAAAGGCTACAACGCGAGTGCGAACCTTCATCGCGCCTGAGAAGAGCGAGGAAGGGAAAGAGCAGATGCTGGTGGCGGTGGGCGACGAAGCGTTGCTCGCAAAGCTTGATCGTTACAAGGAGATCACCGCGAAACTCGCTGACCCGCGCAAGGTCACTGACGCCGAGGCGGAACAGCTCATCGGAGAAGGAAAGGTTTTTTACTGGGCGTCGGGATCGATTCACTCGCCTGAGACTGGCTCGCCGGAAATGCTAATGGAACTTGCTTACCGTCTGGCCGTCGAAGAGAGTCCTTTCATCCAGGCGATTCGCAAGAATGTTATCGTGCTGATCACACCTGCACTCGAGGTCGATGGCCGCGATCGCATGGTTGATACTTACAACTATCGCAAAGCGAATCCTGATAAGCAGGCGCCGCCGCTGGTTTTCTGGGGACATTACGTAGCGCACGACAACAATCGTGACGGCCTGGGAATGGCGCTGGCGTTGTCGCGCAATCAGATGAAAACCTTTCTGGAATATCATCCGACGGTTCTGCACGACCTGCACGAGTCCGTGCCTTTTCTTTACACGTCGACCGGGACCGGCCCTTACAACGCCTGGCTGGATCCGATCGTGATCGATGAATGGAACCTGCTCGCCTATCACGAGATTGAAGAGATGACGAAGCGCGGCGTGCCCGGTGTTTGGACGCACGGTTTCTACGACGGCTGGGCGCCGAACTACATGTTCTATGTCGCCAACGGACATAACGCGATAGGGCGGTTCTACGAGACGTTTGGCAACGGCGTCGCCGACACCATGGACCGAACAGTGAGAGCGGAATCACAACGCGACTGGTTCCGGCCGAACCCGCCGCAGCCGCGCGTGAAATGGTCACTGCGCAACAACGTCAACATGCAGGAGTCGGCGATCCTTTTGGCGATGAACTTCGTTTCGAATAGCAAGGATCGCTTTCTCAAGAATTTCTACCTGAAAAGTAAACGCTCAGTGGCCAAGGCTACCAACGAAGGTCCGACCGCGTGGGTAATCCCTTCCGATCAGACGCGGGTCGTGGAAGCAGCCGATACAGTCAATCTCCTGCGGCTGATGGGCATTGAGGTGCACACTGCTAACAAAGAATTCACGGTCAAGGATCAGAAATTCCCGGCAGGCTCGTACGTTGTGCGCATGGATCAGCCGTATTCGCGCATGGCGGACATGTTGCTCGACACGCAGTACTACAACGTGAGCGACCCGCGGCCTTACGACGATACCGGCTGGACGTTAGGCGCGTTGCGTAACGTCAAGACGGTGCGCGTAACCGACAAGAGCGTCTTGCAAACGCCGATGACGTTGCTGGCCGCTGATGCGAAAGTTACCGGGGCGATAACCAGTGTTGCTTCTTCTCCGGTCGCGTATTTGATTAACCATAACGCCGAGAACACCCTGATGACGCTGCGATTCAAGCTGAAGGATTTGAAGATCGCGGCCGCAGAAGAGCCGTTTGAAGCGGGCGGCCAGAAGTTCAACGCGGGCACGTTCATTATTAAGTCGGCGGATAATCCCGGCGAGTTGCGGCAGAAGTTGGAAGGGCCAATTGCCGATTCGGGGCTCAAGGCCATCGCGGTCGACAAGGTGCCTGAGTTAAAGAGTCACGCGTTGGCAGTGCCGCGCATCGCGATTCTCCACACTTGGACGAATACGCAAAACGACGGCTGGTTCCGGATCGAGTTCGACCGTTTGCAGGTTCCTTACACTTACATCTCTGATCAAGTCATTCGCAATACACCTAATCTGCGAGAAAAGTTTGACGTGATCATCTTTCCACCGGTCGGCGGCTCAGCGCAGGCGATCGTCAATGGCATTCCCATGCGTGGGTCAGCAATTCCGTGGAAGGGAAGCGACGTCACGCCAAACATTGGACTCGGCCCCGATCAGACTGACGACATGCGTGGCGGTATGAGCTTACGCGGGGTTCTGAATCTGCAAAAGTTTGTCGAGGACGGAGGCCTGTTTATTCCCATCACGAATTGCGCGCGCGTGGCGATCGATTACGGCATTGCGAGCGGCGTGGCGATTCAGGAGCCGCGGCAGTTGCAGGCTCGGGGCTCGGTTTATAACGCGACGTTCGCCGATCGGCGTAGTCCGATTGCTTACGGGTATGCAGAGACGCTGCCCATTTACTTTAGTCGTGCCTGATCAAGTGAAAACTTAAAGGTAAATACTGAGCGACAGGATGAAAGAAGGGGAGTAGAATTTGCAAGCTTTGTGAATTCAAGTGAAGAAAGCTTGCAAAACATGAGACCTGAAAAGAGTGCCCAAGGCGAAGCGCAGGGCGAGCTGTATCAGAGGCGACTGAGCACGCTGTTGGACGAGAGCCACCCGCTGTACGTATTGGCCGAGGCGATCGATTGGGAGTTCTTTGAACGAGAGTTTGGGTCGCTGTACGTGGAGCAGAAGGGGCGGCCGGGATTGCCGATGCGGTTGCTGGTGGGGCTGCACTACTTGAAACATCTCTACGACGTGAGCGATGAGCGAGTGGTGGCGGGCTTTGTGGAGAACCCGTACTGGCAATACTTCTGTGGCGAAGAATTCTTCGTGCATGAGCTGCCTTGCAGCCCGACGAGTCTGGTGAAGTGGCGCCAGCGGATCGGACCAGGCGGGATGGAGCAACTGCTGGCGGAGACGATCGCGGCGGCGCAACGGCAGCAGGCGCTGAAGCCGGCAGAGATCCGGCGGGTGAATGTGGACACGACGGTGCAGGAGAAGGCCATCGCTTTTCCCACCGATGCGCGGCTGTATCACAAAGCACGCTGCGTGTTGGTGCGGGAGGCGCAGCGGCAGGGCCTGGAATTGCGGCAGAGCTACAAGCGGGTGGGCCAGCGCGCGTTACAAAAGCAAGGGCGTTATGCGCATGCGCAGCAACTGAAGCGGGCGCGGAAAGAGACGCGCAAGTTGCGCACTTATCTGGGCCGGGTGATTCGCGACATCCAGCGCAAGGCGGCCGCGAACGGTACGGAGTTGAGCGGGCGCTTGCCAGCCTATCTGGAACGAGCCACCCGGATCCATCGACAACAACGGGCCGACAAGCACAAGCTCTACAGCATGCAGGCGCCGGAAGTGGAGTGCATCTCGAAAGGGAAAGAACACAAGAAGTACGAGTTCGGCTGCAAGGTATCGGTAGTGACGACTTCCAAGCGCGGATGGGTGGTAGGCATCGCGGCGCTGCACGGCAATCCCTACGATGGCCACACGTTGAAAGCCGCGCACGCGCAAGTGGCAAAGCTTACGGGAGTGACCCCGGAAGAGGTGTTCGTCGACAAAGGCTATCGCGGCAGCCAGCATCATCCAGCAGGCGTCGCGGTCTACATCTCGGGCAGAAGACTGAAGGGCACGCTGAAACGATTGCTCCGCCGCCGCTCGGCCATCGAACCAGTGATTGGTCACTTGAAACAAGACCACCGGATGAAACGAAACTACCTGCAAGGCCCAGACGGCGACTGCATCAACGCGCTGTTGGTGGGCTGTGGCTTCAACCTGAGAAAACTCCTGCGAGTTTTCTTTTGGCTCATTTTTGGCTGGCCTGAGCAAGCGCTGGAAATCAATCTCGCGCCCGTGGTGTCGGCTTAATGTCTTCGGAGATCTGAAAATCGCTTTTTTCAGGCACGACTACTTTAATCAAGCGCCCCTCTTTCAGATTGCTGCGGGCGGCGGGCCAGGCGGCGGTGGCGGTCCGGGTGGCGGAGGCGAAGGCGGCGGCGGACAGAGACCTTCAGGCCGCGGCACGCTGACTGATCCCGACATAGTTCAGGCAATGCCGCTGGCAGAGCCCGCGCCGCAAAGGCGACCAGGCGGAGAGCAATTGACTGATGAGCAGCGGCTGCAGCAAGGGCCATTTTTCACGCCACCCGCGCTGAGGCCGCGCGTCGTTCTCCGATTCGCGTCAGATGAAAAGAGTCTCTTGATCAGCGGGATGCTTGCGGGCGGATCTGAGCTGGCAAACGCACCGGCAGTAGTTGATGTGCCGGTTGGTCAGGGTCACGTAGTGATGTTCGCGAACAATCCGATGTGGCGACATCAGACTCAGGGAAGCTTCTTCCTGCTGTTCAATGCAGCACTGAATTACGATCATTTGAACGTCGGAAGAGATCGTCCGGCCACGCCGAGGACCGACGGAACCAGGACCGAGGATGACAACAAGTAGACTGGAAGGGAATAGGAAGTGGTGCCCCCGGCAGGACTCGAACCTGCGGCCCTCTGCTTAGAAGGCAGATGCTCTATCCACTGAGCTACGGGAGCCACGAACTCAAACCGCGTGGATGTTAGCACGCCTCAGAAGTCGTTCCAATAAGGCTAAGCGATAAAAAATAACAAGCTGCCGAATCCGAAATCCGGCAGCCTGTTTCTATTGGATTGTTCAGGTTCAGTCTTATGCAGCGCGAGTGATTTCCGCGGCTTCGGCATAGACACGCCGGCCGTTGAGAGCGTCATCGATGATCTCTCTTACAGCGGAAATGTCGGGGTTAACGTCCATCCGATCACATGCAGCGAGATGGCGAATAATTCCTTCGGTCGCAATGTCCAGAACAGTGCCGCCGAGCTTTGAAAAACGCCGCGCCTGGATATGATCGATTCTCTGAAGCCGCTCAGCCAGCGGCAGGCCTTTATCGAGATTCACGATTGGATACAGTCTCCTTCTAAATAGTATGAATTCGGTCTCCCGTTACGTAAACAATAGATGCTTCCCAGTCCCCCGTAGGATGTAAACTCTTTGCATTTTCGCGAAATCTTGCAAAGTAACAGCCCAAGCAAGGGCAGATAGGAAGCGTAACCTCTCTCAGCGAAACCCGCAACTATAACACGACTTGGTCCAGGCGGCTAGTTAATTATGGGGATTATAGGTTTTCGACCGTCCTTGCACGGCGGGACGAGGTTTGAACGATGTTGGTCTTAGTTGCCTTCTCACGTAATTTTGGGACGAAAAGGGGAAAGCGCCAGCTGTGCCTCCCCTTAGAGACACTACACCGGCGCTCAAATCCTTTTCGCGAAGCGGGTCTTGAGGCGGGGCCGCTTATTTGCGAGGAAGGACAGAGTCCTTCATGGCCTTCCCCACGCGAAACTTCAGGGTCGTCTTCGCGGGAATCTGAATCGTCGCTCCCGTCGCTGGGTTACGGCCCTCACGCGCCTTTCGCTCTGAGCGAACGAGTTTCCCAAAACCTGGGAGCACAAACTCGCCGCCAGATTTCACTTCCGACGTTGCCAGGCTGGCAAGGTCGTCGAAGAACTGTTTCACTTGAGCGCGCTTCATTCCGGTCCGTTCCGCAAAATGATTAAAGACCTCAGACTGGGTCATGCGCTTCTTGCCTGCTGCAGTGCTAGTTGCCATGTGTGGTGTCCCACCTCCAAAACATCAGCAAAATGAGAAAACTTTCGCAATGACATATACCACAGACTAGGGCCAAAGTCTGCTAAAAATCGAAATTTTCTGCCATTTCGGTAAAAAAAATAAGAAGGGCTATCGCGGGAGCGGCCGTCGTTAGAGAGGGTTGACCGCGTTTTGGTCGGGGCGAGAGGATTCGAACCTCCGACCTCTCGGTCCCAAACCGAGCGCACTACCAGGCTGTGCTACGCCCCGATGTCTCTCCGATCTGATTCTACGGATAGTCGCTGTAAGAGACCTGACATTCTAGTCAGCGCCGGACGCAGCGGTCAAGCCTAGCAGGTACGCGCGGGTCGCCGCGAGCGAGCGCGCTCGGTGACTGATCTGATTCTTGATTTCCGGTTTCAATTCGGCGAAGGTCAAGCCGCCCCCGTTTGGGATGAACACTGGATCGTAACCAAAGCCTCCATCGCCACGAGGAGCCAAACCAATTCGCCCTTCGCATTCGCCCACCGATACGTTGAGAATCTCGCGGTTGCTGTCGCCGATCACAACTGCCGAAACGAAACGGGCTGACCGCTTCGATTCATCAACGAACGCGAGAGCGGCCAAGAGCGCCTCGATTCGCTCAGCGTCCGAAGCGAGCTCGCCGTTGTATCGCGCGGAACGCACTCCCGGAGAGCCACCAAGCGCGTCTACCTCCAAACCAGAATCGTCGGCCAGCGTCAGCAGGCCCGTTTGAACTGCGTATCCAATTGCCTTCAGCGATGCGTTTTCCACGAAGGTAATACCAGTCTCAGCTATTAGTTCGATAGCAGGGAAGTTCCGAAGATCGAAGAGCGAGATAGGCAAGTCTGATAATAGTTGTCGAATCTCGGTACGCTTTCCTTCATTGCTCGTAGCAATGAGCAAATGCCTGGGAGCATTCACCGCGCGTTCTCCGGAGCAAATCTTATGGCGAGAGATCCAAACACACCAAAAGCGGATCTCGAAGTCCATTCAAAGCCATTCTCTTTCAACATGGTGGCACTCACCGCGTATGGCAACGATCGCGATGCTTGGTCGATGCTGGAAGCATTGGTTGAGAATGCTGATCTTTCTGACGACGAGAATAGTTCCACAAAGGAGATAGCAGCGCGGCGATCGTCGGTAAATGTCAGCGCGATGATCGGTAGCGAGCTGTCGATGAGTCGTTGCGATCGTCGGTAGGCATCAACTGAAGCCAGGGATTGAGACTGTGCTTTTGCCTGGAGACAACGGCGGACTGCGTCACCTGTTCCCGTTAGAAAGTGGTCGTCGGCGAAACTCGCGGCAAAGTTGTCAGAGGTTGAAAGCATAAGTTCGGCGTCGCCGACGGTTTCTGTTTTCGCGGTCGGGCCGAGTCTCTGCTGGGCAAGCTTGCGAAGGCTCGGTCGCGCAAATGCGCCGGCAACCAGTACCGAAGGAGCGTTCTCTTCGAGTCGAATCGTGGCCATGCGAGTTCCGACGGCACTGACAAAGGCGTCTGGATCGTTGATTCCATACGGAGGGAAGATGCTCCGCAAGAGGGGACGCGCCGCGATTGCTCCGACGACATCGGCATGCGACGAAACTGTGGCGTTCACATCGTGCCACAACCTTTCGACGTCTCGAAAATGGTAGAGCGAGACGGAATAAACATCGGGTGGAACAAAGGTCATCTCACTCGAAGGGGCCCGATCTTCCGGGACGGCACTGCCGCGAAGCTTATCCGCGACACCTTCGGATAATTCTAGAAAGCAACGGTCTTCAGCTCTGCCCTCGGTAAAGCGTGAAGTCCACGCAAAGCCTTCAATTAGACTTGCGAAGATATTGCCGAAGATTGGCGCAATCGTCGTTGCATTTTGATTGGAACTAAAAAGGTAGAGCGCCCAGGCCTGTAGAATCGGCTTTACGCCCGCCTTGGAGACAAAGCCGAATAGCGGTGCGCCGGCGGCGTCTACTTGCTCACGCGCATGTTCGAGTTGCTGGTTTCCGATAAGCGATGCGCGCTTTCCCCTGCGAGCGTCGACGCAGCGCAATACTGAAGATTCATCGTTGCCGACTATGACGACGGTGCCCACGAACGCGAGAGCGATATGACGGGCTCCATCTGAGGATGACCATTCAGCAAGGTCGACACCGTCAATCTGCTTTCTCAAGAGCGAAGGTTGGCCATGAGCGCGAGCGAAGTCTTCAACTTGCCGTTCCACAGTCGGCCGCATTCGTCTTTGCGTCGTGTGCGTCTCAATGATCAGAGTAGTGAGCGGCTTGATCTTCACAGTTGCATCGGATTCGCTTTCCTCAACACCAGTAAATACGATTGCAAACTGAGAGCGAGCGAACAGAATGGCGTCACTCGATCCGATACCGGTCCATCGCGCCAGTCGAATCAACCAACGATTGGGCAGAAGACTTGATCTCGCGCCAAGTGGAGCGGCCAATTTCGTCCAAGCTTCCGACGCTCCAATTCCGTCGGCTAGCTCGACAAGATCGTCGGCTTCCACAAATGCAACACAATCGGCCGGCACGTAGGCGGCCATGTCCACGCGGCGCGGCCAGTTCCAATAGAACCAACCAGCGATGACTGCCAGCGCGAAACCGGCGACCAGGACACGTGTGCGGCGAGAGATTTCCAATGCAGCGCATCGTAAACTGAGAACGTGCAGGTGGCAAATAGACCCCTACCCTTTTCTGGGAGGATGTGCGTTAGGTCGATTGTCCTCAAGGAAGACGAAACTCAGTGAGATTGCGCGACCCGAACGGCTCCAAAAACAAGCCCCGCCGATGAGAATCATCTGCGAGGTGATATGGGGGAGGGTACCGAAAAGCCGCTCATATCCGATT
>Ga0209726_10008264_pt1 | contig 11302 bp, 12 predicted proteins | sample Subgrocontami54m_FD_187453 | JGI IMG/M metagenome (GOLD analysis project Ga0209726, IMG submission 187453) | Subsurface groundwater microbial communities from S. Glens Falls, New York, USA - GMW46 contaminated, 5.4 m (SPAdes) (version 3) | ecosystem: Environmental > Aquatic > Deep subsurface >... | reverse complement strand
CGGTTCTGGGGCGATCTCGACGAGCACTGCGTCGCGTACACGAATCTCGACGGATCGGGGCGGCGCGGCTCGCAGATCGACAAGATCAGCGCGGGCGGCTGGCCGGGGCTCGCGGAGTTCAGCCGCGAGTTCGCGCGGTCGCTCCCGGGCACGCTCGTGCCGGCGCGCGAGGCGCTGTTCCGTCCGACGCGTGACAGCGACGCCTCGTTCCAAGGGCTCGGCATCCCGCACGTCTCGGTCGGCGTGCCCGGTCCGCCGCCGGGACATCCCGACGTGGAGCCGGCGCCCTCGGGGCTCATCCGCTACTGGCACACGGCCGAGGACACCTACGACAAGTTGGACCTGAAGGCGCTGGAGCTGGACACCCAGTACCGCGTCGCCGAGATCTACGAGCTGGCGCGGCGACAGGTGCTGCCGCTGCAGCTCGCACCCATCGCCCGCGCGTACATGGCCAACCTGGATGCGCTCGCGAAAGTGGCTGGTGCGGCGTTCGATCTCACGCTCACCCGCAACTTCGCGGCGACGCTGCTCTCGGCGGCCGCACGGTTCGACGCGCAACCCGCGCCGGCCGAACCGCGGGCGATCGCGGCGCACAACGCCATCGCGACGCGGCTGACGCACCAGTTGAACGCGACGCTCTACACGGCGTCGGGGCGCTTCGACCAGGACTGGGCCGCCGACATGCCGCACCTGCCGCTCCTCGCGCGCGCGGCCGACCTGCCGGCGCTCGGCGCCGACGCGAACGCCAGTGGTTTCCTCAGGACGGAACTGCTGCGCGGCCGCAACGCCGTGGACGCCACGCTGCGGGACGCGACGCGGGCCTTGGATGCGTTCCTGGAGTCCGCGCGGTAGTCGCGGCGCGTGGGCGGCTGAAGCCGCCGGGTGTGGCAGGCTCAGATGAGCAATGGTCCGCCGTGGAGGCTTGTAGCGGGACGTGCGTACCAGCCGAGCACGCACGACCGCACCGCTATACGATCCATCCGCCATGCCGGCCGTAAAGATCGACCCGATGAAGTTGCCGGGACCCTGGACGGATGGGTACGTCCTCGAGCGACGGCACACGCTGAGCAGCGAGTTTTCGGAGTATGACTCGCTTGGCAAGCCGCGATTTGAAAATACGAAGCGCAGCGAGTTGGGTCAGCTTGTCTTCTTGCTGAAGAATCGAACTGACAAGCGTACAATTGATCCGATCGCGAACACTGCGGTGGAATTCCTCCAGGGTTGGGATCCTCCGTTCGACCTGATTGTGCCGGTTCCTCCGTCTCGGGCGCGATCGATCTATCAGCCCGTCGTCGAGATCGCCAAGGCCATCGGGCAACGGCTATCCAAAGAGGTCAACGTCGCTGCAGCCAAGAAGATCAAGACCACGCCTGAACTCAAGGATGTGTGCGCCTATCAGCAGCGAATCAAACTGCTCGATAGTGCGTTCCAGGTCGACGCTGATGCCGTTCTTGGCAGGCGCATCCTTCTCGTCGACGACTTATATCGGTCAGGAGCAACCGCTGCCGTCGTGACGCAGGCTCTCCTGGCCGGCGGTGCAGTCGCGGTGTACCTGCTCGCCATGACGAAGACGCGGACGCGAACATGACAAGAGTCTTCATCGCCGGATCTCGACGCCTGTCGCGCCTCAACGCTGACGTGAGGCGTCGCATCGACACCATGGTCGAGAAGGGGTTCACGATCCTGGTCGGGGATGCGAACGGCGCGGACAAGGCGGTCCAGCGGTATCTGGCTGAGAAGAGCTATCGCAACGTCATCGTCCACTGCATGGCGGACAACTGCCGCAACAACGCCGCCGACTGGCCAACGCGTGAGATTGCCGCTCCTCCAGGAGCCCGCGGGTTCGCCTACTACGCGACGAAGGACCAGGCGATGGTGGACGCCGCCGAGTATGGCCTCATGCTCTGGGATGGCGAGAGCAAGGGGACGTTGAACAGCGTCATCAGCATGGTCCGCCAGGACAAACCGGTCGTGGTCTACCTCGCGCCGAAGAACACCTTTCAGAATCTGCGTTCGGATGATGACGTGATCGCGTTGCTGCGCCAGTGTGATCGCGCACGCGTGCAGCGCTTCGAGCGCGAACTTGGACTCGAGCCCACGCTGCATCGCGTGCCGCTGTCGTAACAACTCACGCGCTTGGGCGATTCGAGCCTCTGCACTTCACAAAGATGACGCAAGATCGATTGAGCGCTGTCGTCTTGATCGCTGGCCTACTCGCGTACGGCGGATGTGAATATCAGCGACAAGCGACTAAGAGAGAGCATCAACAAGAGCAATAGCGACGGGCAGAACTCGAGCGTCAACGCCAACAGATCGAAACCATGCAACTGCTCCGCGAGCAGATGGAACGCGAGGAGTGCCAGCAGCTTCTTCGGTCGGCTGCTCTCGCGTCTGGACTCTCTGGCCGTGAGGCCGGCGTGCAAGTGTTGACGATCACAGTCTGCTCAGACCCTCAGTCGGGGGTCCGGCAACGTCTTCGCGCCAACGCCCTTCGCTGAACGTGGCTAAGCGACTTCCTGAAGGAGTTCCCGATGAACATAGCGGTGCTGGGCTGGGGCTCCTTGATCTGGTGTCCTGGCAGCCTCCGGATCAGAACTCGATGGCGATCCGACGGGCCCTTGCTCCCGATCGAGTTCGCAAGGATCTCCCAAGACGGTCGGCTGACGCTGGTGATCCAGCCTGGCTCGACTGATCAACCTACGTACTGGGCCCTCAGCGAGTTCACGATGCTGGAGGGTGCTCGCGATAACCTCAGGGCTCGCGAGAAATCGAATTCCAGCGACATCCACTACGTCCTTCGAAGCGGGAGTGGCGTGAACGACGCCCCACCGGAGATCGCCACGAGGATCACCGAATGGGCCGGCCAACACGCGGATATCGAGGCTGTCGTATGGACGGGCCTGCCGAGTAACTGGATGAAGAAGAGACGGCGCGACTTCGCGCCAGAAGATGCTATTGCCTTCTTGCTTGAACTCGAGGCCGAGCGAGATCGCGCGAAGGAGACGTACGATCGAGCGCGGGAATACGTGACGAACACACCAGCGGCGGTCAACACCGCCGTCCGCCAGGCGATGCGCGAACGGGGATGGGCCGATGCTTCACTCCCGTCGATTCTGTTCGAACCCGCGCCGCCGAAGACGGAGTCACCATGACGGAACCAGTCCAGATTTGTCGTGGCTTCACCGACGAACAGTGGAGGGGACTTCGAAAGGGACTCGACGACAATGACGAGTCCGCGTGGAGCTGCGCCATAGAGATCTTCGAGCGACGAATCAGCGAACGCTTCTTGTCCTGCATCGACGTGTTGATGAACGCTGACTCGAAGTTGGATGTCACGGTGGCGTCTGGAACACCTGCCGACTGCTCCACGCTTCCTCACGATGCCGGGAGGCCGGTGGTGGTTCCAGGATTCGCCATTCTCGCGCTGTGCTGCCTCCTCGCGGAAACGTTGCAGTCATTCCGCGCGAGCCCAGCACAAGCACCGAATCAGACTGGCCCCTGCACGTTCCCCGCTGGCCGATGCATCAAGCCCACGACGACGGACCAGTTCATGACGTTCTTGAGCCGGCCGGCGTTCAATGATGCGTTCAAGGACGGCAAGGTCGCTAAACAGTTCGTCCAGGGAGTGCGAAATGGAATTCTCCACGAGGCCGAAACTCGAAGGTGGGTAATCTGGCGCGACGAGCCTGCTGGCCACATCGTGGAGCAGCTCTCGCCCAAACGTTACGCGGTGAACAGAGGCGAGTTCTTCCGAGCGCTCAAGCGTGAGTTCGAAGATTACGTGAAGGAGCTTGGTGATCCTGCGAATGCTCAGCTGCGGGCGCGCTTCCTCAAGAAGATGGACGACGTCACGAAACAGTGCTGATAAAGCTCTGCCCGCGACGCCGCTGACCAGCTTCGGATCTGCTCATCATGCCGTCGACTGCAGGCCGTCAACCTGGCGCAAGCACGTCCCGATCTGATGCCGGTTGGCGAACGATAGCCTCACGAACTGCACTGCAGGCTGCTGATTGAGTCCGCCCCACGCTCGTCGCACCAGCCGACGAGAACAGGCGTGACAAATGCGCGGCTCCAGCTCAGAACTCGACGACTGCGAACCCTTCTCGCGCGGCCGCCGCGCGCAGACGCGCGTCCAGCGTCAGGAATGGCAGCGACGGGGGACGACGTTCGGCGGCGAGCATCGCGGCGGCGAGCTGCAGCGCGTCGGCGGCCCGGAGCGGGTGCACGCGCAACATGCGCCGCGCGACCTCGCGCACCTCGCCGACCGGCTCGATCTCGATCCAGCTCTCCTGCAGCACGTCGAGGCGCTCGAAGCACGTCCCGACGGCGTCTGGGCCGAGCGCGCCGTCGCGTTCGAGTCGGGCGATCGCCGACGCGCACTCCACGACCGTACCCCACCAGACGATCGCGGGCGCGTCGAGGTAGAGCCGCCGCAGCGCGTCCGTGGCGGGCTCCTCCGCGAGCAGCGGCACGATCGCCGACGTGTCCCAGAACGTCACCGCCCGTCCTCGCGCTCGTCGATCACCGCTTGACTGAGGCGCGCGCCGCGATGCGGCCGCGGCGGCGGCGTCGCGAGCACCTTGCGTGGCACGGCCGCCGAGGGGCGCTGCGCCACCCCCGCGCGCTCGAGCCGGGCCAGGCGGCCGTCTTGATCCCCGCCGGCGGCGACGATCGATTCCAGCCGAGCGACCGGCACCCCGCGGTCCTCGATGACCACCCGCTCGCCGCGCCGTACGCGATCGATCAGGGCGCTGAGCGCGTTCTTCGCTTCGCTGATGCTGGCCCGTTTCATATGGCTATTATAGCTAGATATAGATAGCCTATCAAGTCCTCGACGCCAGAATCCGGCCCGGCCGGCCCAGGCTCCGGTCGTCCCGCAACGGAACCGCTGCGGCCGGTCCGGCCCGGCTGGCGTACGTGCCGCCCGCGGGCCCAGGTCTGGCCGTTCACGTTCTCCCGCCGGTTGCCGATTCCCCGATCATGGGTATCTTCGGTATCGCGGGCGGGGCCAACGCGCCGTCGCCAGCCATCAGCGAAGACGCGCGGGGCATCCTGGTCCTGAAGAAGCAGCAGGACGTGGCCAAGGCCCAGGCTCAGGCCCTGATCGATCTGATCACGCAGGCCACGTCCGGCGACACCGGACGCTACATCAGCGTCTACGCGTAACGGGTCGTCCGGGGCCGTCCCCTACGGCTGCAGGCGTGCGAGCGCGTCGTGGACCAGCGCGAGGAGCGCCACCGACGCCGTGTCGGTGCGCAGCGCGCGCGGGCCCATGCCGACGGCGTGAAAGCGGTGCGCGGCGAGCAGGTCCCGCTCGTACGCGTTCCACCCGCCCTCCGGTCCAATCGCGAGCAGGATGCGCGCGGGCGCCTGCTCCCGCACGACGTCGCCCGCCGACCGCGGCGCCGCCGGATCCGCGATGAGGCGCAGCCCCGGCCCGACGAGCGCGTCGAGGTCGTCTTCCACGAGCACCTTGAACCGGCGGTGGATCGAGACCAGCGGCAGCCGCGTGTCGCGCACCTGCTGCAATCCTTCGACGAGGAGCGGCCGGTAGGTCTCGGGCCGCAGCACGTGCGTATCGAAGTAGGGGCGCTCCACGCGCTCCGCGTTGGTGAGGACGATGCGCCCGACGCCCATCGCGGCGAGCTGGGCCCACAGCCGGCGCATCACCTTCGGCCGCGGCACGGCGAGCAGCAGGTCCACCCGCGGCCGGGGCGGCGTCTCGGCCTCGAACGCGCAGCGCAGATCGACGGTGCCCTCCGCCCTCGCCTGCACCGTCGCGACGCCTCGCGGGCCGTCGATCACGCCGATGCGCACGGTGTCGCCGGGCACGGCCCCGAGCACCGTGACGATATGATCGGCGCGGCCGTCCGACAGCCTCACGCCCCCATCGTCACCGACCTCGTTGGGCTCGAGCAGAATCAAGTTCACGTGGTGGGTGCTGGGTGCTGAGTGCTGGGTGCTGGGTGCTGCGTGCTCGGTGCTGGGTGCGGTACCCGCACGTCGCACCAGAGCACGCAGCACGCAGCACCTTGCACCCAGCACCAACTGGGTCACATTCCCATCTTCTTCTGCAGATCCTGGTCGATCGCGTCGAGGAACTCCTCGGTCGTCAGGTACGGGTGGTCGGGGCGGATCAGGATCGCGAGGTCCTTGGTCATGCGGCCCGACTCGATCACGTCCACGCAGGCCTTCTCGAGCGTCTGCGCGAACCGCGTGACGTCCGGCGTGCCGTCGAACTGCCCGCGGTACTGCAGGCCTCGCGTCCACGCGTAGATCGACGCGACGGGGTTGGTCGAGGTCGGCTTGCCCTGCTGGTGCATCCGGTAGTGGCGCGTCACCGTGCCGTGCGCCGCCTCGGCTTCGACGGTCCGGCCGTCGGGCGACATCAGCACCGACGTCATCAGGCCGAGCGAGCCATAGCCCTGCGCGATCGTGTCGGACTGCACGTCGCCGTCGTAGTTCTTGCAGGCCCACAGGTAGCCGCCGCTCCACTTCAGGTTCGCCGCCACCATGTCGTCGATCAGGCGGTGCTCGTAGGTGAGCCCCTTCGCGTCGAACTTCGCCTTGAAGTCGGCGTCGAAGACGCGCTGGAAGGTGTTCTTGAACGCGCCGTCGTACACCTTGAGGATGGTGTTCTTCGACGACAGGTACATCGGGTAGTGGCGGTCGAGCGCGTAGGTGAAGCAGGCGCGGGCGAAGCCCTCGATCGAGGCGTCGAGGTTGAACATCCCCATCGCCACGCCGCCGCCGTTCGCCTTGATCACCTCGCGGCTGATCGGTTCGCCGCCCCCCTCGGGCGTCCAGCTGATCGTGATCGTGCCCGGACCGGGGAAGTGGAAGTCCTGCGCGCGGTACTGATCGCCGAACCCGTGGCGCGCGACGACGACCGGCTTGTCCCAGTGCGGCACGAGACGCGGCACGTTGCGGCAGACGATCGGCTCGCGGAAGATCGTGCCGTCGAGGATGTTGCGGATGGTGCCGTTCGGCGACCGCCACATCTGCTTCAGCCCGAACTCCTTCACGCGCGCTTCGTCCGGCGTGATGGTCGCGCACTTCACGGCGACGCCGTACTGCTTGGTCGCGTTCGCCGAGTCGATCGTGATCTGATCGCCGGTCCGGTCGCGCGATTCGATGCCGAGGTCGTAGTACTTCAGGTCGATGTCGAGGTACGGACGAATCAGCTGCTCACGGATGTTCTGCCAGATGATGCGCGTCATCTCGTCCCCGTCCATCTCGACGACGGGGTTCCTCACCTTGATCTTCGCCATGCTCGGTCGCTCCTTGTCAGCGGCCCATCGTGTCGTGGCAGCCTCTGAAAGATGAATGCAGTTGGATGGCATCTTATGCGCCGGAGCGCCCCGCTGAAAAGGGGGCGCGCCCGCCACGGGCGGCGCCGCAGCCCCGTTGCGGGCGTCCCCGCAGGGGTGATAGCGTCAGCTCAATCTGCTCAGGAGGCACCTGCGATGAAGACGATGATCCGTGTCGGGCTCGTGTTGATGGTGCTCGCGGCGCTGGCGGCGCCCGCGTGGGCCGCCGAGGAGACGCTCACCGGCAAGATCATGTGCGCGATGTGCACGCTCAAGAAGGCCGACGCCAAAGAGTGCCAGGATGTGCTCGTCGTCACCGACGCGAAAGGCGGCACGACCGAGTACTACATCGAGAAGAACGCCGTGGCCAAGGAGGCCGGCGACGTCTGCACCGGCGCGGTCGCCGCGACCATCACCGGCACCGTGTCGGAGAAGGACGGCCGGAAGTGGATCGCGGCGTCGAAGATCGAGCACGCCAAGTAGCGTGAGCGGATCCCGGGACCGCGGCGCCGCGATCGGCCTCGGGCGCCCAACGAGGCGATGAAGGCGGACATGCCACTGCACCAGCAGGACTGGGAGCCGTCCGGCGCACCCCGCGCGCGGCTGGTCGTGGTCCACGGGTTCGGCGAGCACGCCGGCATGGACGCCTACGCGTGGTTCGCGCGCCGGCTCGTGTCGGCCGGCTACGCGGCGCACGCGTTCGACCAGCGCGGGCACGGCCGATCGCCGGGACGTCGCGGCTACGTCGCGAGCTGGGACGACTACCGGGTGGACGTCGACGACGCCGCGCGCCGGGCGCACGCGCGCGGCGATGCGCCGGTCGTCCTGGTCGGCGTGAGCCTCGGCGGGCTCGGGATCCTCGAGTACCTGGTGATGCGACCCGACGCGCCGGTCATCGGCGCCGCCGCGATCGGCGGCGTCCTCGGCCCGGTGGGCGCATCACCGGTGCAGCTCGCGCTCGGGCGCATCGCGTCGCGCGTCTGGCCGACGATGCCCATCGATCCGAAGCTGGACCTGACGAACCTCTCGCGCGACCAGGCCGCGGCGGCGGCGTTCGCGGGCGATCCCCTCTTCCACCAGCAGGCCACCGCTTCCACCAGCAGGCCACCGCGCGCGGCGCGGCCGAGTTCCTGCGCGCCAGCGACCGGGTGCGAGCGCGGCTGGACACGATCCGCGTGCCCGTGCTCGTGCTCCACGGCGAGGACGACCGCATCGCGATGTTCGACCGCGCACTCGTCGCGCGGCTGGGCGCGCACGCGACGGTGCACCTCTATCCGGGCGCCCGGCATCAGCTCCTGATCGAGACCAACCGTGACGAGGTCGTCGCGGACCTCATCGCGTGGCTGAACACGGTGGCGGCCGCCGGCAACCCCACGCCCTGACCTCCGAGGCGCGGCGTTCGCCGCCTGCTTCGGCCGCACACGCCACCCGAATTCCGCGGGGTCACGTCATAATGCCGGGCATCCTCCCTCGCCCATGACGACCCGCTGCTCGCTCCTCGTGGCGCTCGCCTCGCTCGTCCTCCTGTGGCCCACGGTTCACGCCGTCGCCGCGGGACCGGCGACGCTTGTCGTGTCGGTCGTCGATCAGAGTGGCGCGGCGGTGCCGGGAGCCACGGTGCTCATCCGCGCGGCGACGGGCACGCGCCAGCAGGTGACGAAGCGCGACGGGACGGTTGAGTTTCCGCGGATCGTCGAGGGCGATTGCACGATCGAGGTGCGCGCCAGCGGATTCGAGGCGTTCGCCGATCTGCGCCACCTCGTCGGCCCGGCCGCCCTCGAGCGCGTAGTGCTCACGGTGGCGGGCGTGCAGGAAGCGGTCACGGTCACCTCCGATGCCGATGCCGGCATCACCGGACTCCTCACGCCGGCGGATCTCGCAGCGCTCCCGGATGATCCCGAGGCACTCGCGCGGGTCCTCACCGACATGGCGGGACCCGATGCCGCGCTCATCGTGAACGGGTTCGAGGAGGGCCGCCTGCCCGCCAAGGGGCAGATCGCCTTCATTCGCCTCGTCTCCGATCCGTTCTCGGCGCAGTATCAGGAAGGCAGCCGCCCGCGCGTGGAGGTGACGACGCGTCCAGGTGTGGGGTCGTGGACCGGCACCGGTTCGGTTGGCCAGCGCCCATCGTCGCTCGCGGCGCGCAACCCGTTTTCGTCGACGCGGCTCGTGAGCGAGCGCACGTCGCTGTACGGCTGGCTCTCCGGACCGGTCGTGCCGCGCCGGGCGTCGCTCACGCTCGACCTCCAGCAGGCGCGCGCCACCGAGTCGCGCCCGACGCTCGCCGTGCTGCCGGCCGGCCCCACGCGCTTCGTCGTGAGCCAGCCGAGCACGACGCTCTGGGCCACGCTGCGCAGCGAGGTGTTCGTCGACACGCGGTCGCTGCTGCGAATCGAGGCGCAGGCGAGTCACGACGATCAACGGAACGGCGGGCTGGGGAACGTCGACCTGCCCGAGCGCGCGTTCGCCAGCCAGGATCGCCAGCACTCGCTGCGGCTGTCGCTCGCGAGCGACCGCCCGAACGACGCGCGGCGCGAGCTGCGGTTCGAGCTGCGCGACCACGCTCGGCACGTGCGTCCGCTCACCGACGCAGTCGCCATCGACGTGCAGGGGGCGTTCCGGGCCGGCGGCGCCGGGCGACGCGGCGACCGCCACGTCACCGGCTTCACCGCCGTCGCGCAGTGGGACGTCAGGCGGGGCCGCGACCGCCTGCGGTACGGTCTGCAGGGGGATCGCGTCGCGATCGACAGCACCGAGGAGACGGACTATCTCGGCACGTTCGTGTTCGCGGATCTCGCGTCCCACCTGGCCGCGCAGCCGACGACCTTCACCCGCCGCGTGGGGCCGGCCGCGGTGGCGCTGCACGACACGCGCGTGGCTGCGTATGGCGAGTGGGAGCGGCCGCTGTCGCCGCGCATCGGCCTCTCGTTCGGCGAGCGGCTGTCCACGCAGGGACCCCTCGGCGGCGGGCTCCGCCAGTCGCCGCGCGCGATGCTCCGGTGGGCCGTGGGCGCGCACACCACGCTGCGCCTCAATGCCGGCCGCTTCCTCGAGTGGATCGACCAGGGGCTGCGCGAAGAGGCGGCGCGGCTCGACGGCACCGGACAGCGGGAGTTCGTCGTGCAGCAGCCCGGGTTCCCGCTGGCGGCGGCCGGGGTGGCCTCCTCGGCGGCGCTGCCCCCGGGACGCGTCGTGCTCGCGTCCGGGCTCGGCCCGCCCTCGATGTGGCGCACCTCGGCGCGCGTCGAGTGGAAGCTGCCGCGCGGCGTGGCGCTGAACATCACGGCGGCGTGGATGGCCGGCGGCGACGAGGCGCGGTCGATCCTGCGGAACGCCCCCGCGAACGGCGCGCGTCCCGATCCGCTCGTCGGCAACATCCGGTTCGTGGACGCGATCGGCCGCTCGCGCATCGCCTCGCTCGAGGTGAACGGGCGCGGCACCAGCAGGAATCGTCGCTTCGAGAGCACCGTCACCTGGGCGCTGGCCCGCGCGATGAACGATGGCGACGGCGCGTTCGCCTACCCCGCGACCCCCGCGGGGCCCGCCGGCGAGTGGGGGCCCTCCCGGCGCGACGTCCGGCAGCGACTCCACGCGACGATCACCGCGAAGCTGTCCGAGGATTGGCGCCTCGCGGCCTTCGTGCGCCATCAGTCGGGGCCGCGCTACACGATCACGACCGGCCGCGACGACAACGGCGACACGATCACGAACGACCGCCCGCCCGGCGTCGGCCGCAACTCGGGCCGCGGGCCGGCGCTCGCGACGATCGATCTCCGCCTCGCGCGCGGTTTCACCTTGCACAAGGCGCAGCGCCCGGCCGGCAGTGATCCGCGCGTGCTGCGGCTCGATCTCGTCGCCTGGGCGACGAATCTCCTCAACCGCGCGCAGTACGGACCGGTGGTCGGCGTGCTCTCGTCGCCGCTGTTTGGCCGGCCCACGTCGGCGACCGGGTCGCGGCGGATCGAGATCGGCGCGAACGTCTCGTTCTGAGG
>Ga0209726_10008262_pt1 | contig 11303 bp, 11 predicted proteins | sample Subgrocontami54m_FD_187453 | JGI IMG/M metagenome (GOLD analysis project Ga0209726, IMG submission 187453) | Subsurface groundwater microbial communities from S. Glens Falls, New York, USA - GMW46 contaminated, 5.4 m (SPAdes) (version 3) | ecosystem: Environmental > Aquatic > Deep subsurface >... | reverse complement strand
CCAGCAAACGCACAAAGTACTGTCTCGACATTCCTAAAATGTTTGAGGCCGCTTTCGTTGTAAGTTCCTCCATCAAGGGGAACACTGCAACAGCCTTACCCTCTTGCATCCGTGCAACTACGTTTAGAAGAATCTTGTAAACAGATTCCGGTATTTCCTGCGGGACTCCATCAGGCCCAACCAAATGGGAACGTCCAGAAGCCAGCAGCATCTTGTACAATGCTCTGACTTGCTCCTCCTCGGATTCCACCGGAACCACTCGATATGCACCAGCAGTGAGCGCCATAGCGGTCCCATCCCTTCATCACCATCCAAACGCTACAAATACAACCACTGAGTTGGATTCTACTACCACCGGCGAGGTTGTCAACGATCAAGTGCTATATATGCAACCTAACGAAAGTACGGGGTGGGGTCCCAGTGGCTTAAAGATACCGACTGGTCGGTATCTGCCTAGAACTGCGCTCTCGTCGGTTTCATTCCCAGGTGGGTCTCTCGATTGGGACTTCGGTGGCCGAAATCGAACGCCGCAACCTACTTCTCCACGAACACCAGTTCGCCGTTTTCGATCTTGAGGTCTTTGACGTTGTTTGGCAACTTCAGTTGATCGCGTTGCTCAGCCAGTTTCTTCTGCAAGGCGTCGTTCACGAGCGATACCGGCACGCGGAGGTCGCCCACCTTGACCTCGGTGGCCTCGAAGGTGGCGTAGCCGTCCTTGGCGCCGAGATGTCCGGCCAGCGTGAGATAAACGTCCTTCCCCGCGATCTGGGTCAGGAACTGCCCGCGCACAATATCGCCGTCCATCGAAACCTGATAGTCCCTGATGTTGGGAACCGCGCCGGGGAATTCCGGAGCGCCGCCGGGAGCGGACGGACTCGATGACGACGAAGCACCATTGGCATTTGAAGGTGCGGTCGCGGTCGCTGGGAGCATCCCGGTAGCCTGCGCAAGCGCGGCCGTCAATTCACCGGCGGTCAGGCGGACTTCGCTCCCGCCTTCTCCGGGCGCCGTAGCCTGCTCCAGTCGGTTCACTTTCTCCTGGAAGGATTGCGCATTGGCCGCCGTGGCCGCCGGGGAGACCGGTGCAGCAACCGGCGCCGGCTTGCGCAATACCATGACGAGCGTGAAAACCGAGATTGCCAGTGTCACCAGGCTGATGATGCGTTGCCACTTCAAGAGACACCTCCGCCGCTCCATCAATGGTATCCGCACGGGAGGAGGAGGTTTAGGTGACGGAGGTACTGCGACCAGGGACCCAGGGGTGCTGTTTTTAGGCCCTGAATCACTGGCTGAAGAACGAAACAGTGCAGAGCGAATAGTGCCTCACTCCACAATCGCCAGCACGTCCCCAGCATTCACGTTCGCGCCCTGTGCCGCCAGGATTTTCAGCACCACGCCCTTCTTCGGCGACTTGATTTCGTTCTGCATCTTCATGGCTTCCACTACCACGATGCCTTGGCCAGCCTCGACTTCGGATTTCTCCATCACCAGCACCCGCACGATCCTTCCCGGCATCGGAGCTACCAGCTTCCTGGGGCCGCTGGCATCTCCGGCCCCATCCCGGCGTGAGCGCAGCGAGCGCGGATCGTGCAGCTCCACTCCGAAGCGCGTGCTGCCAACCCATAGGTGAAGGTCGGTTGCGCTCCGCTCGCGTTTGATCTCGTAGGACCGCCCGTCCACCAGCAAAGACAGTACGTCGGGACGCGTGACCACCGCGTCCACGTCAATCTCTCGCCCATCCAGGCGGCACTTCCACGCACGCTCGGCGCGCTCAAGTTCCAGGCGATGCGGCTTGCCGTCCACTGTGACTTCGTAAACCATACGATGAATCAGCGCAGCGCTTCGGAGCGCCCCTTTTGCTTCCAGTTGGAGGCCGACGAAGCGGTTCCTCCTGTGTTTCCATTCTTGCTATCAGCCGAACCCGGCTCCAGCACTGCGAACAGACCCGCCGCAATGGCCGCAATCGCCCGCTCCGGAGCGTGCTCCGCCGCCGTCATCTTTTCCTTGGCCAACAGGCGGTCAAGGTAGCCGGTGTCGAGCGTGCCTGCCTGAAAATCGGGGTCTTGCAGGATACGTTGGAACAGCGAAATATTGGTCTTGATGCCGGCCACGAAATATTCGTGCAGTGCCCGCTGGAGCCGCATGATGGCCTGCTCTCGGTCGGTCCCGTAGCCGATCAGTTTGGCGAGCAGCGGATCGTAGTCGAGCGGCACGGTCCAGCCTTCGTACATGCCGCTGTCCCGCCGAATTCCCGGCCCGGACGGCGCCAGCAACAGCGTGATCCTCCCGGGACTCGGAAAATAATTGTTGTCGGGATCCTCCGCATAGATGCGGCACTCGATGGCGTGCCCGCGAATCTTCACGTCTTGCTGCGCGAAGGGAAGCTTTTCGCCGGCCGCAATCCGGATCTGCAAGTGCACCAGGTCGAGTCCCGCAGTCAACTCCGTTACTGGATGTTCCACCTGCAAGCGCGTATTCATTTCCAGGAAGTAGAAATTCTTCTGCGGGTCCACCAGGAACTCGACCGTGCCCGCGTTGGTATAGTGCGCAGCCTGCGCGACCCGTACTGCCACTTCGCCCATGCGGCGTCGCATCTCGGCATCGACAATCGGCGACGGCGATTCCTCCAGCACTTTCTGATGGCGGCGCTGAATCGAACATTCGCGCTCGCCCAGCCAGACCGTGTTTCCGTGCTCATCGGCCAACACCTGCATCTCGATGTGCCGGGGATTCACGATGGCCTTCTCGACGTAGACCTCGCTGTCACCAAACGACCGCTGGGCTTCGCTCTGGGCGGCTTCCAGGGCCGACCGCAGTTCTTCGCGGGTGTGCACAAACCGCATGCCTTTGCCTCCGCCACCGGCAGCCGCTTTCAGCATGACGGGATAGCCGATGCGCTCGGCCACACGTTCTGCTTCTTCCGGAGATTCGAGTCCGCGCGACGTGCCCGGCACCAACGGCACGCCGGCCTTTTCCATCTCCTGGCGGGCGCGCGTCTTCGAGCCCATCATTTCCATGGAAGCTGGAGTCGGCCCGATGAACTTCACGCCCGCATCGGCGCACGCCTGCGCGAAGGTTGCGTTCTCGGAAAGAAACCCATATCCGGGATGGATAGCCTCCGCTCCGGAGCGCCTGGCGGCATCGAGGATCTTGTCCACGCGAAGATACGACTCGGCCGCCGGCGGGGGCCCGATGTGGTACGCCTCATCCGCTTTGCGAACGTGCAGCGCGGCCCGGTCCACATCCGAATAAACGGCCACCGTTGCGATGCCCATCTCGCGGCAGGCGCGGATGACGCGCACCGCGATCTCTCCCCGGTTGGCAATCAGGATTTTCTTGAACATGCCGCGTGCCGCCTTCGATTCTACTTGTCTGCCGTGGCGCCGTGCATGCTGCAAATCACCGGAGGCTGGGACCCGCACCGGCTGTCGCCTGGAAAATAAAAAGGCCCCATCGCGGAAGCGAGGGGCCTTCTATTTCGAGAAGGAAAAACTACTGTTTCTGATCCATGACGATGCCGCCGGCGCCGGGCTGCTTTTCCGCCTTGGCCTTCTTGGTGGCCATGGTCTTGTCCACCCACTCGTCAGCGGTTTTGAGATCTTCGGCACGCGCTGCGGGATCGTCGCACTGCACGTCGGCGCGCTCACGATACATCAGGTTCAGGTAGGCCATAGCATCGTCGTAGTCGGGACGAAGCTGGATCGCCTTGTTCAGGTTGTCGACGCCTTCCTGGATATTGGCAGTATTCTTCTCCCGCACCAGGGCACAGATTTTCTTGTCCTTGGCGGGCAGGGCGTCATCCGGTTTCATGCCGAGCTGGGCTCGTGCTTCTTGGCGCGGCAGGTAGGTCTGCGTCCAGTCGATCACAGCGATGGAGTAATACGGCTCGGGATCGTTGGGATCGAATTCGGAAGCCTTCTTGTAGTACTCCTTGGCCAGGTCGAACTTCTTCATCTGAAGGTAGAGGTAGGCGATGCCCTTCGCGCTGTTGATATTCCTGGGGTCGGCCTGTAGCACCAGCTTGTATTGATCGATGGCTTGTTCCGCCATGCGGATATTGTCCGGGGTGTCCACGCCCCCGACGTATCCCTGCGCGAACGCAGTCGCCAGATAGAGCCGCGCATTGATCAGCGAAGGATCGAGCGTCACCGCCTGCTGAAAATGGTCAATCGCCTGCTCGAACTTGTTGTTCTTGAAGGCCTGCACGCCTTTGTTGAGCTGGTCGCGCGCCTTCAATTTGTTGCAGCCGGTGCCGAGCAGCAGCACCAGACCGGCGGCCAGTACCACCAGCAACTTCGCGGTATTTTTCATCAGCTTTATGAATCTCCCTTGCCACGGAGTGGAAGAACCTGGGCCACCGCGGAATGCAAACGCTGGACTAGTGACTGGTTCGCGCCTGCTTTCCGCTTCCTCCCTGGGCGAGTATTTTAACCGCCCGCTTCAATCTTGGCCGTGATCAGGCCGACTTTGTCCACACCAGCCGAGTGCGCGATGTCGATCACGTTGGCCACGTCGGCGAAGGGAATGTTGTCGTCCCCTTTCACAAACATGACTTTTTCTGCGCGCGTCTTGAAGATATCCGTCAGGCGGCCCTGGAGGTTTTCCCAGGTCGCTTCGTCCTGATTGATCTTCAGCGCCGGAGGCTGTCCCGGACCGCGATCGATCAACTGCACCACGATGGTGCGATCAGGCGTGGGCGGCGGCTGCTTCTGGTTGGGCGGCGGCGGTTGCGGCACCAGCGCATCCAGACCTTTGGGCGTCAGCGGCGTGATCACCATGAAGATGATCAGCAGCACCAGCAACACATCAATGAGCGGCGTGACGTTGATATTCGCGGTTTGACCCCCGCCCGAGCCAAGTGCCATTGACATAGTTGATCTCCTCGACTACTGCCCGCCCGTGGCGCCGGCCGGCGGGGCCAAGACTCCCTGTTTCTTCTGATCGGTCAAGAGGCCCAACTGGTCCACCCCGGCGGCCCGAACGTTGTCCACGACCTCGACCACCCAACCGAACTTTGCCCGCGCATCGGCCTTGATGAAGACGCGCTTGTCGGTTTTGTTGGCCAGACGATCCTTGATCTTTTGCGTCAAATCGTCGACTTTGATGGGATCGGTCCCGAAGAAGACCTTGCCTTCGCGGTTGACCGCCACCAGCAGCGCGTCTTCCTTGTCGGCATCCGGCATCTGCATCGGATTGTTGACCTTTGCCATGTCCACGCTCACGCCCTTCTGCAACATGGGCGTGATCACCATGAAGATGATCAGCAACACCAGCATCACGTCCACCATGGGAGTGACGTTGATGTCGGAGTTGACCTTGGCGCCTTCGTTTCGTGTCGCTAATGCCATGGAAGTTCCTTTCCGGTGCTGCGGCCGCGCTCATCCCGTCGCCCTGATGTCGAGGAGTGGGCGCCCCACGGGGGGCGCCCCTCCGGCAACTCATGTTGGCGACTGCCGTCTCCGCGGCTTAGGACCGGCGCATGCTCCGGCGCTTCAGGAAGTAGTCGATCAGTTCGCTGGAGGAGTTATCCATCTCCACGTCGAACGCTTCCACGCGGCCGGTCAAGTAGTTGAACATCATAACCGCCGGAATCGCCACAAACAATCCGACCGCGGTGGTCACCAGCGCTTCCGAAATGCCGCCGGCGACAGCCGCCAAGCCGGTTGCCTTTTCCTTGGCGATACCGTTAAAGGCGTTCAGAATGCCGACCACCGTGCCGAACAGTCCCACGAAGGGAGCGGTCGAGCCGATCGTCGCCAGACCACCGAGTCCGCGCTTCAGTTCCGCGTGGACGATCGCTTCCGTGCGCTCCAGAGCGCGCTTGGAGGCTTCGATGGTCTCGCCTGGAATCTCGCCCGGGCTGTCCTGGTGAGCCTTGAACTCCATCAGGCCGGCCGTGACGACCTTCGCCAGGTGGCTCTTCTTGTTGCGCTCGGCTACCTTGATAGCCTCGTCAATCTTGCCTTCGCGCAGAGCTCCCGCAACGGCGGGGGCGAACGAACGCGATTGGTTGCGGGCCGCGTTGAAAGCCATCCAACGATCGATCATGACGCCGATCGACCAGCCCGACATGATGAAGAGAATGATGACCACGGCCTTCGCCAGATACCCCATTTGTTTCCATAGCGAAATCGGGTCCCAACCGACCGAGCTCTCTCCCTGCAAGAGCGCGGCGGCGAAAATGTGCATGTTGCAGAGTGCGACTGCTGCCAGGTTTACTAACATGAGTTGCTTTCCCTCCTCGGACCTCGTCTGAACTTGCCTCTGACTGCCGCTCCCGCATCCACCGGGAGCGGCTACCCAGACGCGACGCTCCGCTCACTGCCGGAACCCCGGTCCGAGCCTAATCATTGCTGCCGTGCCGCCATGAAAAACCGCCGGCAGAGCCGCCCTCGGGTGGAGAACCACCCTGCCGGACTTAGCCTCCGGACAGAGTAAAGTTCACTACCACCTGCGTGTCCACCGCCACCGGCTCGCCATTCAGCAGATAGGGCCTGTAGCGCCACTGCTTGACAGCTTCAATCGCCGCCGGTGCCAGCATGGGGTGTCCGCTGACCAGTTGCAGGTTTTGGATCGTGCCGTCTTTGCTGATTTCCGCCTGCAGCACCACCTGTCCCTGAATCCGAGCCTGCCGCGCCAGAGGCGGATAGTTCGGCTGCACGCGCTTGATCAGAAGACCCGTGGAAACACCTTGCGAGACGCGAACTCGCTGCGGTGTCGCCACTCTAGGAAGGGCGGCGGTGGAGTTGATGATGCCGCCGATCACACCACCCATCTGGCCGCCCGGAACGCCGCCCGGAACGCCGCCCATGACGCCAGCCATGGCCGGAGGCGCTTCCTCTTCCTTAATCATCTGGACTTTCTCAGGAATCTTGGTGGGTGTGCGCAGCTGGCCGTTGACCAGGTCGCTCTGAATCTTGACCACCTTCACCACCGCAGCGGCCGGGGGCGGGGGTGGGGGTGGCGGTGGCGGTGGCGCTACCAGGAATGTCATCAACTGCGTTTTGGGCAGCGCTTCGGTGTAAATCAGCGGGATCAGGATCAGTATTCCCAGGAGGAACATCTGCAGTACGAAGGACAATACCGTGGCCCCTGGCTTGGTCTTGAATCTGTTTCCCGATTCGATAAGGCTATCTTCAAACATAGGTTTCTCCCTACACCAGACCCTACGTAACCTTAGACACCACCTGCATCCGCTTTGCTCCCGCTTTCAGTCAAGGCTGCCTCTCCGGGCAGGTCCATGATTATACGATAGATAGCTACGATTTTACGCCTTCACTTTTTCCTTCGGTCGCTCCTGCCCGTTGCCCGTCCGGGCGGGCATGGCAATCGATCTCCTGCCCCTCTCCGTCCGCCAGTCCTGGTAGGCAACCAGAATCGGCGCGGCAATCGCAATCGACGAATACGTGCCGATCAGAATTCCGATTACCAGGGCGAAACTGAACCCACGCAGCACTTCGCCGCCGAATAGGAACAGAGCAAGCACGGTAAGGAATGTCAGGCCCGCTGTCAAGATAGTTCGGCTTAAGGTCTGATTAATGCTTTTGTTGACGATGTCCGCCAGCTTCTCCCGCCGCCGCAGCTTGATGTTTTCCCGGATCCGGTCGAAGACCACAATCGTGTCGTTATTGGAGTATCCGATCAAGGTCAGGATGGCGGCGATCACGGTCAGCGAAATCTCCCAGTTCAGAAGCGAGAACGCCCCCACCGTGATCAAGGTGTCGTGAAACACGGTCAGCACCGCTGCCACTCCGTAAATCCATTCGAAGCGGAAGCCCAGGTACACCAGCATTCCCGCCAGCGAATACCCCGTTGCCAGGAAGGCCTGCTGCTGGAGCTGCTTGCCCACCTGCGGCCCAACGATCTCCACGTTCCGCACACCGAAGTCGGAAGCGAAGAAACCATCCTGGAGCGACGCCACCACCGCGGGTTCCACCACCGCTTTCAATTCGTCGAGCGAGCCCAGCACGCCGCCTTTCTGCTTGTCGCGGTAGCTCACGATGGCCTGAGTCATGGCGGTATAGCGCTGATTGGCGTCCACACCCAGGTGCAACGGGTCCTTCTCCAGCAGATAGTTCAGGATTGTCAAAGAGCTGGAGTTATTCAGATCCTGCTTGCCCGTGGGCGCCGTGCTTTGCAGCGCCTGAATGATCTGGATCTTACCCTTATCGAGAGCCTGTTCGCTGGTTTCCTGAATGTCGAGCGCGATCAGGACCTCGTTGTTTTCTGGTTTGTCATAGGCCTGAACTCGGACATTCTTCAATCCCCCCCGTGTTAGTTCCGCATGGATCGCAGCCGGGTTGGGCGTATGCGCGTACTTCACATGCACCAAGGTGCCGCCGCGGAAGTCCACTCCCAACGGGACGCCATGCCAGAACACCATGGAGAATATCCCCGCCAGGCTGAACACTAGCGAAAAAGCGAGAAAGTACCACTTCTTGCCGAGAAAATCGATGTTGGTATTTCTGAAAAATTCCACGCTGCCGTCAACCCTTTCAGTTTAGCCACCGGTCGTTAGTCGCTGGTCGCTGGTCGTTTGCAACCGGGCCGGCTTTAACGACTGCCGACCGATGACGGTTTTGCCAACGACTAACGACGAACGACCAACGACGCCCTTCAAATACTCAACGCCTCGCCGCGCTGCTTGCGGCTCAGTATCCAATCAAAAATCACCCGCGAAACAAACACAGCGGTAAACAGATTCGCCGCCAGGCCGAAAACCAGCGTGGTAGCAAAACCTTGTATTGGCCCCGTGCCGAACTTAAACAAGATAGCCGCCGACACCATGGTGGTCACGTGCGTGTCCACGATTGTGATCCAGGCATGGCTGAAACCCTGCTCAACCGCCGAGGGCGGCGTCTTGCCGTTCCTCAGCTCTTCCCGAATGCGCTCAAAAATCAGGACGTTGGTGTCCACGCCCATGCCGACGGTCAGGATCACACCCGCAATCCCCGGCAGGGTTAAAACGGCGCCGAAGTAACCCATGAACCCCAACAGGATGATCAGGTTCAGGATGAGCGCGATATCGGCATTAATCCCGGCTCCGCGGTAGTAGAACAGCATAAAGAGGAGCACCGCCGCCATGCCCGCGATGGCCGCCTGAACGCCCGAGCGAATCGAGTCCGCACCCAACGACGGCCCGACCGTGCGTTCTTCGAGATACTTGATGCTGGCCGGCAGGGCACCCGATTTCAGAGTCAAGGAGAGATCTTTTGCGGACTGCTCGGTAAACCCGCCCGTAATCTCTCCCTGATCCCGAATGGCGTCGTTTATCCTGGCAACTTCCACCACTTTGCCATCCAGCACTACCGCCAGGCTGTCGCCTACGTGAGTGGATGTAAAGCTGTAAAACTTCCGCCCCCCCTCTCCGGTGAGAGTGAAGCTCACGCGTAGTTGTCCGGTGTCACTGTGGCCCGGCTCCGCGCTTCGCAGGTCTCGCCCGCTCACGGCAGCTGCACGGGAAATCACGTACCAGGACTGGCCGCCTTCAGTGTTGCGTCGTGAGCCCATACTCCTGCCGGGCAACAGCACTGCATCCGGAGGCAACACGCCCCCATGTGCCTGCAAGGCAGCCTGTTCGCTCGGATATTCCGCCTGCCCATCAATTGATTGCTTGATCTCTAGCATCGCGGTGGACTTCATGATCTCTTTGACTCGTGCCGGATCGTCCACGCCCGGCAGCTGCACCAGAATCTGGTATTGTCCCAGTCCGTGCTCCTGGATGACCGGCTCGCTCACGCCCAGCGAGTCGATGCGGGTGCGGATGGTCTCCATGGCCTGGGTGACCGCGCGATTCTTCAGATCGGCCAGGCTCTGTGCCTTCATCGTAATGCTGTAGGAATTCTCCGCGCCCGAGGTCACGTTGTACTCCGGCAGCCGGTCGGCAACGATGCTCTGCAAATCGGATCTCTGCTCCGGCGGCACGCCCTTGATCACCACCAAATCCGGATGTCCCACCGGATCGGGCTTGCTGATCTCGGCATAATTGATCTTGCGCGCGCGCATGTCTTCCTTCAAGCGCGCCAGCACGTTGTCGGAATCCACGTTAACGGCGTCGTTCACCTGCACTTGCAGGATGAGGTGGGTGCCGCCCTTCAGGTCAAGTCCGAGGTGAATGCGGTCGGTGACCGCCGCCAACAATCCCTTGCCGGACCAATCTTTCGGGATGCCGAAGATCCCCAGCGTAAACACCAGCAGGATCCCGAGGATGATGACCAACTTCCAGGTAAGAGTCTTATTCATATAAAACCAATCGCCAGTCGCGAGCTTCGAGCAACCTCTTGACTGATTGCTCGAAGCTCGAAGCTCGTGGCTCGCAGCTCTGCTATTTTCCTTCTTCCGCCGGCGTCACCGACGCCACCGACCCTCGGCTGACTTCCAGCTTCAGATTGTCCGGCGGCACGCGCAGCGTGACCGCGTCATCCTTCAGGCTGATGATCGTCCCGCGCAGACCGCCGCTGGTGGTGATCTTGTCGCCCGTCTTAAGCGCGCTCAGCATCGCCTGCCACTTCTTCTGCCTCCGCTGCTGCGGCATGATCAGCAGGAAGTAAAAGATGGCAAAAATGAAGAGCAGCGGTGCGATGGTCAGCAGGCTCGATCCACCGGGAATCTGCAACCACACCGCCAATCCGCTATGCCAACCCGTTAAAACTGCGTCGACCGCCAAGTTGATCCCCTGGAACGAAATTTACCTGGTAAAACCCTTCCGAACCGTGGCAGTCTGAAGCACCCTTTGTGGGGCGGCCGGGGAAAACTCGGCACAAATTTGCTTCTGTCGCTGCTTACCGCGGGATTTCTCTTCTTTTTAGGCCGGATGCCCTTCAGCTTCAGGCTTGAACCGGGGGCGCAGAGCTACGGTTTCGGTCGAGGCCGCTCAGAAGGAAAACGGGCCCTTACCCCAAGTTGAATAGAATGCCGGACTGCCCGCATGGTGTCAAGGTAGTAGCTCAGGTTGTGGACCGTATTCAGGACCTGGGCCAGCAATTCGTTGGATGCATAAAGATGCCGCAAATAGGCCCGCGAGTACCGCCGGCAGACGCGGCAGCCGCAATTCGGGTCGAGCGGGCTCTGGTCCTGGGCGTACTGCGCCTGCTTGATCGAGACCTTGCCCTCGGACGTAAAGAGCAGCCCATGCCGGGCCGCGCGCGTGGGCAGCACGCAATCCATCATGTCCACGCCCAGTTGCGCGTATTCGGCGATCTCGTCGGGAGTGCCGACACCCATCAAGTAGCGCGGCTGGTCGGCGGGAAGGTGCTCCAGGGTGGACTCGACAATCTCTCGCGTAAGCTCCCGCGGCTCGCCCA
>Ga0209726_10008261_pt1 | contig 11304 bp, 9 predicted proteins | sample Subgrocontami54m_FD_187453 | JGI IMG/M metagenome (GOLD analysis project Ga0209726, IMG submission 187453) | Subsurface groundwater microbial communities from S. Glens Falls, New York, USA - GMW46 contaminated, 5.4 m (SPAdes) (version 3) | ecosystem: Environmental > Aquatic > Deep subsurface >... | reverse complement strand
GGACGGGACCATCGAGGTCCCGCCGAATAATACTTTTGCATAAGCAAAAGTATGCGCCCGACTGGGGTCGAACCAGTAACCTTCAGCTCCGGAGGCTGACGCTCTATCCAGTTGAGCTACGGGCGCAAAATTAAGCTGCGTTTTCTAACGTTATGATTTCGGCGTCGGGATAATAATGGTCCAAAATCTGGCGGTAATTATAGCCGAGCTCGGCGAGGCCTTTCGCGCCGAATTGGCAGAGCCCGACGCCGTGGCCCCAGCCTTTGCCGCGGAAACGGACGGAATCGCCTTCCCAATCCACCGCGTTGATCAGCGTGCTCTTGATGTGCATCGGGTCCATCCAAAGCCGGAAATCATTGGAATTAATGCGGAACGTATTTTTTCCGTCTTCAACTTCGACCACGCGGGCCCGGCCGCTCGCATCCAAGTCCGCGAGCGCGATACGGTGAATTTCTTTCACCGGAACGCCTTGCTTGCGCAAGCGCCGCTGAATTTCCGCGATTTTCATCGAGCTCGACCAGCGGTAATGTTTGGAGCTGCGGCAAAAGCTGCATTCTACGCCCTGCAGCACAGGGTGTTCTTCCACGCGCCACTGGTAATCGGCGCGCGTTGTTTTGCCGCCGCAGGTCGAATGAAAATAAGCGGGAAAAATTTTCCCGCGGTACGTCAAAATTTCTCCGGCGGTGGCATCCACGGCGCGGTTCGTCGCCGCATGTTCCGCGCCTTTACCGCCGTAAACCTGGCTCAATATGTCGCGAGAAAGAACGGACCGCTCTTGTTTTTTTTCGATGGCCTTAAAAAGCGCGTAGGTCCGCGAAGCGACAGCCTGAGCTTTCAGCGCTTCAAGGGGCCATGTCGCCGTCATCTCGCTCGGGAGGACGCCTTTCAGGTAATCCTCAATGCCTACAATATTAACAACGGAAAGGGTGCCGTTTTCTTCGCGCCAAATTTTGATCGCATGCCGGTAGGTCTTGCCGTCGACCTTAAATGCGCCGCCCCGGCTTTCAATCGTCAGCGGCGGACGGCTGAAACTCTGGGGACCAATCTGGATACCCGCGGCGTTCGGACGGATCTTTGTGGGCGCAAATTTATTGCCGGCAAAAAGCTGCCGTCCCTGCGCGTCCATCACGCGATAAGGTTCTTCCGAAGCCACCATGATTTCGCGCGCCGAATTCACAACGCCCACCGTGACAAAGCCCAGTTCACTGACTGCGGCAGGCAATTCGAGCGAGGTCTTTTTAATTTCAGTCTTTGCGGAATCGCCGAAAATTGCGAGGCCGAGGCCCAGCATAAAACAAAAACTGATCAGAGATGAAAACATGGGCGGTATTGTACCAGCAAAGGGTTAAAAGAAAAAGGGGACAGGTCTTAAGACCTGTCCCCTGCTTTTTTACTTTATTCGGCTTAAATCTTGGCGATCAGGACATGATCATGACAATCGATGACCATGCGGGTTTCTTTCAGCGTGCAATCGAGGATCGGGTACGCGCAGAGCGCCAGCACGCGCTTCTCGCGGATGAAATCGCTGATTTTTCTTTCGTAGATTTCAAGTAAATTCCAATCACATTGAGGGATTGCGCCGGCATCGCCTGCCGCGCGGATGGCTTTGCTGCCGCGGGCCTCGGCCCGCGCGACGAAATTAGAGGCATTGGTCATTGAGCGTTCTTCGCTGAACTGGGAATGATCGAGATACCAGTCTTCCGCGGGATGAACTTCGAGCTGGCCGGATTCAAGATAACGGTCAAATTCCGGAATATTTTCTGCGGCCATGCCGAGCATGCGCAGCACGCCGATTTTTTTGGAAATCAGCCACAGACAGGTGTCGCCCTTTGTTAGTCCCGCGTGGAAATAAGCGCTGAGGACGACGCTGTAATCTTCGAAGGATTTGTAAAATTGATAGAAATGGAGCCCGGGCTTGATGCCGTGTAGAGCGTCAAAATCGTGGTGGGACACCATGCCTCCCGCAGCAGGCGTCTGGCTGGCTTCAGGGGGCGCGGGCTGCCAATCAAACTATAGCATAATCTCTCTAAGAAATGAACCGGCGGGCGCAAAAAAAAAGGCCGGCATCCCCCAGAAGGAGAATACCGGCCTTAAAGGCTTGAGCCGCTCTTACTTAGCGCCGCCCAAATAAACTTTCAATTTGTCCCAGGTATTGCGGCCGCAGACGCCATCAGCTTCGAGGCCGTTGTCACGCTGGAAGGATTTGAGCGCATCCTTGGTGCCCGTGCCGATTTTGCCGTCCAGGGTTCCCTGGTAATAGCCGGCATTCTTCAGCGCGCGCTGGATATTGATCGAAGGGAGCTCAAATCCCGAAGGCGTGCGGTAAACCGGTCCGCTGGCAGCAGCTCCGTAGCTGGCGCCCGCGCCGCCTTGAACCGCACCGCGTGCTTCCTGGAGGTCACGGTCAATGCGTTCGATTTCGGTGGTCAAAAGATTGACCTGCGATTCGAGGGCATTGATCTCCCGGGTTGTTTTCTTTTTGGAGGCGCAGCCGGTGAAAACGACAAGCGCTCCGAGAAATCCGAAAAGGGTTAAACGTGCGAGTTGGTTCATGAGATTTGTCTCCTTTTTTGCCGCGAGGGCGAAAAGTTTTAAAAGAGCCCGCGTTTGAATTAGGGCTGTGTTGAAGCGGCAACAGCTTATCAAATGCGATTTGCGAAAGCAATCGGTTTATCGAGATTTTTGTGAAATTCCGGGCTAGTTAGCCCTGACACCGACCACGATAAATTCGGTGTGCGAAACCATGCGCTGGACGGGCCGGGTCTTCCCTTCCCGGGCCAAAATCGGACGCTGCAGGAGCTCCAGCGCTTCCACGCGGATAAAACCGTGCTGGCGCATGGCTTCAGCGGATTTTTCAATTTGATTGAAGGTGGGGTTTAAACTAACAATCCTACCGCCGCCCTTCAAAGCTTCTTTAACAACGGCGATTTCTTCCCACGGCTGGGGGATATCCAGGATTGCGGCGTCAAAACCTTTTTCCGGAAAGGGCTCGCCGGCCTGGCGCTGTTCAAAGCTGACAAAGTTTGCAAGTCCCGCGCGGGTAACATTTTTGACCGCATTTTTAGGCAAGTCGGTGCGGCGGTCATAAGTAAAAACATGCCCGCTTGGCGCAACGGCCTGGGCCAGCGCCATCGTCAGCGATCCCGAACCCGTGCCGACCTCCAAGACCTTGGCTCCGGCATGAATGCCCGCCCAAATCATGAGAAAGGCCGCGTCTTTAGGATAGATGATGCCGCTTTCGCGCGAGGCTTTCATCATGAGATCTTCCATGCTCGGGCGCAGCAAATATCCCGCGCCATGATCGCAGATGACTTTTAGGCCGAACGGCTGGCCGATCCAATCATCAATGGCCAGCGGCTTGCCGCAATGGATGCCGACTTTCCGGCCGCGCACCACCTCAACCATATAACTGGTCTCTTCTTCATCAAACCAAAGCAGAACCAGATCGCCTTCCTGGATGCGCTCTTCGTATCCCGTAATTGCCGGGGCCTGCGTTTCCATGATTACCACCCTTCCTGACGCGCATACGCCAGTAATTCTTTGAAATTCCGGAATATTCCGTCCGGGGCCGCTGATTTTAACTCATTCTCTGCAGAAAAGCCATGCGATACAACGACCGTAACCACGCCGGCATTGCGCCCCGTTTCGATATCGATCAGGCTGTCGCCGACTAAAACGGTTTGGTGCGGGCCCGCGCCTGTCCGCTCCATCAAAAAATGCACCGCGGCCGGGTCCGGCTTCTTAGGGAATTTGGAATCGCCGGCCAGAATCTCGATAAAATAATCAGCTGTGCCCAAAGCTTCGAGGATTTGCTGTGAGAAGGGATTGGGTTTATTGGTAAGGACGGCTTGATTTTGGCCTTTAAAATATTCCAGGATCTCTTTGGCGCCGGGAAAAAGGACGGTATTGTCCAGCATATGGCGGCTGTAATAATCGCGGTAAAGCCGGGCGCCGGCTTCGATCTTCTTCTTATCATTAGTGTCCAGACAACTGCCGACCAAATGATAGAGTCCCCGGCCCACATGACGAGCAATCTGACCCTCGGAAAGCTGCGCGGCGCCCATCTCGCTCAGCATGCGGTTGACCGCGTGAGCGATATCCTTGCGGGTATCCACAAGCGTGCCGTCTAAATCGTAAATCATTAATTTTTTAAGTTTGGCCATAAGGGAAACTCGTACGTTAAGATTTTATGGTAGAATGCGCGGCCATGGACAGGCTTCAACCTTATATCCTTCTCTATGACGGCCATTGCAAATTCTGCACCGCCCAGGCCCAGAACCTGAAAAAAATTGCAGGCTGGCGCGTTCAAATGGAATCTTTTCAGGATGCCGCCGTCCTTGCGCGCTATCCCGGCCTCACGCATAAAGAATGCATGAAAGAAATCAAACTCGCGCTTCCGGACGGCCGGATTTTCGGCGGCGCCCACGCCGTGTTTTATGCCCTCAGCTTAAATCCCGCCCTGCGTTTCCTGCGCTGGATCTATGGCATCCCCGTTTTAAAACAGCTTTTTGATCTTGGCTATTCCGCGGTTGCCGCGATTCGTTATCAAATTCAGGGCCGCAATTGCCCGGACGGAACCTGCGGTTTGCACGGAAGGCCGGAAAAAACAGCGGGAAATTCCTAACGGGACGGAGACTCGTTCATGAGCTTGACGAGTTCCTTTTCGAGATAATCCAAACTGAAGGGTTTAATAATATAATTCAGCGCGCCTAATTTATTCGCCTTGGCAATCCGCGCCTCATCTTTGAGCGCTGTGAGCATGATGACCGCGGTCTTAGGATATTTTTCGCGGATCAGCTTCAAACACTCCAGGCCGTCGATTCCCGGCATCATAATATCCAGCAGGACCACGTCGGCCGGGGATTTTTCCATTTTTTGAAGGGCCTCTTCCCCGCTGGCGGCCGTGCTGACCTGCAAATCCCTTTCACTTAAAAAATCCCCGAGAAAGAGCCTCACGTCTTCTTCATCATCGACAATCAAGATTTTTTTAGCGGCCATAACAATAACTCCTAACGGGTACGCGGCGGCGGACGGCGGCTTCGGCCGTAAGTTATCGCATGCCAGTCATACTCTTCGTCCTGCTGGTTATAAACGCACTTCTCGCAGCGCACGAGATGATGGCCGTTGCGCGAAAGCTCCTCAAAACCTTCCGAAGAATCAAAATTTTTTCCGCAAAAATTACAAAACATAATTTTTATTCCTGAAGAATCATACCACTTGATTTCCCGATGGGCAAGCAGTCTGCCGGGCGATGCGGTATTCCACGATTTCTTCCTGCAGCCGGCGGATTTCCGCGGCGCTTGCGGCCAAGGACTTTTCACTCCAATCCATCTGCCAGCTCCAGTCGTTTTTCAGAAAATAGAGCACGGCCGAGCGCGGCAGGGCCTTGAGAATAACAGAGGCCGCGTGCGAATAAAGCGCCGCCTGGAGATCGTAACCGCTTTTGCGGATTTTTTCTTCATCGCCCACGGCGGTCTTGTAATCGAGGACATGCCAGCCGGATTCATCTTCAAATAATACGTCGATGACGCCGTAGATACGGCCATGCCGCTCGTTCAGAATAAAAGGAAGTTCGCGGTAAATCCGGCGCGCGCGCGCAAGCCGGGCAAAGACCGGGCCGGCGGCAAAACGTTTCAGGATTTCCCGCGCTTCAGCCGCGTTCGTTTCGCTCATGCCGGCCAGGGCGCGGCCTGCGGACGATAGGATCGCCGCACTGCCGGCCTTGAAATCCGCATATTGCAACACCCTGTGAATGGCGGTGCCAAAATCAGCGGCGGAAAGCCCTGCCTCCTCTTCTTCCCAGGCTTCAGGCGCTTCGGCCGGTTTTTCGTCTGTGGTTTCAGGCTTGCCCGACGACGGTTCAGTGGCGGATAGGCCGAGCTCATAGATCCGGAAATATTCCTCGGGGGATTTGCGGTAAGCGGCAAACGCTGAGACCGGCAAATCGATGGCGCGCGGCGCGGGAATGTCCAGCGGCTGCAGCTGCTGGAAAATCGCGTCGGCTGCGGACTTTAAGGATTCAATGTTTTGTTTGCCCTTGAGCAGCTTTTCAACCGGCTGCGGCGCAAAATCTTCCCAAAGCGCTTGAAAATTTTTGCGCGCGGCAGGCGCCTGCGGCCCGCGATTCGGCGGCGCGGCCGGGGCGTGCCGCGTTTTCATCCACGCTTCCAGGTCCGGCGCGGCGGTCATCATCCAGTGCATCCAGTTCGGCATATCGCGGAAAAATTCTTTCGGTTCCTTCACCGCTTCATAAACACCGCTCAGCACCAGCCGTTTTTCGGCACGGGTCATGGCAACATAAAGAAGCCGTTTCCATTCCTCGGTTTCGCGCCGTTCGACGAGATCCCAGATGCGGTGCCAGGACAGCGGCTCAATCCCGTCTTCCAGCAGGAATCTTTTAATTTTAAAAGCGTAGCCGGCCTCGCCGTCCGCGGCAAAAAATTTTCCGCGCGACGTGTCCTTGCGGCCCAGGTCGGCCACGGCCACAACTTCCGCCTCAAGCCCTTTGGCCTGGTGAATGCTCATCAGCCGGACCACCGAACCGTCTTCCTCGGATTCCATCTGCGCTTGGGATTCACGCGCTTCCCGGCTTTCAAGATTTTTGATGGTGCGGATGAAATCCCCCAGCGTGACCATGCCCGCGGCTTCAAAGTCGCGCGCCATTTCCACGAGCTTGCGCAGATTGGCATATTGCCGCGCGCCTTTCGGGTCCGCGAGCACGGACAGCTCGTACGCAGTCGCGTCGAGAATTTTTTCGATGAGTTCCGCCAGCCGCAGCCGGTCCTTTTCGGCCAGAAGCGTTTTGAAAATGCTGCGGAAACAGGCAAGCCTTTCTTTCTGATCGGCGGAAATCTGCGCAAGGGTTTCAAAAGATTTGACCGCCGCGTAAAGCGGCGCGTCTTTGCCCGTTTCACGCGCGCGGCGCGCCAGCCAGAAAAGGGCGTCGTCCGAAAGATTGAAAAAAGGCGCGCGCAGGGTCGCGGCAAGCGGAATATCCGCCAGAGGATTTTCGAGGCACGCCAGAAAACTAAGCATGTCGCGGATCTCGGGCTGATGATAAAAGCCGCGGCCGGCCACCACAAAATACGGGATTTCCGCATTTTTCAGCGCCTGTTCATAGATGTGCACGTTGGTCATGGCCTGAAATAGAATCACCATGTCTTTCCAGGCAAAACCTTCGGCCGCGAGTTCCTTGAGCCGCTGCGCCAGAAAATCGGCCTCGCGCATACGCGCAAGATCAAGCGGCTCGTCCTCTTTCTGCTGCGTGACCAGCAGATCGACCAATTCCCCCGGCGCCGGGGGAATCTTCCCGGCCTTTTCCTGGCGCGGGCCCGGCTTGTGCGGCTCTAGAACCAACCCGTCTTCTTCCCACAGTTTTCCGAAAAAATGGTTCAGAAATTCAAGAATTTTGGGTTCGGCCCGGAAGTTTTCAAGCATGGGAATGCACGCGCCGCCGCGGCCCTGGCGGTATTCTTCCTCGATTTTGCGGAAATGCTCGGGCAGTGTGCCGCGGAAGCTGTAGATGGACTGTTTGAAATCACCGACGAGAAAAAGGTTTGCCGGCGAGCTCAGCAGTTCCAGCAGGCGCATTTGGAGACGATTCGTGTCCTGGCATTCGTCGACCAGGATAAATTTAAACAGGCGCCGGTAGCGCTCAAGGAGCTGTTTTGCGCCGGGCTCTTGGCTGGTGAAAAGTTCGACGGCTTTGCGCTGCAAATCATCAAAATCGAGCGCGGCCTTTTCCTGCTTCTTCTTTTCATAAGCGGCTTCAAAGGAAATTGCGAGCGGCTCGAAACGGGCCGCCCACGGGCTGAGCAGCGTTTCGGCCTGCATGCCCGCGAAAAGTTTGCAAAGATCACGCAGTTCATCCCAAACTTCCTTGCCGCCTTTGCTGCGGCGCGAAAAAGACGTGCGCCATTCACGGAAGGCTTCAAATGTCTCCCAATCCCAGTTCTTGGCCGCGGCGAAACCCTGCCAGAGCTCCAGCAAATCCACGGCCCCCAGCCTTTGGATCAAGGCCGTGATCTGCGCAGGCACGGTCTGTGTTTCTTTAAGGCGTTCCGCGCGCGCGGCGGCGGCGCGCGCAAAATAACCGGCCAGCATCAGGCCTTCGACGCGCGCGGCCTCAAAAACGCGCTGGATCCCGCCGCGGATTTCCTTTTCACCGTAAACGCGCAGCAGCTCGAACGTTTCCGAGCCGGGCACGCAGGCGGATTCCAGCACTTCTTCCAGGGCCTGGTCGCGCAGAAGATCCGCCTCCTCTTCTTCAAGCACGGTAAATTCGGGATCAATGCCCGCTTCGACGGGATGCTCTTTCAGCACGCGGGAAGTAAAAGCGTGGATCGTGGAGATATAAGCCGACTCGAGATCGCGGCGCGCCTGCTGCATGCCGAGCGCCGTGAAGCGTTTGCGGGTGCGCCGCTTCATTTCCGCGGCCGCCTTGTCCGTAAACGTGAGGGTCAGAATTTCGCCGGGCAGCGCAAGGCCCGCGCGCACAAGATGAATGAAACGCTCCACCAGCACCCGGGTTTTCCCGGAGCCTGCGCCGGCGGCCACGACCAGATTCGCGTCGGTGCGCTCGACCGCTTCTTTTTGACTTTTGGTGAGAACGATCTCGTTTTCCATAATCACTTGGCCGCTTTTGATTTTTTCGGGGCCTTGGGCTTTTTTGCGGCCTCCGGTCTTGCTTCCGCCGGCCCGAGCATTTCCTGCCGGATTTCTTCCAGGATAATCGGCGCGCGCCATTTTTCGATGCGGCAGATCGCGCCGTAAGAACACATCCGGCTGCAGACATCTTTGACGCGCGGCCGCACGGGAATCTTAGCCTGGCGTATGTCTTCCACGATTTTCCGGACATGACCGAGACTGCGCTCGATCAGTTTTTCAAAATCCTCTTTGGGCAAGCCCTTGCGTTTCTCCAGGAAAGCCGCGGCCGGCTCATCGTGATAAAAACCGGTGGATTTGCGGTCATTGATGATGAAAAGCTCGCCGCCGACGGCCTCGAGCCCCAAAAATTTGCGCATGGCCGTGATGTAAATCGGAAGCTGCAGCGAAGTGCCGAGCGCCAGCGACTCCTCGTCAATTTTGGCCGAAGCTTTGGTGCGTTTGTAATCCATGACCAAACCGAATTTCTTTTCTTTATCGGTATCAATACGGTCGATTTTCCCGCTCACCAGAATTTTTCCGGATTGACTGTCGATTTCAAGGAGCGGCGCATTTGCGCCCGGCTCCGCGCTGAAATTAAACTCGAAGTAAGCCGGCTGCAGCGCTGCACCCTTGAGCCGCTCGATTTCTTTTTCAAGGAACCGCACCAGCGTTTCCTCGATGGCCGCAAGCATCAGGTCTTCCCCGTATTTTTTCGCCGGGCGCAGCGGAAACTTTTTGAGCGCCGCGGGCATGGCTTCGCGGACAAACTTCACGAGCCCGCCGCGCGGATCAGGCCGGAACCCCTGGCTCCATGCGCTGAAAAATTTCTCCAGCACTTCATGCAGGATACTTCCCTGCTGTTTAAAATTGATTTCTTCTTCGGGATCGCGCAATTCGAGCGCGCGCGATACAAAATATTTGTAGCCGCAGGCCGCGTATTCCTCGAGTTTGGTGGCGCTGGTTTTTGGGACCTGGAAAGCGGCCTCTTTAAGTACTGATGGGTCCAGCAGTTGCGCCTCCTGGGACATGAAAGCTTCGCGGAACCGGACGCGCGCCGCAGGGTCTTCTAAAATTCGGTTGGTCAGATAAAGCAATGCCGGGTCTGTGCCGCGCGCAGGCTGCCAGATCTCTCCCATGACCGCGCATTCGAGTTCGCGGCGGCTGGCCGCCTCCGCGGGCGCCGGCCATGGCCGGGCCAGGGCCTGGCTTTTGGCATTCAACGGGGACGAAAAAAGCCGCTGCACTTCGTCCACATAAAAAGACGGCAGCGATTCCTTGCCTTCGCGGTCAAGCCGCGGATAAGTCAATATGAGGCGCTCGGAAGCGCGCGTCACTGCGAGATAAAACAGATAACGCTCGACCTGCTGGCGCGGCAGGCGCTCCAGCAAGCGCGATTCGGAGGGCCCGTTGAAAAGGCGGCGTTCCCAGTCCGAAAGCAGCGCATTTTCGCGGATCTGAACGGGAAACTGTTTTTCGAGCAGGCCCGCGACAAAAACCACGCGGTATTCTTTTTGGCGCGCAAGTGAGACGCCGTAAATCTGCACGCGGTTGCGGTCGCGGTGGTGGAGCGGAAAAAGATCCAGTTCGACGATGCGCAGAAAATTATCGGCAAACCGGATAAAATCAACGCCGCCGCCGCCCAGCCGGAGATGCACGCGCATTTCCTCAAGCACGCCTTCCAGGCGCCGCAGCCCCGCGGCTTCGCGGCGCACGGCCAAATCATCGCCCTCATGGCCGGCGCGCACACCGAGCTCATTGAAAAGAGCGCGGCGGAATTCGCGTGACATCGCGTCAAAATCGGGCGCGTTACGCAGCCGGTCTTCGATCCCGGCCAACACACTCAGGCATTTCAATTTGCGTTCATGCGTTTCCGGCGAAACATCGTTCCATTCGCGCAGCCATTCTTCCCGGGACTGGCGGATGCCGAGGCGCAGCGCCTGATGCTCGAGTTCGCCGATCCAAGCGTAATCGCGCTCCTCTTGGCCGAGGCGCATAACGTAAGAAGATTTGAGTAAATTAAACAAATCCTCGCGCTTCCAGCCGTCGCGGAAAACTTTCAAAAGGAGCGCGGCGGCCTGGGCCAGCGGCGAAAGTTTCAGGCGTTCGCGCTCGTGGATTTCAAAAGGAATGCCGTAGCGGCCAAGGACCGGACGCAGTACGGATTCATAAGCCCCGATCTGGCGCAGAAGAATGGCGAAATCGCTGAACCGGTAGCCGCCCTGGCGGTAGAGGCGCATGATTTCGCGCGCAATCATCTCGGCCTCACCCTGCATGCCGACCGCGTCAAATATTGCGAGCGCTTCCGCCGCAGGCGGAAGGGCTTTCGGCAGGGTTTCGCGAAAAAGATTATTCTCAAGATGCGCAAGCGCAGGCGCTGCTGTCCGGTGATTTTTGTCCGGCATGACTTCGGTTTTAAATCCCATGCTTTCAAGAAGCTGACGCGTTGCGGCGAGCGGCTCGAAAAGCGCGTGCCGGGCGGGCTTGCCTTCGCAAGTCAAGGCCACAGTCATCGACTCGCTCAGGCCGGACAATTCGCGCAGATACTCGGCCTGCAGCGGCGTGAAATCAAAAAATCCGTCGAGCCAGATTTTCCGGAACCTTTTACCGGCCGAAACGGATTTCCTTTTCTCCCTGAAAATTGCGAGCAGGTCCTGACAG
>Ga0209726_10008259_pt1 | contig 11306 bp, 12 predicted proteins | sample Subgrocontami54m_FD_187453 | JGI IMG/M metagenome (GOLD analysis project Ga0209726, IMG submission 187453) | Subsurface groundwater microbial communities from S. Glens Falls, New York, USA - GMW46 contaminated, 5.4 m (SPAdes) (version 3) | ecosystem: Environmental > Aquatic > Deep subsurface >... | reverse complement strand
CCGCTTCCGGAAAGCACTCGTGGGTGGGGCAATTATTCGGTTTGGCCATGTACCACCGGGCGCTCGATGCGGCAGAAATTGCGCAACACCATGCGTTATGGACGCAGGGTTTGGCCCGGCAGCTCGTGAATGTCCCCAACCTGACGGCGCTGTATCTTTTCAACGAGGGCAACGGGCGACGGGCGGAAGACCATTCCAGCAACCGACATCAGGTGATGATTCCCGCAATCTATCACCCGTTACAAACGGAATTTTTGATCCCGCCTTGGAGGGATGTGTCTTACGACGCGCTTAATTACCGGGACATCGTCATTAACCTTCTGGGGTTCGTACCGTTCGGATTCTGTTTCTTTCTCCATCGCCGACGGCCAGGGACCGCTCCATGGTTCACCGATGCTTTGTTCGTCGTTGTCGCCGGGGCTGCGATCAGTTTGACGATAGAAACAATACAGGTCTGGCTGCCGAACCGGGTTTCCTCCATGACCGACCTGTTGGGCAACACAGCGGGAACGCTGCTCGGTGTGCTTTTCGCCCTGATGATCCGACCCAAAGTCACGACCGCAGAATCCGTCTCGAAGTCTCGGTGATGGTTTATTTCGCGGCAACGAACAGAGTTCAACCCGCCAACACCCGCTGCAACCGTTCAAGAAACGCCCGTTCGTTCTCTTTGGCGGTGATGCGGGTGGCGTTCTGACGGCGTTGGTCGCGTCCGCCGCCGTGCAGTTCCTCGACGCGTTCGTTGAAGAACGGCTTTCCGCCGCCCGACTCGTTGATTGCCTGGCGCAGCACTTGTTGCCAGTGGGGAATCCGCGCGAGCAGGTCGGCCACGTTGGCGGGCTGATACGTTTCTGCCAGTTTTAACAATTCCACCACGTCGTCGAGACGATACGCATCGCTGCCGACAACAGCGGCGAGGTAGCGGGCCAGGATTTCACGGCGCGCCTCGTTCTCCCAGACGGCGCGACGGGCCACGGCCTTGAGCAGCGGACGATCGGCAGCCGGTGTGAAGTGGTCCAGCAATTTGAAAAGCGGCCCTGGAATCGTGGCGTCAAGACGGAGGCGATGGACGTAACGCTCGATGGACACGTCGCGCAAGGGCACGAAATGTTTCTGGCCGTCCTCGGTCACAAGTTGCGCGCGTGTTGGGCGGGCGACGAGTTGTTGAATCAATCCGGGCCATTGGACCGCCGGTACGGATTCCTGGCCGAGCCGTTCGGCGAAGACGGCCTGGTCTTGCAGCGTGGGCGTGAAGACCGGCGAGAGGGCCAGGTCAATTTCGTAGTCTTCCAGCTTGGGCAGTTCGTTGACGAGGAATGCCCCGATGTCGTCGCGGTCGAGACCGTAAGTGCCGCTGAGATGATTGACGACCTGCGCGGGCAATTCGCGTGGACGTTCCAATTCGACGGCAAGGGTTTCGAGGAGTTGCGGCATCAGAAAGAGTATCAGCTGCGGGCAAAGCGAGGCCAAGGAGGAATTTGAAGGGCGGGAGTCGGAAGGTAAAAACGGCGCGGAATTTTCCCGCCGCGCCGGTGGTTGATAGGTTGCCGATTGACTCGGGAATTACGCGGCGGCGGAGAGGAGATTTCGCCGGAATGCTGTCAGCGGCAGTAAAAACCAGCCAGGAATGGGCACTTGAAACCGGCCACTTTGAGGGACGCATTGCGTTTGGAGCGGCAGATGCCGCCGCGAGCTGGCGGCTCGCAGCTTCTCCCCGCCTTGTTTTACCTCACGGCAGAAGACCTCAATTTTTCCAGTTGACATACATTGTTGTTCAATGTATAAGGCTGCCATGCTTGCGAAAGACCTTGTAGCTGCGTCCTCGAAACCGCTGGTGTTGTCCATCCTGGCGGATGGCGAAAGTTACGGTTACGAAATCATCCAGAAAGTGCGCGAGTTGAGCGGCGGCCACATCGAGTGGAGCGACGGAATGCTTTATCCGGTACTGCACCGGTTGGAGCGCGAGGGCTTGATTGATTCCGAGTGGAAGGAAGCCGACACCGGCCGCGAGCGCAAATACTATTTCATCAGCGCCGCCGGCCGCAAAGTTCTCAAAACCGAACGCCAGCAATGGCTGACCGTTCACAACACCCTGGGCAAATTATGGAAAATCAAACCCGTTACGATCTGAACGCCGCGATTGAAAGCTGGCGGCAGGAACTCGCCGCGCAAGTCGGTCTCACGGCAGAGGTCCGGCGCGAACTGGAAACGCACCTGCGCGATGCCATCGCCAGCTTCCAGCAACGCGGTTTGAACGACGAGGAATCTTTCTGGCTCGCGTGCAAGCGAGTGGGCCAGCCACCACAGCTTGGTCAAGAATTTGTAAAAGCCGATCCGGCTGCGGTCTGGCGCGAGCGGGTGTTTTGGATGACGATTAGTTTGGTTGGAAGTTATGTGTTTATGACTTGGAAAGATTTGCTTTCGACCTGGCTGAATCCAAGTAGCTATGGCTGGATAGAATGTTTTTACCTGATTCCTCTATTTGTGCTCATCGGGTCGGTCGTGATGATTCGTCGCGGACGTGTCCCAAGTTCAAGCTATCTTGAAAGCATGGCATCTTGGAAATTGGACTGCGGATTATTTGCCATTTTAACCGTGACGGTTTTGACCGCTTATTTCAGAAGTCGGAACTTGTCTTCTGGTGGCGAAGGCAGCGGCGGTTTTTTGACGACAGGATTCAATATCGGCATGGTGTTGTCGTGGTTTGGCAATGCAGTCTGGCCGGCGGCGATGGTTTTAGTTCTTCTTCTCACATTGAGACGAAATCGAAAATGCGCGGGGAGACGCCCGGCGGGTTTGGCTTCGGATCGGTGAATGGTTGTGCTGTCCACACGAATCTTCGGGCAAACTTCGGCGTCTGATGGCGCGATTTGCCGCGTCCGCCAAGCGCAATCCTAGCAAGGCAAACCGTTATGCGGTCGCGGTGGCCGCGCGATTTTTCCGCCCCGCCATCATGAAGGCGAGATACTCGATGAGGCGTTCCTTCATTTCCCTGCGCGGGACGATGGCGTCAATGAGACCATGGTCGAGCAGGAATTCGGCGGTTTGAAACCCGGGCGGCAGTTCGGCCTGCGTGGTGTCTTTGATGACGCGCGGTCCGGCGAACCCGATCATCGCGCCGGGTTCGGCGAGGATGAGATCGCCCACGCTCGCGTAACTGGCCATCACCCCGGCATAATCGGGATTGGTGAGGATGCTGATATAGGGCAGCCGGGCTTTGGCAAGATACCCGAGGGCGGCGCAGGTTTTGGCCATTTGCATGAGGCTGAACATGCCTTCATACATGCGGGCGCCGCCGCTGGTGGAAATGATGATGACGGGCAGACCTTTCTCCGTGCCGGCTTCGATGAGGCGCGTGAGTTTTTCGCCGACGACCGCGCCCATCGAACCGCCGAGGAAGCTGAAGTCCATCACGCCGAGCGCGACGCGGTGTTCGCCGATGCGACCCACGCCGGTGATGACGGCGTCCGTGAGATTGGTTTTCTTCCAGTTGGCGGCGAGCTTGTCCTTGTAGGAGGAAGCGCCGGTGAAGTGCAGCACGTCCACGCTGATCATCTGGGCGTTCATTTCCTCGAAGGTGCAGGTTTCGACGAGGGAATGGATGCGTTCGCGGGCGCCGATGGAAAAATGAAACTCACACTTGGCGCAGACCTTGAGGTTCTCGTCGAGTTCCTTGTCGAAGAGCATGGTCTCGCACTTGGGACACTTCTGCCAGAGGCCTTCCGGGATCTCGCGTTTTTTGGATTTCGTGCCGCCAAGCTTGAGCTTGCGTTTGACGAACGTGGTGGTGTGGTCGCTGGCGGGCGGCGGCGTGAGGGCGGGTTCGATCGAGTCAGCGCCGAGGCCCTTCTTGGTGAACGAGGTGGTGGACATGGTCAAAATCTGGGTTGGGCTGGCGGTTCGGGGCGAAAGATTCATTTCGTCGTCGTTAGCTTCACGGTCTTTTTCAAAATCGGCAAACCACCAACAAGTCAGCGGTAGTATTCAAAGTCCGCGGGCCACTGTCCAGACGCAAACTTCGCCCGCGCCGGCCGCGCGCAACACCCGGGCGCAGGCGCTCGTGGTCGCGCCGGTGGTGAAAACATCGTCCACCAGGATCACCCGTGCGCCCTGCAAACGGCGGTCGTCGCGCCGGGCCTTGGTGAGCAGGGTTTGCGTGCGCGTGGGCTGGACGCGGCACAGGAGGCGGGGGTTGAGGGGCAGGGCGAGCGCCCGGGCGAGCGGCGCGGCGAGGCGCTCGGCCTGGTTGAATTCGCGCTCGCGTTCCTTGAGGCGGTGCAACGGCACGGGCACGATCAAATCCCATTTCTCCTCGCGCAAGGCGGGTAGCGCAGCGCGCAGAAAGAGATCAATGAGGAATGGCTCGAACCAGAGCGCCCGGGAGTATTTGTAGCGATGGATGGCTTCCAGAACCACGCCGCGCGCGGTGACGGCGGAACGCGCGGAATGGAAGTGGAGCTCCAGGTCCCGGCAGTTGGCACATTCAAAGGCGGTGGTGATTTCGCCCGCGACGGGCACGCCGCAGCGCTCGCAGAAGGGCGGTTTGATGAAGCGGACCCGGCCCCAGCATTTCACGCAGACGAAACCTTCGCCGGGCGTCGCCCGCTGTTCGCCACAGAGCTGGCAGACTTCCGGATAAAGCAGCGCGAGCCCCGCCTGGCAACAACGGGCAAACGGTGCGGTGTTCATGGCGGGACAATAGGAATTGATTCCGGGTGCGCCAAGCCGGAAGTGAAACGCTGATGATGCTCGCGAACTTGAAGGGTCTCGCGCCGAACCGGAGTTCGGGGCGGCAAAAAAGTGGCGATTCTTCGCGCGGCATGTTAATAAAGGCGCGTGTTAGGTTTGTTCAAGAAGTCAAGTGCCCCGAATTCGTCCGGCCCCGGACCGTTCGGCAAGTTTCAATTGCACGAACTCATCGCCACCGGCGGCATGGCGGAAATCTGGCTGGCCACCGACAGCAAAGGGAAACATTACGCCCTGCGCCGGTTAATCGCCGAACTGCGAAATGATTCCACGGCCCGGAAACGTTTTCTCAACGGCTGCGAAGCGCTGGCGAAATGTCAGGGCCACGATTGCGTGATTGGCTATCTGGAACACGGCAAGATTGACGGTGCGCACTACTGCGTCATGGAATACGTCGAGGGCGCGAACCTGAAGGAGCTTTACGCGCGGCATGATCTGGTGCTGCTGGAAAACGTCGCCCAGATCATCATTGATATGGCCGAGGCGCTGGAACACGTCCACGAGAGCGGTTACATCCATCTCGATTTCAAACCGGAAAACGTCATCGTCTCGCGCAATGCGGCGGTGCGATTGGTGGACTTCGATCTCGCGCACGAAATATCCGACAAGCCGATCAAGCTCACCAAGAACCCCGGCACGCCGGCTTACATGGCGCCCGAACAACTCTCCGGTCAACCCATTGACCAGCGCGTGGATGTCTTCGCCTTCGGCGTCACCGCTTACGAATTGCTGACGAATCAAAAACCCTTTCCCGGCGAATCTTCCGCAGAGATTCTCCGGGCTCAAACGGATCGTTCGGATTTCCGGACGCCGCGCCAGTTGAACCCCGACATCCCCGCCGGCTTGGAGAAGGCCATCCTCAAGTGCATCGAGCGCGAGCCGGACAAGCGCTATCTGTATCTGAGTGTCTTGGTGCGGGATTTAAAGGTCGCGCTTTATGTTTGAACGGAGCGCCGGTCTCCGACCCGGCGGGTTGCCGACAAACTTCAACCCTTTCTTTGCGCTTAACCCGACAAGTCAATCAATCAGCCGCTTGGTCAGGCCGTCGTAAGCGTCAATGCGCCGGTCGCGCAGGAAGGGCCAGTGCGTGCGGGTTTGGTCCACTTGCGCGAGGTCAACGGGCACGATGAGAATTTCCTCTTTGTTCACGCTGGCCTTGGCGAGGATTTCGCCGGACGTGCCCGCGACAAAGCTTTGGCCCCAGAATTCAATGCCGTCGCCGCCGACGCCGGAAATAATTTCGTGGCCAATGCGATTCACCGACGCGACATAACAGCCGTTGGCGACGGCGTGACTGCGCTGGATAAGTTCCCAAGCATCGTGTTGTTTCGAGCCATGGTTTTTCTTTTCGCCCGGGTGCCAGCCGATGGCGGTGGGATAAAAAAGAATTTGCGCGCCTTGCATGGCGGTGAGCCGCGCGCCTTCGGGATACCACTGATCCCAGCAAATCAGCACGCCGATCTTGCCGTAGCGCGTTTGCCAGGCGCGGAAGCCGAGGTCGCCGGGCGTGAAATAAAACTTCTCGTAGAAAAGCGGGTCGTCCGGAATGTGCATCTTCCGATACGTGCCGAGCAACGAACCATCGGCGTCAATGATGGCTGCGGTATTGTGATAAACGCCGGCGGCGCGCTTCTCGAAGAGCGAGGTGATGACCACAACCTTGTGTTTGCGCGCGAGTTTTTGAAACGCCGCCGTGCGGGGGCCGGGAATCGGCTCGGCCAGTTTGAAATTCGCGTGATCTTCGCTCTGGCAAAAATACTGGGAGCAAAACAACTCCTGGGTGCAGATGATCTGGGCGCCCTGCCGGGCGGCGCGTTCGGCGAGCGCGAGCGTTTTCCTGAGGTTGCCCGGCGGACTGGCGGAGCAGGCGGACTGGAGCAAGCCGAGCTTTACGACCGAACCGGAAGGCGCGCGCTTCATGGGGCCTCAGACCTTGGCCCGAAGGCGGGCGGTGTGTTCGAGAATTTCCGTGTTGCCCCGGGCAGTGTGGGCGGCAATGGGCGGAACCGACTGCCCGAACAACTCGCGGATGAATTTGCCGAGCGTCTCGTTCGTCGGGCCGTAGCCGCCGTGGTAGATGTAATACTCCAATTCATACATCAACTCATCCGCGCTGGCGAAACGTTTGCTCAAGTCGCGCGCCAGGCAGCGGTGCAGAATGCGGTTGAGCGGTTCGTCAATGCGGTTATCGAGCGTGCGGAAGTCCGGAATGGCGGTCTTTAAAATCCGCTGGCGGGATTCCTCGGCGGTCGGGCCTTTGAAAATGTTATGCCCGAGCAGTAGGTTGGCGAGCACCACCCCAACCGAAAAAAGATCCGAGCGCTTATCCGTGATCTCAAAATTCGCCTGCTCCGGGCTCATGTAATCCGCCTTGCCGGCGACGACTTCCCCCTCCTGATCGGTCAGGAAGCCGCGCGCCTTCGCGATGCCGAAATCCGTCAGCTTCACGTCGCCCTCGAACGCGATCATGATGTTCTTGAAACTCACGTCGCGATGGACGATGCCGAGCGGTTTGCCATCGGTGCCGGCTTTGGCATGCGCGTAGGCGAGGCCCCGGGCGACGCGACTGGAGATGAACACCGCGAGTTCGAGCGGCAACTGGCGGCGCTTGTCGGTGAGTTGTTGGGCGAATTGTTCGAGGTTCACGCCGCGGATGAGTTCCATGGCGATGAAGAAGATGCCATTGGCTTCGCCCAACTGGTAGGTCTGGACGATGTTGGTGTGGATCAGATCCGCGACGAGCTTGGCCTCGCCGATGAAATTATCAATGAAGGTTTTCTGGCTCGCGTAGTTGGCGCGCACGACCTTGATGGCGACGCGTTTGACAAAGTCGCGGGCGCCGCGCTGCTCGGCTTCGTACACGATGCCCATGCCGCCCTCGAAGATTTTACGAACAACGTCGTAGCGGAACTCGTTTTGAATGGTGAACAGCGGCACGGGGCGATGTTGGGAAAACGGGAAGCCAAGTCAAGTTTTGCGCGCATAATTTTCGGGCCGCGCCCGCGGCGGACCAAGTTCAGTCTTGTGCAAAAGGAGTTGGGCCGCTAGACTTCGTGGCACATGGCGCAAGGCTTACATCTTTCGCAACGGCTCACGCAATCAATGGTGTTGGCCCCCCAACTCCAGCAGTCGCTGGCCTTGTTGCACGCACCCACGCTGGAACTCAAGGCGCTGGTCGAGGCGGAATTGCAGCAAAACCCCGTCCTCGAAGAAATCACGAGTGCCGACGCGGAGCTGTCGGAGAAGGTTTCGGATGGCGACAGTCCCGCCGAAGCGGCGGATCCGTCCGAACCGCCGGCGGATCTGAACCCGGAGGCCGCCGAGAGCGCGCCGGAGGATGATTTTCAGGTCGAGTTTGAAAAACTGGTGCAGATGGATCAGGAGTGGCGGGATCATTTCGCGCAGACGAATCTGCCCACGCGCGCTTCCGCCGAGGAGGAGGAGAAGCGGCAGTTCATGTTCGACTCGCTCGTAGCCGGAACGTCGCTCGCGGAAGCGCTCCTTGAGCAGGTGCGGGATTCGGTCGTGCCTGAAACGCAACGGCCCGTGACGGAGTTGATCATCGGCAACATTGACGACTACGGCTATCTCAAGGCGTCGGTGGAGGAAATCGCGACGCTCGGCAACCTGCCCGGCGAAACCATTCTCGAAGTGCTCAAGGTGATCCAGACGTTCGACCCGCCGGGCGTGGGCGCGCGGGATTTGCGCGAGTGCCTGATGCTCCAGCTCGAACGCAAGGGGCACCAGGAAACGCTCGAATATCAGATCGTGCGCGACCACATGGAAGCCCTCGGCAAACGTCGCATTCCCGAAATTTCCCGTGGCACGGGCGTGGATATTGAGGATGTCCAGGATTCGCTGGAGCGCATTGCCCAACTGGAGCCGCGCCCGGGCCGGGCCTTTCTCACCAACCTGGATCAGTTTGTCCTCCCCGAAGTGTTCGTGAAGCGTAGCGGCGACGACTTCACGGTCACGACCAACAACGAACACATTCCCCACCTGCGCATCAGCAACGTCTATAAAGATTTGATGTCGCACGGCGGGAACACGCCGGAGGTGAAGAATTACATCCGCGAAAAAATCCGCGCCGGCAAGTTTCTCATCAAGAGTCTGCACCAGCGGCAAAGCACCATTGGCAACATCGCGAAGGAAATCGTCAAGCGGCAGCGCGAGTTCATGGACAAGGGCGTGGCGTACCTGCGCCCGCTGACGATGGTAATGGTGGCGGAAGTCGTGGGCGTGCATGAAACGACCGTGAGCCGCGCCGTCTCCGGCAAATACATGGAGACGCCGCAGGGCATCTTCGAGATGAAATACTTTTTCACCGCCGGTCTGCAAACCGACAGCGGCGCGGGCGTCTCGAACACGAGCGTCAAGGATATGATCGCGGAAATCTTCAAGGCCGAAAACGCCGGCAAACCGTTGTCCGATCAGGAAGTGGTGAAGATGCTGAAGGTCGAGGGCATTGTGATCGCCCGCCGCACCGTGGCGAAATACCGTTCGGAATTGAACATTCTGCCGTCGAACTTGCGGAAGGTTTACTGAGGAAGTTTTTTCAAAACCCTGCCTCCGTAGCGGCGTCTCGGCAGAGCGCCGCATGCTTTGCCCAGGAAATGCCAGTTGGCGGCGCTCTGCCGAGACGCCGCTACGAGTTCTGAAACAACCTCTGAACCGGAACCGTGCAGTTGAAAATTGGACCGCTCGCGCGCCCAAGCTCAAGGATTTGCTCGCCCAGTGACCGGCTGGGCGTACTCCCCCAACTCCGTTTCAAACTTTCCGCCGGTCTTACCTTGACAGCCCGCGAGATAAAGGTGTTTAATCCTCGCGTCTCACTGGGAAATCTATGGAATCAGCCGCTCCACAATTTGGCTCCGCCCGTCCGCGCCTCGCCGGTCACGGCTCGCCGGTCACGGCTCGCCGGTCACGGCTCGCCGGTCACGGCTCGCCGGTTATTATCGGACGACAACTGACGCCGGCGGGAGTTTTTCAAAATTTTCAAGCCGATTTCCCTTCGCCGCGCCGGCTTCGCCCTTCGCCGGACGGTCGTTTGCAAAATCCGCTCCGGCGCCGACTGCTGCCGGAAGCCGGTCTGCGAAAATCGGGAAGGGTTTGCCGAAATCCGCCGGACGCTTTGCGAAGTCCGCCGCAGGTTTTGCAACCGCCGGAATGGGTTTTACAAAGTCCGCTACCCCATTGGCCATCTCGGAACTCTCTTTTCCACAGCTATTTGCAATTATATCGGTATTTTTCCAACCGGCGCGGCGAACGTGCCGCACCCTGCCCCCGGAGCGCCGGTCTGCGACCGGCTTTGCGACTGCGGAGGCCGATAAGCTGGCTCCAAGCCCGTCAGGGCTGACATCTTTGTAGATTATGAAATTACAAAATGAATCAAGCTCCGTAGGAGCGGAATATGCCGCCCCGCCGGGGCTGAAATTCATTTTGGTTGGTGATGCTACAAAGATGCCGCGCCGCTGGCGCTGGGAAGGTGCGACCGGCTTTGGGACTGCGGATGCCGATAAGCCGGTCACAGACCGGCGCTCCACCAAAAGTTTGCGAAAGGTGCGAACAAACCATCAACCCTCAACCATCAACTGAACCATGAGTGATCCCTTGAACTTCAACTTCCCACTGCCCCTGCTGTTGCAGGAGGGCGACGCCATTGTTACCGCCGCCGAAACCAACAGCGCCGCGCTGCCAACCGGCTGACCGCCGGGTTCATTGCCGCCACGCGCCCGCTCATCAAACAGGTGAGCGATCAGGACGCCGCGCAAAAAAGTCAGGCCGGCACCGTGGGCACGCTGACCACGGAACAAGAAGCCCGGCTTGCCACGCTGACCACCAGCACTGGCAACTTGCGCGACACCGCCAAGCAAGCGTTCAAGGGCAACGACGTGAAATTGCACGATGAATTTCAGGTCGGCATCAACAAACCCACCGGCCTGGCCGCCGTGCTCCAACGCGCCCGCATCCAATTGGCTTCCGCGCAAAAGGCGGACAACGCCGCCGCGTTGCAAGGCAAAGGCTGGATTGCCGCCGACACCACGGCCTTGAGCGATGCTATCACCGCGCTGGACAGCACCGACAATGTGCAGGAAGACGCCAAGACCGATGCCACCGGCGGCACCGACGCCCGCAACCGCACGGCGAATGGTTTGTATGACCGGCTGCTGACGATTCAGAACGCGGCCAACCTGCAATGGCCGGCCAGCGCCGCTGGCAACGCTGTTCTCCGCGCCAAATTCCGGATCGGACTTTTCCCGCCGCCGCGCGCCGCCGGTGCCGGCAAACCGCCCACCCCGCCGCCCGCTCCCACGCCGCCGTGATGAGGTAGGGCGAGCACTCCTGTGCGCGCCGCCGCAAGCCCGTAGGGCTGGCATCTTTGTAGCATGAGGACAACAAAAACAACCAAGCTCCGTCAGGAGCGGCATCCGGCGGATGTCGTCCCGACGGGGCTGTGGCCCTCGCCCATCGGATGGGAGAGATTCCACGGCCCGCGAAAAGCCGCGATTTGTTCCCCTGAACCTGGTAGGGACGCGTTCCACCGCGTCCCTAATTTTTCGGAG
>Ga0209726_10008258_pt1 | contig 11307 bp, 9 predicted proteins | sample Subgrocontami54m_FD_187453 | JGI IMG/M metagenome (GOLD analysis project Ga0209726, IMG submission 187453) | Subsurface groundwater microbial communities from S. Glens Falls, New York, USA - GMW46 contaminated, 5.4 m (SPAdes) (version 3) | ecosystem: Environmental > Aquatic > Deep subsurface >... | reverse complement strand
TGCCCGCTTAAATCTTTTATAACAATCCCACCTGCTGAAAATTCTCTTTTCATACATTTGTATAAATCGAACCCCGAACCCATGGTGAATTTTCCACCGGAGTCATCTCTGTAATGGCAAGTCTATTTGTGCCAGATACGTATTGAAGGTGAAAATAACGATCAAAACGTTCAGGAGGGGCAACTCTGCTAATCACCACATTATTAGCAGAAAGTGGATCTTCTTCGGTTAAAACATCAGGGTGTACCATCTCTTGCCCAAGTTCTATGTGGCGCCGACCATCACGATCTCTTATATCACCTGTATAAATTCTGAAAACAACACGAGATTCCCCATCAGAAAATGACTCTGGTGTTGGGACAATACCAGTAGATCTAATATTATATACAGAGTCAGGTACAGCGTCAGGCAACCAAAAACCTCCATCACGGAATTGAAAATTGCTGCCTTCCTTAGGAACTAACTCATTTTTTGCGAGTGCTACTTTCCATCCTGTACCCGAAGTAATTGACCCTCTTTCAGTAAGATCAGGCAAAACTGCTGCTGGCTTGCCTGGTTTTGATGTTCCCCTACTACCGCGCCATCTTCCAAAGAAACCACCGTTGCTTCCTTCTGCTTGTCTTTGGCGAAGATGGAACTCTAATCTGCCACGAAATTTACCAGAAGCTTCAAGATCTGCTAACTCAGTCCAAGGTTCTGCCTCTATGGCTTGTAAAACCTTTAGTCCTTGTTGCACAGTATCTATTGGTAACTGACCTAGACTTTCCACCCTTTTAGTAGACATAATTGCCAGATTATAACAAATACAGAATTTTAAGCGGTGGGAGCAGGATTTGAACCTGCGGGTCGCCAGAGGCGACCAGATGTTTTCGAAACATCCGCACTAGGCCACTATGCGATCCCACCAGTTTACCCCGATTCAATCGGGGTTTACACTGATCCCAGTGAGTGTGCGCTCGGCGGGGGTCGAACCCACAACCTCATCGTCCGCAACGATGTGCACTATCCATTGTGCTACGAGCGCAAGTATGAGTATTTTAACAGAATTTAAGTCTGACAGCTGTATACTGAAGACTGATAGCTATTTATGAGTATTTTCCAAAGGGAAATTCTTTTGCAAACTTTCTGACCATTTTTCCATCCAAGACCTAAAAGGCACTTCATGAAATGGTAAAAATCTAGCCATTGTTTTTTTAACTTTTTCCTCATCATCTTTGTCCAAAACCAACATTAATTGGGCTGGAAATCTTAGGTGAGTTTGGATATGGGCAACTGTAAATCCATCTTTCTTTTTAAACCAAAAAGAATCTAAAAAGTGCCAGAAATAAAAGTCTTCCCCTATTGTCACTCCTTGGGTAGAAATTCTGTACTCTACCTTATGAGGAGGCACAAAAGCCAAAACATAAGTTACAAAAGTTAAAGATAAAAGTGTGGCAATAAGCAAAAATTCGTGGGCTAAAAGTAAAATCAAGGTTAATAAAGTTACAATAATCGCCAAAGTCGTATAGTACGATCTATCTTTTTTCCGAAAAGGCCTTGAAACCGCCTCCCAAGAATGTAAAGTTTTAATCTCTTCTGCTTCATTCATCTTAGGAGTTAAAAATACTTCTTCAAAAGGATGTCTTTGAGGATTTTGTTTATCTTGCTTGGGATGGGTGGGCATTTGATTTTAGTTTAATCCTTAATCCTTAAACTGTCTAGCCCCGCTAAACAATGCTATACTTTTTACTATGGCAGATAATATAACAGAGCCTCCTCCGCCGCCAGAACCACCTCCTACCCCTGAACAATCCCCTATTCCAGAATATAAATCTCAACTTATAAATAGAGCTCTTTCTGAGTTTGATGGGGTAAGGAACGATTCAAGACAATTAAGTTTTGCTGGTCAAAATTTTGCGGAACAAACTAATCAAAGTTTATGGTCATTAAGCAGAGAACCTGCTAATGCTAACCCTGCAGAGCCCGGATATCGTCAGACAGTTGGAGCATCTGAACAGGTGGTTGGGTTTATACAACCTAAACTTGCAGTTATGTCTGAAGCCGCCAAAAGACTTGGAATAAACAACGAATCAGAAAGAGAACAATTAGAAGAAGTTTTAAAGAAAGCCGCAATAGAGCAAGATCCTATAAAATCATACGCCTTAGCTCAAGATGCTCTAGAAGCATTTAATAAAACAGTTACTCAAATTCGCTCGCAGGGAGATGAACAATTAACATCAGGTAGGGTTGTTGCACGCGGTGCAGAAGAAAATGAAACAAATGCAGGAATAACCTATGCGAGAATCTCCGAACAAATTAAATCTAATCTCGATCAAAGCTTAGTAACTAGATACGCAAGGAGCAGTGCTGGTTTTAATAGAGTTGTTTCAGGCTTAATATCTACGTTATCAACGGCAGATAGTCAGTTTATAATGCGCACAGAAGAACACAAAGCAGTTTTTATAAAACTTGTTGAAGAGGTCACCCGACCCCCTTCTGCTCCTGAATAATTACCTTTTGCGGAGGGGGTGAGATTCGAACTCACGGTAGACTTGCATCTACATTGGTTTTCAAGACCAACCTGATAAACCACTCCAAGCACCCCTCCCTCTATAGGATAGTCTACGGGCGGAGGAGGTGGGATTCGAACCCACGATACCCTTACGGGTATAACTTCTTAGCACGAAGTGGCACTCGGCCTCTATGCGACTCCTCCCAGTATTTTTTTAATTGCAGGCTTATAATTCCTTGTGCCAATTACCTGCAGGTATCTCTTTACTTCATTCTGATTATGGAGCCAAACTCCATACTTAAATGTCCTTTTAGGATTTAACCCTAATCCTTTCAACTCATTATATACAAAACCTAGTAGCGGTTCAGATCTGTTTGAAAAACAGATCTTAGGATAACAATACTCTTTCCCGTTAACTTTATATTTATGTAGAGTAAAACATCCATCTGTATCAATTAAACCACGAATGCAAGCGTTAATATATTCACTCTTAGATTTAATCCAACTTGGAACACCAGCTTGTAAATGTACTTTATTACCTAAAGATAAACCTTTAGAGGTAAGGTATTCTATCAAATTTACTCCTGAAACACTAACTCTTAGAACTTTCTCTTTTTTATGTTTATAGATTTTAGGTACTATCTTGAATAATCTATTAATTAAATCCTTAACATAATCAGCAAACTCCCGATCAGTATCGCTATTTAAATAAATCGAACATTGAAAATGAGTCAATCCTCCATCACCCAACATAATTCCAATAAATTCTGCTAAATCTTCTGATTCTACAGGCTTTGTAATAGGGTTTGTATATTTATTCCAAAGATCAGGGTCATTCTTTCTTTTAAGCCAAGATATCTCTCCTCCTTTCGATCTACTTTCTTTTGTTCCAAGAAGTCCGTATAGTTGATAGGTTCTTTTCCCTGCTAATTTAGCCGATTTCGGGTTGCTCCAATAGGCAGGTAATATTTTGTACTCAGGTAGTTTTATCCCAGAAAGTTGACTCATTTTCAGAATATAATCTTTAGACGGCTTAAATTTTTCTCTTTTCCAATCCCGGATAGTTCTCCCGGATAAACCCAATAAGATACCTAATTTATCAGTTTCTACTCCTATTACATCTTGGACTTGCTCAATAAAGCTTCTTAATTCACCATTTCTAAAAGATAATCTGTCCACTACTCTACAGTACCCAAATATAAACCGAAAATCAATAACCATTTATCTGGCTAAGGTTAAGGCCCAAACTTTTTTAACCCCTGCCCTTTTTAAGATATAGCAACACTCTCTCAAGGTTGCGCCTGTTGTCCAAACATCATCTATAAGCAGAACTGAGTTCACAGTTTTTAGTTCATGGTTGGGAGATAAAGCAAAAGCCCCTTTGATATTTTGATATCTATCATGACCTTTTAACCTTGCTTGGGGTTTGGTATATTTGGTTCTGATTAAGCTTTCAGAATATTCCAAACCTAATTTTTTGGATAATATTTGTCCTATGATTGATGACTGGTTAAAACCCCTGCTATTGCCTCTGAACCAATGCAGAGGAACTGGAATTATCCTCCATCCTTCTCCCCTATCTTTTTTTATTTTCTCTAAAACAAAGGGTTGATATCTGGCCCAATATTCAACAACAATATCAGTTAAAGTTTCTGCTAAACCTGTGACCCTGCCATACTTTAATTGTTTTATAGCCTCCTTTAAAGGATTTTGATAAATTCCTAAACTCCAAAGTCCCTCGAGTCCAAACTTTCTTTGACAAATCGGGTGAGTTTGTCCGCCAACTGCCAACCTTTCACACTTTGGACAAACCAAATCTGTCTGCAAAATATTACTGATACAATCCTGACAAAAATAGCTTCCGTTTTTCTTACAACCAACACATTTTTTAGGAAATAGGATGTCTAAAATTAGGCTCACGGAATTTGCCTTTTACTATAATACATAGTATAATACTCTCCTGGGGATGTATAGTCTCGACAGGATTGCTCTTTGAAAACTGCAAGCCGTTAAGGAAACATTAAACGTAAAATATTGTCTCAAAACACAAACGGAACAAGTCATTTGTCCCGCGCTGCAAGCAAAATCGCTGAGCAGATGTCTGGCTTTGGGAGAAATCTCTTAGTCGGCTCTACTCGAGTCGCTTTCGCTTAAAGCTACTTTAGATTTTTTCCTCTTTCTGACGGGATACTAAGGTATATACAAAGTCAGGATGCTGTTAGTAAAGTGTTGGTCGATCGTTACTAACAAAAGACAATTCAATCATTCATTAGTTTTCCTTCTAGTTGGTTACAGCTAATGAACAAAAATTAACTAGATAAGCTTGTAGAAGTTTTTAAAGTCACAATTTTGGACTCGGCTCACAGCCGACATCTCCACCAAAAAAAGTCCACTCTTGTGGACTTTTTTAGTTATAAGTACGCTTTGCTCTAGTTCATAGTTTATGAGAATTTTTTTATCTACTACTAACTACCGGCTACCTACTACCAACTATTTACTCCTTACCCCGAAGCTCTTGTTCTATCCTTCTTTGATGATCTTTTTCCTTAATTATTTTTCTTTTGTCAAACTCTTTTTTAGACTTGGCCAACCCAACTTCAATTTTGAACCTATTGTTCTTTTCATAGATGGAAATTGGCATTAAAGTCACTGATTTGCCAGCAGTTTTACCTATAAGTGAGCTTATTTGGGCTTTATGTAAAAGCAGTTTTCTTGATTTTGTAGCATCATATTCCTTATCTGAGGATTGATTGTATCTTGGGATATTAGCATTAATTAAAAATGCTTCGCCGTTTAAGATCCTAACAAAGCTTTCCCCTAAATCAATCCTACCTGCCCGAATTGATTTAACCTCAGCGCCTGATAACACCATTCCTGCTTCCAGGTGTTCAAGAATATGATAATTATGGAAAGCCTTTTTATTAACTATTTTCATAGGGTTAAATTATACCCTAGTTGAAGCTCTATACCCTATTTCAAATCTAATTGAAATATCTTACTGCCTTCCAGCAAATAAACCTTTTTGCCTTTTTCATCTACAATCAAATCCGAGGTTGCGGCAAATTTTTCCCCACTAATTTGGCTTTTGTAAGCACCTATTTTGGTTAGTATCAGCAACCTGGAATTGCCTGAGTCAAGCAAGTATAAATTATCAGTCTCAGATGAGATAAAAAGGCTTTTTGGATCTTTAACCCCTGAAGGCAATCCTTCAAAAGAGAAATTATCCTTGTCTCCCTTGGTAAACCTTAATACCTCCCCACTCTTTTTTAGTATATAGACCGAAGACTCAATTTGCATTCGCAAAGTTTCTGCAAAATCAGCTTTGGTTGTTTTAGTTAAGTATTCTCTTTTATCTGAATATCCGTCAGAGGTTGGTAAATACTTCCAAATTTGGTTCTTACCCGCGTCCAACACATATATGTTCCCGGCGAAAGAATAAATATCCTTTATTTCCCCAAAATCTTCATCTTTTTTTGCAACAGTTGTAACTTTTGAATTTTTAGTATCAACCTTTAAAATCCCTTTATCTTTGGAGTATACAAAAGCCAAATCACCGTTTAGAGAAGCAAATACAGCATCGCCTAATTGTTCTGATCCTGCCAAAATTTGATTACTTTTCTTGGCCATATCTACCAAAACCAATGTTTTTAAAGCAGGGTCAAGCAGTAGAATCTTTCCGTTGGAAGTACTAACCTGGGATGGTCTAAAGTTTTTCTTAATTAAATCCAAATCTAAAAATAAAGGAAATTCTGAAATACTAAATTGCTGCAGTAAAGAAGGTGCTTCTGTTTCAAGTTGTTTTTTTAAACTTTCAGCCTCACTATTTTTAGGTTTTAAACTTAAAGCTAAATCAACTTTTTCTTTAGCGCGATCCAGCTTACCTTTGGCTTCAACCGGGTTTAAGGTAGATAAGCCTTTGGCCCCGTTAAATTGCTCTTTTGCCTCATTCATTGCCTGATTAAAATCAGCATTTAATTTGGCATCTTTTTTAGCCTTTACTTCTACCCCCACCCCTACAGCAATTATGACAATCAAGACAATTGCCAAAATTAATCGTCCTCTGTTGCTTTTAGGAAAACGCTTTTTTTGATGCCATAAAAAAGCCAAAATTGGCTTAATACTTTTTTTCACAACAGACAAAGGATTTAGCTTAGAAGAATCTGAATAATAAATGGGTTGCTCGCTATATTCCTCCTCTTGCTGCAAATTGGGAATATTTTCTTGGGGAGTTTTAACAACATCATCTTCCCCTGTTTCTTCCTCTTTGACTTCAGGTTCAACATCCACTAAAAGTGCCGCTAGTCCTTGATTTTCCACATTTGAAGCCCCTACCCTATCTGCCACTTCTTCTTCAAATGACTCCAAAGGTAGTTCCAAGGATTTTTCCAAATCCTCACCTAAAAAGCTCACCAAACTTTGGGTAACAAACAGCAATCTGTCCCCTTCTTGTAAAAATCCAGAAACCAATTGTCCTTGGGAACCAAAATTTAAAGGAGATAGTTTTTCTGCTCTTTTTAGGAAAACTGCCACCTCACCCAAACTTTCCATATATAAAACTTTGCCTGAAACAGCACCCAAAAAGATTGAAAATTCATCCGTGGACAACTTTTTTTTAGCTTCCTCAAAAGTTGCAGTCAGTTTTTGACCTTCAGTGCTTTCCTCGCAGTCAAAATAAAAGTCAGAAAGTTCAGATAAAATCTGTCTGCCCTTAGTAAAAGCATCGTCTGAGGATAAAATTAAAACTGCTAAAAAATAATGATCTCCATTTCTGCTGTTTGAAAGAACCAATGCCGCTTTTTGATCTGTATTTAAACCAATCACCTGAACAGTTTGCAGTTTCATTACAAAATCCCCCAAGCTACAACTATTAAAACTATGGTAAAAAAAGCATGAATAAGTGTCAGAATTTTAAGAGTCGGGGAAATGGCAGTAATTAATGTTTTACTCATTAAATTCACCTGTCTAATGATGATTAAAGAAAATATAGCGTAAAATATTAAAATAAGCAAAACTGCGGCTTTTAAGGTTACTAGGAATGCTTCGGAATTAAAAATATCAGTGGGGTTGGTTGGCATTTATTCCTCCTTTTGTATGAATTTTATGGGTGTGATCCAAGATAAAATCTGCCACAATATGAGGTTTTGGAACTGATTCCAATTTAATATTCTCAGATGTCCCAGCAGTTTGAACAATCACATTCCCATACTCAAAAATAGAACTTAAAAGCCCTCCCATAGAAGCTGAAGTATCTTCAATATTACGCAAAGGGGCTGTGTCAATATTTTTGAAAAGAATTGAGTGAAAATCAACGTCAATAATGTTTTTATCAGTCACAATATAAACATTAAAATACCAATTCAAAAAACCCTCAAAAACAATCACTCCAACCAACAAGTAATTAATAATTAAAAATACTATTTCAAAAGATTGGGGGATGGATGAAATATCCAAATTAAGAAATTTTAAAATACCGGGAATAGAAAAGGGAGCAAAGGAAAGCAAGATGGCTGGTATTATCCAAGCAAGGTTGGTAATTGGATGAGCTCTGAGCAAAAGTAAAACCTTTTCACCCTCATCTTGGCCCTCAAAACGACAATTGTTGGGATTTTCAACATATGCAGGAAACATCAAGGAAAGTATAGCACAGCTGACAGCTCCCAGCTTACAGTCGACATACCTAATTTGTTGTCATCTGTTAGCTGAAGACTGATGACTGACAGCTATTTTTTCTCTATATTAAAAAAGGCAAACCCGCTTTGAGGAATAGACATTCTTCCTGGTGCTCTTAAATTAAAGGCTTTTTTAAAATCACCCCCGGACAAAGATACACCGTTAATATTTACTTGGCTGGTAGTCCCATTACCTTGGGAAACAGATACAGAAGAAGCTGAAGAAATACCACCATATTTGGAGGCAATATCCCGCAGTTCACCCATACTGTATGGATTTCCTCCCCAACATGAAGAAATTGGAGTAATTCTTCCTGCCTCTTCGCTACTGCCTTTGCTTAAAACAAGAGCAGCATTTACAATATCTGCCATTTCTTCCCCATTCAGCCAAGGATTGGATCTACCACACTTATCAGAATTTACATTGTATCCTTGGGTATACCAAGCTTTATACAACCAGGGAGAACCGCCTAATTTGTCATATGATTTATCAACAAAATTTCCCCCACCCGATCCGTCTGTAGTATCCCAACCAACAGGCGAAGCATATCCTCCATGAGTTGAAGCATAATAGGTCACCACGTCTTCGATTACCTGGCCGCGGGTTGCATTTACTGCATCTTTCCAAGCTTGAGGAGAATTATCAGCCTTGGATTGGGAATATACCTGACAAGCCTCTGTAGTACAAATTGATTGACCATTTTGTTTATACCTGTAAGCATAGGTTCTGGCTGCCACAGCTTGAGCTTTTAAAGCCTCTGGGTGCCAACTTGAAGGCATTTCGGCAATCCCATACAAATACTTTTCTTCAAAATTCATAGAACCATGCCCTGAAACATTAATATCCCCACCAGTATCTTTCCCGACTGGTTCTTTGCCAAAATATGCTCTCAAAATTGTTTTATAATCCTGTCCTGATTGAGCCCTACCCCGAGCTCCGTATTGACTCATACCTTTTCTGTGAGTGTGAGCTCCAAAAGAAAATACTGCAAAAGATCCGCCAGGCGCTGATTCCCTAAAACCTTTAATAGAAGCATTATAGTCATCTGCCAACTCACTATCTCCAATTGAAGCTGTAAATTGACCAGACCTGGCAGATAAAATCTCTTGTTGTTTGGCAGAAAGTGCCGCAATTTGACCTGTTAAATCTGCCTGGTAAGCTTTGGCCTTTTTAATCTCTCCCCCTAAAAAGTCAGCATTTTTATCAACTTCTGCCTGGAATGAAGCCAGTTTCACCTTATCTTTTTCCAGTTTGCTTTTCTGGGTTAATAAATCAACCACCTCCCCTGTAATTGAGGTAATAATTTGTTTATCCTCCCGGGTTACAGATTGTCTATATGATAATTCCCTAAATAAATCCCCTGAATGAAGAGAGGAAAGAATAACTATTAAAGGCTCTGCCAGATATGAGCGGACATAATATTCCCTAACTCTTTTTTCCAAAAGCGCTTGTTGAAAAGCCAATTTCTCCCCCCTACTATCTAAATCTTTTTGTTTTTGTTTAATGTTTGAAGATAAATTATCAATACTTGATTGAATTTGAGCCAACTGAAGCTTTAAATTATCCAACTGTCCCTCTAAAGGCTTTGTGGCATTTACAGATAACTCTTTTGATTTGTTCAGAGCATCTATTTGCTTTTGGATATCTTCTACCTCATCAGCATGGGCAATTGGTAGGAAGTAGAAAGTAGCAAGTATTAAGGGGAAAACTAAAAGACAAAAAATAACCCATTTCTGCTTAATACCTAATACTAAATACTTAATACTTTTAGGGGGATTCATCTCCTGAAATTCTACCATTTTTATAGCCATTATGCTAAGCTTTTTGAAGATACTATGGTTAAGTTATTTATTTTTTTAATCTCCCTTTCTCTTCAACTTTTTTTATTTAATTCAAGTGTGTTTGCTTCAAATTGCACTACGAAAGATGTTGTTTTAAATCCTAACAACAACCTCAGGGTATATGCCTCTAAGTTAGTTGCTGACTCGGATTATGCAATCTATCTAAGCGGAACCTTCAACAATGGGCCGGCAAATGATCGTTATGTTGCTGGGGATTTTATTGAATCTGGACCTGACGCTCAAATCGATGCTACTATTACCATACCTAATATTGGACTTAAGGAAGGAAACAAATACTCGCTAGCACTTAAATCCACCTCAGGAGATAGATGCGACGTAGCAAGTTTTACCTATTCTACCGCAGGCACCCCCGCTACTTCAACCACCTGTGAAATAACCAGCGTTAAAAGTGCCAATGTTAGCTCTTCAGATATCCGAATGGGTTCTCCTGTTTTAATATCAGCAAACAAGCTTAACTCAGGCGGAACCTACCTTGTTCTTATAGACGATCATGCTACTACAGAAAATGTTGCAGTTCCTGCTGGCACCAGCACTTATACAGCAACAGTTAATTTACCCAACAAAGTAGTTATCAGTGGAGGCTTTAGTTATGTTAGCCCCGGAAAACATACTATTACGCTGCAGAATTCAACTGATATCAATGAGCGCTGTTCAATCTCAAATATAGAATTAAAGGCTTCTCAACTAAACTCCTGCTCTGCCTCAAGCTTCCCTTCAACCGACGCAGGGGCTATGAGTGTAAATATCCAAGGTAGTAATTTATACCCTAATACAAACCACGAAATTAAGTTTGACGGGTCTAGGGTAAACTTTGCAAAATCAAATAGTAGCGGGGTTATTAACCATACTTTTGATGTAACAAGCGGTGGAATTGTTAAAGTAAGTTTAGTCCCAGCCGAAGGAACAACTGCAGGATTTTATGAATGCGTTGTTCCTCAACCTTTAACCATTTCTCTTGCTCCCACAGCTGTCCCGTTACCAATTGTTTCTCCTACTCCATACACTGGTCCTTGCATTGGTACAGGCTGCAGCTCAGGAGGAGGACAACCTTGTGATGTTGGTAGAGGTCCGGCATTTAAAACAGCCATTGGTTGTGTCCACACCAATCCTGTTGAATTTGTTAAAGACTTCTCAACATTCGCTATTGCAGTATCAGGAGGACTTGCTTTTTTGTTAATGCTACTTGGAGCATTTCAAATGCTAAGGTCAGCTGGAAACCCTGAGGCTTTACAAGCAGGCAGGGACAGGTTAACCAGTGCCATAATTGGTTTATTAGATCGGAAG
>Ga0209726_10008255_pt1 | contig 11309 bp, 8 predicted proteins | sample Subgrocontami54m_FD_187453 | JGI IMG/M metagenome (GOLD analysis project Ga0209726, IMG submission 187453) | Subsurface groundwater microbial communities from S. Glens Falls, New York, USA - GMW46 contaminated, 5.4 m (SPAdes) (version 3) | ecosystem: Environmental > Aquatic > Deep subsurface >... | reverse complement strand
ATTTTTATCCCTGCGCACATGATGCACCTGCCGATCGACTACGAGTCGCTCGCGCAGGCCGGGTCGATCATGGGCTCGGGCGGTCTCGTCGTCATGGATGAGACCACCTGCATGGTCGACCTTGCGCGCTACTTTGTGACGTTCACCGAGAACGAGTCGTGCGGAAAATGCGTCCCGTGCCGCCTTGGTACGCGCCAAATGCGCATGATCCTCGATGATATTTGCGAGGGGCGCGGGACCGAGCAGAGCATCGCGCAGCTCGAGTCTCTCGGCGAGGCGGTCCGCAAGGGGTCGCTGTGCGGCCTTGGCCAGACCGCACCGAACCCGGTGCTCACGACGATCAAATACTTCCGCGACGAATATCTCGCGCACGTGCGCGAGAAGCGCTGTCCGGCAGGCGTCTGCGAGTCACTCTTCGTCGCTACGTGCGCCAACCGCTGTCCATGCGAGGTTGATATCCCCGCCTATCTCGCGCTCGTGGGCGAAGGCCGCACCGCGGAGGCGCTAAAGAGCCACATGGACCGCAACCCGTTTCCGTCTGTGTGCGCGCGCGTCTGCCCGCACCCGTGTGAGGCACGCTGCCGGCGCGATACGGTTGATGAGCCGGTGGCGATACGCGCCGTGAAGCGATTTATGGCCGACGCCGGCGCGCAGGTGCGCGTACCGGTGATGGACCGGCCGATTGATGAGCGGCGACGCGTGGCAATCGTCGGCGCAGGGCCGGCCGGGCTCTCCGCCGCGTACTTCCTGCGCCGCCTCGGGCACGAGGTCACTGTTTTCGAGGCGATGGCCGAGCCCGGAGGAATGCTCCGCTACGGGATACCGTCCTACCGGCTCCCGCGTAAGGAGCTCGACCGCGACATCAAGCGCATTACGCGCATGGGCGTGAAGATCGTATACGGCGCCCCCATCGGAAAGAAGCTTTCCGTTGCGCGCCTGCGGAAAGATCACGATGCGGTCTTCATCGGGAGTGGCGCCTGGGCGGACGTGACGATGGGCGTCCCGGGCGAGGACGCGCGCGGTGTCGCGTCAGGAATCGATTTTCTCAAGAAGGTGGTCCTTGGCACTGGCACTCGGCTTACCGGGGAAGCGGTCGTGGTAGGCGGGGGCAACACCGCGATAGATGCGGCCCGCACCGCGCTGCGGCTGGGCGCAAAGCGCGTCACGGTTGCCTATCGCCGGACCCGTGAAGAGATGCCCGTGCAGCCCGAAGAGATCGCTGAGGCGTTGGAAGAAGGCGTGAAGTTCGAGTTCCTGGTTGCACCTGTCGAGGTGATCCATAGTGGCGGCGAGGCCGCTGCGCTCAAACTTCAACGAATGCGGCTGGGAGACTTCGACGACAGCGGTCGCAGGCAGCCGGTGCCGGTGGAAGGCGACTTTATCGAAATTACGGCATCGCACATCATCCGGGCAATCGGCCAAAAACCGGTGGTCCCGGCCGGCGGGCCGCCGGTGTCGAAACGCGGAACGGTCAACGTCGATCAGTTCTCGCTTGCGACGGAACTCGCCGGAGTCTTCGCCGGCGGCGATGCCGTGCTCGGTGCTGCGACGGCGGTGGAAGCGATTGCGCACGGGCGGCGGGCGGCCGAGGCGATCGAGCGCCACTTGCACCCCGGCAAAGCCACCGGGTTCCCGTGGAACGCTCCGCGGTCGCTCGATACTGCATTCGACCCCGCCGCCGCCCCCTCGACAACCAAGCGCCGCCACGCGCGCAAACTCGATCCGCTTGCGCGGCGGCTTTGCTTCGACGAAGTCGAACTCACGTTGAATGAGACCGATGCACGCCGCGAGGCGTTGCGCTGCCTGAGGTGCGATTACGGTAAAACGATCGTGTCGCGGGAGGAGGAATAACCATGCTGGAACTGACGATTAATGGCCGCCCGGTCAAAGTCGAAAAGGGGCAGACGGTACTCGACGCCTGCCGGAGCGCCAGCATCTACGTCCCGACACTTTGTGACGACCCCGACCTCGACCCGTACGGCGCCTGCCGCTTATGCATCGTGAAAATCGAAGGTCTGCGAGGACTGCCGACCGCCTGCACCACACCGGTGGCCGACGGAATGAAGGTTACGACCGAGGACCCGGAAATTCTGGACGTGCGCCGCTGGACGGCGCAACTCCTGCTGGCTGACCATCCGCTGGATTGTCTGACCTGCGCGCAATGCGGATCTTGCGGGTTGCAGGAGGTCGTCGAGCACCTCGGAATCCGCGAGCGCGTCCTGCGGCCGATGACACGCGAGGCAAAAATCGACGACTCGAATCCGTGCTTTGGCATCGACATGCGCAAGTGCATTCTGTGCGGCCTGTGCGTACGCGCGTGCGCCGAGGTCCAGCACCTCGGGGCGATCGATCTGGTGAAGCGCGGCTACGCGAGCGCGGTTGAACCGTTCGGCGGTGGCCCGATAAAGGATTCCATCTGCGAATCTTGCGGCGAGTGTGTGGAGCGCTGCCCCACCGGTGCGCTCACCACGCGGCATTACCTCCGGCCCGAGCGCGAGGTCTCCACCGTGTGCCCATACTGCGGCGTCGGCTGCCGGATTCTCCTGGGCACCCGGGGAGAAACCGTCGTGAGCGCCCGCGGTGACATGGATGCTCCGGTATCGCACGGGCGTCTGTGCGTGAAGGGTCGATTCGGATCGTTCGAATTTATCTCCCATCCCGACCGCCTCAAGGCACCGCTAATTCGGACCGCCGGCGGCTTTCGCGAGGCGACCTGGGAAGAGGCACTGACTCTGGTCGCCCGTGAGTTGAAGAAATACCGCGGCGATGCATTCGGAGGACTGTCCTCGGCCAAGGTCACCAACGAAGACAACTACGTGTTTCAGAAGTTTGTGCGCGCCGCCATGGGAACGAACAACGTCGACCACTGCGCGCGCCTGTGCCACTCCTCCACTGTTGCCGGGCTGGCACTGTCGTTCGGTTCGGGCGCGATGACCAACCCGGCGGATGACCTCTTGAACGCCGAAGTCATACTCGTGACCGGATCGAACACCACCGAGAGCCACCCAATCATCGGACTCAAGATTCGCGAAGCGGTTGCGCGCGGCTCGAAACTCTTGCTCTTCGACCCGCGCCAGATTCAGTTGAGCCAGATTGCCACGGTCTGGGCGCGGCAAAGGCCGGGCACGGATGTGGCCTGGATCAACGGGCTCATGCACGTCATAATCCGCGACGGATTGATGAACGCTGAATTCATCAGGTCCCGTACCGAGGGGTTCGAAGCAGTCAAGAATCTGGTAGCCGGGTATACGCCGGAGCGGGTGTCCGGGATTACCGGTGTCCCGGCCGAGATTATCGTCAAGTCGGCCCGCCTTTACGCCACTGCGGCGCGGGCGGCTATCGTTTACTCGATGGGCATCACCCAGCACACGACGGGCGTCGATAACGTCCGATCGCTTGCGAACCTGGCGATGATAACCGGGCAGATTGGCCGCTCCGGCACTGGAGTGAACCCGCTGCGGGGGCAAAACAATGTTCAAGGCGCTTGCGATATGGGCGCCCTGCCGAACTACTATCCCGGTTACCAGCAGGTCGCTAACGCCGATACCCGCGCCAAGTTCGGGAAAGCATGGAACGTCGAGCTCCCCAACGTTCCCGGCTTGACGGTGACGCAGATGCTCCCCGCAGCCTTCGACGGAGAGATTAAGGCGATGTATGTCATGGGAGAAAACCCTGTGCTCTCCGATGCCGACGTCACTCACGTGGTGAAGTCGCTCATGAAGCTGGAGTTCCTCGTCGTGCAGGATATCTTCCTCACCGAAACGGCAAAACTCGCCCACGTCGTGTTGCCGGCGTCTTCGTACGCCGAGCGCGACGGCACCTACACCAACACTGAACGTCGCGTGCAACTTACGAAGCCGGTCGTGCGCCCGCCGGGTCAGGCCCGCCGGGACTGGGAAATTATCTGCGAGCTAGCCACAGCCGTAGGCTATCCGATGACCTACACGTCTACAGCGCAGATCGATGCCGAGATGAGAGGACTCACCTCGTCGTACGCGGGTATTTCCCATGCGCGACTCGATGCGGGGGCGCAGCTTCACTGGCCCTGTCCCTCCGAAGACCACCTGGGAACGCCGATCCTTCACCGCGAAAGTTTCACGCGTGGGCTCGGCCAGTTTTATCCTGTCGAGTACGAACCCGCAGCCGAAGAGACCGACGCGTCGTTCCCGGTGGTGCTAACCACCGGCCGGATGCTGGAGCACTACCATACGGGAACGATGAGCCGACGGAGCAAGGGCCTGGACGGTCTGGTTCCCGGGCCGTTCGTCGAGGTAAACCGCACGGACGCCAGGAAGATCCGTGTGAAAGACGGCGATCGGGTGAAAGTAACCTCGCGCCGCGGATCGATCGTCCTTCCTGCTAAGGTGGGGGCCAGGGTAAACACCGGTGTCCTCTTCATCCCGTTCCACTTTTGGGAGGCAGCAGCCAACGTTCTCACGAACCCAGCGTCCGACCCGATCGCGGGAATCCCGGAATTCAAAGTTTGCGCCGTGCGGATCGAGCGCGCGGCGTGATCTGCCCCCCTTGGCGCCAGGCAGTTCGTAAAGCCCGGCTCCGGCAAGTGCACACCGCGAATGCCGGGATGGTAGCGTCGGACCGGATCCGGCGGCGATTCGAGCGCGCTATTTTTGATTTCCGGTCGAGTGGAAACACGAAGGGCTATTTGCCCTGAGCGTCCCGCACCGCCTTGCGCATTGCCATCACGCGCTTGAAGCAGTCCGGACACGCATACCGCACGCCCCCGCCGAGTTGATTGCGGGATAGCGGCCGCATGGCCGCAGCATCAACCAGACGCCTGCATTCCGGGCAGCGCTTGATTTTTGAGGGATCCTTACCCATCGTTCTCCACACTAATGCGTCAACGGCTGAACTTCGTTTATACCCGGCGCCATCGCTATATTATGCCGCGGCGGGACGCACGCTTATGATGGCAACACCATACACCAATTCCCATTTGCTGTAACCACCACCCACGGCTCGGTAGTGTCTCAGTTTGATTTGTAACGGCTAGGTAGCCTGGACTTCTTTCTTCTTCGCTGCCAGCCATACATCAGCCCGGTCCTGTCTCACGGCCCACCATGCCGGGCGCGCACCCAGTCCTTTGGGAGCAAAAAAAAGATCATCGCTTTCTTGTGCCCCTCGTTGCTGAAAAGCTGCGTACTCGCCAGCATGGTGTTGAAAGGCGCTTTGCACTGCCTCTCCGAAAGCTTTCGGCATATTGAGACCTTTTGCTCCACGCCTCCGCCACATTTCATTTATCACTTGCCTTCTAGGTAAGCCGTTCTTGTGAGGATATAGAATGCCAATCAGATAGAGCGAATATGGATTCTCGCGCCGTATTCTGCCAGCCACCGCCAACTGATTGATCCACTCATCTATTTCCTTAATGAGATCGTCCACATCGTTATTCATGCCTTCCCCCTAATCTGCCAGCCCCGCAATTTCTTCCAAGCTCCAAACATGGTCGCTAACCTTCGCTTCCATCGCCGGGGTAACCCGTAGGCTCTTATGTATACGGCCAAAATTGTAAAACATGTAGTAGATCGCTAAGGCGTGTTCGTGATTATCAACCTTTTTTGAAAAGCCGTTCGTTAAGCGCGTAAACCTGCGATTTCCCATACGCAGGCTAAGATTCTGACGCTCGACAAACGATGTGCTTACGTGCTTCGGGTCAGGGTCGCCGCAGACCGTTCCGGTGATCGTGCCGCAGCACTGGCCGCCACTGTAGCGCCGCTCTTGCTGGTTCCCTTCCGCAGCGCCATAGAGCTTCACCAACATGCTGTAATCAACGTCAGCGCCGAAGGATTCCTCTACTGCACGCAGATAGGCTTTGTGGCCGTCGCTGGTTAGCTGGACGCGATTAGCCAAGCGTGAGGCAAGATCAGCGATAAATTCGCGTGCGTATTCGGCATCGCGTGTGCCGACCAGCCAGCTAGGGACAAGCTTGGTATCGGAGTCAATCGCAACCCAAGTGTAAACGTCGCCACGGCCAAGACCGCGAATATTCGGCGGCGTGTTCTTTTGCTTGCTGTAGCAAAACGCCCAAATCTCATCGACCTGAACGCGCTTGCAGGGAAGGTTACGCAGCACTTCGTTCTGGTAGATCGCGCAGGCCGTTCCAAGATCGACCAGCAGCTTGGTCACGGTGTTGATGCTGCAACCGATTAGACGCGTCGTGGCGCGCATGCTCATACCTTCGGTGAGGCATCCGATGATTCTGGCGCGCTGCTGTAAACTCAGTCGGTTCATGTTCACACCCCCAATGTGAACATCATGCTTGAGAATGATAACTCTGTCAAGCATTTGTTTCAGTTTGATTATGGCTTGGGGCTCCTCTGCTGTAAGGCATTAAGATAAAAGGGATTTTAAAGGTATTGAACTGGCTATTGACTTATATGTCAATATACTATGAAATTGCCAACCGGGTCAATGAGAAAAGACTATTTTCTCTTACCCCAGCTTTACCTGGTGCGCCCATGGTTCGCCACATTTATGCGTCGAGCGAGATTCACAGGCTGATAACGGGGCCGTGGGTGAACACAACTTGGGAAGAACGCTGCGGTTATTTGCGCGGCGATTTAGATCGTTTCATAGAAGGGCGTGTAATCGCAATCGCAACGCGACCTTACAAGGGAAAAACGGCATACATGTTGCGATTGCATCCGCCACGCGAACAAGTGTGGGAGATTCGCAGCCGTGATCCTTATCCCGGCATTAGAGTGTTTGGTCGATTTGCCGATATAGATATTTTCATCGCGTTGACATGGGCCAAGCGCGCTGATTTGGCGGGGCCACATTCACGTGAGTGGAGAGACGCAAGAGAAGCTTGCAAGACAGAGTGGCGAAATTTGTTCCCAGCGTACGAACCCATAACCGGAAACGGAGGCGACTTTCGTGACTACATCTCAGCAAATACCGTTCTTATCTGATGTTCTGAGCGGGGAAAAAATTCCGGCTGGCAAGTTGGCGTACTTCCGCGCTAGGCTAACCAATAGATTTCACGAACTTTTTCTGCGGCAATTTGTGACACTTTCTAAAGAGGGGAAGATCACAAGAGCGCAATTAGCCAAAAGGATTGGACGCAAGCCCGAACAATTGACTAGGTGGCTAGGCTCTCCAGGCAATTGGACGATAGAAACTTTTAGCGACCTGCTACTTGGAATGGGATATGAACCCATGCTATTTGTGTCCAGCCTCGCTGAAGGACGGACAAATAATATTACTCCCCCTGCGCTTGCCAATTATGTTTTCCCCACGGATAAGACAGAACAAGGATCGGTGGAGATCGTTGTTTCGACGGGACAGCTAGGAATCACTGGATCGATAGCAACAGCCTCGTCGCCATCGGAAAGTATTCGAGCCGAAACAAATTCTGCTCTTGCGTCCGCTCAACCGCAGAAAGATTACCTTGAAAGAATCTCAGCGCCACAATTCCATATTTTCGCGGGGCCGTTGCATCAAAATAAAAAACTTCTGGAAAACAGAGTATGAAACTGCTCGCTGTTAGATTAGCAAGGGCTATTTGGATTATTCCCCCTTATTTCATCAATCCAATGGGTAAATTCATGTGCCCGGCGATTGAGGCAATGAAAATTCGATATAGCTTTTTAAAAACCCCGCTTGATGGGCCGTTACATCCACCTCCTACGGAGGGAACTAAATTTGAGACCGGTGCATTTAATGGAAAGAATGGCGTTGTACAGATCATTAGCCTAACCTTCCACAATGACGGACTCGTTGTCGATACCAGATCGTCTACGGAAGATGCCAATGCGTTCTTGGAAGACGTTATCAATTGGGGCAGCCAAGAATATGGATTGCCGTCACTTGCTGATTTGCCAATAAGAAAAGTATATACAAGCGAATTAAATGTGGCTTTTTCACGCACGCCTGCAATCTTTAACCCCAAACTTGCCCCATTTCTGGACGCTGTATCGGCTGCAATTGCGGATCAAAATACGGGAGCTGCCGATATGCTCAGTATTCAGCTAAGCACCGATCCAACCCGAACAAATAGGCAAGCTTTTTTTAGAATAGATCGAGAGGTAAGTGTTCCGTTTGAGGAGAATAGATATTATTCGTTCGCCCAAACTACTACAGACATACACCGGCAGCTGCTTGAAAACCTTGAAAGGCTTTCTATTTAGCTGCTTTGGTTTTCCATCTCACAGCCGCTGCTTTCTTGGCGATATCCTTTCGCCTGCTTGGGCTTAGAGCGATGGAACGCGCTATACCGCCCCTTAGACCACCTAACTGGCCGCGTCTGATGGCATCAGGATTCTTGCCAGCATTTGGGTCAATATCTTCCGCTTGGCCAGTTGAAATATCCCCGATAAGCTTGGCAAGCTGGAAGGGGTCGCGTGGTCTTTTGGGTCGCGTAGCCATGCGCCCATTCTACCGGCGCACGGGTTAGACTGCATCAGCGGTTACACTCAAACTGAGACACTACCCACGGCTCCTGGCGTCTGCGTTTGCGAAAATCTGCTACTTGGGCGCTTCCGCCGCAACCGCGATGCGTACCTGCTCGATGCCGCCCGGGTCGTCGAGCGTGGTCAGATCTCCCGGATCGCGGCCTTCGGCGATCGCCTGTATGCTGCGGCGCAGGATCTTGCCCGAGCGGGTCTTGGGCAGGAGAGTCACGAAGTACACCCGCACCGGCCTGCCGATCGCTCCGAGCGCGCTGTCGACGACATCGAACACTTCCTTTTCCAGCGCCTGCCGGCCTTCCGCGCTCGCCACGCTGGCTGCGTCTTTCGCCACCGCGAACGCGATCGGCACCTGACCTTTGATCGGATCGCTGACGCCAACCACCGCGACCTCGGCAATGTTTGGGTGGCCGCTGACCGCTTCCTCGATTTCGCGCGTGCCGAGTCGATGGCCGGCGACATTGATCACGTCATCGGTGCGGCCGAGAATAAAATAATAACCGTCGTCGTCGCGAATGCCCCAGTCGAAGGTAGTGTAGACGAGCTGGTTCCTGAAACTGGTGAAGTAGGTCTGCACGAAACGCTCATCCTGTCCCCATACGGTGGACAAACATCCCGGCGGCAGCGGCGGCACTATTGCGACCACGCCCTTCTCGTTGTTCGCTACCTCGGCGCCGGTCGCTTCATGCAGCAGTTTGACGTCGAAGCCGTATGCGGGAAAACTCGGGCTGCCGAATTTTCTCGGCGTATTCTCGACCCCGGGAATGCTGGAAAGGATGGACCATCCGGTTTCGGTCTGCCAATAGTGGTCGATTACCGGGACCTTGAGCGCCTCCTGAATCCACCGCGCGGTGGGCTCATCGAGCGGCTCTCCCGCCAGAAACAGGTGGCGCAGCGAACTGACATCGTATTTCCCGAGATACGCCGGGTCCTGTTTCTTCAGTACCCGCACCGCGGTCGGCGCCGAAAACATTACGCTTACCCTGTGGTCCTGCACGATCTTCCACCAGATGCCGGGATCGGGCCGGATCGGCACGCCTTCGTAAACTACGCTTGCCATGCCGTAGAGCAGCGGACCGTAGACGATATAAGAATGGCCGACGACCCAGCCGATGTCGGAAGTCGCCCAATAGGTTTCACCGGGGCGCGCGTCGTAAACGTATTTCATCGATGCCGCCAGCGCCACCGCATATCCGCCGGTGTCGCGCTGCACACCCTTCGGCTTGCCGGTAGTGCCCGAGGTATAGAGAATGTATGAGGGCTCGTTCGATTCGAGCCACACCACCGGCACCTGCGCGTTCAGGTGCTGCTCACGCAGTTCGGCATAGTCGAGGTCCCGACCCGCGCTCCGCGTCAGGTTCTTGTCGATGCCACGATTGACGACCACGACCTTCTGCGGCGGCGATTTCGCAAGCCTGATCGCCTCGTCGATCAGCGGCTTGTAGTGGATCGCCTTGCCCATGCGCATCCCCGCGTCCGACGTGAACATGACTTTGGGTCCCGCATCGTCAATACGTGAAGCAAGGCTGTGCGACGCAAAGCCGCCGAACACCACCGAGTGGATCGCGCCGATCCGCACCGTCGCGAGCATCGCGAATATCGCTTCCGGAATCATCGGCATGTAGATCAGCACGCGATCGCCCTTGCCTACGCCGAGCGATTGCAGCACCGCCGCGCAGCGGTTGACTTCCTGGTACAGCTCGCGGTAGGTGTAGACCTGCTCGTGCCCGGTCTCCGTTGAAATATAGATCAGCGCACTTTGTCCGGCGCGATCCTTGAGATGGCGGTCGACCGCGTTGTAACAAAGATTGGTTTCGCCACCGATGAACCACCTGGCGAATGGCGGCCGGCTGTAATCGAGCACCTGATCGAAGGGCTTGTGCCAGTCGATCAACTTCCCCTGCTCGCCCCAGAATTCCGCCGGTTGCTCGATCGAACGGCGGTGAAATTCCTGATAGGTCGTCATCCGCCTCCTCCAGTACCGTTTCTACTGCCGATCGCTCAATCAGGCGGATGCGGTATTTTTACTGCATACCAGTGCGTTGAACGGCGCGCCTTAGGGCGTCCGTTCTAACATGCGCTCGCGTTAACGCTCGCCTGTAAATACGACAATTCTACCTCTGCCCTGCTGCCCAAGTAATTTTTCGAATGCCGCCGGTAGTTCTTCCAGCATGATCGTCTGAGCGATGTCTTCGAGATGGCGTGGCTTGAGATCGGCGGCAAGGCGCTGCCATACCCCGCGCCGAACCTCCATCGGCGTATAGGCAGAATCGATGCCGATCAGGCGCACCCCGCGCAGTATGAAAGGCAGCACCGTGGTATGCACTTCGATGCCGCCGGCATTGCCGAAGCTCGCGATCACGCCGTGGGGTTGCATGGTGCGCGTCAGTGCCGCAAGCTGCTCACCGCCGACCGAATCGAATGCCGCAGCCCACATGCTTTTTTCCAGCGGCCGCGTCGCCGCAGCCAGCGCCTCCCGGCCAAGGACCTCGCTGGCGCCTATGCGTTTCAGGTAGCCGTGTTCGCCCGCCTTGCCGGTGATCGCGGTCACGCGATAGCCGAGCCGCGCCAGCATGTCGATTGCCAGACTCGCGCAGCCGCCGGTCGCGCCGTTCACCAGCACCTTGCCGTTGGCCGGCGCCATGCCGTTGTGCTCAAGCAGGTGAACCGCCAGCGCCGCGGTGTAACCGGCGGTACCGATCGCCATCGCCTCGAACAGCGTCAGCCCCTGCGGCAGCGGCACCACCCAAGCGGCCGGCACGCGCATCATCCCGGCATAGCCTCCGTCGTGCGACATTGCAAGATCGTAGCTGGTGCAAATCACCTCGTCGCCGGCTTTGAAGCGGGGGTCACCCGAAGCCACCACGGTACCGCTGCCATCGA
>Ga0209726_10008253_pt1 | contig 11313 bp, 10 predicted proteins | sample Subgrocontami54m_FD_187453 | JGI IMG/M metagenome (GOLD analysis project Ga0209726, IMG submission 187453) | Subsurface groundwater microbial communities from S. Glens Falls, New York, USA - GMW46 contaminated, 5.4 m (SPAdes) (version 3) | ecosystem: Environmental > Aquatic > Deep subsurface >... | reverse complement strand
GAGGGCATTTCAACGAGAGGGGCGTTATGTCGTCGGGCCGAGAAAAATTCGCTACAAAGGTCAATTCGGAAATCCTGCTCGTTGTCCGCGCGATAGCGAAAAGCGAGGGGCGGCATCTCCAAGAGCTCGTGGATGAGGCGCTGGCCGATCTGATCGAGAAGCGGAAGAAGATGCTGCCCCGTCCACATGTGATGGATGCGTACCTCAGTGGTCACGAAAACTACGACGAGCTCTATAAGAAACTCGCGAATTAACCTAACACCTCACCGCAGAAAGGGACGGGACGGGGGGTAGATGACTGGTAGCGCTGAGGACGAGGAGAGAAGTCCACGCATTTACGCTGACTTCATGAAGACGGATGATTCGGGACGACTGGTTTTAACGACCATCGGTACCCGCCTTGATCTCGAGATGAACCAGCTTGACTTGGCGGAAGGGATGAGGATGACCTTCTGGGAAGGCAGCGACAGGCTCGAAGACGGGGGTGTCGAAGACATCGTGGCCGAGGGTCTGGTTCACTTCGACAAGAAACAGGGCTGTTGGGTCGCTGAGATTGACCCAGGCTCCCTGCGACATGAGACAGAGGATCGCTCGTGGTATGAAGCTCGACAGCGTTTCCTGGAAAGCCATCCGGAAATTCTGAGCGATACAACTAACGTTGCGCGAGGCGGGACGAACGAACCGGCCGAACGACAATGCGATCAGTAGAGGTCTTGGTCCCCGTCTAGCTCCGCCTGAAGAATTGCAAGAAACTGCCGAGGGCTCACGATGGCGACATCCCCGAAGCTGCCCAGCTTCTGCAGTTGTCGGTCCCCGGTCACAATATACTGGGCGTTTCCTGACGCTGCCGTAGCCAATATTCGATCATCCTCTGGGTGGGTTGCGACCCCGTGCACGTCCACGCTAAGGGGGACCAACAGGGCATCATGCTCGAGAAGGAAGCGCAGCTGCCCAATTTCCGCAGAACCTACAGGGTACTTGCGTTGCACGCGTGGGCGGGCCAACGTTCGCAGCACTTCAGTGACGATGTCCCGGCTGGTGATGAGGGCAAACTGCTCGGCGCGGGCAGCATCCAAAATTTGTGCCGACACACCCACAGCGACAATCGTGCCCGAGACAATGGAATTCGCGTCGAGCACGGCACGGATCACGCCTGCTTGGCGCGCTTCAGTCGCGCTCGATCCTCTGCGCGCATCTCTTCAATGGCTTCAGCGATGTCGCGCTCAACCTCGTCGGGATCCTTGTCACGATTTCGTGCCCGGATCTCATCCACCACGCGCCACGCTTCCTCGCGGGCATCAAGACGTTTGAGACGTTCTAAGTCATCGGCGGATACTAGGGCCGCAATCGTCTTTCCGTTTTCCTCAACGGCAACGCGTGCCTGACGTTTCGAGACCTTTTCAACGAGCTTGGCAAACGCTCGGGACGCATCGGCTGTATTCATTGTCTGTGTCATAGGTTCGCGCTCTTTCATGGCTGGCCCTCTGCCCAGTGGCAGTAATCGTGAACGCATTATCTCACAGCCAAATCGCTAACGGCCCTCACTCCCATCGCGCGGCGGTGGGCTACAATCGAGCCAGCCTGGCCATGCCGGCCGCGACGGAACCGGCGAACCACGGCCGGCGAGCGGCGGGACAGTGGGAACCTGGTCTCAATGGTGCCGCTTGGCACTGATCATCGTGACGATGGCTGCGTCCCTCCCCGGGCTGGTCCAGTGGCGCTCCGGGGCGGCTCAGGCGACGTCGGTGCCGCGCGAGGTGCTCGCCCTCTTCGACAGCAGCGAGGCGAAGCCCGGCTCCGAGCTGTCCCCGCTTCGCAACAGCCTCATCCACTCGCTCGCCGAGATGCCCCTCAACTACCTCGGCCTCAAGCTCCACTACTTGGACGTCGACACCGAGGCCCTGCCCTCCGACGAGGAGATGCGGCGCTACCGCGGGATCATCTCCTGGTACGGCGACGACCGCCTGCGCAACGCCGACGGCTACCTCCGCTGGCTGCAGCGCCAGATCGCCGCCGGACGCCCCGTGGTCACGATGGGGAGCCTGGGCGCCAGCGTGGATGCCGCGTCGGGGGCGGAAGTCAATCCGGGGCTGGTGGACGCGACCTTCGAAATGATGGGGCTGCGATATTCATCGTTGTCCGAGGGACAGCAGACCGACAACCCCCTCTTGCTCGGCGTGCGCAACAAAGTGCCCGAGATGGTGGAGTTCGAGCGCACGCTGGACGGCGAGCTCATCGCGTACGAGCAGTACCGCTCCGTCGGCCCGAACAATCGGGTGTACCTCACGCTCACCCGGACAGATCTGGCGGATGGCGACAGCGATGTCGTCGTCACCGGGCCGTGGGGCGGCTTCGTGCTCGGCGGGTACGACTATTACTACCAACCGCGAACGTTCCAGAAGCGCTGGCGCATCAACCCCTTCGCGTTCTTCGACGAAGCGTTCGGCCTCGCGGGCATGCCGCGCCCGGACGTCTCGACGCTGAACGGCAGCCGCGTCTTCTACACCCACATCGACGGCGACGGCTTCAACAACATCACCGAGATGGATTACGTGTCGCTCAGCGCCGAGGTGCTGCTCAAACGGTTCTTCAAGCGCTATGACTTGCCGTTTACGCTGTCGATCGTCGTCAACGACATCGATCCGGCCAGCTCGCTTGGCGGTGAGCGGCAGGTCCGAGTCGCACGCGAGATCTTCGCCCAGCCGAACGTCGAGCCGGCCAGTCACACCTATACCCATCCGTTCGACTGGAGCAAGCCATTCGACCTCGAGCGCGAGATCAAGGGCGCCCTGGACTTCCTGAATCAGCGGGTCGCGGCTCCCGATAAGCCGGTGCGGCTCATCCTGTGGTCCGGTGCGACGAACCCGATCGAGCCGGCCATCGCGCGGTCGGACGAGCTCGGGCTTTTCAACATCAATGGCGGCGATGGCCGGTTCGATTCGATGCGCAATAGCTATTCGTCGCTCGCGCCGCTCACGACCCAGGTCGGCCAGCGGACCCAGTTCTACACGAGCAACGCGAACGACAACATTTATGGCAACGACTGGACGGGTCCCTATTACGGCCTGCGCAACGTCGTGGAGACGTGGCAGAAAACGGAGTCGCCGCGCCGGGTCGGCGCGATGAACGCCTACTTCCACATCTTCACGGGCGAGAAGTACGCCTCCGTTCGGGCGCTCGAGACCGTGTACGACTACGCGCTCTCGCAGCCGATTGCGCCGATGTACACCACCGAGTACCTTCAGCTCGTCCAGGGGTTTCTCTACACGGAGCTCGCCCGCGCCAACCAGGACACCTGGACGGCGAGCAACTACGGCGCCCTGCGAACCCTGCGCTTCGACAGCGAACAGCGATTTCCGGACTTCGACCGGTCTGAGAATGTCATCGGGTATGGCCAATACCAGGGCTCGCTCTACGTCTTCCTCGGCGAAGGCGCGACGGCCCGAATCGCCCTCAGCGCTGCCCGACCAACGCGACCATTCATCGCCCGCGCCTCCCACCGCGTCCTTGACGCGAAGCTCGAGCCACAGGCTATCGCGCTCGCGTTGGAGGGTGTCGGGAGGAAGACGGTGTCGGTCGGCAATCTACCTCCGAACACGGACTACGACGTCGTCGTCGCGGGCGGCGCGCAGGAGCAGCGGGGGCGCCTCCGCACCGATGGCCAGGGTGTGCTCTCCTGGACCACAGACGCGCGCGGCAGGGTACAGGTCACGGCAAGCCGGGTCGCCGACGGAGGCGCGTCACGATGAACATTCCCGTCCGCATGATCGTCCTCTTCGCCATCGGCATCACCATTGCATCGGTCGCCCTGATCCCCCGGCCGGCGCAGATCGGCCAGGCGCTCGAGCTATCCGGGCGACTGGACGACGCCGTCGCCTACTATCAGAAGGCGCTCGCGGACAATCCCGACGACGAGGTCACGAGGGTTCGCCTCGCCAACGTTTTCCAGCTCCGCGGCGAGCCCGAGCTCGCCGGCGCTACCTACCACGATCTGATCACGCTGGATCCGAACGACGTTGGCTATCGGCGATTATTGGCGGAGCTCGAGGAATGGAACCTGCGGTTGCATGAGTCGATGGCCCAAAAGGGAAAGCTCGCAGAGCTGGACCGGCGCGACATCGCGATACGCGCGGAGCTGGCCGACTACGTCGTCCTCGAGCGTAAGGACTACGCGATGGCGATCCAGTACACGGAAGAAGCGGTCGCCGCGCGACCGACAGACATCCAGCTCCTGCTCGAGCTGGCTGGACTATACGCCCAGGCGAAGCGGATGCCCGAAGCGATCGCGACCTTCGAACGCGCCCTGGGGGAGGATGAAACCGAACCCACAGCGCAGCGGGGCCTCGCCAAAGCCCGTCTATGGATCGACCAAGCCAACACGGCGATTACGCGCGCGCAGGCGGCATTCGCGGCAAATCCCGATGACCGCCCGACGGCCCAGCATCTCCGTGAGCTACTCCTGAGCGCAGGCCGCGAGACCGAGGCCCGCGAGCTCGAGCAGCGAATCCCAGGCCTGGGCACGCTGCCATTCCAAACGTAGAAGTCGTCGCAGTACGCGGTAGAGGATAGCGCGCGAGATGAACGTTGTCGCGAAAGCAAACGCAGCCGTGCGCGGCGCGTTGCGTCGCTCGTTGCCGGCCACCGTGCGAGCGGGCAAAGGCGACCTTCGCACGAAGCTTGGCGAGAGTCAGCCCGCGGCCTACGTCGAGATGGCGATCGGTCTCGGATTGATCGTTGCGATCAACCTCCTGCTCTTTCGGGACGAGAACTGGGGGTTTTTCGACGTCAATCCCCACCCCTTCTGGCTCGTCATCATCCCGATCGCGGCCCGGTACGGCGCGGCGCCAGGGTACGCGGTCGGCGGGCTGGCAGCGCTGCTCTACATCCTCTTGCTCGTTCTGCAGCCACGCTCGATCTTTGCCGTCGACGTCTTGAGCACCCAGGCGGCCCTGCCGCCGGTCCTCTTCCTTGTCGTGGGAGCCGCGCTCGGCGAGCTTCGCGAATCGCAGAAACGGTCCCAGAAGGACCTCGCCTTGCGCTACGACCTGATGGAGGCCGACCTGGAGGACGTGGCACAGCGCTACCTCGCAGCCGTCGAGATCAACCGCGAGATGCAGCGCCGGATCGTGAGCCAGACCGCGACCGTCACGACGCTCTACCAGGCCGCGAAGGCGCTCGACCAGCTCGAGATCGAGCAGCTCTGCCCGGCGATTCTGGAGCTCGTGGCAACGTTCGTCGAGGCCGACGCGTGTTCGCTCTACTTGCGCGAAGACGGAAAATTTGTGCTCACCGACGCCCGACCAGAACAGTCAGACTTCCAACGCCCGCGGGAGCTGGACACGCAGCGAGGCATTCCCGCCATCGTCCTGAGCGAGCAGCGCACCGTCACGATCCGCGACGTCTTCACGGCGGCCTCGCCCACGCAGATCGCGCGCGAGCCGCTCCTCATCGCGACGCCGCTGGTCGGCCAGAACCACGAAGTGATCGGCATCCTGACGGTCGAGCGGATGCCATTCCTTCGGCTGACGCCAAGCGCGGTCAAGCTCTTCAGCCTGCTCGGCGACTGGGCCTCGAGCGCATTCCAGACGGCGTTGCAGTTCCAGCAGACCCGCGACCGCAATATCGTGGACGAGCTCACCGGCGCGTACAGCGCCTCCTACATCACGAAACGGCTCAGCGAGGAGCTTGCGCGCGCCCGGATGTACGCGCTGCCGCTCAGCGTGCTGGCGATTCGGATCGATCGCTACGCAGCGATCCCTTCCATTAGGCTCCCGAGCGTCCTGCAGGCGCTATCTGTCGTCTTTCACCGTTACATCCGCGAGATCGACGTACTTGGAAAGTTGACGACGGATGATGGGTTCATCGTGCTCCTCCCGCAGCTCAGCGCGGAGGAGGGCCAGGCTGTCGGCGAGCGCATCCGCCGTGAGATCGACGCCTTCGCGTTCCAGCCCTTTGACACCGAGCAGACCTTGAGCGTGAGTGTCGCGGTCGCGAGCCTCGGGCCGGACGTGGCGGCGCCGGACGACCTGATCGACAAGGCGCAGCGCTCGCTGCCCATCATGGCAGCGGGACCGATCTCCCAGCGGCTCTCCGCCGTGCAGCGGCCGGTGCAACGATGACGCCCCTGCGCCTGCTCTGGCTGATCGCGCTGCCCCTCGAAGGCCTCGGCGCCTGGCTGATCCTCAACGCAGCGTCGGGGATCGACATGGCGCTGGGCGGCCTGGCGCACGTGCTGGCCGCTTTGCTGTTCGGACTCTCGCTCGTGAGCCGCGTCGCGGGACGATGGCACGTTGCGTGGGCGCTGCTTGGCGGGGTGATCGCCCTCGTCGCGTTCCCGGTAATCGGCATGGTCGCGATGTTGATCGGCTTCGTCGTCGGGCAGGTGTCCCGCCACCGCGTGCCGCTCGGGGCCGGTCACATGTTCACCTCCACCAATCTCGACGAGGGAGCGACCGATGCCATCGGGCGGGCCCGCGAAATCGAGATCGAGCTCCTGGACGAGCTGGACATCGAGCCAGTCGTGGACGTGCTGCGCGAGAACGACCCCGAGCTGAAGCGCGCGGCGATCGAAGTGATCACCAAACAGGGCGGCCCGGGCGCGGTGCGCCTCCTGATCGGCCTGCTCCACGACCCGTCGCCCGACGCGCGGTTCTTCTCGTCGATTGCGCTGTCCCGACTGGAGGACGAGATCAGCCGTACGATCCTGGCGGCTCAACGCGAAGCCACCGAGAAGCCGGATTCGCCAGACGCTCAGGAGCAACTCGGCCAGCTCTATCTGGATTACGCGCTGAGCGGGTTCCTCGAAGGCGTGACCCGCGAGTACTACCTGGATCTCGCCCGCGAGGCGTTCGAAAACGCGGCGGGGCACAGCGCCGATTCGGACGCCGTGCTGCGCCGGCTCGCGCGCGTCACGCTGCTCCAGGGCAGCATCGGCGAGGCCGCCGCCATCCTCGACGAGCTTGGGCGGCGCCATCCCGCGGACGACGATCTCCGCATGCTTCGGATGGATTCGATCTACCGCTTCGGTGACTTTCGCGAGCTCGTGACCTACGCCCGCCGGGAGGAGCCCGCGCTCACGCTGGGCTCCGAAAGCCGCGAGATCGCGGCCTGGTGGGCCACAAGCGGAACACCGGAGGCAACCGTTGCCGAATAAGGGCGAGCCGGCCGACGTTTGCATGGTGCTGGAGGGAACGTACCCCTTCGTTCAGGGTGGCGTGTCATCCTGGGTCCATAACCTCATCACCGGCATTCCGGAGAAGACCTTCCACATCCTGACCATCGGCGCGACGCCCGACGAGAAGTACGAGCGCAAGTACGAGATTCCGTCAAATGTCGTCGCCATCGACCAGGTCTTTTTGCTTGATTTCCGCAAGGAGCACCTCCATTCCTCGGGCCACACCCACGGGGACAAGAAGGCAGCCTGGGATCTGCTGTCGCGCTTCCACGACCAGATCCTGACGACACCGGGCGCGCCGCTCTTCGACGAGATCATCGCCGCGCTCGGACACCCGGACACCCGATCGTTGAGCCTCGATGAGCTCTTCATGTCCCAGCGATCCTGGGAGTTCATCCGCGACCGCTACGAGCGGAAGGGAAACAACACCTCCTACATCGACTTCTTCTGGACCTGGCGGATCACGCACCTGCCGATCTTCCAGATGATGCAGGCCGAGATCCCGCCCGCCCGCGTCTACCACACCGCCTCCACTGGTTACGCCGGTTTCCTCGCCAGCGTCGCGAAGCAGCGGACCGGCCGGCCGATGCTCGTGACCGAGCATGGCATCTACACGCACGAGCGGAAGATCGAGATCGCCCAAGCCGAATGGATCTACGTCAAGCAGGCCGAGGATTACAAGATCCGCCGCACGCAGAGCTTCTTCAAGCAGTGGTGGATCAACCTGTTCCGCTTGATGAGCCACATCTGTTACCAGGAGGCCGATCGCATCATCACGATCACGCAGGTCAACCAGCCGTTCCAGCTCGAAGACGGCGCCGATCCGACGAAGATGAGCGTCATCCCGAACGGCATCCGCATCGATCGCTATGCGGCGGCCCGCGAGGGCCCGCGGCCAACGGACGAGTTCGTCGTGGGGTTCGTCGGGCGGGTTGTGCCGATCAAAGACGTGAAGACTTTTATCCGTGCCATCAAGATGGCGCTCCCCGAGGTACCGAACCTCAAGGCGTACGTGATCGGACCAACCGAAGAGGACGAGGAGTACTTCGCCGAGTGCCAGCGGCTGACCCGGCTCCTCGGCCTCGAGGAGAAGGTGATCTTCACCGGCCGCGCGAATGTTGTGGACTACTACCGCCAGATGCACGTCCTGGTGCTGACCAGCATCAGCGAGGCGCAGCCACTCGTCATTCTCGAGGGCCATTGCGCCGGGGTGCCCGTCGTCGCGACGAACGTGGGCGCCTGCCAGGAGCTGCTGTACGGCCGAACGCCGGAGGACCAGGCGTTGGGCCCGAGCGGCATTGTGACCGCGGTGGCCAGCCCGGGCGAGACCGCGGATGCCCTCACCAAGCTGGCGAACCAGCCGCGACTGCGTGAAGCCATGATCCAGTCCGGGATCCAGCGGGTTGAGGCCTTCTATCGCGAGGAGGACCTCAACCAGACCTACCTCGAGCTGTACAACGCTCTGGGCAACGCGCCGAGCATCGAACCCCGCACGGCCCCCGCTAAGGACGGGCACGCGGGACACGGGTAAGGGCGAAGAGATGGCTGGCATTGGCTTCGAGCTGAAGCGCGCGATCCACGAGACGAGCTACGCCGGCACGATCAAGGGCTACCTGTTTGCCGCGGTCATCTCGTCAGGTCCCTGGCTGCTCTCGATCCTGACTATGGCGTTGCTCGGTGTCATCTCGATCGGCTTCCTGCCCTTCCATGACCGCGACCTCATCGCGGGGACGGCGACCCACTCGTTCGCGCTCTCGCTTGTCACGACGGGCGTGATCCAGATGTTCACCACCCGCTATCTCGCCGACAAGCTGTACATGGAGCAGCCCGAGGCGATCGCGCCCGCCTACGTCGCGGTGCTCGTGATCTCCTCGGTCGCGCAGTTCCTGTTCATCATGCTGCTGCTCTCCCGTACGGCGCTGCCGCTCAGCTACCAACTCCCGGCCGCGGCGTTCTACATCGCGATCTGCGGGATCTGGCTCTCCATGGTGTTCCTGAGCGCCGCCCGCGACTACGTCACGATCGTGGGCTGCTTCGTGCTCGGGTACGCGATCAGCTTCGCCGGCGCCTACGCACTTGGCGTGCGGTTCGGGGCGAGCGGGTACATGCTCGGGTTCTCGGCGGGGCAGGTTTTGCTTCTGGCGTTGCTGCTCTCGCGCGTGCTCGCGGAGTTCGACACCGGCGAGTCATTTAACCTCACGGTATTCAGTTACGTCAAGCGCTATCCCGCGTTGGTGAGCATTGGGCTGCTCTACAACCTCGCGTTCTGGATCGACAAGGTCGTTTTCTGGTTCTCGGCCGAGGGGATCTCGGTCAACTCGTTCATGAACGTCTTCCCCGCCTACGACTCGACGTTCTTCCTGGCAAGTCTGACCATCGTGCCTGCACTTGCGATCTTCATCGTCAACATCGAGACAGACTTCTACAACCATTACAAGAGCTTCTACGCGCGGATCATGAACAAGCACGAGTGGGACGAGATTCGGCTGGCGAAGGAGGGCATGATGCGCTCGGTCCGCTCGAGCTACATCACGCTCTTCAAGCTGCAGACCGCGATCGTCCTGCTGGGGATCGCGCTCGGGCCGGCCCTGCTCACGGCGCTCGGGACGCCACAGAGCCACTGGTACATCTTCCGCGTCGCGATCCTCGCGATCGGCGTCCAGGTGTTCCTGCTCAACGCGGTCATGATCCTGCTCTATCTGGATCTCCGGGGGAGCGTGCTGATCATCAGCCTGCTCTTCCTGGTGCTGAACTTCAGCTTCACGATGGTGACGGTCCGCCTGGGCTACGCCTACTACGGCTACGGATTCCTCTACGCGTCGGTCATCTGCCTGATCGTCGCGATGTTCCTCATGCGGAACCGCTTCGAGCACCTGGAGTACCTGACCTTCACCCGCCAACCGCTCGACCCGGAGAAATAATTCGTCCGCCATTGGGCCTGGCGACGCCACCCCACCTAACCCTCCCCCCGCGGGCGCCTTTGCCCGTAAAACAGGCTGCACAAAGAGTCGGGGCGCTGCACAAACGTGATCATGGGATCAAATCAAACTCAATGACCCGATGCCGGTAAAAAGGATCACCAACACCAGGTTTATGGCGTTTCCAGCCCAGACGACTAAAGTTATGTTCGGAAGGAGCCGCGCCCCTCGGTATCGCGCGCTCCGTATGAGTAATCCCAGACCTATCACCTCCGTTAAGGGCGGGGTCAAGTAATAGAACAGGAGCCAGGAACTTTGTCCCGATGCAAAACCCTGGCTCGCATGGGCAAAGAGCGCGATGCACAGCGCCCAAGCGGCGAGCAGCCAATAAGCGCCCACCAAGAGCCCAGCAAGCCACGCAATCGTTACAGCCCAACGCTGAACAGCATCACCTCGCCGCATGCTTTACCGACCATGCATAACCTTCGTACACTCGCAGTATGGATGATCGCTCAAGCACCGAAGGTCAGATGCCCGAGAAGAACCCGGCGGCCGTGGCACTCGGCCGGCTCGGCGGCAAGAGGGCGGTAAGGCTCGCGCTGCGAAGCTGACTCCGGAGCAGCGGAGGAAAATCGCCAAAAAAGCGGCTGCTGCATGATGGAGAGCAGACCAAGACGGGTAGTGCTTCGGCCGCCGCAATCTCAGCCAGATCGTCCGTAAAGTCGAAAATCATTTGGATCGGTGTGGCTGGCTTGGCGTTCTCATTAAAGCATCAGCAAGACCAATCGCGGTCTCCTCGGTAATACGGCGTTTGCCACCGACGATTTCGTTGACCATCTTTACGGGGCGTCCGAGAATGTCTGCGAGATCCGCCTGCGTCCATCCACGTTCGTCTAATTCCTCGCGAAGGTGTTCCCCAGGCGGAAATAGTTCGGCCGGCATCCATTCCGACATCTCGCCCCTCCCGTTTACAGTCAGTGGTAGTCCTCCACACCGATGATTCGACCGGCCTCAAGCCTGCCCCTCGCGGTGGAACAAATTGATGAACCCGGGTCGCGCTTCCGAGCAGCGAATTGCCCTTACGGCCCCCAACCCCTAACCCAACTTCCGCACAGTAGCGTAATTTACGCACGGATTTTGGAGTGTCGTCACTACAAATCGTCGATCCGCCAGGCTTTCACGGGCTTCATCGGCTCCTCTGGAAGGGCCAGCAGGCGGTAG
>Ga0209726_10008250_pt1 | contig 11314 bp, 6 predicted proteins | sample Subgrocontami54m_FD_187453 | JGI IMG/M metagenome (GOLD analysis project Ga0209726, IMG submission 187453) | Subsurface groundwater microbial communities from S. Glens Falls, New York, USA - GMW46 contaminated, 5.4 m (SPAdes) (version 3) | ecosystem: Environmental > Aquatic > Deep subsurface >... | reverse complement strand
GATTGGGAAGGCGTGTGCCGTCCGATCGAGGTGCTCGATGATGCGTGCCTGGCCGAATGGTTTCATCCCGCGACCACACCGCCGGAGGCGCCGACCTTCACGGCCATGATCGCCGACCTCGTGCAATCCTGCATGGACTGCGCCGCGGTCAGTGGCACGGGCGGCGACGATCCCGGCCGGGCGTGCCCGCGCGCCGCCCGGGCGATGGGACTGTTCACCTTTTGCGTGCTGGGCATCTGCCTGCCGCCCGACTTCCAACAGGCCATCGGGGCACCGCCCAGCCAGAGTCCGACCGCGCCTGGCGACACCGCTAAACAGGTCCAAGCCGCGGGTGCTGGCTCGCCAATTGACGGGACGCAAACCAGTTGCAGTTGGGATCCGGAAGAAACCGGCATCATCGGAGGAATTGTCGGCGGGGCCATGGGCGGTTTCGACCCTCTTGGGGGCGGACTGGTGGGAGCCATCCTGGGTGGGTTGGCAGCGTTGTTCGAATTGAATGACGACGAGGCGGAATGGCGCATTGCCCAGTCGGAGCAGTATGCGGTCATCGAGGGAACCGTCGGGCACATGTTCGGGCCTGTCTGGCTCGGGACCGCTGGCGGATTGCCGACGCACTTCTCCAGCGAGGACAGCCCGTTCACGCATGACAGTCTGGATTGGATCATTGATGTGGCGCCGTTCAGCTCGAACGAGGCCTGGCCCGGCTCGCCGGATTACACCTGGGCGGCCAGCCAGTTCAACAAGGCCAGTGGGGGCCAGCGCATGATCGAGAGCGAATGGGAATCGAAGTTCGTGCCGGACTTCATCCGCCCCTGGCCGGGCGACCGGATCTGGATGCGGGGGCAACTGATCTTCGACTGCGGGCACCCCGCCGGGGAAGGGGGAGCGTGGGGCTATCGTTCCGAGATTCATCCGCCGCATGCGGTGGTCACCCTGCGGCTGGAGGGGGCATCCCTGAACGGGAACAGCGTGGCCCTGCCGGCACGGGTGGCGCGCGTCTATATCACGCCTTGGGCCGGCGAAGCCAATCATCCGGATGACATCAACGAAGACGGCCGCGTGTGGTCGTCGGGCGCCGCCGGCACGCCGCGTTTTGATGCCGCGCACACGCCGTATCAATTCAAGATTCCGCTGCCGCCCAAACCGCGCGGGTCCGACCTGACTCCGGGAACGGCCCCGGCGGTGCGGGTGCAGATCGAACCGGCCCCGGCGCTGGCCCTGCCGGCCACCTCGACCACCGACGCCGCTGGCTTGCGCGTCACCCGTCAGCAGGCCAGCCACGCCTACTTGCAAAACGTGCTGGCGGGCGTGGAGGTGAGCCTGTGGCCCGACGCCGCTCACCCGGATTACTTGCTCGCGCGGGTGCCGTTGACCAACGGGCCGATCCCGGACTTGGGCGGCGGCATCAGCCTCATCCAGTTCAAGATTGCCGTGGGCTGGAACGACGCGCCGCTGGCGCTGCAAGTCTCCGCGGCCATGCCGGTGCTGGACAACCTCGGCCAGTGGGAAATTTCCTCCGAGCAGTCCCCGTCCATCCTCTCGCCGGGCCATCCGCTGGCCAGCGGCCGCGGCTGGGTGCCGCCGGACCGCCGGACGCGCCTGCGCGTCACGGGGCCGGACTGCGCCTGGCAAGTGACTCCGCTGCGGGTGGACTTCACCGGAATCCGCGTCAACGACGACCACGATTGGCATTCGCCCGGCGATTTCTACGTGGTGGCAGGCGCCAACGGGGAGTGGCGTTCCCTGCTGCGCGATTATCAGGTGAATAGCGGCAGTGAAGTCTCCTTGAACGTCTCAGTGCCCGTCGGCGTCTGGAATCCCACTGATCCCCGCCTTGAAATCACCGTCCTCGGTTTCGATCAGGATGACATGGATTGGGGGCTCGATCATGACGACCAGTTGGGCCGCGTTTTCGTCCGGCACACCGGCGCGCTGGGTGTGAACCCGTCGCCCTACCTGGCCGTCCCTTCCACTGACGGTGATTACCAAGTGGATTACCGGGTGGTCAGCACTGAAAGCACCTGCGCCGCCGACGCCTTCGATCCAGCCAACGACCAACCCGACACCGCCACCGGCATCGCCGCGCCCGGCACCCGGTCGTATGCGGGCTTGCGGGTCGGCCCGCGCGACACCGCCGACTGGTTTGCGCTGGACACGGACGACTACATGACCCTGACCGCCACGCTCAGCGACCAGGCCGCGCAGAGCGCCGACCGTTGCCGGACCTACAACTTGCAGGTCATCACGGAGCGGGCCGTGATCCCGCCTGACCCGTTTGACGACGGCCTCATCGTCAACACCCCTTGTTTGGGCGGCGGGGCGATGAAGATCCAGGAGTTCGCCGGACGGAATGAAGACTGGGCCAGCAGTCCGATCCTGCGCTTGTGCCCGTCGCCCTTCACGGTGTCAGACTACGATGGTGAAGTGCATCCGCTCCTCAACGACATCAACCCCGATGGTCTGGTCGTCGAGAACCTGAGTTTCCATCTGCCTTATCCCGGCCTGGACGCCACCGCGGATCGGGACTTTTACCGGATACAGATTCTCTCGGGCCTTCAAGAGCAGTGCGCCGCGCCCTGCCCCAAGGAACTGCACGGCAAGTTCAGTCCGACCGCCCTGACGATTCTGATCCAAGGCGACCGCGACCGGCCCATGCTGGTCACGGTCACGAATTTCGCCAGTGGGTTTTCCCTCGACAACGATCCGGCCACGCCCACGCCGGACACCTGGACCACCGGCGGCCACACGTTGAAAATTTCGCGGGCCGGCACGACGACCTCGATTCAACTGGAGTGCCCGCGAGGCAGCAGCCTGTTCCCGGACGGACAAGTGGGGCTGGCGTTGCGTGACCCCGAAGGCAAACGCAATTTCTACGATCTGTTCGCCAGCTACAACGTGTGGGCGTTTTGCGACGTGGACCGATTGCTCCAAAGCCCCGGCTTGAAGGAACTGATCCTCGGCAAGCTCTGGGGCAACCGCGATCCGGTGCCGGTGCGTTTCATTCCGTTCGTTGGCTACGCCGATCCGCGTGGCACCGCCTTCGCCCGCGTGCAGGCCATGCCGTTCGTTGATCAGCCTGCCGAAGGTGGCGCGCTGCCCACCGAGGATCGTTGGCTGGTGTTGCTACCCCGGGGCAACGCAACCATGGACATCGTGGTCACCCCGCCGCCCGGCATCGAGCGCTTCGATGTCGGCGTGGCGCTTCACGATCTGCAGGATCGACTGCTGGCGGTTGCTCAGGAGGTCGGCGAGAGTGGCGGGCTCACCAGCGTCGCGGCACGATTGAGCGAACGAGCATCCGCAGTCGCCCAAGAGCTGGCGCCCCGGCATTATCGTCTCCAGGCGGACCATGTTGGTGGAAGCCTCTGCTACCTCAAAGTCACTCGCCCCCAGGCCGGCGGCACCTTCCTGATCAGCGCCACCATCACGCGGACGCCGGACGTGGCCGTCTCACCTGCGAGCGTTTCCTTTGGCAACCGCTGTCTGGGCCTGCCAACAGCACCGGAGATGGTCACCGTGCGCAATGAAGGGACCGCCGTCCTCACGGTCTCGAACCTCAGTCTCGCCGGAGACCGCCCGGGGGATTTCGCCTTGAGCGACGTGCCCGGTTTGCCGGTGAGCGTGCCGGCTGGATCGAGTGTCAGCTTCGGCGTGACCTACCGGCCGGCTTTGGCTGGGACCAGCTCGGCTGAGATTGTCATCCAGAGTGACGACGCTGACGAAAACCCCGTGCGCGTCAGCTTGAGCGGAGTGGGCCAAGCTGGGGACACCGAGCCGCCTCGGTTGAGTTGTCCGGCGGACCTGACCGTCTGGACGTGCACCGACGGTGCCTTTGTGGAGTATCAGGTGGGTGTGGACGACGATTGCAGCCCCAAAGTCAACCTGGTGAGCGTCCCGCCGTCCGGCAGCTTTTTTCCGCTCGGCACCAACCCGGTGATCTGCACAGCCACCGACGCCAGCGGCCAGTCCAGCCAGTGCCAGTTCACTGTGCGCGTGATGAAAGACACCGAAACCCCACAGATCACCTGCCCGACTAATCGGATTGCAACACTCATGAACACGAACGGCGCGATCGTGTTTTTCAACGTCGAAGGCCGGGACAACGCGCCCGGCAGCGTGCCGGTGACCTGCACGCCGCCCTCGGGTTCGTGGTTTCCACCGGGGCAGACCACGGTCACCTGCCAGGCCGAGGATGCTTGCGGCAACCGCGCTCAGTGCAGTTTCCCGGTCATCGTCGGGGAGCTGCCTCCGCCCAAACTGAGCATTGCCCGTCAAGGCAACCGCGTCGTAATTACGTGGCCTGCTGTCTCTGCCGCGTACGCGCTCGAAACCACCACGCGCCTCGAAGCTCCGATCAGTTGGGCGCCCGCTGGCGTAACGCCCACTCCGACGGCTGACGGCTACACGGTGTCCATCGAAGTGGGTGAGTTGACCCGGTTCTATCGCCTGCGCAAGCCGTGACGGGATTCGCGAGTTGCTTCTCCAACTGCTCCGGCTTGACCGGCATCAATGCCCGGCGACCGCGCCTGTCAAAAGCTTCGCCTCGCACTCCTCGCTTGAGGTTTGGCTGCTGAAACGAAAGACAAACGCGATCAACAAACTCACTATGATGACCATCGGTTTTCACACTGACGCCTTCAACTCCGCCAACTGGTCCTTCGAGCAATGCCTGCGATGGGCGCAGCGCAACGGGCTCGCGACCATCGAGTGCGGCGTGATCGACGGCAATCATTTCATGCTCGGCCTGGGCTACTATCCGCACCTCTCGCTCAACGACGACCCGGTGCTGCTCCGCCGGCAGATGGAGAAGTACGGCGTGCGCTTCTCGCAGATCGACGCGGCGTGGCCGATGTCCGGCGATGAAGGCTCGACGCGCGGCGTGCCCTACGTGGTGAAGGCCATCGCCTGGGCGGCTCAGGCCGGCTGTCCATGCGTCGATACGACCGACGCTGCTCACCGGCCCGCCGGCTACACCGACCAGGAGGCGCTCGCCGCGATGAAGCGCAGCTACGAGCAGATCATCCGCGTGGCCGAGGCGCACCAGGTCATCGTCAACGTCGAGCCGCACGGCTATTTCACCACCAATCTGGACACGATGGAGGCGATGCTCGCGTTCGCCGACAGCCCGTTTCTCCGGATGAACATGGACACGGGCAACACCTTCATCGCCGGGCGCGACCCGGTGGAGTTTCTGAAGCGCTTCGTCAAAAAGGTCAGCCACGTTCACCTGAAGGACGTGTCGAAGGAACTGGCCGAAGCGATCCGCGGCGGCGCGACGGGCATCGCGATGAGCCACGTGGCGCTCGGCGACGGCGTGAACGCGGACAACATTCGCGCCTGCCTAAAGCTCCTGCGCGATCACGGCTATCAAGGCAACCTCAGCATCGAGTGCGAAGGCCAGAGCGGGCCGCTGATCGAGAAGTCGCTCGCGTGGGTGAGGGAGGCGCTGGCGGAGTTGGGGGTTGAGGAGCAGAGGAATCCGACGGCGGTCGCGGCCGCGCCGGTGAAGGCGGCAGGCAAGCGGGCTCGAAAACGCTAGCGCGCGTACTTCCACACTTCACATGGTCGCAGCCGCGCAGAGGCGGGCCGACACGGCGGCTATCGAGGTAGCGCAGATTTCCAATCTGCTGTATCGCCGATTTCCAATCGGCAGGCGGCGCGAACGGTCGGAAACGTTCGACCTGCCCGCGGCCCGCAGGCTGGAAGCCCTGCGATACAGCAGATTGGAAATCTGCGCTACACGCTTCACCTGGCGGCAGCGTGTGAAACGTACAGGCTAGCCCAGCAGCAGCAGAATCAGCATCCCTGCGATCGTCGTCAGCACGGTGACGGGAATGCCGAACTTCGCGTAGTCCCAGAAGCCGACTTCGACGTGGCCGCGGGCGGATTCGACGACGATGATGTTGGCGACGGAGCCGAGGATCGTGAGATTGCCGGCGAAGGTCGTCGCCAGGGCCATGACTTTCCACATCAGTTCCGGCTGGGCGAAGTTGGCGATCCACTTCCCCGCTACCAGCACGAACGGCACGTTCGAAAAAACGTTCGAGCCGAGCGCCGAGAACCACGCGAGGTTCCACGCCTGCGACGTGGCTGTCGCACCGAAGACGCCGCGCACGTGGCCGTAAACCTGGTCCGGCAGGCCGGTGCGATTCAGTCCTTCGACAACGACGAACAGCGCGGCGAAGAAGACCAAGAGGTGCCAATCGACTTGCTTGAGCACTTCGTGCGTGTCGTGGCGAGCCAGCACCATCACCAACGCGCCGCCGGCCAGCGCGGTCCACGCGAGGTTGAGGCCGATGAGAAACCCGACGAAGACCAGCGCGAGCGTGAAGAATGACAGCTTGATCAACCGCCGGTCGAGTCGGCGTGTCGGCGCCTCGCTGCGCTGAATGGTCGCGCCCGCCAGCACCTCGCGGAAGCCGACCCGCAGCACCGCGTATTGAATCGCCAGGCACACCAAGGCCACGGGCACCAGCGACACCGAGAACCGCGCGAAGGGAATCTTCGACAGGCTGCCGATGATCATGTTCTGGGGATTGCCGACGAGCGTGGCGACGCTGCCGATGTTCGCGCTCATGGCCAGCGCCAGGAGATACGGCGCCAGCGGCAGCTTCCCGCGCACCATCACCACCACAACGAGCGGCGTGAGCATGAGGCAGACGGTGTCATTGACCAGCAGCGCGGACAGCACGCCCGACGTGAGGATGAGAAAGAGCAACAGCCGTTGCGGGGTCTTGCCCACGCGCAGCACCCAATCCGCCGCCCAGTCGAAGAAACCCGCGAGGAAGAGATAGGCTGCGATGAGCATCATGCCGAGCAGCAGCACCAGCGTGTTGTAATCGACGGCGCGGTAAGCCTCCTCCGGAGTCATCACGCCCGTGGCCACCATGAGCACCGTGCCCAGCAGTGCCGCTGCGGGCCGGTTCAACGGCAGAATCTTCAACCGCCTGCCGCTGATGAGCAGGTAGGTGAAGGCGAAAATCAGGATCGCCAGGATTTCTTTCGTGTTGGTCATAGAAAACAGTCAGTGGCAGATCCCCGCGGGGATCACGGCGAGAAGGATGGGCACGAGTAGTGTTCGGTGGACCTCTCCCTCACCCCGACCGTCTCCGATCGGGAGAGGGCCAGGGTGAGGATTCCCTCAAACAGAAGTTGGCGCCGTGAACGGTTGAGCCTCCGCCCGCGCGATAGCGTCTTGGACTGCGCCAGTCCTCTGGCGCTTTTGTGGCTGGGGTGGCTGACGCCAGGGGCAAGCGCTCGCCCGTCGATCTGCGCACGCCCGTTGTTAAAGCGCCGGAGGACTGGCGCACTCCACAACCTGGCGGACCTTCGGAGGTTCATGGGGGGAGACCGTTGCCACTCGGAGCAGGCGCTTGGCTCTGCGCACTCGGCTTCCTCGCAAATCCGTAATGAACCCAAACACTCACTGAGTTACGCGAAGCGCACCTCACAACGCGATTTGGTGTTGGCTACCGACCGGAGTCGAACACCACCTCATACAACCAGCCAAGCGTTTCCATGAGCGTCGCCTTGACCCCTTCGCTTGAAGTCCACCAGCGCTTGGAGTCGTAGTCCCGCGGCGGCACCGCGATCACGCCGATTTCCGCCTCACGACCGAACACTTTGCGATAGACGGCTCGTGTGCGCCGGGCATGTGAACCTTCGGACACGACATTCAGCCCGCGCACCGGGAGGCCGAGTTCGCGCAGCCGGGCGCGCACCGCTTTCGCGCTCTCGAAACTGCGGTTGCGATACGTCTTCGCGGTCGGGGCTTCGATCAGCTTCTCGTTCGGGAAGCCGATCTTCAACACTGCGGCCGAGGCGAGCGCGGCGTAGGTCGCGTAGCCGGAGACGAGCGCGCCGCTGGGCATCGGCCCGCCCGCCGTCACCAGTCGTTCATACGATCTCGCTTTGAACTCTTCGACCGCCGCTTCCACGGTGTAATCCGAGACCCACCCCTCGACGACGAGCACGTTTGCCGCGACGGGCACGTTCACTTCCAGAAAAACGTGGACGGTTCGCACGAAGCCAAGAAGCAACGCCAATCCGACAGCGAAGAAACACAGCCACACACGCCAAGTGGGCAGCACAATGGTGCGCTTGCGGAAGAAAAGTTCTCTGGTGGACATTCAGTGAGTAAACTCACGCGCAGTTCAGCTTCTCGATCAACTCCGGCACGATCTCGTACACGTCGCCGAGGAGAGCGTAGTCGGCGTACTCGAAGATCGGCGCGTCAGGATCGCGGTTGATGGCGACGATGACTTTCGAGTTTTTCATACCGGACAGGTGTTGGACCGCGCCGGAAATGCCGAGCGCGATGTAGAGGTCGGGCGCGACGATCTTGCCGGTCTGGCCGACTTGCAGGGCGTTTGGCGTGATGCCGGCATCCACGAGCGCGCGCGAACTGCCGGTGGCCGCGCCCAGTTTATCCGCAAGTCCGCCGACAAGGCGTTCGAAGTCTTCGCTGCTCTTGATGGCGCGTCCGCCGGAGACGACGATACGCGCCTCCGTGACCTCGGGCCGGCCAGTGGCTTTCGACTCCAGGCCGAGGAACTCGCTTCGGCTCGCCAGCTTCGATTCGTCCACCGAAACCAGAGTGACCTCGAAAGGTGAAGAGGAAGGCGCTGCGGGCGCGTAGGCCGAGGAGCGAATCGTGACAACCTGCGGCGTGCCACTGAGCGCGACTGTCGCGAGGACTGATCCAGCGAACATCGGACGGCGGAAGCTAAGCTGCCCGTCGCCAAACTCGTGGCCGACGACTTCGCTCACCATTGCGCCGCCGAGCAGACCCGCGGCGCGCGCGACGATGTCCTTCGACCACGTCGTGGAAGCGGCGACGAGCAAATCGAAGCCGCTGCCACGAGTGACGTCGGCGATCACCTTCGCGTAACGATCAGCAAGTGGTTTGGCCAGCGCGGCGTTGTCAACGGCGAGGACGGCGGAGTACGCGCACGCATCCGCCGCCACGGTCTCAAGCTGGTGCCCCAGCACGAGGCTCGTCACGGCGCCGCTCGTGTGTTCGGCGATGGCGCGGGCGAAGGCGATGGCGGAGCGGCTGCCAAGCCGGACGTGCTGGCCGTCGTGTTCGAGGAGGACAAGGACGCGCATGGCGAGGGACAGGGCTAGGCGGCCGTCGTGCAGCCGAGTGATCGGCTCTCGGCTTTGCGCGGAGAACGAGCCGAAGAGGGACCTCTGCGCTGAAGCATCGACTCCTGCGGCCCTGAATCGGGCTTGGGCGCGCTAGCGTCTTGGAGTGCGCCAGTCCCCTGGCGCTTTGGGTTGGGCGGCGCGATGAGTCGGGTCCGAGCCAGATTCCAAAGCGCCAGGGGACTGGCACACTCCAAGACCTGGCGGTCCTCACGACGGTTCCTCGGCAAGGGAGTAACCGTGAACGCGCAGTTGAACCAGGGAATCGTTCGCATCGCCTAAATCACTTTCGCTTCCTCGCGCAGTCGGGCGACGAGTTCCTCCACGCTTTTCACGCGGACGCCGTTGCGTTGCGAGCGGATGCCTTCAAGTCGGAGCACCTGCACGCGCGGCTCGATCGTGATCGCGAGTTCGGCGGTGGTCGCGCGCTCGATCGACTTCTTACGCGCTTTCATGATGCTCGGCAGCGAGGCGTAGCGCGGTTCGTTGAGACGCAGGTCAGCCGTCACGACGGCGGGGAGCGACACGCGCACCGTTTCGAGGCCCGCGTCGGTTTCGCGTGTCACGCGCAGGCCGTCCGCGAGGAACTCGATCTTCGACGCGAAGGTCGCTTGGGGCCAGTCGAGCAACGCGGCGAGGAACTGGCCGGTCTGGTTGTAGTCGTCATCGACGGCTTGCTTGCCCAGGAGGATCAGGTCGGGCTGCTCACGCGCGGCGACCGCTTGGAGGAGGCGGGCGACGTTCCACGGATCAAGCGATTGATCGCACTGCACGAGCAGCGCGCGGTCGGCGCCCATCGCGAGGGCGGTGCGCAGTTGCTCCTCGCAAGAATCTTCGCCGAGGCTCACGGCCAGCACTTCGACCGGCTCGGAAGAATTCTCGCGGATGCGGAGGGCTTCCTCGACGGCGATGGCGTCGAACGGATTGACGACGAACGGCAGGCCGTCGGTTTCGATGGCGGAGCCGGCGGCGTTGACGCGAATCCGCTGATCCGTGTCCGGGACGCGCTTGGTGGGGACGAGGATTTTCATGGACAGGAGCCGTCCTGAGCGCCGGCAGGCCGATCGAAGGAGGCAGGCCATCTTGGAACGCAACTCCTGACTTTCCGCAGTCGTCCCGCACCCTCTTGGCAGTGACCCGCTGACCGAGGGGCGTCAGCGACGTTCTCACCCCTCACCCCGGCCCTCTCCCCGTTGAGGGGAGAGGGAGACGCGATGAGCGCTTCCGGTTTGGCGCTGAGCCTTGGCCGCGAGCACACGCACTTCATAGGAGCAGAGCTTGAGCAGCGGAGAGAGCCGCGCTGCGCGGAGGCGATCCTCCAAACAGCGCCGTGGATGCTTCGCGCTCCCTCTCCCCTTAACGGGGAGAGGGCTGGGGTGAGGGGTGAGAAGGCCCAGTGCATTGACCGTGTACACAGGTCTTGCGTGTGAGGGTGTGGAGTCGTGCGGAGCACTGAGGAACGAGGAATCCGAGGCAAACTCACGAAGACAATCGCTGCCTGAACGGCGAGTGCCATGAGCCTATCGCGAGGGTTGAGTCTCCTCAGATCGGCTGCCACCAAGGAGAGGCGGTTGCGGCACATGCTCATGGTTTTGGCTTGGCAGTGCTCTTGCCCTCCACGCGGCCGTAGTAACTGGCATACATTTCGTAGCACTTGGCTTTTATGTCAGCGCGCTGTTGGTAGCCGGGCAAGTCGAAGTAACGATCCGCGCGGATAAAGCCGATGTCGTACTTCGTGCGGCCGTCGAGGATGAGGTCGGCCATGATCTTGCCGATGATCGGGCTTTGCATGATGCCGTGGCCGGAGCAGCACGAGCAGTGATACAGGCCGTCGAGGTCGGGCAGCTTGCCGCAAAGCGATTTGCCGTCGGGCGTGAAGGTCATGATGCCCGTGGTGATGGTCATGGGCGTGCGCTCGGTGATCCACGGGAAACGCTGGTGCGCGGCGTCGATGAGCAGCGCGACGTTGAGCGAGTCGCGCGTGGCCTTCATCGCGCTCATGTCGAAGTCCGGCGGAAGCTTCTCCATGTCGTACTCGACGGGTTCGGCTTCGTAGATGCCGACGATGAGACCGCCACTTTCGGGGCGCGTGTAAATGCGATGATGGCGGTTGCGGACGGCGGGGCTGAGGCGGTCGATGGGTATCTGCGGGCCGGGGCGGGGCGTC
>Ga0209726_10008244_pt1 | contig 11316 bp, 9 predicted proteins | sample Subgrocontami54m_FD_187453 | JGI IMG/M metagenome (GOLD analysis project Ga0209726, IMG submission 187453) | Subsurface groundwater microbial communities from S. Glens Falls, New York, USA - GMW46 contaminated, 5.4 m (SPAdes) (version 3) | ecosystem: Environmental > Aquatic > Deep subsurface >... | reverse complement strand
GCTGAGCACTAATCGTTAAACGATTTTTCCACAAGGACTTGCGCAACACCTCAACCGTGGATGTCATCTGGACAGCGCAGCGGAAGAGCCGGGGTGACCGTCGAAGTGAACGGTTTCGCGCTTGATAGTGTTGGGACTATGAACGCGCCTGCCACTGATGGGTAGCTGAGGTGTCAGTTGAGCTCGAGGTGAGCAGTTTTAGCCGTACTGGGGATTCGGGGTTCGGGATTCGGGGTTCGGGGTTCGGGGTTCGGGATTCGGGATTCGGGATTCGGGATTCGGGATTCGATTCGGACTTGGATTCGAACGGATGGGTTAGCGCTCGTGCATGAGGCTGCGGATCACGAATGTGACGTTTGCGGGGCGTTCGCCTAAGCGTCGCATGAAGTAAGGAAACCACTGCTGGCCGAACGGCAAATACACACGGACCCGGTACCCCCCCTGGAGAAGCGAATTCTGGAGGTCCCGCCGGATGCCGTACAGCATCTGGAATTCAAAGCGATCGGAGGCGATACGGCGCTCGGTGGCGTACGCGAGCGTGGCATTGATCATCTCGGGATCGTGCGTGGCGATCGCGGGGTAGTGTCCTCGGTCGAGCAAGGCCTTCATCATTCTGACGAACGCAGCATTGACCTCCCCTCTCGTCTGGTAGGCGACCGATTTGGGTTCGTGATACGCGCCTTTGACAAGCCGCACGCGCGCTCCAAGTAAGAGGACCCGCTCCAAGTCGCTCTCCGAACGGTAGAGGTACGACTGCAGCACCACGCCAAGGCACCGGTAGTCGTACCGCCACAACGTATCGACGATATCCAGGGTAACGTCCGTGTAGGGAGAGTTCTCCATATCGACGCGCACGAAGAAGTCGTGCAGACCGCCACGTTCGAGAATGCGGCGCAGATTGTCGAGGCAAGTGGCTCGATCGACGTCGAGGCCGAGCTGGGTCAACTTCAACGAGATGTTTCGCTCGATCCCCGATGCCACGATGATGTCCAGCAGCCTCAGGTACTCACGCGTGGCGGCGTCGGCGGCTTCCACCGTCGCCACGCTTTCGCCGAGATAATCCAGCGTGAGGAGGAAGCCGCGGCTCTGCAGGTCCCGTCCGGTCTGAATCGCGTGATCAATGCTCTCGCCGGCAATGAAACGTCGTGCGAATCCCTCGGGATAGGCCATGCCGTGGCGGGACGCGAGGCGCTTGAGGATTTCGCTTCCGGCGAGAAGGTGAAAGACGGCTCTGGAAGCCGCTTGTAGCATCAGGACGAATGATCCCGTCTAGTGTGTCCGCCGCGACGGGGAGGACAGCAGGTGCTCGATGGACCGCCCGTAGTATCGGAGAACGTTGCGATCGCGCACCCGCACCCGACCGCGCTCGATGACAACGATGCCACGGTAGGCGAGCGGCTCGAGGCCGAGCTCCACGGCCTGTTGGCCCGACGAGACGTCGAGGTTCGCGCCAGCTGAACGAAGGGTGTCGATGATGGCGTTCGCGCGCGTTTCGAGCTCGCGCCTCGTAATCGACGGTCGCATCGCCGATGCCACGACCGCGCACGGAACGACTTTGTAGAGCCGGCCGATGGCCGTCATGATCGCGTGCGCGAGGTCGAGCACCGCGCGGCGAGAGGAGGGATCGATGCCGTCCGTTGGAATCGGACTCCCGAACGTCACGATGGCCCGCGACCGGTACCCGACGGCGTAGCGCACCATCTCCGCCAGCTCACGGCTGAACGCCCGCTGCTTGCGTTTTATGCGCTGGCGCGCGAGCACGTGATCTTCGAGCACCAGATCGTACGCGATCGCCGTCGGCACGATCACCATGTGCGGATGGTCGGCGTGCAGCGCTGCGTGAAGGAGCCCGGTCTTCGGACTTTTCAGCTCCCCACTGTAGCTTCGGCCGCCCTCAGGATAGAAGAACAAGTCATGACGCCTGAGCAGCTCCGCCACGTACGCCTTGAGAGTGATCAGGTACGCGGGATCCTTCGTGTTCCGACGGATGGGCATGGCGCCGGTCACGTGACGGTGAAGCAGTCCGAGCGGACCCCCGAACAGGTTGATGCCCGCGGCAATGATCGGAGGTCGGACGCCATTGTCGTCGAGCACAAGCGGCTCCACGAGGTAGTCCGTATGGCTCCGGTGGTTCGACGCGTAGATGACGCGTCCCGCCCGTGTGGATGCTTTGACGGCTTCCAGGTTCTCGCCGCGGCGTTCGATCTTTCGGAGGATGGGGTAGAGCGGGTGTTTGAGGGCGCGGTAAATGGAGTAGCGCTGCGTCGTGCGGAGCTCTTCGAGGTACGCCTCCACACGGGCACGGGCCTGGTCGCCGCGATCGCCGTGGCTTCCTTCCAGGAATCGCGCAATTTCCTCGCGCGACAGCACGGCTTGTGTGATGTCGTCCAGCACGTCGATTCGCGACTATATCAGACAGGTGGCAGGGGGCAGGTGGCAGGGCAGGAGGCAGGAGGCAGAAGCACTCTGTCTTCTACCTCCTGACTTCTGTCTTCTGAAGCAGACGATCACAGATCGCATGGGTGAACTCAGACGTGCTTGCGTGTCCCCCTAAGTCACGCGTCAACACGCGCCGCTCCGCCAGCACCGTGTCGAGCGCCTCCTGAATACGTTCGGCGGTCGAATCCTCACCAAGGTGCCGGAGCATCATGAGCGCCGACAGCAGCAGCGCGGTTGGGTTGGCCACGCCCTTGCCGGCGATGTCGGGCGCGCTGCCATGTACGGCTTCGAAGACGGCCATATCGGCGCCGAGATTCGCGGCCGGGACGACGCCCAGGCCGCCCACGAGTCCCGCGCACAGGTCTGAGACGATGTCGCCGTAGAGATTCGGGAGCAGCAGGATGTCGAACTGCGCGGGGTCCATCACGAGGTGCATGCAGGCGGCGTCGACGATCCGGGTATCGCTCACGATGTCGGGGTACTCTGCCGCGACGGTCCTGATCGATTCGAGGAACAGCCCGTCGCTCATCTTCATGATGTTCGCCTTGTGAACGGCGGTCACCCGCTTGCGGCCGTGCCGCCGCGCGTACTCATAGGCGAACCGCGCGATGCGGGTAGAGGCTTCGGCCGTGATGATCTTGAGGCTTTCCACGACGCCGGGAACGACCTCGTGCTCGAGTCCGGCATAGAGATCCTCGGTGTTCTCGCGGACGATGACGAGATCGATGCCCTCGTACCTCGAACGGACGGCGGGCATGCTACGGACCGGCCTGAGGTTCGCGTACAGCTTGAGTGATTGCCGCAGTCCGACATTCACGCTGGTGAATCCGCCGCCGATGGGCGTCGCGATCGGACCTTTGAGCGCGACCTTCGTCCGGCGGATCGAGGCCAGTAACTCGGGTGGAAGCGTCGAGCCGTGACTGGCCACCGCCGAGGCGCCCCCGGGAACGGATTCCCACGCTGCGTCGAAGTCTGCGGCCTTCAGGATCGCGAGAACGGCTTCGGTGACCTCTGGCCCGATACCGTCTCCAGGAATGAGCGTGATCGTGTGTGTCATGAGGTGCCAGGACGGTGTGACATACGTGAGGCCACGGCGGAAGGATCCGACGGCCGATGCGCGACGTGAAACACGCTGGCCGGGCTTACTCGCGGGCGTGCCAGGACAGCAGTACCAGGGCGCCGACGACGTTGACCATCATCAGTCGGGTCGACAACCGATGAAGGTCGTCGAAGCGTATGCGCCGCACGTCGGTCGCCGCCAGCGAGGACGGCGACACTTGTGGGCCAATCTCGCGCTGCACGCGGTCAATCGACCTTGTCACCACCATGCCGGAGTACAAGGCAACGCCCAGCATGAGGATAATCAACGCCGATCGCACGGCAAAGCCGGCGGGGCGTGGCCCGAGCACGGCCATCGCAACAAGGGTGATCAGCAGAAGGCCCCCGCAGGCGTACGCAATGTAATGAAACCGGCCGAGCACCGTCCCGAAGACGTCGCCCGCCAGCAGCCGGCCCGCCGCCGCGGACACATCGGGGTGCGACTGCAAGACCTGAAATGTCGATGGAGCGACCACGGCCCCGAGAATCATCATGCCGCCGAGCCAGACGACCAGCGCCAGGACGTAGGTGTAGCGGAGCGCGATCACTCGACGATTATATGTCCGGTACGATCTGTTAGACTGGCGCCTCTGCCTCACCCATCACCGATTAACGAGGAAGCATGCCCGTTCAGACGTCTGCGCGCGTGGCCGCGCTCCAGAACATTGCGACTCGCCTGCGCATAGACTCCGTCCGATCCACGAGCGAGGCCGGCAGCGGTCATCCGTCGACGTGCTGTTCCGCGGCAGAAATCGTGGCAGCGCTCTTCTTTTCGGAGATGCGGTACGACGCGCGTGACCCGCAGAACCCCCACAACGATCGCTTCGTGCTGTCGAAGGGCCATGCCGCCCCGATCCTGTACGCGGCGTGGGCCGAGGCAGGCCACCTCCGTCGCGAGGATCTGCTGAACCTGCGACGTCTGGATTCAGACCTCGAGGGGCATCCAACGCCGCGCCTGCCGTTTGTTGACGTCGCGACCGGGTCGCTCGGGCAGGGTCTGTGCGCTGGCGTCGGCATCGCGTTGAATGCACGCCGCATTGGCTCGGACTATCGAACCTACGTGCTGATGGGCGACGGCGAATCGGCCGAAGGTTCCGTGTGGGAAGCCGCGCAGGTGGCGGCACACGAGCGCCTCGATTCCCTTGTCGGCATCGTTGATGTGAACGCGCTGGGCCAAAGCGGCCCGACCCAGTTGGCGCACGACATGGACGCGCACGACGTGCGCTGGCGCTCGTTCGGATGGCACACGGCCATCGTCGATGGCCACAATCTGCCCGCAATTCTTGCGGCTCTCGAGGACGCGCGGCAGGCGAGCGGCCGCCCGTCGATGATCCTTGCGCGCACACTCAAGGGCAAAGGCATCTCGTTTATCGAGAACAAGGCGGGCTGGCACGGCAAGCCGCTCAAGAAGGGCGAGGAGATGGACAAGGCCATCGCCGAGCTCGAAGCGCAGTTCGTGCCAGACGACAACGGGCCGCTGATGCCCGAGGCACCGAGAGCGCGTTCCGCCCCGTCTACCCAACCCGCCTCACTCGCCCCACCCAACTCACCCGCCCCCCCCTACAAGCTGGGCGAGAGCGTAGCTACGCGCGAGGCGTACGGAGACGCGATTGCCAGGCTGGGCCAGCAGGACATCCGAGTAGTCGCGCTCGATGCCGATGTGAAGAACTCCACCTTCAGCGATAAGTTCGAGCAGCGAGTCGGCGAGCGGTTTCATCAGAACTACATCGCGGAACAGGTGATGATCGGTGCAGCGATGGGCCTGGCCTCGCGGGGAGCCATCCCGTTCCCGTCGACGTTTGCCGCGTTTCTTACGCGCGCCCACGACTTCATCAGGATGGCTGCCATCAGCAACCTCAACATCAAGATGGCCGGGTCACATGCCGGTGTATCGATCGGCGAGGATGGACCGTCGCAGATGGCGCTCGAGGATCTCGCGATGATGCGTGCGCAGCCGAATTTCGTCGTCTTGTACCCGTGCGATGCGGTGAGCACCGATCGTCTCGTCGCCAAGATGGCCGCATCGCGTGGTCCTGCGTATATGCGCACGTCTCGGCCAAAGACGCCGGTCATCTATGGGCCCGACGAATCGTTCGAGATTGGCGGACTCAAGGTGTTGCGGGAGAGCGCGACCGACGTGGCGACGGTGATTGGCGCGGGCATTACGGTGTTCGAAGCGTTGAAGGCGCACGACCAGCTCGCCGCTCGCGGCGTGGCCATCCGGGTGATCGACTTGTATTCCATCCAGCCGGTGGACGCCAATTCGCTCATCCGCTGCGGCAAGGCCACACACGGCCGGCTGATCACGGTCGAGGATCACTATGCCGCTGGGGGCATCGGCGATGCGGTCGCTACCGCGGTGGCCCCGGCCGGCCTGGTCGTCACGCGACTGGCGGTACGAGAGATCCCCCGGAGCGGCAAGCCGGACGAGCTGATCGCGCACTACGGCATTTCCGCTTCGCACATCGTCGCTGCCGTATTACAGGCGGAGTGACATGCCGGAGAGAGGGCGCCTGGCCGTCTGTTTCGTCGGCGCGCTCGCTGGTGCCGCGGTTGGACGCGCACCGGTCGTCTCCACCCAAGGTCCCTCGCCCGTCACACTCGACGCGCTCGTGGCGCGTGCGGGCGTCTACGTGTCGCGGTTTACGCGCATGTTCCAGAACGTCGTTGCGGAAGAGCGTTACGTGCAACGAACAACCGGACGGCAGAGCGTGTCCGTCGGCGGCCGCGGAGTCAGCGTGAGGCCCGATACCGAGCGGCGCGAGCTCGTCTCCGACTTTCTTCTCGTGAAGATTCCGGGTCTCGACACCTGGGTGCCGTTTCGCGACGTGTTCGAGGTCGACGGCCGCCCGGTTCGCGAACGGGAAGCGCGTCTGGCAACGCTGATTCTCCAGCCGGCATATGCGGGCTTCGAGCAGGCCGAGGCTATCGCAAAGGAGAGTGCGCGCTACAACATCGGCACCGTGGAGCGCACGATCAACATGCCGTTGCTGGTGCTGAGCTTTTTCGACGTGCAACAGCAGCACCGGTTCTCCTTCACCCTCGACCGGGAGGAGCGCGCCGGGTCCGGGGTGTGGATTGTCGCCTACGACGAACAGGCGCGGCCCACGGTCGTGCAGACCCCCGAGGGCCGCGAGTGGTTCGCAAGCGGCCAGGCCTGGATCGATGCGTCGACGGGTACCATCCGCAAGACCGAGTTGAGGCTCCTCGATTCCACGCTGCGCACGCGCATCACGACATCGTTCCATCGGGATGACCGCTTCGACCTCGACGTGCCCTCCGAGATGGACGAGGAGTATGCGCTGTTGAAGAGCCGCGCGGTCATCACCGGCCGCGCGTCGTACAGCCGCTTTCGACGCTTCGACGTGACCGCCTCTGAAGTCATCGATACGCCCGTTCCGAAGTAGAGCCGTCCATCGGTTCGCAGCGCTAAAGCGCTGCGCTACCTCATCGAACATCCTCATCGAACATCGGTGGAGCAGCCCCTTCACTATCCGTGGAGCAGGCCTTTCAGTATCTGGTGGAGCAGCCCTTCAGGGCTGCTTGTCAGGACGCCCCGGCCGACTGCACTGCCGCCACCGAGCCGCAAAGCGCCTCGACGCAATCGCCGCAGAGCTGCGTCCCGATTGCCTCACGCATCATCGGCAGGACCTGTTCGAGCGGCAGCGCCCCCCGATACGGACGGGCTGCCGACAGGGCGTCGAAGATATCAGCCGTCGCCAGGATACGGGCGTGCCGCGACAGGTGATTCCCTCCAAGTCCCCGGTGGTACCCGCGGCCGTCGATCCGCTCGTGATGAAGGCTGGCGTCGTAGGCGAAATCCGAGAAGACCGGCACGCGGGCCAGGATTTCGTGCGTGAAGTGCGGGTGCTGTTTGACTACAGTCCACTCGTCAGCATCCAGCTTTCCAGGCTTATCGAGGATGCGATTTGGAACAGAGAGCTTTCCGATGTCGTGGAGCAGCCCCGCGCGCCGGAGTCGCACCCGTTCGGCGTCGGAAAGGCCGAGTGCCTTTGCTATCGACACGGCAATCGACGCCACGCGATCGGAGTGGTGGTACGTGAATGTCGATTTCGCGTCGACGATCAGTGCAAAAGCGCCGGCGATGCGATCCAACCGCGACTCATCGGCGGCAACAACCTGTTCGACAGGTTCAGCTGCGGCGATCGTGCCCGGGGCATCGGACGCCTGCAGCTCGCGCCAGACGCGATCACCGGCTCCGAGGCTGCGAAGGACTCGCACGAGCTCCGGGTCGAACCAGCGGCCGCGGCGCTGGCGTGCCACGTCCATGGCAGCGCCCGGCCCTCCAAGTCCCCAGTAGATCTCCGCGACCTGCGCCAGGCCGACGATGCGCGCGAACAGCGGGATGTCGTGTCCGCGGAGGCCCTCGGGATAGCCACCGCCATCCCAGTGTTCGTCCATCGCGCGAATCGCCTGGACCGTGGGGTTCGACATGCCGAGCTCGCGGGCGATGTCGGCGCCGCGATCGCAGCGGATCTGAAACAGCTCGCGCTCCACTCCCGGCCCGGCCGCCGCCAGGGAGGTGAGTCGCCGCATGCGCTCCAGGGGTGAGCCTGCGGCGGTGCTTTCGATCGCGTAGGCGATCTTTTCACGCCAGTTCCGCCAGTCACGGGTCCAGAGGGCGCGCTTCAGCGGCTGATCGTCCCCCCCAAACAGCTGATAGACCCGTGCGGCGTTGCTCGAGCAGCCGGCGTCCTTCATCAGGAGCGCATAAAAGAGATTAGAGCGTTCGCCGGCCGATAGACCGAGCACCTCCGCCAGGCGCATGCCGATCAGGCAGCTGCGCGCGGCATGACCGAGTGGTTGCCCTTCGGTGAGGTCCAGCGCGTAGGACATCGCGGAAAGCACAGTCGACAGCTTGACGGTGGTGGTTTCCACGAGGCCTAGATATCGTTTGGAAAGCCTGGGGATGCGAGAATCCGGCGAGACTGCCAGAGATGACGGCGTTCGTGGGCGGCCATCAGCGCGAAGCTGGATCCCAGCGGCATCCTCAGCCACCCGTAGGCCGCGGGCGACGATACGCGCGCCCTCGCGAGATCGAGGCCGTTGGCCTGTCGCAGGCGATCGATGTACTGCACCTGGAAGGCGCGAAACGCGGCAAGCGTTTCCTGCCGACCGCGCCGCGGCGGCGGCATGAAGATCTTTGGCGCCTTGAAGCGCATCCGAGGCGGAGCATCGAGGCTTCGCACGAGCACCCGCCCGATCAGGTTGTAGCGAAACGGGCCCTTCCCGTACAAGCCGCGCCGGATCGCATCGGCGATCCCCTCATCGACCACGGGCAGATAGGCGCGGGCCGTCGTGTTGAGATGCTCGACGCACTGCGCCACTGACCAGCCGCCGCTCTCCGGGTGCCAGTTGAACTGCGCGTCTGTCAGGCCAGTCGTGAGCTGGTCGGCCTCGGCAGACAGCCGTTCGAACTCGGCTCTGAACTCATCGAGCTCCGGTGCAAGGGTGAGCACCCGCAGACTATAAACCGAGCCCTATGCGGAGCCGTGCGCAGGCGGACTGCTAGAAAGTCGCCTTTCCAGTAGCGGTACCGCCACCCGGAGCACCCGATATGGACGCGGCCGTGTTTCGTCATTGAACTGGGCGGGCGCGTCGATTATCGCTGAGCTGAATAAATCCCAATCGGACGGCTATTTACAGCCACTCTGACGTCCGATACAATCACTGAGCACGCAGTGCTCCACTGCGAGTTCCTCCACAACATGCGGGCCGTCCGGTGGCCGGCCTTCTTCCGCCGCAAGGGGTCTTTCTGTGCGCCGAGCGAAGCTTCCGCGATCACGTGTTGCCTGGTTCTCCCTTGGTGCGTGCGTTCTGACGCTGATTGCGTCCGTGTCGTTCCTGACACGGAACGGTGCCCAGACGCCCACTGACGCGCCGTTTTCCGACTTCCTCCGTCAGGTGGAAGCGGATCAGGTGGCAACAGTCACGGTGTCTGCGGATGTGCTGCTCTTCAGCGCGCGGAATGGGAAGGAATTTCAGACGGTGCCGCCGCCGGGATATGTCGCGGCGAACCCGACACTTGTTCCCGAGCTGACGCGCCGCGGGGTTCGCGTCGAGGTCCGCCGGGTGGAACCGTCGGCGGCAAGCAATTACGGCGCGCTGGCCCTCGGCGTCCTCTTCGTCAGCGTTGCCGGGCTGGCGTTGTATCGCATGATCACCGGCCGCGTGCCCACGCTCGAAAGGTCCCGTACGGTGGATCTAGAGCAGGTGACGGTCACCTTTGCCGACGTGGCCGGCGTAGACGAAGCCAAAGACGAGGTCCGCGAGATCGTCGACTTTCTGAAGGAGCCGGCGCGTTTCGCGTCCATCGGCGGCCGTATTCCTCGCGGCATCCTCCTCGTCGGGCCTCCTGGAACGGGCAAAACGCTGCTCGCCCGGTCGATGGCGGGGGAAGCGGGCGTACCTTTCATCTCGGCGAGCGGATCCGACTTCGTGGAGATGTACGCGGGTGTGGGCGCGTCGCGCGTGCGCAAGCTGTTCAGGCAAGCGCGGCGCCATGAGTCGTGCATCATCTTCATCGACGAGCTCGATGCGGTCGGGCGCAACCGCGGCGGCAACTCTCTCAGCCACGAGGAGCGGGAGCAGACGTTGAACCAGCTGCTCGTCGAGATGGACGGCTTCACGCAGTCCGACAACGTCATCGTCGTGGCCGCCACGAACCGCGCGGATATTCTCGATCCAGCGCTGCTCCGCCCTGGCCGCTTCGACCGCCAGGTGACGGTAGGCAACCCGGACCTGCGCGGCCGCGAGCAGATTCTGCAACTGCACGCCCGCAAGGTCGCGCTCGAAGGCGACGTGGATCTTCGGTGCATCGCGCGAGGCACGCCCGGATTCTCCGGAGCCGACCTTTCCAATCTGGTGAACGAAGCCGCGCTGATTGCGGCGCGCGCGGGCCGAACCAGCGTGCGGAATGCGGACTTCGACGCGGCGCGCGACAAGGTGCTCATGGGCGTCGAGCGGAAGTCGGTGGCGATGAACGAGCGCGAACGCGTGACGTGCGCGTATCACGAAGCGGGTCATGCGGTGGTGGCGGCCATGCTTCCCGACGCCGATCCGCTGCACAAAGTGACGATTGTGCCGCGCGGCCGGGCGCTTGGCGTCACGATGCAGCTGCCGGAAGGGGATCGGTACACGCACAGCAAGCCGTACATCGAGGCGCAGATCGCGATCCTGATGGGCGGCCGTGTGGCGGAGGAGCTGTTCCTTCGGCAGGCGACAAGTGGTGCGTCCAACGACATCGAGCGCGCGACGGAGCTCGCGCGGAAGATGGTGTGCGAGCTGGGGATGTCGCAGCTCGGGCCATTGCATTACCGCCGGCCATCAAACGCGTGGGACACCGACAGCCGCGCCGTCGGATTCAGCGAGGAAACGGCGCGGCGGGTGGATGACGAGATTCGGTCGCTGGTCATGCGGGGCTGCGAAACCGCGCGCCAGGTCATCGAGCGCCAGCGCCGCGCGGTAGAGGCGCTCGCCAAGGAGCTGCTCGACGTGGAGTCCGTGGATGCCGACCGGCTGAAAGAAGTGCTGGCGGCCACCGTGGCTCCGGTACATGGCTTTCCGCCGGCCGCGCGCGAAGCCCTCAGCGAGGCCGCCTTGAACTCGTAGGCCTGGTCCTGTTCTTCCGCCTTCGCTAAAGCTACGGCGGACCGCTTAGCAGCTGTTTTCACTTCCACATAGCCACAGAGACGCAAAGACGCGAAGGAAACCAAGCCAAACCAGACTCTGCGCCTTTGTGTCTCTGCGGCTCGTGAG
>Ga0209726_10008238_pt1 | contig 11321 bp, 5 predicted proteins | sample Subgrocontami54m_FD_187453 | JGI IMG/M metagenome (GOLD analysis project Ga0209726, IMG submission 187453) | Subsurface groundwater microbial communities from S. Glens Falls, New York, USA - GMW46 contaminated, 5.4 m (SPAdes) (version 3) | ecosystem: Environmental > Aquatic > Deep subsurface >... | reverse complement strand
GACATTCAACCAATGTCTCAACATCGGCGAGTTCTCCAAAAAAGTGTCGGCAAGCTACGACGAAGCCATCAAGCTCGGAGCGCAGGGCACGCCATACACCATCCTTATGGTCGGCGAAGATTCGGTCGTACTCAACGGCGCACAGCCGTACGACAGCATGCGCGCGGCAATAGACAGTATCCTGAGCTCGCTGGGCACTCCGGTCGCCGCCCCTACCGGCACCACTACCGCTCAGTAAAACTTCCGCATCTACTCCTCCGGACGGAAGTGCGTGTCATACTGCTCGGGCTCCAGGTTGATGCGGTATATGTCGAGCGAGTTCTCCCCTTCGAACATATCGGAAGGGTTCGGCAAAAATACCTTCATGGTGGCGAGCGCGGCGGTCGCGTCGCGGACAAGGCGGTTAAAAAGGATGAACTCTTGGCGGAACGCGCGGAAGTCTATAACATAGCGGCGCATCTGCGAGCCTCCGTCGGCGTTGCGCGATATCTTGCACTCCTGCACGATAAAACGCCGCACCGGCTTATTGAACGTTTTTTTGACCGTGTAGTAATTGAAAATCGCCTGCAGTACAAACAGCGACTTGTCGGCTTTGGTCGGACTGAACGCCCCGACAAACTTGTGGTCGATGATGTCGAGTCCGCGCGGGTCGACTTTGGACACCACCACCAGGTCGGACACCGCTTTTATCGGAAGCGGAAGGCCTTCCACTTCGACGGTGGCCTTCGTCTCAACTGCAAGCACCTTGTATCTCGGCGGCCGCGCTAAATAAAACTCCGTCCCCTGCAGGTATTCGCGTTCCATTGATTCACGCTTGGCTTTTTTGGCTTTGTTTGTTTTGGCCTTGCCGAAGTTGATTTCGAAGTCGGGCACGTCGCGCAGGTACGCCAGGCCGAGAGCAATCGCGTCCTCTTTTTTTATTCCGCCGTAAAAGTGTTGGAGCGCGACATGGCAAGCGCGGCCCACGACACCGGCCGGAGTCGAGGGTGTGTCGTAGACAAGCTCAACATAGCGCTTGTGCCACGCCAACGGATTGCGCAAAAAGGACATGAGCGAGGAATGGCTCCAGTGTTGTATGGGATACTTATCTTTCGCCTTTTTACGCGCCTTTCCTTGCATCTACACAGTATATGAGGTAAAAGAAAAAGAGCGAGTTCTAACATGTGAGGTGTGCAATGGATTGGGTAATCGGACTGACTGCAGCCGGTATAGCGGCTTGGCTGCTCGTACGTTATCGCGAAGTAGCGATGGGTATAGCCGTCATGTTTATCGCGGCGGTCGCGCCGGGCCTACTCGACAAAAAACCCCGCCGGTAAGGCGGGGTTTTTATTTTAGTAGCTCCGGAGACGTTTTGACTTTTCGTGCGTGCGGATGCGCTCGAGCGCTTTTGCCTCAATTTGCCGGATGCGCTCGCGGGTAACGCCGAACTTCTTACCCACCTCCTCGAGCGTGTGATAAATGCCGTCCTCAAGCCCGTGGCGCAGTTTTAATATCTCGCGTTCTTTCGGCGACAGCTCGTCCAGAATCTCTTTAAGCTGATCGCCGAGTATCCGGCGCGACACCTCCTGGTCGGGGCTCAAAATCTTGTCGTCTTTGATAAAATCGCCGAGCACCGACTTGTCCTCGCCGTCATCCGAGCCGACCGGGCTCTCGAGCGACACGGTGTCCTGGTCTATCTTTTCTATCTGGTAGATTTTTTCCACATCGACGCCCATCTCGAGCGCCACCTCCTCCGCGAGCGGGTCCCTACCGAGGTCCTGTGCAAGCCGGCGCGATACCTGTTTGTACTTGGCGATGGTTTCCACCATGTGCACCGGGATGCGGATGGTGCGGCTCTGGTCGGCCAAAGCGCGCGTAATAGCCTGGCGTATCCACCACGTGGCGTAGGTCGAAAACTTGAACCCTTTGGTAAAGTCAAATTTATCCACCGCCTTAAACAGGCCGAGGTTGCCCTCTTGGATTAAATCCAAAAGAGTCAGGTCGGGCGAGCGGCCGACGTATTTTTTGGCGATAGAAACAACGAGGCGCAGGTTGGCGCGAGCGAGCAGATTGCGTGCCTCGGCATCGCCCTCGGTGATGCGCTTAGCCAGCGAGCGCTCCTGCTCGCCGTTTAGCAGAGGATACTTGCCTATCTCGCGCAGGTACATCTGGATAGAGTCGTACTGGCTGTCGGAGCGGGAGTAGCCCTTAATAGGTTCCTCCTCGGTTATCTCGAGCATGCCGCCGCCCTCAAGCACGTCGATGCGCGCGGTCTGGAATTTGTCGTACAACTCTTCGAGAAACATGACATCGGACTCGATGGTCGGGAAGGCTTTAAGAATTTCGTCATAGGTGACGAAGCCGCGCATCCTGCCGCGCTCCATTAGGGTCTCGGCTTTTTTGTTTTGATCGTCGAGGCGGCGCTGAAGCTTGGGACTTAATTTGACGGCGGGAGCCGTTTTTTTAGATTTTAGCTTTCCCTGCCTGCCGGCAGGCAGGTTCTTTTTGGGCGCGAGCCTCGCCCTACGGCTTGCAGCCGCTTTCTTAAACTTTGCCGACGCTTTGGTCGGCACCCCGACCCTTCGGCGTCGGGGCTTAGTTTTTATCTTCTTCTTTTTCGCCATTTGACTTGTAAAGACTATAGCACAACGAAACCGGCTAGTATACCCGCCTCGCCGAAGACGTCGAGTCGAGGCGGGTCACAGAAATTTCATTTTGAAACGCTCTTTGGCTACCGCGGTTTCTATGCTGGCAAGCATATCCTCCGTTATCTGTTCGTCACTGCTGTGCTCTCCGACCTCCGCGTCAAAGCGAAAGCGCAGGTCCTCTGCATGCGGTTGGAGCCGGTTCTCCAATTCGACAATATAATCCGCGCCAAGCAGTTCCTTTAATTTGTCTTTGCTGGAACTGCGGCCGAAAAGGAGCATGCCTACTTTTTTTTCCAGCGGCGTAAGCGCGGGTTCCATACTCTCCGGTCGGACATCGGATGTCCCGGGGACATCCGTGTCCCTGGTTTTGGTCTTTCCAAGTTCCGCGCGCACCGCCGCATCCGACACGCCGAGCCGAGCCGCGACCATACGTATACATTGTTCCTGCTCGATTTTGCTCCCGATAGCCGCTATGAGCGGCAAGACCTGAGCCTCCACCAGTTTGGCGTACGCGCGCGAGTCTTTTGTGCCCGGGCGCAACGCGTCTAAAAAGAATTCAATCGCGGTTTTAGAGGTGCGTATAGCGGCCTTTAACAACTCAGGATTCTCCCGCGCTATGTCGGCGGGGTCCTTGCCATTTGGAAAGACGGGGACCTTTACATCAAATCCGGCGACCAGCGCCATGTGCGCCGATTTGAGCCCCGCTCGTATGCCGGCGGCATCCGCGTCGAGTGCCAACACCAGCCTTTTGCTCAGCTTGCCCAGGATAGCAAGGTGTTCCGGCGTGAGCGCGGTGCCGGAGAGCGCCACGGCAAACGGCAAGCCGGACTGATGCGAGAGTATGAGGTCAAACTGCCCCTCAACCAGCAATATACAATCGAGTTTGCGGATATGGGCGCGCGCCCTATCGAGCCCGTAGAGTACGCGTGATTTTTTAAACAGCACGGTTTCCGGCGAGTTAATATATTTAGCCGGTTCATCGTCGCTTTTTGCGCCGGGCACCTTTTCGAAAAAGCGGCCAGACACGGCGATTGGCTTGCCTGACATATCAAAAATAGGAAAAATAATCCGCCCGCGGAAGCGGTCAAAACTTCTTTCATTTTGTCGCTCTGCTCCTGCACCGGGCTTTCGTTCTGACTTCAGTGCAAAACCCGCGTCAACGATGTCGATCTTAGAAAGGCCTGTAGACATGGAATGTCTACACAATGCATCCCACTCGGCGGGCGCATAGCCTAAGCGCCACGCGGTAACCGTCTCATCATGTACGCCGCGGGTTTTCAGATACTCCTGCACGTCTTTCCGTTCCTTCAGCTTTTGCTCAAAAAAAACGACCGCCGCTTCGCACACATCATGCAGGCGCTCATCGTGCTCTTTTTGTTCCGGTGTCGCCACACGCGCGCCGGAGCGCGGCGTAAGTTTAATACCTGCTTTTTCTGCTAACTGTTTAAGCACGGTCGGAAAATCGGTCCCGTCCATCTTTTGCAGAAAACTAAAAACATCTCCTCCCTCGCCGCAACCAAAGCATTTGTATGTCCCGCGCTCCGGCGATACGTGGAATGAGGGAGTGCGTTCTTTATGAAAAGGGCATTTGCCGCTGTAAGTCCGCCCCGCCCGCCGCAAAGTCACATATTGCCCGACAATATCGACAATATTGATGCGGTCCTTAATTTGCTGAACATCCGAGTCCATTTACTCGTATTCTAGCCGTTTTCCGTCCATCGCACAGGGGTACTTGACAAAATACCCGACTTGGGGTTATAATGCAAAGCGAACTAATGAACCTTGGGAGCTTGAAAATGGCCACATGGACTAAGTGGAAGAACAGATGGGATGCGTGGTGGGATCAACCAGTTACCATGCGAACGATAATTGCCTTGATTATCGTGTCGGTTGCCTGCTGGCTTTTCTCCAAGCCAATCGCAGATCTTATCTTCATCCTCTTTTTCAAATAGAGAAAAACGAAAAAGCCGCGCTTCCCTCCCGGGTTGCGCGGCCTTTTACTTTTCCACACCACCAACTCTAATTAACCACTACCTACGTAACTTATGCTATAGGATAAACTACGTATATGGAGAACAGAGGAGTCGTTGCGTATATTACACTTGGTCTTTTGGCGGGCGCGGGGATTGTTGTCGCGCTCGCTCTCGCGCCGGGGCTTGGCGCGGCTCTTAAGCTTATTGACCCGAACCCGCGCAAGGCTTCCGCCAAGCTCGACCGCGCGCTCCGCGCCCTCATCCAAGGAGGCAAGGTTGAAAAGGGTCCAAAAGGATACCGTCTAACCACAGCCGGAGAGCGTGAGCTCGCACGCGGCAAGTTTGACCGCTATCAATTCCCCGCCATCAAGAAATGGGACAAAAAGTGGCGGGTTGTTTGTTTTGACATACCCGAAAAGCGCAAATACGTCCGCCACCTCATCCAGTGCAAGTTGGTTGAGATTGGATTCTACCGTCTGCAAGACTCTGTCTTTGTAGGACCGCAGCCGTGCGGAGAGTTTTTAAACTTGGCGCAGGAAGTGTTTTTTCTGCGCAAGCATCTGCGCGGCATGGTCGTGACGCAAATCGATGACGAGTATCTCCTTCTCAAACACTTCAACCTCACTCGTCAGTAGTTATCAGTAGTGAGTAGTACGTAAGTTATGCTATAGGATAAACTACGTAAAAACTTGACACAGTTTGTTTTAAAATGTAGGATATGACCAGTTTTCTTGAACCGTGGGAGAGACAAGATGGAAGTAGCAAATAAAGAAAGGTTAGGGAGATTGGTCGTCTGGGGACCGTTGTTTTTCTTAACTGTGCCTGGGCTGTTCTTTGGATTACTTATGGCAATGCCGGGTGTTCAATTTGAGCTACAAAGGACTCTATTGAACATAGCCATGACCTGCATATTGGTAGGCATGGTACCATTCGTCACCGCATTGTTTTGGCATCTCATTGTTGAGGTGCTCTGGAAAGGCAATTAACGCAAAACGCCGCCCCGATTGGGCGGCGTTTTTTCTTTTATTAATTTTAGCTGCTTGCCCTGAGCTTGTCGAAGGGCTACTCTCCTCTCGCCAGCGGCGGGCGGACGCGGGTGTCTTCGACTAACTCGCCGGCTACCGGAGCGTATTTGTTGACCAGTTTGTCCTTGACCGAGCCTTTAAAACCCGTTCCTGCCGGTATCAAGCGGCCCAAGATGACGTTCTCTTTAAGCCCTTCGAGTTTGTCGACGGCGCCGTAAATAGAAGCCTTGATGAGCATGCGGGTCGTGTTTTGGAAGGATGCCGCCGAGAGGAAGCTCTGGCGCGACAGCGACACATCAAGAATGCCCATGACCATCGGGTCGGACTTGGCCGCCTCGCCGCCCGCCAGGACGGCGCGCGCGCTGGCGCGGTTGAGGTCCGCGATAGGCACCACGTCGCCGGGAGAGAACTCCGTACCGCCGCCGTTAGTGACGCGCACACGGCTGAACATCTGCCGGATGATGACCTCGACGTGTTTGATGGAGATGCTCGCGCCCTGCAGCTCGTATATTTTGATGACCTCTGTCATCACGTACTGCTGTGCGCGCTCCTTGCCCGCGTATTTGAAGAGCTCTTGCAGGTCGGCGGAGCCGTCGGTCAGGAGCTGGCCTTTTTCGACGCGGGAACCTACTTTAACCGTCGGGATGCGGCGGAAGTGAGCCTCGTACTCGATAGCCTCACTGCCTTTCTTGCCTGCTTTAACATGCTCGATGTCCGGAGCGACGACTATAACCTTTTCCTTTCCATCATCGCGGATTTCCACGACTTCGCCCGAGACGGTCGCGACAACCGCCGGGTTGCGCGGCATGCGGCGCTCGAAGATTTCCTCAACGCGCGGAAGACCGTGGGTCACGTCGCCCTCCGCCGAGGCCGCGCCGCCGGCGTGCTTGATGTTCATTGTAAGCTGGGTGCCCGGCTCGCCGATGGCCTGCGCGGCAACCGTGCCGACCGCCTCGCCCATCGCGACCGGCTTCATCGTGCCGAGGTCCGCTCCGTAGCAGCGCATGCAGATGCCGCGCTCGGACACGCAGCCGATAGGGCTGCGCACGTAGACGCTCGCCGCGCCGGCCGCCTCGACGGACTTGGCGTCTGTGTCGGTCATAAAGTGACCCTTTTTGTAGAGCACCTTTCCGTCCACTTCTATATCAGAGGCAAGATAGCGGCCGTTTATGTTTTTGGCCATAAAGGTGCCGATGCCCGACGCCGACTCGCGGCGGACAATCAGTCCCTCTTTGGTACCGCAATCCTCCTCGGCGACAACGACATCCTGCGCCACGTCGAAGAGACGGCGCGTAAGATATCCGGCCTTGGCGGTCGAGAGCGCGGTCGAGGCAAGGCCCGAGCGGCTTCCGTGCGTGGTGGTAAAGTATTCTATCGGACTGAGACCCTCCTTCATCGATTTGGTCACCGGGAATTCGATGGTGTCGCCGGAGGGAGAGGCAATGAGGCCCTTCATACCCACCATTTGCGTCAACTGCGCGGGAGATCCGCGCGCGCCGGAGCGCAACATGTCCTCAACCGGTCCGTCTTTAGGCAGTGCGCCCGGAATGAGCTTCTCGACCTCAGACTTTGCCGCGTGCCAAATTTCGATGTTCATGCGGTAGCGTTCGTCCTCGGACAAGAGACCCTCCTGCCAGTGCTTCATCACTTCGTCGGACCGGAGCTGCGCGGCATCGACGATGCCGTCCTTCTCGGGCGGAATGCGGATGTCGTCGAGCGACCACGTAATGCCCGACTGCGTAACATAGCGGAATCCGAATGTCTTTATGCGGTCCATGATCTCGGGTATCTTGTCGAGCCCGTAGCGCGCGATAAGGTCGTCAACGAGTTTGGACAAGCTCTTTTTGTCGATGGCGTAGTTGATGAACGGGTAGTCGCCCGGGAACACGGTGTTAAACAGGAGCCGTCCTACCGTCGTTTCAAACATGGCGCCGCCGAACTGCGCGTACTTTTCCTTTTCGGACGGCAGTACTTTGACTTTTGCCTGGAAGCCCACCGCGCGGTAGTCATATGAGAGTATCGCGGCGTTCGGCGTCGGGAATGCCATCCCCTCGCCCTTCATGCCGGCGACCTCTTTGGTCATCCAGTACGCGCCGAGCAGAATATCGAGCAGTTTAGACGCGACGACCGGCTCTCCGTTGCCCGGTTTGAGAATATTTTTAGGAGCGGCCATTATTTCGCGCGCTTCAGCCTGCGCCTCAACGCTGAGCGGCACGTGCACAGCCATCTGGTCGCCGTCGAAGTCGGCGTTGAACGCCGGGCAGACCATCGGGTGCAGTTGGATTGCATTGCCTTCAATCAGAATAGGCTGGAAGGCCTGTATGCCGAGGCGGTGCAGAGTCGGCGCGCGATTAAGCAGTACGTATTTGTCTTTGATGATGTCTTCGAGTATCGCCCACACCTCCGGTACGCCCTCGTCGATAAGACGGCCGGCGCCGCGGATGTTGTAGGCGAGCTCCTTCTCAAGCAGTTTGCCGATGACAAACGGGCGGAAGAGTTCCAGCGCCATGTGTTTAGGCAAGCCGCACTGTTTGAGTCGCAGTTCGGGACCCACGACGATAACCGAGCGGCCGGAATAGTCGACGCGCTTGCCGAGCAGGTTCTGGCGGAAGAGGCCGTGCTTGCCCTTAAGATTGTCGGAGAGCGACTTAAGCGGACGCGTGCGCGCCTGCGTGGTCGCGGAAAATGCCGCACCACCGTGGCGGATAGAGTTGTCGATGAGCGCGTCGATGGCCTCCTGCAGAATGCGCTTCTCGTTGCGCAGGATGACATCCGGCGCGTGTATCTCGAGCAGTTTTTTGAGGCGGTTGTTGCGGTTGATGACGCGGCGGTACAGGTCGTTGACGTCGCTTGTTGCATGGCGGCCGCCGTCGAGCGCGACCATGGGGCGCAGGCCCGGCGGGATAACCGGTATGCGAGTAAGGAACATCCACTCCGGGCGCACGGTGGCGCGGATCATGCCGCGCAATACAGAAAGTCGGCGCGCGAGCTTCTCGCGCTCGGCAGCGCCGGCATCGGGGAGAATTTCCTCGATATGCTTGACCAGCTCTTTAAGATTGAGGCCCTTGCAGAGGTTGTAGATAGCCTCCGCGCCGATGCCCGCCTCGAACATCGCTCCGTACTTGATGGCAAAGCGGTGATACTTGGGCTCGTCGAGCACGGCTCCCACATGGATAGACTCAATGTCTTTTTTGGCTTCGAGGTAGAGCTCTTTCATCTTCTCCTTGGACTTTTCGTCCTCGAGTTTCTTTATTTTGCTCTTGTATTCGGTTTCGAGTTCCGCGCTTATGCGGTCCTTTTCTTTTTGGTGTATGGCGTTGACTATATAGCCGGCAAAGTAGACAACCTTTTCGAGATCGCCGCCGCTGAGACCCAGCACCATAGCCAGGCGCGACGGAATCGCGCGCAGGAACCACACGTGGGATACGGGGACGGCGAGGTCGACGTGGCCCATGCGCTCGCGGCGCACGATGGCGCGGGTAATCTCGACGCTGCATTTCTCGCAGACAATGCCCTTATAGCGGATGCCGCGGTACTTGCCGCAGTAGCACTCGTAGTCGCGCTCGGGGCCGAAGATCTTTTCGTCGAACAGCGAGTTCTTTTCAGGCCGCTGGGTGCGGTAGTTGATGGTTTCAGGCTTGGTAACTTCGCCGTGCGACCACTCGAGTATGCGCTCGGGGCTGGCGGGGCGGATGCGCACCGCGTCAAAGTCGGAGGACTCGGCACCCGGCGTCTTGCGGCCAGAGCGCACCGGACTATCACCCTTCATGAGCTCGACATCGAGCGCCAACCCGCGCAGGGTGTGGAGTAGAACGTTAAATGATGCGGGCGCAAAGTGATGCGTGATGCGCTCGCCGCGGACAATCGCGTCAAATGCGGATGAGCGGCCGGTAATGTCGTCGGATTTAATCGTGAGCATTTCGCGGAGCGTATACGCCGCGCCGTAGCCGAGCAGGGCCCAGACTTCCATTTCGCCGAAGCGCTGTCCGCCGCCCTGCGCCTTGCCGCCGAGCGGCTGCTGGGTAATAAGCGAGTACGGTCCGATAGAGCGCATGTGGATCTTGTCCTCCACCATGTGGTGCAGCTTAAGGATGTACATGTAGCCGACCGCAATGTCCTGCTCGAAAGCTTCGCCAGTGCGACCGTCAAAGAGCTGCATCTTGCCCGACTCTTTAAAACCGGCGGTCTTGAGCTCCTTGCGAATTTCGCCTTCGGTCGCGCCCTGGAACGGTGGGCAGATTGCCTGGTAGTTGAGCGTGTTGGCGGCGAGCCCCAAGTGGAGCTCGAGGATTTGGCCGAGGTTCATGCGAGACGGCACGCCAAGCGGTGTGAGGATAACGTCGACGGGGCGGCCGTCTGCGGTGTATGGCATATCCTCCTCGGGAAGGATGCGGGAAATAACGCCTTTGTTGCCGTGACGTCCGGCGAGTTTGTCGCCGACGGATACGATGCGCAACTGCGCGATTTCAATATGAATGCGCTTGATGATACCGGAGTCGAGATGGTGACCCTGCTCGCGGGAAAATACTTTTACGCCGATGATGCGGCCGCGCTTGCCGTTCTCCATGCGCAGTGAGCTGTCTTTCACATCACGGGCTTTGTCGCCGAAGATACTGCGGAGCAGGCGCTCCTCGGGAGTAAGCTGCGTCTCGCCTTTGGGAGTAATCTTGCCTACCAAGATGTCGCCGGGGCGGACCTCGGAGCCGACGCTCACGATGCCATCCTCGTCGAGATTGCGCAGTTTTGTTTCAGAAACGTTCGGGATGTCGTGGGTCGTTTCCTCGGGTCCGAGCTTGGTATCGCGCACGTTGCAGACAAACTCTTCGATATGAACGGAGGAAAACTTGCTGTCTTTGACCAAGCGCTCGGAGATAATGATGGCGTCTTCGTAATTTGCGCCACTCCAGCACATAAACGCGACAAGAACATTTTGGCCCAAGGCCAACTGGCCGTTGTCCGAGGTGGAGGTGTCGGCAAGAAGCCCGCCTTTTTTGACCTTGTCGCCGACCGAGACGCTCGGGCGCTGATGCAAGGCGGTAAAGCCGTTGGTCCGCACAAAGTTGACTAACGGGTATTCGGTCTCCTTCCCCTTCTCATTTTTGACTTTGATGACGCGGCCATCAGCGTGTGTCACGACGCCAGCCTCAAGCGCGTAGACAAGGCGGCCGGTGTCGCGCGCCGCGCGCTCCTCCATGCCGGTTGCTACCAGAGGTGCTTCAGGCACGAGCACCGGCGTGGCCTGCTTCTGCATATTGCTGCCCATGAGTGAGCGATTGGCGTCGTCGTGCTCGAGAAACGGGATCATGTTTGTCGCAATGGAGAACGGCTGTTCCGGAGACACATCGATAAAGTCGATATCTTTGCGGTGCGAGCGGTTTGGAGCTCCATTGATGCGAACTTCGACTATCTCGTCGGTAATACTGCCGTCTTCTTTTAATTTGGTTGCGCCGTGCGCGATGACACGCTTTTCCTCCTCGGCGGCGTTGAGGAATACAACTTCCTTTGTAACCTTACCGTCCTGCACTTTGACATACGGAGTTTCTATCATGCCGAACTCGTTGAGACGGGCAAACGTTGCGAGACGCAAAATAAGGCCGATGTTGGGTCCTTCGGGAGTTTGTATCGGGCAGAGCCGGCCGTAGTGGGAGGGGTGCACGTCGCGCACCTCAAAGCCGGCGCGCTCGCGCGTAAGGCCA
>Ga0209726_10008235_pt1 | contig 11323 bp, 6 predicted proteins | sample Subgrocontami54m_FD_187453 | JGI IMG/M metagenome (GOLD analysis project Ga0209726, IMG submission 187453) | Subsurface groundwater microbial communities from S. Glens Falls, New York, USA - GMW46 contaminated, 5.4 m (SPAdes) (version 3) | ecosystem: Environmental > Aquatic > Deep subsurface >... | reverse complement strand
GTACGTTTGAGTCCAGCGAAATTATTATTAATTCAAATTCTCAAAACGGCGGTACGCTGACCGGCGTCAATTTTGACCAGACAAATTTACTTCCGAACGGTGATTGGGCACCGGCTCCCCGGCAGGTTCCAGATCCTCAACCCGGGGATCCGAACCACACAAGGACGGTTGATGACGATACTCCACCCAACCGGATTGCTGATGATAACGAACTTGATACTTCGAGGACGACGAGCGATGGTTTGACCGCGACCGTTGAAGAAAATGGACCACTTCGGGCAGTCATTAGAATTGAGGCGCCGGCCAAGGCAATACTCCGTCCGAACCCCGGGCAACTCATCGATCAGACTCACGGTTTTGCCGTGCGTATTTACGCCTATGCGGGAAAGCCCTACGTGAAAGTTGATTATCAGCTTGAGAATTCAGCTAAGGCGCGCGACGCGACTAGTGTTGCCCAGCTCCGATCGTGGCTCATGTATTTTAAAAAGCTGGATCTTAATTTTAATCTAAACCTCGATGCTACGAGCCGCCAAGTGTTATTCGGCACACAAGGATCGTCGGTTTCAGTGAATACTTCTTCTGGATACCTCGCTCAAGATGTGACCGATGGCGCGCCGAATACTGACCGACAGTTCCGTTTTCAAGTTTTTAATGATTTAACTGGGACGAACGCGGTGACGGCAGGACAAAAATCCGACGGCTGGATTGATGTGCGTGATTCCCAATGGGGCGTTGCGGCGATGACGAGGAATTTTTGGGAAACATGGCCGAACGGTCTCGCCTTCAATGGTAATAAGCTAAGCGTGGAACTCTGGCCGGAGTGGAGCGCAGAGTGGGACAATGAACAAATCAGTCCAACCAACCTTTACTGGTTAGAGGACATGCAGCACACCTATAAAGAAACCCTCTTTTTCTTTCATGGACCCGGGACTCCAGCGAATAATCTGACGGCACTCGCAAAAACATTCCAGTATCATCCGGTGGCAGTTCTACCGGCCGATTGGTATCGACAGACGAAAGCAACTATTGACCTTGATGGTGTTATTCCTTCAACCCAGCCTGGTCCTGATAAGCGAGAGCCAGATTATAGTAACGAAGCCAATGAGTCGAACTCCACCTCGTATACGTTAAGCTGGAATAATTTCCGCGCCGATCCTGACCGAAGGCAAGCCAGAACGGCCGGAGGGTTTGCGTATGGGGGAAGCGCGTTTATTGAAAGTGAAAATCCTAGTGATTATTTCGTGGCCGAGGATAGCGCGATGGGTGAGCTGAACGCCCGGCCAGAATGGTTCGCAAACTATCGTTCCGGAGTCGATTCCTATCTTGGTCTCCAGCAAGGTTATGATGCGCACTCCTGGCGTCGAAGCGGCGGAGCAGTTAATAAAAATGAATTTGATCCTTATCCAGGAACTTCTAAAAATCACTATGACGCCCGTGATGATCAGCATGCTTGGTTTTATCATGTGGAAGACGCGTATTATTTTACTGCCAATCCGTGGATTAAGGATTGGTATAGTTTCATTAAAGAGTTTCGACGACCCGGGTTAAGCAGTGGCGTCGGTGCAAATTATATTACGCGAGCTATGGGGCATATGCTCGGCAATGCGCTTCAGGCTTATCGTGTCGTTGGTGATCCAGATGGGACATTTTTACCGGCAATTGGGAATTTCATTCTACGCGCCCAAAGTGCAGTGAGCCCAATCTATGGCACTCACCGTTTTGATCCCCGACAGGACGGAACCGTCGACGATAATACTGACTCTGGTTTTGAGCTTGGCTATCTTACACGAAGTGTTTTTGGCTACTTGAGAGAGATCGAAGGCAATAATCCGCAGGCCTACGCGGAGGTTTTTAACTATCTCTCCGGTTTAATGGAAGCGAATCGCAACTACGTTAATTTCGGTTTTGAGGCGCTTCTTGACCATAGTGAGATTGAGCAACGGCCGGGGATTGAATGTTCAAGTGGTAGCTCTCATATAATGAGCGACACAGAAGCACTGTACTACTTACACACCGGCCTGCCTGAATATCGGGCACACGACGTGACGTACCTGACAAGCGGTTTTCCGGGCTACCATTTCGATGTTAATCGCTATAATAGTGATCGATCTAATCATATTTCCACCGCACCATACTACGGAGTCTGCGGTGGCAACCGACCGTACAATGATCCTTCAAATTGGCGAAGTGAGGGTGAAGAAGGTGGCTCGAGACAACGTTTTCTCGGTCGGCTGGCTCAGTATCTTTTAGAAACAATTCGCCCCGATGCGACTTCACCCGCGCGGATTAATGATTTACGAGCAGTTGTGAACGGAACCACCGCGACGCTTACTTGGACCGCGCCAGCTGACACGGATATTACCAATGGTCGTTACCATATTGTTTGGGCCACTAAGCCTATTTCGGCCGTGACCACAGAGGATCCAACAAAACTCAACTGGTGGGCGGCGAAGGCCGTTGGTCCAAATTTAATTCCTCAACCGGGCGTATCGCAAAGTTGGACAATTCAAAATGTGAGCCAGCCGTTCTATGCCGCTATTTTCACTTTTGACGATTCGGATAATATGAGTGCGATGAGTCGAGACACGCGGTCTGAGATAAGCTGGGATTTTACAACTGACGCGGAAGGCTGGACTCCGATTTTTAATCTGAGCCCACTGATTGTTTCCAGTGGCGTGCTAGAAACTCAATCAACTGCTTCCGATCCGCAACTTCAGAGTCCTACGCTTTTGTCGCTTGATGCCGCTCGGGCAAATACGGTTGAGGTTAAAATGCGTGTGTCGGGTAGCGGCTCGGGAAGTGGACAAATCTTTTTCCGTCGGGAGAGTGATCCGCTCTATACATCGGCGAATAGCAGCGTATTTCCTTTAATCCGAGACGGTGTCTTCCATGTGTATCGGGTGAACATGGCGGCGCTCGCGACCTGGAATGGTATTATTGATTTGATCCGTTTTGATCCGATTGCCGGTTCTGGTGTGATAATCGATATAGATTATATTCATGTTTACCAAACCGTTATTCCCCCAGCGCCGACGAGTTTAACGCTCGTTCAGTCGGCACCAACCGCAGTGCGTCTTCATTGGGCTGATAACGCTGACAACGAAGACGGTTTCCAGGTACAGGGTAGTCTGGATGGCATTCGTTTTTTAAATGCCGCAACCTTAGCTCCGAATATTGTATTAGCTCCATCGGGTATGGCTTTTACGGTCACCGGATTAACGCCGGGCGCGACTTACTATTTCCGTATACATGCCTTTAACGCCGTTGGTGGCAGTGATTCTAATGTCTTGCCCGTTACGACTCCCGGTACGGGCGACAGCCAGGCACCGACATCGCCGTCAAACCATACGAGCGTTGCGGCGAGTCCGACTGCGACTAATCTTGCTTGGGGTGCCTCGACTGATAACGTGGCGGTCGCCGGTTATCGGGTAGACATTGCTACTGATAACGCTTTTTTGAATATGATTTCTGGGTGGAACGATCAAAATGTCGGTAATGTGCTTTCGGTTTCGGCTACCGGTTTGAATCCTGGTACGACGTACTATTCTCAAGTCCGTGCTTACGATGCCGCTGGGAATGTCAGTGCTAATAGTCAGACAGCGAGTGTTACCCTTGGAGGTGGTGGCGATAGTCAGGCGCCAACGATTACTCTAACTGCGCCACCAGTTAACGACATTGTTTCTGATGTTGTGACGATTATGGCGTCGGCAACTGATAATGTTGGTGTTGTGGGCGTACAGTTTTTATTGGACGGAATAAACCTTGGTGTCGAGGTGACGTTGCCTTCGATACCACCGTCGACCTACACGATTGACTGGGATACGCGTGTCGTCGCGGATGGGGCGCATACACTAAGCGCTCAAGCCCGTGATGCCGCTGGTAACACTACGCTTTCAGCTTTGGTGCCAGTCGTGGTTAGTAATGGCAGTGTAACGCCGCCGCCAGTAGCTACAATTTCCGCGCAACCCCAGACAATTAATCGCGGTGAAGGAACGAACCTAGCGTGGAGCACTACTAATGCCGCTTCAGTGACTATTACTCCTGGTCTTGGATCGGTGGCGCCGAGCGGTTCAACTTCAGTTAATCCGGTAACAACAACGACTTATACTATCACTGCTACAGGTGCGGGTGGTACTGATACAGCCAGCGTCGCCGTCACGGTTGTCATTAGTAGTGCGTTTTCGATCGGTGATCGAGTCGCGACGAATAATATTACTAACGTCCGCGGCACGCCAAATGGAAATCCATTTCCGCAGCCACAGCCTGTTGGCGCTTTAGGCATCGTCCGTGGGACGAGTGCCGACAACCCGATTTTCGCCGGCACGCACTGGTGGTGGAACATCGACTACGATACTGGATTTGACGGTTGGTCAGCCGAGGAGCTTTTGATTTTAGTTACTCCACCACCGAATGCTCCTTCGGCTCCGACCAATTTGGTCGCGACGAGTCTCTCTACTAGTCAAATTGGTTTGGTTTGGCAAGATACAGCCACGACCGAAGATGGTTTTGAAGTTGAGCGTGGCACCGACGGTATTACGTTTAATTACGTTGCCGAGACCTCCAGTAATTTTACGAATTTTACTGATGCCGCCTTGTCTTCCGGAACAAGATATTACTATCAAGTAAGAGCCTTCCGAAATTTTAGTAGTAGTCGTATTTACTCGGGTTACTCAAATGTGGCTAATGCTACGACTCAGTCATTACCCTCGCCGCCCTCGGTGACCGTTGACGTTACCGCTAATGGTCTCGATGGACCAATCACGGTTGCCTATAATTCAGTTATTCCTGTGCGGTGGGTTTCGAGTGGTGCCATTTCCTGTAGCGTCAGTCCTTTACCGCCGACTCCACCAACGGCACCAGCGACCACGGGGTCGTTTACCACCGACCCGCTTACTGTTGCTGTGACGTATACCGTGACATGTATTAATGGTAGTGTTCTAGCCTCTGACTCGGTTACGATTAATGTTTTGCCGCAACCACCAGCGGTCAGTGTCGATATTAAAGCTAATAATTCTGACGGACCGATTACTGTTTCGCAAAATGCCATTGTCCATATTTCTTGGACCTCGTCAGCGAGCGTGGTTTCGTGCGCGGTTTCTCCGCAACCGATCCCTCCGCCGTTCCCGCCTGCGACTTCTGGTGCTTTTGACACACCAAATCTAACTGCCGATATTACCTATACGGTGAGATGTGTTGATGCTAGTGACTTCGCTGCCTCCGATTCAGTGATCATTAATGTTACCCAACCGCCACCACCGCCCTCGGCTCCTCGTCCACCTTCGGATTTGACTGCATTGTTCGTTTTACCGAACCATGTGGTTTTGAACTGGACCGATAACTCTTTAAATGAAGAAGGATTTCGGGTTGAGCGAAGCAGTGACGGACAAACGTTTGTTTTCGCCGGAGAACTTTCGTCAAACTTTACATCTTTTACGGATATCGTTCCCGCGACCTTTATTCCGCAGACATACTACTACCGGGTCTATGCGTTTATCGGGTCGTCAAATTCGAATTACTCGAATATCGCCGATGTAGTAGTTAACACACCACTCCCGTCACCCTCGAATGTTTCTGTGATCACTCTTTCGCAGATCGAGCTCCGTATTCGATGGCAGGACAACAGCGTGAACGAAGATGGATTTAGTGTCGAGCGAAGTCTTGACGGACAAAGTTTTAGCGAGATTGCTCGGCCCTCGGCTGATTTCACGTCATTCGACGATACTCGTCTCTCGGCTAATACTATTTATTACTATCGTGTTCGTACCTTTATTAACCCAAGTCAGTCGGTGTATTCAGCGTATTCTAATGTGGATAGTGGCGTGACATTACCTCCGCCAGGCGCTCCGGCAACGCCCACGAATTTAACGGCGACCGCTATTTCAGGAACGCAGATCGCTCTTGCTTGGGAGGATAATGCCTCGAACGAAGATGGGTATGCAGTTGAGTGGAGTATCGATAATCAGATATTCCAGCCGATAACGATTCTCTCCGCAGATTTTACCTCGTTTGCCGACGCCGGTTTGGATCCGGGCAACCGGTACTATTACCGGGTACGGTCATTTATCGGTAATAATTTTTCTGGTTACTCTAATTCGGCGAACGCGACGACCTTAATTCCTCCTGAGGCACCATTCAACCTGGTTGCCGAAGCCATTTCGGCAACCAGGATTACTTTGAATTGGCAGAATACTGTTTCGAATATTGAAGACGGTTTTAAGATAGAACGTGGTTTAAACGATCACGACTTTTTCGAAATCGGTACCGTCGCCCGTGGTTCTCAGGCGTTTAACGATCCTACCGTTTCGCCGGTCACGGCCTATTATTACCGGGTTCGTGCCTTTAATGGCGGGGGTAATTCTGGTTATACAAATGTTGCCCAGGCAATTACTTTGCCGCCCCCGTCTTCACCTTCGCCTGCACCTTCTCCACCCCCACCTGGCGGTGGTGGAGGCGGGGGAGGTCCATCGGGCCCAAACCCGCAACCGAATCCGCAGCCAGCTCCTCCGGGTCGGGCTGGAGATTTAAATCACGACCAGCAGGTTAATATTTTCGATTTAAGTCTCCTGCTCAGCCGTTGGGGTACGCATGACGTGGCCGCTGATTTGAATCACGACACGAGAGTTGATATATTTGATTTAAGCCTCTTGCTTAGTTATTGGCTCCGTTAAATTAATGCTTATGCCTTATCAAAGAAAACTAATTTTATTCTCTTCCATTATAGTAGGACTTTTATTTCTTTGGTCTTTTCCACAGACTGCTTCGGCGAGCGCCAGAATGTATTTTGTCCCGCAGAGCAAGAACGTTACAAAGGGCAACGTTTTTTCGGTCGCGGTCAGAATTGATACCGGCGGCGATTTCGTGAATGCCGTGCAGTCGGTCTTTACCTATCCTCAAGACAAACTTGAGTTTCGGGGGATTAGCGTGGAGAGTAGCGCTTTTGATATTCAGGCGCCTTCTTCCGGTAGCAACGGAACCGTGAGTATCGCCCGCGCGGTCATTGACGCCGTGAAAGGCGATAAGCTCGTCGCCTCGGTTAGCTTCAAGGCTTTGAGTGACGCGGGGAACGGGCGTTTGGATTTCACTTCCGACTCCCATGTCGTGAAAGGTCAGGCGGGCAGTACCGATAACGCTGACATTCTTTCCGTAAAGACGAGCGGCGTTTATACGCTCGTTCCCGCGCCTGTTGTCGTTCCTTCTCCGATTTCCGCGCCGCAACCGAGTCCGTCTCCGCTTCCGCCGGTCGCGGCACCCGCTCCTTCGCTCCCTCCTTCGCCGTCTCCGGCCCCGCCCTTGCCTCCGGAGCCTGTGCCGTCGCCAACGCCCGCAACGCCTCCGGCTAATAATCAAGGAAGAACTATTTTTGCTTTCGGCTTGATGGCCTTTGGAATTATTTTAGTTCTTAGTGTTCTTGTGATTAAGTTCGTGATCCGTCGGCGGAACGCCTGAAACTATTTTTATCCAATCATATCTTCTTGACTATCTCTCGAATTCGGGAGACTTTATTTTTAGCCTTGTCTGTTATAGTATAGAGGAACTTTTAAGAGGGGTTGATACTATTTTCTATGGATCTTTATTGGAATCAGGAAAAAGATGAAAAGGTTTTAAAAGAGACTCTGAAAGAGCCGTCGCTTTTTCGTATTCTCGTTCGTCGTTACGAAGAGGCATTTATTCGAAAGGCAATGACGGTGATCCATGACGCCGAGGAAGCCGCGGACATTGTCCAGGAAACCTTCGTGAAGATTTATCGGTACGCCGGAAAGTTTAAAAAACAGGAAGGCGTAGAGTTCAAAAGCTGGGCCTATAAGATTCTGATGAATACCGCGTTTACCCATTACGCGAAGTACAAAAAAACCAGAAATAACGTGGAATACCTCGATTTTTTGCTGACTGATACCGAAGAGCTCGCGACCGATGAAACTTATTTAGAAAAAGCCGAGTTAAAGAATATAGTGCAGGTGACGCTCGCGAAAATGCCGGGGCCCTTGGCCGATGCCCTCCACGCCTATTATTTTGAAGACAAGTCCTATGAGGTTATCGCGCGTGAACAAAATATTTCTCTTTCAGCCCTGAAGATGCGTTTGTTCCGGGCAAAAAAGATATTTAAGAAGTTTTTAGAAGCCTAGGTGATTATAAAGTCGAATTAGTATATACCTATATCTATGGAGCATCAGACTATTACAAAATTAGAGGAAAGAGTTATGCGGCGAGTGTACGGCGTTTGGCTTTTTCGGCGCATTCGTTATTCGAGCTTTACGAAACTGTGCCTGATCGGAGTCTTGGCCTTGTTGATGCATGAAAAAGTTTCTTTCCGGCACGTCTTCCAGAATAGTTTACTTTCGTTTACCAGCGTTACTAACCTCGCTCATTACTTCTGGTACGCTTCGTTGAATACCGTGTTGGCGGTTAAGCTTGGTTTATTTGCTGGCGCGGCGGTTGGGGTACTGCTTTTTTATGATATTACCAGGTCAGTCGCGAAAACATTTTTTGATAGCCGAAGAGGTAATTTTTCCGATTCGCGCAATCTTTCATAATTTGGAAGTGGCATAAAGAAAAAGACCGCCTTGGGGCGGTTTTTTTCTTAGACTGAATTTATTTCTCGACTATGGTACGATAGGAGCATGCTGAAATCTTTTCTTAAAAAAATCGATCCGGAGTTATGGAAGCTGATTGAACACGAGAAAAAACGAGAAAAATCCGGTCTGGAATTAATTCCTTCCGAAAATTATGTCTCAAAGGCGGTTTTAGAAGCGATGGGTTCGATCCTGACTAATAAATATTCCGAAGGCTATCCGCGTAAGCGTTATTACGGCGGCAACGAATGGATTGACGAAATTGAAGAGCTGGCCAAGGAGAGAGCGCTCAAAATTTTTAAAGTTTCCTCGAAAACCCATCACGCGAATGTCCAGCCGCATTCCGGCTCGCCGGCCAATATCGCGGTTTACGTCGCGCTTGCCCAGTTTGGTGATACGTTGATGGGCATGAATTTAAGCCAGGGCGGGCATTTGACGCATGGCCACAAAGTAAATTTTTCGGGGAAGGCCTATCGGTTCGTTCAGTATAATGTCCGCGAGCGGGACCAGCGGATCGATTACGACGAGCTTTGGAGTTTGGCCAAAGAGCACAAACCGAAAATTATTATTTCTGGCGCGACCGCCTATTCGCGAAAAATTGATTTCGAAAAATTCCAGGAAATTGCGAATGACGTTCAGGCGATTCACATGGCCGACATTTCGCACATCGCCGGCTTAATCGTCGCCGGTCTCCATCCGAGTCCTTTTCCCTTTACTGACGTCGTGACGACCACGACGCACAAGACGCTCCGTGGTCCGCGCGGCGCGATTATTATCTCCAAAAATGAATTCGGGGAGGCGATTAATAAGGCGATTTTTCCGGGACTTCAGGGCGGTCCGCATGAGCATACGATTGCCGCTAAGGCGGTCTGTTTTAAGGAAGCGATGACGCCGGGTTTTAAAAAATACGCGGCCCAGATTGTGAAGAACGCCAAGGCGTTGGGGGAGGAGCTGGCAGGACGGGGGTTTACTTTGGTTTCCGGCGGGACCGATAATCATTTATTGCTGGTTGATCTCACCAATAAAGGCATTACCGGCAAGCAGGCCCAGACAACGTTGGACGAGGTTGGCATTACCGTGAATAAAAACACCGTTCCTTACGATACCCGATCTCCTTTCGATCCTTCCGGAATTCGTTTGGGAACGCCGGCGGTGACGACCCGAGGCATGAAGGAAAAAGAGATGGGCGTGATCGCCGAGTGCATTCACGAAACAGTCAAAGCTTTTCGGGAAATAGATCTTCGTCGACAAGAGGCGCTGATGAAAAAAGTAAAAACGAGGGTCGTCGCGTTGGCGAGCAGATTTATTCTGCCCGGCGTTGATCTTTGAAACTAAGAGAGTTATCCACAGCACGATTATTAAGAAGCGTCTAGCTGCACTATACTTAGTACAGGACGTATAAGAAGTCTATGTAGGTTAAAGGTCGAGGTTTGTTTACAGTAAAAATATTGGTATGACAATTAACGAGTGGGTTGCGGCAATCATACGAGCATTATCCAGTTTGTGGGATCGAGTAGTGAATCTCACGCCTTCTTTGATTGGCGCGGTCGTCGTTTTCATTATTGGTTCCATCGTGGCCGTCGGGCTTGAGAAAATCATCCAACAACTTGTCCATCATCTTCGTCTTGATCATCTTTTGAAGCAATTAGGCGCGGAACAGTTTATGGAGCGAGCGGGATTAAAGTTGGACGCTGGCGTGTTTTTTGGTCGGTTGGTCTACTGGTTCATCTTTATCGCTTTTCTTTTAGCCTCTTCGGACATCTTGGGATTTACCGCCTTGTCTCGGTTCTTGAACGGCGTTTTGGATTATTTGCCAAACGTCTTTATCGCGAGCTTGATTCTGATTGCCACGTTGGTCGCCGCGAAGTTTATCTCGGGCTTGGTGCGCGCCTCAGTCTTGGGGGCGAAACTGCACGCGGCCAAGACGCTTAGCACCATTGCCTGGTGGGGCGTGTTCGTGTTCGGCTTTCTAGCGGCGCTCCAGCAATTGGGTGTCGCGACCGGCATTATCGAGAGTTTGGTCACGGGCCTCATCGCCATGATCGCCCTAGCCGGCGGATTGGCTTTCGGCTTGGGTGGCCGCGATCTGGCCAGTCATTGGCTCTCTAAGTTGGAAGAGAAAATATAAGTGTGCTAGGATTGTTTTTATACAACTAGAGGCCGCCTTGCTTGCCCCGTCACTCTTTCGTTACGAATATCTTATGAGGAGATATTCAGTGAAAGAGTCGCGAGATAAGGAGGCGGTTTTTAGTTTCGTCGGAAGACGAAACTATCCTGAGCTTGTCGAAGGATTACCTTGACTATACCGCATTGCCCACAGGGTACCGAACTTTGTTCTACTACCCTGTGCATAACTTTCTCTACCCCCCCCCTTTTTTTTTGTGCCATAATTTCAATATGAATACCGAAGAGAAAAAACAAAAATTTCTTGCTACTTTCGCGATAACTGGTCTTATTGTTGTCTTAACGATTATCGTAGGATTTTCTGTAAGTAATTTTAGCAATATAGTTCGTGTTAGTATTTCGCCGAGCGATACTTCTGCTGCAACGAGTACTCCTACCACCACTAAAAATACTTTTCACCTGGCCGTGATCCCGGCTTTTATTCCGACCTTTAATTCAACCGGAGCCTATATCAATGTTTTCGATACTCTTACAAATAGGATTGTAAGGCAATTTACTGTCAACCAAAAACCTGATTATGTTGCAATGTCTCAAGATGGAAGATATGCGTATTTAGCACAAGCGTCAGA
>Ga0209726_10008234_pt1 | contig 11323 bp, 9 predicted proteins | sample Subgrocontami54m_FD_187453 | JGI IMG/M metagenome (GOLD analysis project Ga0209726, IMG submission 187453) | Subsurface groundwater microbial communities from S. Glens Falls, New York, USA - GMW46 contaminated, 5.4 m (SPAdes) (version 3) | ecosystem: Environmental > Aquatic > Deep subsurface >... | reverse complement strand
ATTTCCCCAAAGTGAATGCCTTCCAGTCGTCGTATGGCGGTGTCGGAGGCGGCTGTTGTTTTGGTGATGCGTTCGTGACGAAACTCAATGCCACCGGCTCGGCGCTGGTGTTTTCCACCTACCTCGGTGGCAGCGGTGGTGACGCGGGTGTCGGGATTGCGGTGGACTCCTCCGGCAACGCCTATGTGACAGGGAGTACCACTTCCACCAATTTCCCCACGGCGAATGCTTTCCAGGCAGTATTTGGCGGCGGCGCGCCGGCTAACGGAGGGGATGCGTTTCTGGCAAAGATTAATGCCGCAGGTTCCGCTCTGGTATATTCTACTTATCTAGGTGGCAGCGATGTCGATGGTCCTAACGGAATTGCGGTGGACTCCTCCGGCAATGCCTACGTGACGGGGCTTACGCTGTCCAACAATTTTCCCACCGCCAATGCTCTCCAACTGGGCGGTGGTAGTGCATTCGTGACGAAGCTGAATGCCGCTGGCTCGGCGCTGGTATATTCCACCCACCTTGGCGGTAGCGGCATCCTAGACCAGGGTGCCGGAATTGCGGTGGACTCCTCCGGAAATGCCTATGTGACGGGGATCACCTTTTACAGTAATTTTCCCACGGTGAATGCCTTCCAGGCGACGTACGGTGGTAATGGCGATGTTTTCCTAATAAAGCTCGATCCCGCAGGCTCGTCGCTGGCGTACTCCACGTATCTCGGGGGCAGCGGCGCCGACTACAGTTACGGAATTGCGGTGGACTCCTCGGGCAATGCCTACGTGACGGGGTTCACCCAATCTAACAATTTCCCCACGGCGAACGCTTTCCAGCCAGCACTGAATGGAAGTGCTGACGCGTTTGTGACGAAATTTCCTTCGGTCACTACGGGCGCTCTACCTCCGCCGCAGTTGACCCAGGGCGGTGTTGTCAACGGAGCGAGTTTTACTCCTGGAGGCGCGCTCGTTCCAGGCAGCATTGCGTCGGTTTTTGGCAATAACTTATCGTCTGGGAGTAGCGTTACGATTCAAGTGAATGGAGTTTCTGCCCCTGTTTTTGCGTATACGCAACAGCAGATCAACTTTCAGGTACCCTGGGAATTGGCTGGATTGCCTCAAGCAAGCTTGACGGCGACCGTGGGTGGAGTAATCAGCAACGCGGTAACCGTCAACTTGACCCCACTTGGCCCCGGTCTGTTTTCCACCAACTCTAGCGGAACAGGTCAGGGAGCCATTCTGATCGCAAATACAGCGTCCTTGGCGGCACCAGTAGGAGCATTTTCCGGTTCCGCGCCCGTCCAGCGCGGCGGGTTCATCTCAATTTACTGTACTGGCCTCGGTGCCGTTTCGAACCAGCCTGGCACGGGAGTGATAGCTTCAGCGAATCCGCTATCTGTCACTACAACGACTCCGACCGTCGCTGTGGGCGGGGTACCGGCTTTGGTCAGCTTTTCGGGATTGGCTTCTGGCTTTTTCGGACTCTACCAAGTAAACGTGCAGATCCCCGCAGGCGCTCCAACTGGCAATGCTGTTCCGGTGGTGCTGACCATCGGCGGGGTAGCGTCCAATCCCGTAACCATCGCGATCACCGCGCAATAAGGGACGCGCCGTAAAGGAAGCGGGTTCGTTCCCCGTTGCCCGAAGGGCAACACCGTGAATAGCCGTAGGTTTTAACCTACGGAAAATAGCGCCAACATAGAAAATTCACCCCCGCAAGGGGTTGACCGCCATCCTATGATTGTCCGGCCCCTCCAGGGCCGTTACCACATTTATGAATCCGTTTCCGTAGGTTTCACCCCGCAGGGCGGGGCTGTTCACGGTGATCCCCTTCGGGGATTCGGATGGAATCATCCCGCTGGACCGGAGTTGCCGACCCAAGCGGCGTTATTCACCCATTGGGGAAATGCTCCAGAGTTGGGGAATTCCGATCGGATCAAAGCAAAATGAGCAAATGCCCCTAGGGTGAAGAACTGAGTTGCTTCCATAGCAATTTCTTGACAAACTTTTAATGTGGAAGAGGAGCGAGAGTTCGTAGAAATAATATGCTCAGATTGCCACGGTGACCAACGGCAATGGAGCCATTCTCGATTAGAACCAACGCATATGCCGTGCGAAAGGTGTGGGGGACGGGGAACTGTCCCCATACGGATACGGAAGCATTCTGAACCGCCAGAGCAGTCCGATTGAGCGCTCTCGAAATTACGGCATCTTCACCCTCGGTTCCGGCTTCGTTTTAAACTGAACCATCACCGCATCATCGGGTTTCAGCGGACATAGCTCAACGGCCCGGTATGCCACAGTGTGCGAATTCTCAGTGTCTTTGTTTTCTTCCTATTTCATATCCGGGATTTTGCTTATCGATTTGGATTGGAGGAGGGTTACGTCTTTGGTTCGTTGATCGCCAAAAGACGGTCGGCATTCGGCCCATCGAGTCCCGCCCCAGCGGAAAGAATATTTTTGTTGCACGCCAAGCCGGGCAAGCCTATCATTCTGCGAGCTTGCTTTGGAAAGGCCAGCGGCAGATGAAAGAGCGCGCGCTTCGCGGAGACTGGTCCGAAAGTTGAATTTCACGCCCGACATCTGGTATTGAAGTTAAGACTTAGGTCCGGATCGAAAGAGAGGAAGAACGCATGACCGATGCTGCCGCCGCCGCCGCCCAGCGAGCGAACTCCCGCAACGCCTTGATCGCCGGGTTCCTCGGCTGGACGCTCGACGCCTTCGATTTTTTTCTGCTTACCTACGTGCTGGCCGACGTCGCGAAGGACTTCAACGTCTCCATGAAGGAAATGACGCTGACGATCACGGCCAGTCTGGCCATGCGGCCCGTCGGAGCGTTGATCTTTGGGTTGATGGCGGACCGCTACGGGCGGCGGGTTCCGCTGATGATCGACGTGATCTTTTACTCTTTGGTCGAGGTGTTGTCGGGGTTCGCGCCCAACTACACGATTTTCCTGATATTGCGGTTGCTCTATGGCATCGGGATGGGCGGCGAGTGGGGCGTGGGGGCGTCGCTGGTGATGGAGTCGGTGCCGGCCAAGTGGAGAGGGCTGCTCTCCGGGTTATTGCAGGAAGGCTACGCGTTGGGGAACCTGCTGGCGGGCGTGGCGTATTACGTGGTATTCCTGCGCTGGGGATGGCGGCCCTTGTTCTTTATCGGCGGACTTCCGGCGCTGTTGACACTGTTTATCCGGGCCAAAGTCAAGGAACCGGAGTCGTGGAAGGAGACTCGCAGCCGGGACTGGAGCGGATACTGGAAATCCGTCCTCTCGCACTGGAAGCTCTTTGCATACCTGGTACTGCTGATGGCCATGATGAACTTCATCTCGCACGGCACGCAGGATTTTTATCCCACGTTCCTTGAAAAGGCGCGGCATTTCGATCCCCACAGCAAGGCGATCACCACGATCGTCTCCATGCTGGGCGCCATCGCCGGCGGGCTCACGTTTGGGCTTTTCTCCGACCGCATCGGACGGCGGCGCTCGATGGTGATCGCGGTGCTGCTGGCGGTCCTGATGATCCCACTATGGATGTTCGCTCCCACTACGCCGCTGATTATGGCCGGAGCATTCTTGATGCAGTTCATGGTGCAGGGGGCCTGGGGAGTGATCCCGGCGCATATCAACGAACTTTCGCCCAACGAGCTGCGCGGATTCTTCCCCGGCTTCGCCTACCAGCTTGGTGTGCTGATCGCCTCGACCAGCATTTATATCGAAGCCGTAATGAACGAGCACATGAGCTTTGCGATGTCGATGGGTGTTTTCGCGGGTGCGGTTTTTCTGATCGGCGCCGTGGTGATCGCGCTCGGGCCGGAGGCGAAGGGCGTTCATTTTGGGAAAGTATAGCGACAAATTTTTACCACAGAGGCACAGAGAAGCAACATCATGAAGGGATTTTAAAATACGAAGGTTTTTATTTTCTCTGTGGCTCTGTGTCTCTGTGGTGATCTTGGTTGCGGCTCTGCCGCGCTGTGGTTAGTATTTCCGCAAGACGCCGATGACTCGGCCCTGGACGGCTACATCGGAGGCCGGCAGGCGGATCGGTTCCATTCTGGCGTTGGAGGGCTGCAAGCGGATGCTTCCGTCCGGCTCGCGGTAGAGGCGCTTTAGCGTGCTTTCCGAGCCCCCTACGAGAGCCACCGCTAGTTCCCCGTCCGAGACCGTTTCCGCTTTCTCGACCAGGATGTAGTCGCCATCCATGATGTGGTCGTCGATCATGGATTCTCCCCGGACCTGCAATACAAAAACATTCTTTCGTCCGGTCAGATCGGCGAGAGAGATTGTCTCGGGCTGCTCGGGCGCTTCGACGGGGCGTCCGGCGGCGATGCGGCCGAGCAGCGGCAGCTCCATCGCGGTGCGCTCCTGCCGCGCACGGCGGGCCTCCTGGAGAAATTTCGGACCCGGCTCGAGCGAGCGGCTCCTCTTATAACCCCGCTTCAGAAATCCCTTCCGCTCCAAGGTGGAGATGTGTTTGTGAACGGTAGCGAGCGAGGTCAGATCCAGCGCTTGCCCGATTTCCTCGAAACTGGGGCTGTAGCCGCGCTCGTGCAGGAACCCCGCGATAAAGTCCATCACCTCGCGCTGCCGCCGTGTCAGCACCATGGCGTTCACCCCTCCTTTCCGCTTGACATCAAAACGAGTATAGGTGAAGGAAAAGCGAAAAACAAGAGAACGGGTAATTATCCCTTGACAACAAGTAAGACTCATGCTAATCTTTTGTTATGAAATGCAGAACACAGAAACAAAGCCAGTCGATACCGGAAGAATTGCGTTACACATTCAAGGATTTCAATCTCGAATTTCCCGATGATGATTCTTGTTTGGAGCACGTAAAAGAAGAGCGCTGGCCCAACGGAGTTGCTCGTTGCTCTAAGTGTAAACAGGACCGCAAGCATCATCGCGTGAGCGGGCGCACAGCATACGCTTGCGGCTACTGCGGGACTCACATTTATCCGCTCGCCGGGACCATCTTTGAGAAGAGCAGTACTTCGCTGCGAACTTGGTTCTACGCCATGTACCTGATGGGTTCGACTCGTTGCGGCATTTCCGCAAAGCAAATTCAGCGGGAGACCGGAGTCACCTACAAAACCGCATGGCGCATGTTCAAGCAGATTCGTCAATTGCTTTCGGAAGACGATCTGCGATTGGAGGGGCCGACGGTGGAAATGGATGAAACCTACATGGGCGGAGTCCGCAAATATGGAACTGGACGGCCGATGCGCGGCGACAAAAAGAAAACTCCGGTTGCGGCTATCGTGGAACGCAAGGGCCGGATTGTTGCCAAGGCCGTTCCAGACGTGAAAGGTTCGACGCTGCTGGGAATGATCCATGACCACGTAACTCCGGACAGCACAATCTACACCGATGAACTCAATGCGTATCATGGAATCCGCTCTATGAAGCGGAGCGACGGCCTGACTTCGGCTGGCTATCGGCATCGCACAATCAATCATTCTTCCAAGGTGTACGTTCGGGGGAATGTTCACACCAACACCATCGAAGGCTTTTGGAGCTTGTTGAAGCGCGGGATTAATGGAGTTTACCATTCCGTCAGCCCCAAATATTTGCAAGGCTACCTTGACGAATACAGTTTCCGATATAACCACCGAGACGAAGGGAATCTGATCTTTAAGTCGATTTTGGCGCGGGTTTCCGAACTGGCGAACTAATCGCTCGTTTTACGAGCGAGTGAAAATCGGCCCGCGTGAATGGACGCTGGTTCTCAGTTACCTTCGACTGGGACCGCGTTCGGGGTTTCTTCTTCATTGGTCCCATCGTATCACGGGTTTCCCCTCAACCCTGAATTCTCTTAAATATTTTGATCCTTGGGCCTGTAGCTGCATAGCTCGTAGATTTGCTAGTTCAAGATGGCTGTGTAGATGCGGCACTCCCAAGAGATTAAGCAAATCGAGCCGCCTTGCTCTGGGTTTTTGGCCGTGAGTATTTTTCCAATCGGTATGCCATTGCCAAGCTAACAAATCAGCCGCCTGTAGTGGCCTTGCGTCTTCTTTCCCGATGAATACGTGTGAATGGTAGCGTGTTCCGGTTTTCAACACCGCGCTTTTATTAAGCCCTTCCATGGCGCTGTTCGCTAAGCTTTGACTGGCATGGCCTGCTTCGAAGAAATAAGAAATCTTCCCATCAAACTTGGTGGCTGCTGCCCATTGAGCAACGCCAGCCAGACACCATGTAAGACAGAGCACATAAGGGCTGCTCTCCCGTTCCGCAACTTGATAAAAATCGGAATCGCAGATGGATGCTACGATACCTAAAGTGGCGTGCTTTTTTATCAAACTGATTAGTTTTGTTTCGATTGAAATGCGCTCAGGCTTTGACTTCGCCTTGAATTCCCCAACTCCATGTGCGCAATCAACCATATGAAAATAGTGTAGTCCTGCTGAGTCCAACACCTCGCCCCATTTTCGGTCTAACAATCTCGCATCTCTATCTTTGAAAAGATACCCAGCAACACAGGTCAGGGGGGACCCTACATGGGTTCCGCTCTCATCGAAATAGGCCCGTATCATCATCACGCCATCGACAGAAAGCGCGTCTAGCAGCGCCCCGAAATAATCTTCTACCCCTAAATGTCTAGCGGGCATCACAGAGACCTCCCGCTAATCGCTGTTTTAACATGCCGCATATTACTTGTCCAGACGGGATAATTACCAGAGAACGTCTGTCGCCGGTGGCGTGCTAATTCTGCGTTGGTGATTTATTGTCGTGGGAATTCTGGCACCGAGGCTTTTTCTTTTCCTGAGCTGAGCCTATACTCATTAACATGAAGATTGAAGGTTTCACGCTGAATCCTACATGGATAATTGTCGTGATTCTCCTTGCCCTCGGTTTCTGGCTTGAGCACCGTTTATGGCAAATTGGAGATAAGCTGGAGCGGCTTATTGAACTGTTTGAGAAGCGGTCCAGTAAGTAACGGCGAATTGTCCGATTAACACCCACTTTTGAGACACTACCTCTGTCTCCCCTCCGCGGCTCACGCGATGAAGCACTTGAGACTCTCCCGGCAACCTGGGGCGCATGGCGGTTTTCTTTCCCGGTGCTATGATGAATTTGACAGCGGAAAGAAGGGGAAAGCAGGTTACTCGTGGGTCGAATGGATTCCAGTCATCGCCGCGCTTTGTTCAACCATTTGCGGAGTTCGGTTGCCCGAATGGACCGGACGGCCTGGAGGAAGTTTCTTTCCTCGATCACGGCGCTGGCTTTGGGATTTCTGCTGGCGATTTACTCCAACATTTTTTCGGCGCAGGGGCGACTGGGAGCAACGGCGCTGAGCGCGTCGCTCGCTCTGCTGCTCTCCGGATACGTGGCGATTACGGCAGTGCCGTATCTGGCGCGGCGGGCTTCGCTCGAATTTCTCCGGGTGACCATCGATTATGAGCTGACGCGGGAAGGCATGTTCTTTATCGGACTGGTCTTCCTGCTGGCCATTGCGGGCCTCAATACGGGGAACAACCTGCTCTATCTGGTGGTGGCCAGTCTGCTCGCCTCCATCCTGATGTCCGGCGTTTTATCGCTCGGAGTGTTGAGCGGGCTGAGCCTGGAGATTTTCCTGCCGGAACACGTCTTTGCGCGGCGTCCGGTTCCGGCGCGGATTCACCTGGAAAATCAGAAGAGACTGCTACCGTCGTTTTCCATTACGCTGCGGGGAAGCGAGGAAGCGGGCGGCGGCAAGAAAGCAAAAACTCAAGGCGAGAAAAAGCACTCGCCGTGGCTACCGGAGCAACACGGCGGGATATTGCGGCAGGCTCTTTATTTCCCGTTTTTGCCCGCGAAGCATACGGTCTCGCGCCAGGTGGAGCTGGAATTTCCGCGCCGCGGCATCTATCGTGAAAAGGGATTTGATCTGAGCACGCGGTTTCCGTTTGGATTTTTGGAAAAGAAGCTGGAAATCGAGGTCTCGCGACGGCTGGTGGTTTATCCCGCCGTTCAGCCGACGGAGGAGTTTTATGAAATCCTTCCCATGCTGAGCGGAGAGATGGAAGCGTTTCAGCGAGGACGCGGGCACGATCTCTACAGCATCCGCGACATGCTGCCGACCGACAGCGCGCGGCACGTCGACTGGAAAGCCTCGGCGCGCTCGGGCGAGGTGAAGGTCCGCGAGTTCACGCGGGAGGACGAGCGGCGTTTGCAACTCGTGCTGGATCGGCGGATCGGCGAGCCCGACGACGACGCGTTGCGGCGCTTTGAGGCCGGCGTGGAGTTTTGCGCCTGCCTGGCATGGCATTTCTACGAGGTCGACGCGCAGTTGCAATTTCTTTGCGACGACTTCCAGACTCCGGCTGCCCGCATGGGCGAGGTCATCTATGATATTCTGGGGTTTCTGGCCGCCGTGGAGCCCTCCTTCGAGAAGCCGCTCGAACCTCCCGCCGCTGCCGGAGCGGAGAATATTTTTCGCATCGTGCTGACCGGCGCGCCGCGGGGATCGAGCCCCACAGCCTCCTGGAGCCGGTCCTATATCATCTTTTTCGATGCCTTGCGCCGGGCCCAAACCGCTGGAGCGACTGCACAGCCGGCACCGGACGGCGATGCGAATCCCAATCCTGCTGCCTCCGGCCGGAGCAGGGCCGTGTGAACTGGTAGCGAAACATGGCTGTTCCGTTGCTCCAATCCTCACTCCTGGCATTCGCAACATGACGCCTTTGACTCACGCCGCCGTGGGCGCGGTGATATATCGACAACTGGGAAAGGGCCGAAGGGTCCGCTGGGCCTGGTTGCTGGCGCTGCCGCTGGCGTTTCTTTCCCACTTCGCGCTCGACGCCATTCCTCACTTTGAGGGAATGGCGGGGTTGAGCCCGTCCCGGAACAACGCCGCTTTTTTCGCGGCAGTGGGCCTGGCCGGGTTCGCGCTGGTTTGGCTGGTGGCGCGCGGAAATCGGGAGTCCGACAGGATTTGGATGGTGCTTTGTTTGTGGATCGCACTGGGATCGTATTCATTCTCCTGGCTGCGCGTTCTGACCGCGGCGCTGGCGCTCGGATACGTGGGATGGAGGACCAGGCGCTGGGCGGACGTCGCCTGCACGGCGGCGGGCATGGCGGCGATGTTTCCCGATTTGATTCCGGCAAGCTTCCACCGACTGGCGTCGCTCCATGACTTTCTTCATTACCATACGAGTCTGGCGGTGCGCTTTTATCTCGCTTACTCCCATTTACCTTATTCCTATGAATGGACGGCACAACTGCACGATCCCTACATCCTTCTGGGTTACGCGTTAGAAGCGCTGATCGAGGGCGGTATCTTCTGCGGCGCGCTTTATTTGTTGTTTCGCAAAGAACCGGCGGCGGTATGCGCGAAGAATACGATCAGCGAGTCTCTGGCGGCTTCCGCAAAAACCTGATTACCAATTCATTAAAGACTTCGGGAAGCTCCTCGTAGACAAGATGCCCGGCGCGCGGGATGATCTCCACGGTGGAGTTCGGCAGAGCTAGGGCGAGCCGTGACAAGCACGAAATGGGGACCAGCTTGTCTTTTTCTCCCCACAGCAGCAGGACCGGGGCTTTTACCTCAGACAATTGACTGGCCATTCGGGCGGGATTCCAATCGCGAATCGACTGGCGCAGCATGGGAACGGACGTCTCGACGCGGAGCCCTTCGAGATAGCCGGGGATCGTTTCCGCAGTGATCCGGCTGGGGTCGTGATAAAAACGGTGGCGGAAGATCCAGGGCAAGAGATGGGGGGTCCATCGGACCAGCGCGTTCATGAGGGGCACCGGCATGCCAGATGCCGCGTATGCTCTCTTTAAGAATACGACGCGGCGGCTGAAGGGATTCACCGGAGCATCCAGCACCATCTTGGCCACGCGCTCCGGACGGCGCGCGGCGAAATCGACCGCCACGGCGGCCCCGGCCGATGTTGCCACCAGATGAGCCTGCCCCACGCCCAACGCATCCAAAAACTCTTCCAGTTGCTTCGACCAACGCTCGACGCAATGAGCGCCGTCCCGCAAGAAAACCGAATGGCCGCATCCGGCGAGGTCCGGCGCGAGCACTCGAAACTCCCGGGCCAGCGCTGGAATGTTTTTTCTCCACGAGAACGAATAGCCCAGCAAGCCGTGCACCAGGACCAAGGGAAATCCCTGTCCGGCTTCTACGAAGCTCGTTTTTCCGGATGGCAGGTCGATCTGCGTCGAGATGAGCCGGTCTCCGGTGGCTGAAGCCGGCGGGACACGGGCGGGTTCTTGCGAATTGGGAGTTTCCCTTGGGAGGTTCGTTGGCACCTTAGAGCATTTCTCCTCTTAGCGTAGCCTTCTAAATGGCAATGAAAAGCAGGTCCTTCTCCCGCCAAGCGGGATCAGGATGACAGCGTTAGGGGTAGAGCTTTTCTCACTGTGGGTACACATCATCAGGAGAAATGCTCTAGCGACGATACTAACAGCGGGGAGTGGGGAGCGCTAGAGGTAGCTATGATGTAAGATATCTCTCACGCGGATTGGAACAAAATCCCGGCCCGATCGAATACCGATTCCAATATCGGTTTTGGGGCGATGGAAGGACTGAATGGACAAGAAAAACCGCTGGGCGCGACGCCGGAGCATCGCGCTCCACACCGTCGCCGCCGGATTGATCGTTTTTCTGTTGGCCGGAATTGCCAGCGGCCAGTTGGAGAATGGAAGCGGCAATGCACGGGCGGACTGGCCCGAGGCCGAGTTCCAGTTGGCGCGCATGATTTACAGGACGGTGGGGGGCGCGGGTTCCCACGGAATTTACAATCCGTGGTGGAAAGTCGACGCGCCGTTCGCCGAAGAGCATTTCTTGCCGTCGTTGCGCCGGGTTACCACCGTATCGGTGTCGGACAACACGCGGGAGTTTGCATTGATGGACGATCGGCTATTCGATTATCCGTTCCTGTGGTTGCAGCAGCCGGGGAACGGAAACTGGCGTCCCACCAACGAGGAAGCCGCACGCCTGAGAGAGTACCTGATGCGGGGCGGGTTTTTGATGGTGGACGACTTCCACGGCGAGTATGAATGGGCCCCATTTGAAGCGGCCATTCAACGGGTGCTGCCGGGCCGGCCGATCATCGAGATTCCGGAAAACGATCCCGTCCTGCACGACTTTTACGACTTGCACGATCGCCTCCAAATCCCCGGTGTACGGCACTTGCGGATGACGCGGGGAGGCCAAATCGTGACGCGGATGGAGGGGCCGCCCCATTGGCGCGGCATCTACGACGACCGCGGCCGCTTGATCGTCGCCATCAATTTCAACATGGACATTGGCGATGCCTGGGAACATGCCGACGACGCGTATTATCCGATGGCCATGACAGCACAGGCGTATCGGCTGGGCGTGAACTACGTCATCTATGCGATGACGCATTGAAG
>Ga0209726_10008232_pt1 | contig 11325 bp, 10 predicted proteins | sample Subgrocontami54m_FD_187453 | JGI IMG/M metagenome (GOLD analysis project Ga0209726, IMG submission 187453) | Subsurface groundwater microbial communities from S. Glens Falls, New York, USA - GMW46 contaminated, 5.4 m (SPAdes) (version 3) | ecosystem: Environmental > Aquatic > Deep subsurface >... | reverse complement strand
GAATACCTGCTGCTCCTGGATCAACACCATGCCGGCGCGGTTGCGCCCGGCCTCGTCCGCCCAGACGCGCGAGGTGATGTACTCGACCGAGTCGACGATGTTCTTGGGCCCGTCGCTGCTGATTTGCCCGTGCGCGCGCTGCGCCGCGTTGCCGCAGACCGGCAGGGTGGTATCGAGCAGCAGGTTGAACCAGTAGATCGTCTCTTCGATGCGCGGGCTCCCCTGCGTCCATATCGCACCCTGGTACTTGCCGCTTGCCAGTATTCTCTGCGCCGCGTTGGCAATGCGGGCAAGCGCGGGTTTGGGCGGCGACGTGCCAAGACGCGGCGGGCGATAGGGAAAGTAATCCTTTCCGCGCGTCTCGGGGGAAATGTCGCCCGTGCCGACATCGGTTCGCCTTTCGGCTGCGAGCCCCTTCGAATAGCCCGAAGGCGGGACCACCCGGTAGAAATCGATATCGGCCCTGGACGATACCAGGTTGCCGGTGCCGTGTTCGCCGATGCCGAGGCGATCGATCTCCTCGAAAAGGCGCGATCCGTCCGGATAGAACGACTGGCGCACGCGCTCCACCGGCGCGCTCGGGTCGGTCCCGTCCTCGTCCCATGCGCGGCCATCGGCCTGCCTGGCCATGTACGGCATCGGATAGACGCCGTCTTCCGGCCTGAGTTCGATCTCGTACACCGGCTTGTCGTCCGTGTTCTGCCGCTCCTTGTGGAACCGCCCCTTCGAATCGACGTATCCGTCCGGCGGCCCGTAGAGCTCGCAGGCATCGTGTTCCAGCGGATGCGCGCCGAACTGCTCGACATAGACCTTGACCGGCATTGCGAGCCGCTGCGGCCGCAATACGTCGAATCGCAGCGCTGAATCATCGGGATTGGTCAACAGGGGCAAACCGTATTTCGCGCGGGCCTTGTTGCTGGTCACCAGCGGCGGACTGTTCTGGATGGTTGCGTTCGGCCCGGAGAGATGAGCAATGCGCGGTTTGGCTGTCACGATTCCTCCATTGGGAATTTTGCGGAGTATGCCTCAATGATGCCTGTCTTCACCGCGCAAGTGCGCGCGCCGAACGAACGGCAGGCCCGGGCCTGGAGCAAGGCCGGCGAAAGGCGGATCCAGGAAACCTTCGGCGGCCATCCGGATTGACACGCCGGGATCGAGCAGGCGATACTGGAAAAACGCGATGATGTTCAAGACGATAACGCCATTGGAGCAGAACATGAACAAGTTTCCCGGTGTGCTGTTCGGCGCGTTCAGGGCGGCCACGCCCGCGGCGCTGATTACGATCGGTGCGCTGTGGGGCCTGCTCCCGCAGCCGGTTCAGGCGCAAACCAAGGTCCGCTTCGTGGAAGTGGCGCGCTCGCTGATGTTCGCACCGGCCTATGCCGCGATCTCCAGGGGTTACTTCAAGGAAGCCGGACTGGACGTTGCCTTCACGACCATCCCGGGCGGCGACAAGACCATGGCGGCGTTGCTGTCCAACAGCGCCGACATCGGACTGATCGGTCCGGAGACCGCGATCTACGTCTGGAACAGCGAATCTCCGGCCAAGGTAAAGATGTTTGCCGGCCTGGCCGCTACCGACGGCTTCATTCTTGCCTCGCGCGAGAAGCTCGCGAAGTTCGACTGGAAGATGCTCAAGGGCAAGGACGTGCTCGCCTTCCGGCCCGGGAGTACGCCGCTGGCTTTCTTCCAATCCGCGATGCGCAAGCACGGGATCGATCCGAACAAGGACGTGAAGCTCGCGAACAATATTCCCTATCCGGCGCGCGTCGGCTCCTGGCTGTCGGGCCAGAACCAGTTCGCCATATTCGACGAACCGGCGATGTCGCAGCTCGAACGCGACGGCAAGGCCTTTCCGATCGTATCCATCGGCAAGGAAGTGGGTGCCGCCGACTACAGTGCCTTCATGGCGCCGGAAAAGTACATCAAGGACAATCCCGCGGTGATCCAGTCCTGGACCAACGCGATGTACAAGGGCATGAAATGGTCCGCGAGCGCGCCGACGTCCGAACTGGTGAAAGTGCTTGCGGAGTTCTTCCCGGGCATCGATGCGTCGATTCTCGCCACCGCCGCAGAACGCTACCGCTCGCTCAGGATATGGAAAAGCACCCCCGTAATCGAGCCCGAAGCGATCAAGCGTTTCGAGGACATCCTGGTCGAAGCAGGCGTGCTCGAGAACGCCAAGCGGGTCAAGTTCGAGAACCTGGTGATCAACGACTTCGCCAGAAAAGCAAAGTGACGGCGCTGTGCCGCCTGCCCCGGGGGGCGTGACGCCCAAGCTCGAACTACGCGGCGTAAATCTTCGCTATTTCAGTCCGGCGGGCGAGACCGAGGCACTGTTCGACATATCGCTCAGCATCGGTCCGGGCGAGTTCGTCGGCATCATCGGGCAAAGCGGCTGCGGCAAGAGCACGCTGCTCTCGCTGATCTCGGGAATTCTGAAACCGACCGATGGCGCGGTCCTGGTCGACGGCAGGCCGGTGACGCGCCCCGGGCGGGCGGTCGGCTACATGCTGCAGCAGGATTTCCTGTTCGAATGGCGGACCATACTGGAGAACGCGATCCTGGGCGCGGAGATCCAGAAGGCCGATATCGCCGCCGCGCGGGAACGGGCCGCGCAGCTGCTTGCCAAGTACGGCCTCGCCGCTTTTCTCGACCATCGGCCGAGAGAACTCTCCGGAGGCATGCGCCAGCGGGTGGCCCTTGCGCGAACGCTGTGCACCAATCCGGATGTGGTGCTGCTGGATGAACCGTTTTCGGCCCTGGACTCCCAGACCCGGCTCGCGCTTGCCGACGAGGTGTACGACATTCTTCGCCGCGAGAACAAGACCGTGGTCCTGGTCACGCACGACATCGCCGAGGCGGTGAGCATGAGCGATCGCGTGATCGTGCTTTCGCGGCGGCCGGGGCGGGTCAAATCCGAGCACCCGATCCGGTTCTCGGCGCCCGGCGGGGTCCGGCCGGCGCCTTTCGAGGCGCGCAGCGCCCCCGAGTTCAACGCTTATTTCAACCGGCTGTGGCGGGAGCTGGAAGTCCATGTCGAAGGCTGAACCGGCGGCGCCCGGCGAATTCAGCCGGCCGTATCGCGACTATCTGAAGCGCGAGCGGCGCTCGCGGCTCGCGGTGCGCGGCTCCCAGGCCGGGCTGCTGGTGGTCTTCCTGATTCTCTGGGAAGTGCTGCCGCGGGCACACATCGTCAATCCGCTGTTCACCAGCTACCCGTCCGCCCTCATCCCGACATTCATCGAGCTGCTCAAGGAAGGACCGCAGCAAAGAAGCATCCTCGCGCACACCGCATCGACCGTGTTCGCCACCGTCGTCGGGTTCACGCTCGCCATGGCGCTCGGAACGCTGATCGCGGCGGCGCTCTGGTACTGGCGCATGCTTTACCGGATTCTGGATCCGTATCTGGTGGTGGCGAACGCGATGCCAAAAACCGCCTTCGTGCCGATTTTCTACATCTGGCTGGGCGCAACCCTGTCCATCTACGGGATGTCTCTTGCGATCTCGCTGTTCATCACCATCCTGATCATCTACAACGGATTTCAGGAGATCGACCCGAACAAGATCAAGCTTGCCCAGACTTTCGGCGCGAGCCGGGCGCAGATCTTCAGCAAGGTGATATTCCCGGGTAGCTTTCCTACCCTGTTCGCCGCGCTCAAGGTCAACGTGGGCCTGTCGCTGGTGGGCGTGGTGGTCGGCGAATTGCAGTCCGCCAGCATCGGACTGGGCTATCTCATCCAGTACGGCAGCCAGGTGTTCAAGCTGAACATCGTGATGACCGCGATTTCGATACTCGCGATCGTCTCCGTGGTGCTCTACGCGATGATCTACCTGCTCGAGGCGGCGGTCACCCGGCGCAGGTAGTCACGCGTGGTCTCCGATGCGCGCGAAGCATGCCATGGCGATCAATTGTCCAGCTTCGCCCCGGTCTTTTCGATGATGTTCTTCCACGCCTGCGCCTCGATTCGCATTTGATCGGAAAATTCGGCGGGAGTGTTGTTGATCGCTATCGCGCCCTGATCCAGGAATTTCTTCCGGATCTCCGGGTCCTGCGCCGCCGCGCGGAATTCCTGGGCCAGACGGGATACGACGGCCGCGGCGGTGCCGCGGGGGGCGGCGAGACCCCACCAATTGCTGAAGAGGATACCGGCCGGCAAGCCCGCTTCCGCGGCAGTGGGTACGGCCGGCAGCGCTTTCAGCCGTTCGTTCCCCGAGACCGCAAGCGCACGTGCCTTGCCCGAGGTGAGGAAAGGCACGACGATGCCGTAGCTTGCGATGAACATCTGCACATCGTTCGTGATGAGTGCCTGGAGCCCCGGCTGCGCTCCGCGATAGGGCACGTGCACCATGCGTGCACCGAGATGGTCGGACACCATCAGCCCCGAGAGGTGAGGCACCGTTGCATTCCCGGGCGAGCCGAAGTTCAGCTTGCCCGGGTTTGCCCGTGCGTACGCGGCGAAATCCGCGAAGGTCTGTGCCGGAACTGCTGCGCTGACGGTCACCAGATAGGGGTTCTCGACGAGCATCGTGACGGGCGCAAATGCGGTGAGCGGATCGAAGCCCATCGTCTTAAACAGAAACTGGTTGATCACGAAATTGTTGGTCGGGGCAAGGACCAGCGTGTATCCGTCCGGCGCCGCCTTGATCACCTCCGTCATCCCGATGTTGCCCGCGGCACCGGGGCGATAGTCGACGATGATCGACTGGCCCAATCGCTTCTCGACCGCCGGCTGGAGCGTTCGGATGACCACATCCCCGCCGCCGCCGGGCGGGTACGGCAACACGATCTTGATCGGCTTCTCCGGATATTCCGCCATGGCGCACTGCATCGATCCCACCATGACCGCCAAGACAAGCACTGCCCGCAGCATCTTCTTCACGTGATCCTCCCAGGAATGAGACCTTTGCTGTTTCGCTCAATCAACCAGATCAAATCGAAATCCCCGCCCCAACGCCACGGCGCGGCGGTAAATCTCCCACGCCAGCACAATGTCGAGACTGGCGATCCCGGTGACGAACGCAAGAATGCGGTCGCTTGCAGCCTGTCTGGCAAGGCACTTGCCGGCCGCCAGGTCCTGCATCGCCACCATGCGCGCCGGATCGATCGCAAGATTCGGGCGATAGCGCTCAAGCGCCTGTCGCAGGTTCGCCGTACCGTCGCAAACAATGCGATCGGCCTTCCGATAGACCTCGTCATCCCACGCTCCCGTGACATCGAGCGGAATGATTACCGTGCCGGGCGACCACCATCGGCCCAGGACGGGATGCTGCTGCAGCTTGGGCAGCGACGAAACGACGATGTCCATGCCCTCGACGGCACTGCGAATATCATCCACCGGCACCGGCTGCCATGGGCCCTCTTTCGCCATCGTCGCGCAGAACGACCGGCGCGTTTCCGGCCGCTTCGATGCGACGAATATCTCCTCGATCGTCGGGAAGACCGTGCCGATCATGCGCAGCGACCAGCGACCGAGACCGCCGCATCCGATCAGGCCAAGGCGGCGAGGAGTACCGCTGACGAGGTACTTCGCCGCCAGCGCAGCGCAGGCGCTCGTGCGGGCGTAGGTAATCCACATTCCCTCCAGGATGGCGACCGGAACCCCGCTGTCCGGGTCGTTGAGCACCACTATCCCGCTCGAGTCCGGGAACCCCCGGGCTGCATTGCCGGGAAAAAGCGCTACCCACTTCATGCCCAGCGCACGGGACCCGGAGACCCACGCGGGCATTGCGTGCAGGAAATTCTGCGGCCCTCCCGGATGGACGCCGATCTTCGGAGGAACATCGGCCTGGCCGCTCGCCTCCATCCGATAGGCAGCCTCTACGAGGGAGACGATCTCCAGCAGCATCGGCGCCGACCCGGCCACGTCGGCGGCGCCAAGCAGGAGGGGACTCACGCGCGGCATGGGAGCGCCCTCACGCAACCACGTGCAGACTCCAATCGGGGTAAGCGGAGATTATTTCGCAACCGCTGTCGCGAACGATCACGTGCTCCTCCGCATTCAACAGTCCTTCCACCGTCTCGATCTTCGGCTCGGGAGTAATGCTCATCCCCGCCTGAAGGACGTGCGGGTCGAATGCATTGAGGTAGGGCGGCTCGGTAACCAGCCCGATTCCGTGCCCGATCCGCTTCGAGGGGTGGTCGGAATAGTTCCGCCACGGTGTATTCGACAACAGCGACTGGGAGTACTCGAAGATTTCGGCGGTCGCGGTTCCCGGCTTCATGCGCTCTATCACCTTCAGCGTTATCTCCCACATGCCGTCGTGCTCCGCCCGCTGTCGCTCGTTTGGCGCCCCGAACGCGGCGCGGCGGGTGAAATCCATGCGGTAGCCGTTGACGCTGCATCCCCCGTCTAGGTAAAGAATGTCGCCTTCGACGAAGCTTCCCCCGGCTCCGGTGGCGCCGAGAACCAGCGGCGGGCCTGAATCCAGATCCGCACCGAGATCGCAATAGTATTGCATCGCAGCGCGCTGGATCCTCGACTGGGAGATACCCACGTGAAGCTCGTCCAGCACGCGTTTCCACGCTTTGCCGCCGATATTGCAGGCCTGCTTCAGCTTGCCGATCTCCCAGTCGGATTTGATCATCCGGCACCCCCAGATCACCGGACTCGAGTCGACCCAGCGCGCATGCGGCATCTCGGCGCGAAGCCGCTCGAAGTCGCTCACCCCCAATCCGAGGCGCGGCTCGTTGCCGAGCTCTATGCCTATTACGGAATTCGAGAGTCCGCGCTCCGCCAGAACATCGCGGATTCCCCAATCGACCTGGGGCTCGCGATTGAAGGGGACTTCGGGGTAGATGCGACGATCCTCGACCCAGGTCGGATACGGACGCTTGTAGAGCCTTGCGAATAGCCCCGCGCCGCTCCAATCGACTACCGCAGGCTCGCCCTCGCAAGGCAGGATGAACGCCATCGGACGGCCAATCCCGCCTGCGGATACCTTCTGCCCCGCAAAATAGTAGAAACCCACGGGATCGGTGACGACCAGCCCGTCGATCCCATGGCTGCGCATCAGGGCACGTGCCCTGGCGACGCGCGCCAGACACTCTTCCTTCGGCATGCTCATACGACTAACTGCCCCTCCCCTAAGCCGGCATAGCCGGAACCCAACAAGTTGCCTTGATTTGCCATCCCAAATCTCCCGATTTAGCGCAGTTGCAACTTCGCAACTGCGCTAAATCGGGAGACTTATGTAAACCCAATATCTTCGCCAATTCTGTCAACATCTGAGTGATAAGAGACTAATAACCGACCGCGGCACCATCCTTGCGATGGTCCGAACCGGCAACATAGCCGGAGTCGGTGCGGACGACGATCTGGGCTCCGCCGAACGCAGACGCCGCTTGCGGCGCCAGCTGCTGGACGAGATGACCGCGTTGCGCAAGTCCGCGCACCGTCTCTGCCGACATTCCTGCTTCGACCGACACCTTGCGCCCCTGTTCAACCTGCCAGCGCGGCGCGTCGGAGGCCGCCTGCGGGTTCTGCCCGAAAAGGTGCATGCGGAGGGCGAGCTGCAGATGTCCCTGCGCCTGCATCGGCCCGCCCATCAGACCGAAACTCATTGCCGGCGCGCCGCCGCGCATGGCGAAACCCGGAATGATCGTGTGGAAGGGCCGTTTGCGCGGGCCCACTTCGTTCGGATGGCCCTTCACGAGGGAAAACCCCCAGCCGCGGTTCTGCAGGCTGATCCCGGTGCCCGGAACGACCACACCCGATCCGAACCCCTCGTAGTTCGACTGAATGTACGACACCATCATGCCGCCCGCGTCGGCTGCGGCCAGATAGACGGTGCCGCCCCGTGTTGGAACGCCGGCGGCGAAGTCGCCGGCGCGAGTGGGGTCGACCTGGCGCGCCCGAGCAGCGAGATAGGCGTCATCGAGGAGCGTGCCCGGGTCGACGGTCATCGACTCGGGCTCCCCGACGTAGGCATCGACATCCGCGAAGGCAAGCTTCATCGCCTCGATCTGCAAGTGGATCCCATCTGCGCTGTCGGCCGGATACCGATCCACGCCGAGATGCCCGAGAATGCCGATCGCGATGAGCGTGGCGATGCCTTGGCCGTTGGGTGGGATTTCGTGCACGGAGAGGCCGTCGATGTCCTGTGAGAGCGTGCCGCACCAATCCACGCGGTGCTCGGCCAGGTCGGCCATCGCCATGACCCCTCCGTGGGCGGCCGCATGGCGCACCAGCGCCTCGCCCAAAGGTCCCTGGTACAGCGCCGCTCCCCGGCTCTCCGCGATCGCTTCGAGCGACCGGGCGAGTGCTGGATGGGCAAAGCGCTCGCCCGGATGCGGTGCCCGGCCGCCGGGAAGGAAGGTTTCGTCGAATCCGGGCTGTCCACGATACTTGCCGGCGATGCGTTCCCACAGCGCAGCGATCACCGGGCTCACCGGGAATCCGTCCTGGGCATAGGAGATCGCCGGCTCAAACAGCTTTTGGAACGGCAGCTTCCCGAAGCGTTCGCTCAGTGCAACCCATGCCGAGACGGCGCCGGGCACCGTGACGCTATCCCAACCCCGCGCCGGCATCGTCTTCAGCGATGCGAAGCGCGCCGGCGACCAGGCTGCCGGCGAGCGGCCCGACGCGTTCAAGCCATGCAGCGAGCGCCCGTCCCAGAGGACCGCAAAGGCGTCGCTTCCAATTCCGTTGGACGTCGGTTCCACCACGGTCAGGGTTATCGCGGTCGCCAGCGCGGCGTCGACCGCGTTCCCTCCGGCGAGAAGCATGCGCAATCCGGCCTGAGCTGCGAGTGGCTGCGAAGTAGCCACGATGTTCCTGGCAAGTACCGGCGAGCGTTGCGAAGGATAGGGTTGATCGTAGTCAAGAGCTCGCACGGAAGTCCCCTGTAGCCGGCCTCAGCGAGCAACCGGCGTGAGCCAGTGGGCAAATGCCTCGTTGCGTCCATGAACCGCCTCGAAGTACAACTTCTGCAGGCGGCGCGTCAAAGGCCCGGGCTTGCCCGTACCGATCGGTCGGTCATCGACTTCCACGACCGGGGTCACTTCGGCGCCGGTACCAGCGAAGAACACTTCGTCCGCGATGACGACGGAATCGCGCGAGAAAAACTCTTCACGCACGACGATCCGCTCGCTCCGGGCGAGCCGGATGACGGAGTCGCGCGTGATACCTTCGAGAATGTAGGTAAGCGGAGGCGTGATCAACTCGCCGTCACGGACAAGGAATATGTTCTCGACCGAGCCTTCGGCGACGTGGCCCTCGGTATCCAGCAGAAGCGCCTCGTCGTAGCCCTGTCGCAGCGCCTCGGTCCGCGCCATCTGGAACAGCATGTAATTGCCGCCGGCCTTGGCCTTGGTCATGTTCGCGTTGATATGATGGCGAGTATAGGAGGAGGTTTTTATGCGCACTCCCTGCTCGATCTTGCCTTGCCCGAGATACTCGCCCCAGAACCACACGGCGATCCCGACATTCACGTCGCAGTCGCGGTAGTCGAGCCCCATGCCTCCGTAACCAATGTAAGCCACCGGGCGGATATAGCATTTGTCATAGCCGTTCGCGACTATGGTCTCGCAGCATGCGTTGATCAGGACTTCGGGGGTGAAAGGGATCGTGAGGCCGATGATCTTCGCCGACTTGAACAGCCGGTCGATATGCGCATCGAGCCGGAAGACGGCCGGCCCGGCGCCCGTCGGATAGGCCCGGATACCTTCGAATACGGAAAAGCCATACTGAAAACTGTTGCTGACGAAGTGGAGACGCGCATCGGCCCAATCGACCAGCCGCCCATCCATCCAGATGCTCTTGCCTTGCTCCATCGATCATCACCCTCGTATCCGTGCTTCCGGACCTGTGCAGTGCAGGCGGACGGGTCGCTTGCATGATAACCTGCGGGCGCCGATCAGGACAGCGCGACATGCCGGTCGCACGGCCCTGGCGGGCGGCTCGCATCCTCCACAGATGAAAGGACGCGCCCTTGAAGCTCATAGAAGATTTCGTCATTCCGGCGTGCCATGGGCAGGCGTTCACCGTGAAGCGCGGCCAGGTTTTCCGCATCTTCCCGATGGAGGACGGACAGGTCGGCGATTGCGTGTTCTACAACGCGAACGACACCCGGGAGTGGTTCCACGTCGGCCAGAGCTGGGCGATCAACGGCATACTCGGCACCGGAACGGCGAAAAGCTTCAGGCACTTCTATTCCAAGCCTCCGCGCGAGAACGTGATGATGACCGTTCTTGCCGACACCTATCCCGATCACTGGGGCAACATGGGCGGGCGATGCTCGAAGCGGCTGTATGAACTGCGCGACAATATTCATCACGGCCACCGCTCCTGCCAGGAGAATCTGGCCGAGGCGCTCGCACCCTACGGCATGACCGGCGACGATGTCATGGACGTGTTCAACGTATTCATGACCGTGGACCTGCATCCGGATGGCAGCTTCACCATCAAGCCCACCCGGGTCACGAAGAACGACTACATGGAAATGCGCGCGGAAATGGATATTCTCGCAGCCGTTTCCGCGTGCCCGGCGGATACCTCGCCCACCAACAGCGGCAAATCGCAGCCGCTGGGAATACGCATCTACGCGCCCTGATCCGGGCGCGGATCGCGGAATGCGCTCAGACGCGCAGCGCGAACCGGCTTCCGAAACGCTCCAGCAGCCATCGCGCCTGCGCAACCAGGGCGCTGTCCTCGCGCTCGAAGCCCATCAGCTGAGCACCGAGGGGCACGCCATCCACCGCGAGCACCGGAAGATTGACGCTGGGGGCGCCGATCGCGGAGGACGGGTCGTTGTACCAGGGCGTGCCTACCGGCGGCAGCCCCAACTGGCCCGGGCCGATATGCGCGAGCGTGAGAAACCCGTCCACTTTCCCGCGAAGGGAGCGGTGCATGGCTTGCAGTTCGGCGCGCCGGTCGAGCGCGCGCCGGTAGTCCGCGAGGCTCATTGCCGAAGCGCGCTCCAGGTAATTGTGGATCGTGGGACTGAGCGCCTCGGGCCGCCGATCACGGTAACCGAGCATCGGCCAGCGCATTTCCCACATCATCAGGTCGAAAAAGAACTCGGGCGTTCTGCGCGTGGCGTCCTCGTAGGCGAGAAGCTCGGGCGCGCTATCGGGTTCCAGTATCTCCACTCCCGATGACAGCAGTTGCTTCAGGAAACGCTCGAACGCCTCCTTCGACGCCGGATCCGTCAGCGTCCATCCGTAGGTGTACTGGCGCGCGAGGCGCAAAGGGCGGCACGCGGCAGGCAGCGCGGCCTCGCCGCTGAGTCCGGCGCATCCCGGGTCGCCGCCGGCGACCTGGCCGATGTGTTGTGCGATTTCCCAGGCGTCGGTGAGGGTGCCTGCGAGCAGTCCGAGATGGT
>Ga0209726_10008231_pt1 | contig 11327 bp, 11 predicted proteins | sample Subgrocontami54m_FD_187453 | JGI IMG/M metagenome (GOLD analysis project Ga0209726, IMG submission 187453) | Subsurface groundwater microbial communities from S. Glens Falls, New York, USA - GMW46 contaminated, 5.4 m (SPAdes) (version 3) | ecosystem: Environmental > Aquatic > Deep subsurface >... | reverse complement strand
GACTTTAAGGAAATCTACGGAACCACTGATGCCTCAAAAGTGCAAGAAATCGGCAACCGCGTCATTCAAGCTGGCGGCATCACCAATCCATCAACGATGCCTGCAAAAAGCGTTGAACAACTCGTTACAGAAGCAGGGAGCCCGGGAACAATATTCGTGAAACGTCCGACGACCACTGCAGAAGCAGCAGCACAGCAGGCAATCGCTATTCTTCTCATGGACCCTGCCTTAAGTGCTGTTTCTATTGCGACTGAGGTGGCAAACGACATCAATGTAACCGGAAACTGGAATGCAACGATGCTTGGTTGGCATCAAGATTATTACACGAATGGCCTAAATCCGGATAATCCTATCTTTTCAAATCGTATTGTAAAACTTGCAGAAAAATACACCGGAGTGAGTAGCGGTCTTCCTACATCAAACACCGGTACAGTGGTCAACGTTGCGCCCCTCAGCCTTCTCGTTCGTCCGAAAAACGGCGTGAAAGATACCTATATCATGAACAAAGCAACTGCTGTTGCCTCTGGGGTAGGAACGGGAGCTTCCACAGGACAACCGGGGTCACCTCTCCCTTCTCAAGATACAGAAGTGGTTAAAAAAACCCTCTGCGACCAATACCGCGTCTGTCCGACGCAAAGCCCAGCCCCATACACGCCTGATCAAGATTGGACAATTGACCAACTCACAGCGCTTTGGAACCTAGTCCAACGGATCTACCAATCTCCCACCTATAAAACCTTGGCTATCGGAAACTATACGCTCGAAATCGCCCGAGCCAATTGCTATCCAGGCGGCTGCGATGGTACCTGGGGGTACTATGCAGGACAGATTCACCCGGCGTATGGCAATATTGATAACGCTCGATTGATAACGCTTACTGATCTTGTTCCAAAAACCATTACTGCTGAAACGCCTCTCGGTGTTATCGAATGGGTCATTGCCCATGAGATTGGTCATTCTGCGTCAGGCGGATTACCCGACGGCTCACTTGCAGCAGAACTAGGGATAAATCAAGCATACAGAGATGTTGAAGCCTGTGGAGAACGTGTCAGTGACTATGGTCATAAAACATGGAATGAAAACAACTCTGAGATTCTCGCTTTCTATATGACTGCTGCGGAAGAAGCTGTGCAGTATGATGGCCCGACAAAGAACTTAAAGGCGGATTATAAATGTACCTACGAGGCAGTGAAAAAAGGCTATTTTGGCGGCGTTGAGTTTTAACCCATCACCTATAATAGTAGTATGACAAAAACAAAACTATTACTTTTCCTTAGCACAGGAATATTTTTTGTGTTTATCTGTATCGTCATCGTTTTTAATAGAAACGCTCCAAGAACAGAAATACCTACTCCTACTGGTGTGCCTGGAAAAAACACTCCCCCTGTAAGAAAATCTACAGAAACAAAAGCCCTAACAGAGGAAGTTCCCCTCCAGGCGACTCCTAACCCTACATATATACAAAAGGTTCGGCAAGAGCCCTTCTGGAACATGCTTCCATACTATGATGCTATGAATCACTATGTCATCGAGTACAAAGACAGCGATGATAAAATAGTTATTACGACATTTGGTCGGGGACAGGAAGAGAATTTTCAAAAAGATACGCTATCGTACCGCCAAGAAGCCCGTGACTGGCTACAAGCAAACGGTGCAAGGCTTAATCAATTAAGCATTATCTATAACCCTTCTGATTTTTGATTATGGAAAAACAACTAAAAGCAGTCTTTCTTTTTATACTCTTCTTAACTATTCTCTGTGTCATTTTTACTGACAAGGTTGTTTTTGCTCAATCTGCGGTCAGCTGTTGGCTTACCCAGATAGGTACTCCCACAGGTGAAAAACCCACATTACCACCAGAATGTACAACACAAACAACTGGCGCTGGCACAGATGATGCATCCGGAGGAGGATTTAAAGCAGATGCAACATGCCCTGGCTCAGGTAGCATTATCTGTTCAACAAAAAAAGGGGGCTGTCATTGTACTGACGGCTATATCGCCGATCTACGATCCCGAGGCAGTGAACCTACCTGGTGCTTCCCTCCCCCTCAATCATCAGATTTTGGTGTTGATATTGAAAATGATGCAGGAGACCCGATATACATTCCGAAAATCTATCGTTCAGAAGATGGGAAATCTCATACCCTTACCTGCATCGGTTACTGTTATGATCAACAAAACTGTGATCTTCAAGGATCCTATGAATCTAACCAAATCATTCAGTCAGTCAGCTGTAAAGACGATGTGCTGGGCGATGCTGTCTGGCTCCACTTTCATCACAGCGATAAGAGTATGCCTACTGTTGGAGGGAAACAATATAAATCAGGAGATCAGATAGGCATCTCTGCTCCACAAGGACTTCCTCATGTGCACCTCCAAATGGGTGTTAATGGACCCTGTGAAACGAGGGATCTTGGAGTAGCTAGTTGTGTCGAACCTTATCTCTATGTACAATGTGGGTGATAATTGCAAATGAACTTTCGAATCTCTAAAACACTCGTTCTTTTCTTAACTGCAGTCGTACTCGTCATTATTGTCATTGGTATGCTTATTTTCTCGTTCACGACTTCTCCAGAACCAGAACCCTCAACACTTCTTCCTACTCCCACACCTCTCAACCCTCGTCTCTTTCAAAAACGGAGTACGACGAGCAATTCCCCTATTAAAAGTACTGCTGTTTCACCAAAAGAAGATCCAACAGGAAAAACAATTGCTAATCCTTCTCAGAAAGTCACTTTCATCTTGTCAAAACCTACAGATAGTGAAACACTTTCTGTAACCGTAGATCCAGATATTCCTTTAGTCGTGAAGACAGGAAGTAATAATACTGCAGAAATATACCCTGAGCCTCCTTACTACTGGCGTCCAGATGTCCTCTACACCATTACCCTTAAGGACCAAGGAGGACAGGTAATCGATACCTATCAAATCAAGGTCCCACCATTAGCAGTAGAAGATGTTCAGGATGAAAGTGCTGCATGGCCATCCACTCCTTAAAAAGAATTATCCTTGGATTCGAATCGGCATGATGAGGTGAAGAAAAGAAGTATCATCTTTTATTCGAAATACCCCGGGATTCAGAGGCCCTGTCATTTCAAACGTGAGTGTTTCTTTATCGACGTTTGATAAAACGTCTAAAAGATATCTGGCATTAAAGGCTATCTCATTTTCCTCGCCTTTCAGACTTGCTTCTACTGTCACTGTGTTTTCTCCTAGTGAGGGTGTTTGCGATGAAACAATAATCGTCTCTTTTTTCAGAGAGAGGGTAATAATATTTGCTGCATCTCTAGCAAAGATTGAGCAAATCTTCACTGCTTTTAAGAGCTCTTCCCGATCAAACGCGGTAACTGCTGAATGCTCTGATGGAATAATCTTTTCGTAGTTAGGGAACTCCGCCCCGATAAGCCTTCCTATGAGCACTGTTTCTCCTTGCTGGAAAAGAACCTGGTTTTTCTCAGGCGATACATACACCTCTACCGCCTCTTTCCCTTCCTTAAGAGAGAGGACATCACGAAAGATACGAGCCGGTACAAGAAGTGATACCTCTTCGCCTGGAATATGGGTTAGTGTTGCATGTTTCAGGGATAGTCGATAGCCATCTGTCGCGACGAGTAAGAATCCCTGCTCTTCTCTCCTCATTAAGATACCTGAGAGTGCTGGTCGACCGGTATCAATACTTGCTGAAAAAATAACGCTTGAAAAATCCTCCTGAAGCGTTTTTATCGGTAGCTTTGCCAGGAGTTCTCCTTTTTCTTCGTAAAGTTTAGGGAACTCCTCTTTGGCAATTGTCTGAAAGCTACTCTGTGTCTTTTTACTTTTCACCCGAAGTGTAGCATCTTCTGTTAAGAGAGTAATTGTTTCTTGGGGTAGAGAGCTAATAAGCTCGGTGAACGTCTTTGCGGGAACTGTGATTCCTCCTTCTTCTACTACTGTTGCAGGAATTGCTGTCTGGATACCTATTTCTAGATTTGTACTACTTAAGGTGATCTTTCCATCCTTTGCTTCAATAAGAATATTTAAGAGTACAGGGAGATCTGCTCTGGCTGAAACACCATGATTGATAAATGATAACTTTTTCTGTAATAGATCTGTAGGGGCTGAAGCTTTCATAGAGGTATTCTATTTGTTGTTGTAGTAGTGTATATGGAAATGTGGAAAAAAGCAAGACAGGCTAAGCTTATAGGAGATTGCTTCTCTTTATTCTAGCTGATCAATGCGCTCAAATCATAACCAGACAGTAACAAACATATCCAATATAATAATCCTGTGAATTTTAGTGCCAGGCTCTATAAAATGTGGATAAGTTGTTGACAAATTTGGGGAGAACTCGTGTATAACTTTACCTTTTTTCTTATCAACAAGTTATGCACGCAGTTCTCGAGTTATCCCCAAAATATCCTCTGCGATTTTTGTCTTTGCTTGAAGCTGGAGTTCAATCTTTTCCACACCGTGCATAATTGTCGTGTGGTCACGCCCCCCCAAAGCATTACCAATCTCAACCAGCGTTAGTCCTAACTCGGTCTTTAAGAGATACATGGCAACTTGACGAGCCCTAACGAGGAGCGCATCCCGTTTCGGACTCTTCAGCTGCGTCTGTTTTATCTGATAGAACTCACAGACTGATTTTATAACGTCTTCTGTGTGGATATGTGTCGGTTTTTCTTCCCGTTTTGCGCCAATGCCCTTGTGAGCAAGTTCTATCGTTATTGGCTGATTCATCGTTGTCGCCAGGGTGATTACTCGAAGTAGTAATCCCTCCAGACTTCTAGTATCCTCTGCTTGTTCTGCCAGGATTTTTGCTACATCTATGGGTAAATCATGACCAAACTTCTTGGCCTTAATAAGTAAGATCGCTGTTTTGAGCTCAAAATCTGGCGGCTCGATATCCACTGTCAGGCCTCCGGCAAAGCGAGAGGAAAGGCGTTTCTCAAGTTTCTTAATCTCATGAGGGGGTCTGTCTGACGAAAGGCAGATCTGAGAGCCCTGGTCAATAATGATATTAAAGGTATGAAAGAGTTCTTCTTGTACCCTTTCTTTGCCTTCAATGAACTGAATGTCATCGATAAGAAGCAGAAGTGCTGTTCGAAAACGTTTTTTCATTCGTCCGGTATCATTACTTCGAATCGCTTCAACGACCTCGTTTGTGAATTCCTCACTGGTAATATAGATAATTTTTTTATCGGGTTGTTTCTGGTACACATCATTCGCAATCGCATGCATCAAATGAGTCTTCCCTACGCCGACTGGGCCATAGATAAAAAAAGGATTATAAGAGTGTCCGATATTCTGAGCGACTGTCGTTGCGGAGACAAAAGCGAGTTGATTACTGCCGGAAACGGCAAAGTTTGCAAAGGTGAAATCTGCTCGAACGCGGGGAAGGTGACCGACGGCTATCGGTGTTGGTTTCTCCTCGGTTAGGAACAAGGGTCCTGCCTTTCCCTTTTCGGTTGCAGACTGCGGAGGTGCTTTTGAGAGGAATTTCAGTTGTAGGTTTTTACCCGAGTGTTTGTCCATGTGCGTTTTCATTTCGGTATAAAAACGCTTATTGAGCATATCGATAATCATCGTTGAAGGAGCGGTTATGGTGGCGATGTCATCCTCAATGCTCATCAGACTTGTGTTTTGAAAGAGTGTTATGAAGTTAGCTCGAGTAACCTGTTTTTTAATATCAAGAAGCACTTTTTCCCAAAGTATATGTATATCATCCATAGAAGGAATTCTGCATCATGGAGTGTAATAATGTGGATAACTAGTTGTCAATAGGGAAACACAAACGCTACCTACAATAGGGTCCCTTTTTGCGAAAGAAGCACTTTTCTGATATACTGACCAGCACGATATGGAAAAATTAGTTACCCTTAAAAAAGTTCGCAGAAAAAGAAAACATGGTTTTCTTTCACGGATGGCTAGTCATCCAGGACAGAAAGTAATCAAACGCCGAAAAACAAAAAAGAGATCTCGTCTTGCTGTCTAATGCTAGAACGGAAATTTCGTCTCAATGCGCGAACATCCTTTACCAATGCACGGGTCATTACTTCTCCACTGTTGACCATAAAATATATCACGACAACGCTTCCCTATACTCGAGTTGGTTTCGTTACCTCAAAAGCGGTGAGTAAACGAGCTGTTGTTCGGAACAGGAGTAAGCGGGTTGTCCGTTCCTGCATCGAGCAGCTTCTGCCTAGCCTGTTGCCGGGATATGATATGCTAGTTATTATCAAACAGCGAACAGGACAGAAAAAAGTACAAGAACTATGGCAGGCAATAGAACAACTACTCAAGAAAAACCATCTACTTACGCCGTCAGCGTAAGTATTTTGCTGATCAGGGGCTATCAGATTTTTCTGAACCCCCTGATAAAAACCGTAGTCGGTGTGAGACATTTGTGTGACCAGTCCCCAAGCTGCTCAACATATGCTATACTTGCACTGCGCTCTCACGGTTTCTGGAGAGGTTGGCTGAAGGCGTTACAACGAGTCGCATCCTGTCAGCCACTAAGAAAAAAAACGCTATGGAAATACTAGGATCACTGTTTGCAACGCTTTTTACGAATCCGACGATTAACGGTCTGGTAGCAATTTACAAGTTACTGACTGCGCTTAGTATTCCTTATGCGCTTGGATTTTCTATCATCGTTTTTACGGTCATTATTCGTATTATTCTCTATCCGTTCGCCGCTTCACAGATTAAAGTGTCTCGGAAGATGCAGGAACTACAGCCCCACCTCTCGAAGTTAAAAGACAAACATAAAGGGGATGCAAAAAAGATTCAAGAAGAAACGATGCTTCTTTACAAACAACACGGAGTAAATCCCCTCGGCACCTGTCTTCCGACACTCTTACAGCTTTTCCTCTCCTTTGCTCTCTATAGTGTTTTTGTTGATTTCTTAAGTACAAAACCTGCAGAGACCATAGCGAAGTTTAATAATAGTCTCTACTTTGACGCTTTAAAGTTGCGTGAGCTATCAGACCCAACCTTTTTTGGACTTCCCCTCAACATGTCACCAGCGAACTTGTTAAATACCATGGGACCAATTATCCTGCTTGTTCCTATCATCACGGGTATTTTGCAGTTTTTGCAATCAAAAATGCTTTTTCAATCTCAGCCAAAGACTGAGAAAAAGGCGAAGAACGAGCCGGACTTTAGCTCTATGATGCAAACCCAGATGGTGTACTTAGTGCCTTTCACCATCGCTTTTGCAGCCTACACGTTTCCTATCGGTTTAGCCCTCTACTGGAATACGTACACGATTTTTGCTATGATACAGCAGTATAAACTCTATGGTATGGGTGGATTGAAGGATTTAAAATTTCTGCCAGGGGTTAAAAAATAACTATGACAGATGAACAGCCAGTACAGCCTTTGACCGATCAGGAGATTACAGCAGCGGAAGCTGTTGTTTCTGATTTGCTCAAAAAACTTGAAGTCGATGCTCCGACAACGGTAACCCAAGAAGGAGATATTGTCTCAATCGTTATCGATACGCAGGATAATGGGATGCTTATCGGTTACCACGGTGAGATTCTCGAAGCATTACAATTGATCAGCTCTCTCTTAATTGCCAAGAAGATCGGTCGATTTATTCGTATCACCGTCGAGGTGGGAGACTACCGAAAAAATAGAAGCGCCTACCTTGAAAAGTTGGCTGAACAGATAAAAGAGCGAGTCTTAACTGAAGGACGAGAGCAATCATTGCCAGAATTAAAATCTTGGGAGAGACGAGTGATTCACATGATCTTACAAGATGATAAAGAAGTCGTCTCAGAATCAGTCGGAGAGGGTCGCGATCGCGTCTTGGTTATCAAGCCACGTTCATAAAGGTGAAGTACTGCTCTACTCCCTTTTTCTTCTCTTCCTCCCGACACAGTTTGGAAAGCACTTTTGGCTTTCTTCCTCACAAGTCCTCGGGATAAAAATTGATTACCTCGCTCCCACCCTCTATGTTACTGACTGCCTCATCATTCTTCTGTTTCTAGCAAGTCTCATGTCGGGAAGTATGAAAGCAGTACTTGGTAGTGTCAGTACTCGGGCTAAACTGGTGCTTCTTGCAGCGTTTCTTCTTCTCTTCTATTCTTCCCTTCAAGCAAAACATCCAGAAATTGCACTCTATTTTTTTGTAAAAGTATTCGAATGTGTCTTCGTCGGGTTTTACACAGCATATTTTGTCCGAAAACTGCTTTCCATGAGACAGATAGGTTTGCTTGTCGGGATTGGAGTAAGTTTTGAGGCAGGACTTGCCCTTTTGCAGTATCTAGGACAGCGATCAGTTGGGTCAGTACTCTATTTCTTAGGCGAGCGGACCTTTACTCCCCAGACACCCGGTATTGCAACAACGTCTCTTAATGGAGAACTTTTCCTTAGAGCCTACGGTACCTTTTCTCATCCGAACGTGCTCGCCGGATACTTACTGCTTTCGCTCCTTCTCATGCTACCGTTAGCACTGAAGGCTAGGGGTTGGCTGAAAACACTGTGGCTTTTCTTTTTAAGTCTGGGCACGCTTGGGATGGTTGTGACCTTGAGTAGGACTGCCTTACTGCTGTGGTTAGGAAGCATATTGCTTATGCTCCGAAAAGCAGGAAAGCTGAGGGATAGCCTTTGGTTTATAGGAGTAACACTTTTTTTTCTCTTATTGCTCGTTTTTTTCACTCCCCTCCCCTATCACTTTTTTCGCTCCGATCTTATTGAATCATTTTCTCTTCGAATTGGCTTGATGCATGCGTCATTACAAATGATCGTCGACTCTCCCCTTGTAGGCGTAGGCCCGCTTCATTTTGTCTCTTCACTCCCCTTCTACTCACTTCCATTACGACATGTCTTTTATATCCAACCGGTCCACAATATTTTTCTTCTCACTGCCTCTGAGGTGGGTTTGTTGGGGCTACTCTTTCTGTTGTGGTTTTTCTCACGAACTGCCTTTCATATTGGTAGTTTGAAAAGAGATGGTGTAGCTTTTTCTCTTCTTTTTGTTTCTCTTCTTACCCTCGGCTTCGTTGATCACTACCTTTTCACACTCCAGCAAGGACAACTACTCGTTGCGTTCTCCTTGGGGTTGCTCTGGACAAAAGATCTTACCTGAGACAGTGATACAATAAAGAGTATGTACGGATCGGTTATCGCAAAAAACGCTGTTTACCAAACCTTAGCGAAAATTGCCACTTCAGGACTTGGTCTTATTGTTACGCTCCTTATCGCAAAAGCATTCGGTGATGCAGGGTACGGTGATTTCGCAAAGATAACCAGTTTCGTCACGTTCTTCTACCTCGCTGTCGACTTCAGTTTGAATGCAATCTTTCTACAGAAAGAGAGGGATAGTCGTTCATTCCGTTCATTGGTAACGCTTCGTCTTCTTCTCTCATTGGGTATTATTATCTTCGTCAACAGCGTGGTTCTTTTCTTACCTCAAAGTGCACGTCTTGATGTTGGGTTTCCTCCGTACCTTTGGCCGAGCATCTTGCTTTTCTCACTCACGATTGTTTTGCAAGGAGTACTCTTCTCAGCTAATGCAGTGTTTCAAGAACGATTATCATATCGATCCCTGCTTTGGGTCAGCATTATCGGTTCGGGAGTAACATTATTTGTCACACTCCTCTGTTTCCTTCTCTCCCTCCCCCTCTTTTATATCTTTCTTGCCTATGTTTTCGGAAACGCTATTGCTGCAGTGGTGGCACTGCTCTTAAGTCGTGAGAAATTGTTCCCTCTTGTTTGGGACAGTACCTTTATCCGTTCATTACTTGCCGAGAGTTTGCCGTTGGGTTTGACCTTGCTTTTCAATCTCGTTTACTTCCGAATAGATATAATTCTCTTGTCATTTTTTCGGTCAAGTGCTGAAGTCGGACAGTATGGCTATGCATATCGCTACTTCGATTTTCTAATTGCTGTCCCTCTGTTTTTGTCGAATGCAATCTACCCCTTGCTTTTGAAGCATGTGAAAAATCCTGGAACATTTCATGCTCTGGTGAGTCGTTATGTCGGTGTTTTTCTCCTCGTCTCACTGCTCTTGCTTGTTCCGGCCTGGTTTTTTGCCCCCCTCCTCTCCTATGTAGTTGGAGGCTTTACCCAATCGGTGTTACTCTTTCGCTTGCTCCTTTTTTCCCTACCCTTTTTCTTCCTGACTAGTATCTTACAGTGGGTGCTTATTTCCCAAAAACAACAGCGCTATCTTTTTATCGTTTACGGTACGTCGGCTCTCATAAATATTTTGCTCAATCTGTATTGGATACCTCTTAAAGGTGCCTCTGCAGCAGCGGTGATTACCGGGGTAAGTGAAAGCGTTGTCTTACTCCTGTTATACATTCGATATCGGGTCGTCAAAACGGGCTCTTCGACGCACCACTAGCAAAAATTAGTCGATCGGTCACGTAAACATCGTTGTATGTTAGCCTCCATACGCACACATCATCTTAGCTATTCATTGTCGTCTTACTTTTTGCCTCAGTTTCAGATATTGTGTACACTGAATAGAGATGGTACAAACACGGCTTATTAGCACAGAGCAAATACCCCAGAATCCGATACTTCTTATTGATAAAGCAGGTTATGTTGCCAAGGCGCTTCTCCCATCCTTGGCACAGGAGTTTTTTTGTGTCAGCGTCAGTAGCAAAGAAGTAGTTACTTCAGAGCATGTTTTGTCGTTGCCCTTTGGCAAAAAAATTCCACTCCTGCCTGATAGCAGCTATTCGCACAGCATTTTTGTCTATAAAGGTGAGAAATACGAACGAGCGATACTCCCGCAGGTACTCCGCAAGGCTCTCTCTGATGGTTCTGTTTGTGTCTTCGTTGCCAGTATCTACACAGTGAATAAAAAACTTATCGAGATGGTTCAGGCAGAAAATCCAAAAGTGCGCATACTGCTCTATGCTGATGTCTTTGCCGATAGAGTTATTGCGGGTAATAGTGTTAACCGCATGCTTCATCAAGTTTGGACTCAGAAGCGAATTTTGCTTCCTCAGAGTGGTCTCTCCCCTACCCTTCCGGTTTATTTTGGAGATATAATCGCCAGCATTTTGGCTGCTTCATTCTCTGGCAAGTCATTTCATAAGATTAGTTTGTTATTTCCGAAATATCCATTAACTCAGCTTTCGATAGCTCGTATCTGCAGTATGGCGCTCCCTCAGATCCGCATTGATTTTGTAAAAACAAGAGTGGCCACTCCCCCGTCCTCATATATTCCGGCAGAGGGTGTCTATATTCTTGAACCTTATGATGTTGCCACAAAGCTTCGTGACGTTGTTTCTTCTGAGCCCAAAACACAGGCCGTCGACACAACTCTTTTCACAAGAAATAAAAAACCACGAGTTTTAAGAAGGCTTCTTGTTCCCTTACTTT